>Ga0208765_1001117_pt1 | contig 16814 bp, 15 predicted proteins | sample ETNtaG_2_FD_185783 | JGI IMG/M metagenome (GOLD analysis project Ga0208765, IMG submission 185783) | Marine microbial and viral communities from oxygen minimum zone, Eastern Pacific Ocean - ETNP201406SV203 (SPAdes) (version 2) | ecosystem: Environmental > Aquatic > Marine > Oceanic ... | reverse complement strand
AACAAGATTGAACGTCAAATCTGGAAGGAGCAGTGGATGGAAGACCTGCTTGAATGGGCCCGTCCATTCACGAAATTGGATGAACCCGTGTTCCTTTGTGGCGACCTCAATATTGCACACACAGAAGATGACATTTGGAATCCAGTGGGTAACAAAAATATGAGTGGATTTTTGCCACAAGAACGAGAATGGTTTGACCGCTTGTTGGCGTCTGGTTGGAACGATTTACTTCGGATGGGAGTGGGTCCTGGAAAAGGTCCGTACTCATGGTGGTCGAATCGTGGTCAAGCTCGAGAAAAAGATCGTGGATGGCGTATTGATTACGTTCTCGCCAATGCTGCCGGTGCGCCATTGTTGCAGCGAGCCTCAGTGATGAGGGAAGGAGGACTGGTCGTCAGTGACCATGCCCCAGTCATCGTTGATTTGGACATTTAGGTCGACCCTACGGGTCGACAAACGCTGAAATGCAGGAAGTATTGGGGCTGGGCATGAGCGGTAGCCTTGCAGAACGCCTCGAACGGCTTCTTCCCAAGGGGCGTGGCATCTGGATTCCGGTGGACCACGGACTCTCTGGCTATCCCGAGGATGGCTTAGATCGCATGGATTCAGTCATTGATTCTATCATCACAGGAGGCGCTGATGCCATCGTTTGTCAGAAAGGTGTCGTCAGCCATCAATCGAGTCGAACTGGATGGAATGGCTTTGTCTGTCATGTCTCAGCATCGACAGCCCATGGTGGCGAGAATTCTCAGTCCAAGGTCAAGATTGCAAGTGCTGCAGAAGCTCTTTCTCGAGGCGCCATGGGTGTTTCGGGACAAATCAATCTTGGAGATGAAAATGAACCCGAGATGATTCTAGACATGGGTGAATTGACCACTGAAGCGCATGAACTTGGCATCCCAGTGCTTGGGATGGTTTACCCACGTGGCCCAAATCTCGTCGCATTGCCAAACGACATCACTGGTGGCGTAGCACACGCGGCTCGAATCGCCTATGAGATGGGATGTCATGCAGTGAAGGTTCCGTGGACTGGTAATGCTGAAAGTTTCCGCAAGGTCTGCAATGCCGTCCCCATCCCCGTTTTGATTGCTGGGGGGCCCAAAGATGGGGATTTCTCCGAAACATTGGAAATAGTACGATACGCAATGTCGGCCGGTGGGGCGGGCGTTTGTATGGGTCGTCAGGTGTTTGGTGCCAAAGATCCGGCCGCTTGTATTCGTGCCCTGAGAGAGATTGTTCATGACGAATGAGGTGATAAAATGGAATTGTGGTTAGATGCAGCGAGCGGGAATGGCGGTATCCTTCAACCGCACCCGGCCGATTGTGTCCTCCTCGCCGCTGGTGATGACATTCCGGATTGGACCGATTCAGTATTATTCGCTTGTAACGATGGCCGCATTCTTGATACATCGACGAATCCAGTCGGTGTCCACCTCGACATCAGTGATGCAGAAGGTCAAGATACTGCCAGATCGATGATTGGCCTCGTATCTTGGATTGTTTTGACCACTGGCGATTGGCAGATGATTCCGCTGGAGAACATCGTTGCAGCTGCACAGGGAACAGGGACAAATTTGGTTGCTAGAATCGATACACTGCAAGCGATTCGAGGTGCCGCTTTCGCACTTGAAACTGGTGTTGATGGTTTGCTGTTGCCTGCGGACAATGCTGAGATTTGGGCAGATGCCCAGATGATTGCTGCCGAACGCCTTGCGATTCAAAGTGATGGCAATGAGATTGCAATTGATGATTCCAGTATCGTCCCAGTCGAGATTATCGCGATTGAAGATGGTGGAATCGGCGATCGTGTCTGTGTTGATTTGACCTCCATTCTAGAAGTCGGCGAAGGTCTTCTAATAGGTTCATCAGCCAATGCTCTGGCTCTAGTTCATGGTGAGACTTTGGAGAGTGAATTCGTGCCACCACGCCCATTCCGCGTCAACGCCGGGGCGATACATTCCTACGTTTTGATGGACGATGATTCAACAAAATATCTCAGTGAATTGAAGGCGGGAGATTCGGTATCAATTTGCAATTCTTCTGGCATAGTTCGTAGTGCAGTCATCGGTCGCATGAAAATTGAATCACGCCCCTTCCTCCTCGTTCGTTTCAACCACCCCGAGAGTGGAATCGTTGGACAGACATTCCTGCAACAGGCGGAGACCGTTCGCCTCATCTCTCCCTTAGGAGAGATGCCTTCTGTCACCTCAATCACCGTGGGGGATTTATTACTCGCCCGTATCGGAGCAAGCGCTAGGCATATCGGCCAAACCGTCCTGTCGGTGGCCGAGGAGCGATAAGGAGAGGGTTGAATGGCGGTTCTAGGTCGGGGTGAAGGTCACGGGGGGATTAGCATCCTCCATGCTCTTGGTGCTGGATATGGGGCAACTGCGAGCATCTCACTTTCCACCCGAGTTCAGTTGCGAGATTCCCCTGTCAAGAAAGAACCCAAAGATACCCATGGCCTGATTCCAGCCGTAGTCGAAACTTGGACTGGGGCTGGACATCCTCTCCCCGATTCAGAAGAGTTGCATTGGGCGGTTCGATCTGACATCCCCATAGGCCGTGGATTGAAATCTAGTGCGGCATTGTCCGTCGCTTGTATCCGGGCATTGTGTGACGCAACTGAGACAGAATTGGAGAACTACCAGATTGTTGATATCGCAGCCGATGCCCAACTGGCCTGCGCGTGTTCATTCACAGGTTCTGTTGACGATTCTTGGTCTGCTGTCGAGCCAGGTTGGAAGGTCGTTGATCCCAACGTACCGGCCGCTGAAGGCGTCTTGATGGAAGGTCAGATTGAAGAATCTCAAGATTGGACAATCCTCATTCTAGACCGGGGCCCCCGGATAATTGAACCTGAACCTGAGCGATTTCAGATGCACGCTAGTCAATTCCAGCAGGCAATCACCGCCGTTGAACAAGAGAAGATTTTCAATGCAATGATTCAGAATGGACGTGCTGTAGCTGCTGCACTGGGCGATGCACCGGGACGCAAGGCCTGTGGTGACATGAGTATCCTAGGGTGTCGTGTTTCAACCATCTCAGGGTCCGGCCCAGCAATCGTCCTGATTCTTCCTGTAGCTCAACAATCATCCATTCGTCGTGTCAAGCAAACAATTGAACCTCGTGATTGGGAACTGATTGAAACCACCTTCCGTACGAGTGAGGCATAAGGGGTAAGTCGTTCTCGCGCTGCACCCGGAGGGTGCAGCGATGGGTATGAGTCTGGGCGATTCTGTGCGGGTCACACTCTTCGGGGAGAGCCATGGAGCTGCAGTGGGTGCCCTGTTAGAGGGTGTACCTCCTGGTCTATCCATTGATGTTGAAACCTTGATTGAAGATTTAGAAAGACGCCGACCAGGACGTCGACTCCTTTCTTCAAGAACAGAACCCGATCATTGTGAAATTCTCTCAGGTGTCTATGGAGGTCAGACAACGGGTTACCCGATTCTTTTGCTTGTTCGCAATCAGGACGCCAAACCAAGAGATTACGGATTTCTTCCCGACCAGCCACGCCCCGGTCATGCTGATTTGCCTGAATCCACGAGAACTGGAGGGGCAGCAGATCTACGAGGAGGTGGGACTAATTCGGGACGTTTAACCCTCGGATTGGTGGCTGCCGGTTCTTTGATTCGTGAGGCGCTCGGTGATGTCAAAGTCACTGCTCATTGTAGCCAGATTGGCCCAATCACGGCTCAATTTGTGAGCAAACCCGGCGAAGGTGAGGCTTGTTCGATTCTGAACTGTAATGATGTTGGGGCGGCAGAACTGATGATCAAACTAGTCCAATCTCTTCGCAAGTCAGGTGATAGCATCGGCTCTAGCGTTGAGGCGATGGTATCCAATTTGCCATTGGGGGTCGGCGAACCATGGTTCGAGGGACTTGAGCCTGCACTTGCTAGAGGTCTGATGGCCATACCAGGTGCCCGCGGAGTTGAATTCGGCCGAGGTCGCGAGGCAGTGACAATGCACGGTTCCGAACACAATGATGCATGGGGCCCAGAGCAGATTCCAATCGGTGAAGATGCAGATGGTGCACTGGGCGGGATGTCCACAGGGGCACCATTGAGGGTCCGCGTACATTTCAAACCTCCAAGCTCCATTTCGATTCCGCAGATGACATTACATCTTCCTTCTGGGGAGATGAGAGAATTGCAAATTGGAGGTCGTCACGACCCTGTCATCGCACCTCGAGCCACCCCTGTGGTCGAAGCCGTCTGCCGCATCATCATTGCCGATTTGTTGCAATTGAGGGAGGGGTGGAGTTGAATATTCACATCCACAAATTTGGTGGTTCTTGTCTTTCCGCAATTGAGGATATCGATGCTGTTGTTGAACGAATCCGTAGCTCTGAAGGACGTGCAGTTGTTGTTGTCTCTGCATTCAGTGGCATCACAGATCGCCTCATCGAACAGATTGATTATCGATCATCTCCTTCAAATTCAGCCTTCACCGCATCGATTGAATTGGAACACATCGAGAGAGTTCCAGAGGTTGCATCATCACCTTGGGCGGTACGATTTGCTGAAACTCTGCACCACTTAGCCGATTCACTTGATTCACATTACCGTGAACCAGATATCGAAGTACGTGCGGACGCGCTTGCTTGTGGTGAACGCCTTTCCAGTATCGCTATTGCAGCTGCATTGGATGCGAGAGGCATCCCCTCCGTTCCGGCATGGTCTGAAGAGACAGGAATCCGGCTGATTGGCCGGGGCGAGGATGCTCGAATTGACGCGAACCAAACCAAACAACTCCTAGAGATTCCAGCAGGAGCTGTCCCAGTCATCACTGGGTGGTATGGCGTGACTCAAGATGGATACGCCCTATTGGGTCGAGGTGGCTCAGATTTGACGGCTACCGCCGTTGCGGCAGCACTCGATGCCTCAAGTGTCACCATCTGGCGTGATGTAGCAGGCGTCCTTACACTATCTCCACGTTGGACACTACCTGCGAGAAACCTGTCGAATCTATCCTATACCGAGGCTGCAGAATTTGCCCTGTTCAGCGAACCCATGCTTCATCCTTCAGCCGTCGAACCCCTGAGGGAACCAGGTATCCCCCTCTATCTCCGTCCTCTCCACAGTCCAGAGGTCGATGGAACCATCATTGGCCCCTCGATTCGATTGGAAACTCCTGCTGTTCGCGCTGTGGGATGCCTGCCCCATCTAATCTCCTTGTCATGGTCACTTTCAAGCGCATTATCACTGGCCGAAAGCGTGAGCGATGCAATGTCTGCATTGGGGCGTGCTCGGATTCGTGTGGCCAGCATTCGAGCTCAGCCGGGCCGTGTGCGTCTTCTGGTGTCCAGTAGAATGGCTGCACGTGCCAAGCGAATTCTATCGGAGAAACCCAGCCTACCGACGCCCGAATTGGGTGAACCGCTCTCAATATTGTGCTTTGTCGGCGAGGGGATTGGCGAGGATTCGTCCATTCGCGATCAAATCGAATCATTTGCCATTGAGTCGGATATTCAATTACAGTTCAGTGATGAAGAACCGCGTGACCACGCTATCCACGCGACGGTTCCTGCCAATCAGACAGAGCAATCAATTCAATCACTCTGCACCGCACTAGATCTACTGACTCAGTAGACAATCAATCGTCGGCGGCTTCTCTCCACTGCTGTACTCGCAATGGGATGTTTGCAGCAAACAATGCTGCGACTAGAATGAAGACAAACATCGTGCCAAGGGCCACACCATAGACACTGGTCAACTCAACAGATTGTGATAGTCGGACGGATGTTTCCTTGTCAAAGAATTCAAAGAACCATGGGATGATGACATTGATCAACAGAGTACATGACGCAACAAAAGCAGCAATAATTGGCGTCACAACGAGACTGATATGATATCGACTCAACACCTTCTTGACGTTCATCACGTACACTTCTCCAGTACGGATACTGGTGTCAAGCATTGAGAATCGAATGATTCCATTCGTCACTTCCATGTACATGACCAATGATACTGCGTAGAGAACAATAAGTTGCTTGGTCCAGAACTCACCCACTTCGGCGAGTATCCCTGTGTCGAAGGTGTCTTTGGATGCCGCAAATCGCAATGAGATGACGATGAACAAGACATAGGAGATTAGCAAGCCGCGGGCATCCCGACGGAAAATACCGAAGAATCCCGCTCCAAGTGCAGCGATGACAATCAACAGGTGCAGAATCTGACCCAATGCGTCGAATCCCATCCAGAGGGCGAATCCATTCCAGAACGTACCATCGGCCGGGGTGACCAGATAGGTTAGCACTGCGAGTAACATCATCAATCCACCACCGATTAGTTGGAGAGTTTGCACCATTCGATCTGCTGGCAAGAACTTCATCTTGGGGACCAATGGGCCACCAAAGAGACTCTCGACAAAGGTAGGAATGTGAACTTTGGGAACTGCATCATCAGGCACTTCCGCACCGCCGGCTTTCATTTTGCCAGCGAGTTTCTTTCGAGAAGGCGCAGCGGCACGCGCAACCTTCCCCTCATACAGGTGGGCGGTATCTGCGGATTTTCCTGCAACCATTTCTTCACCTCAGAATCCTCTTGCGCCTGCAAGTGCTGTTGAGAGCAGCATATCTGGCTCCCAATCCATGACGAATGCCCCAAGTCCTCGGAGTTCCGTCATCAAAATATCCCGTTCTGTCTTCATCACTTCGTAACCAGTTCTGTCGAGGCGCTTGGCATCAAACTCAAACTCAAGACTGGATGGACTGAGTACAGTCACATCGAATTCTCTAGCACGGAAGTCCCGAACTGCATTGATCAACGTCGGGTCCCCTTCAAGTGGACTCAGGATGATGATTGGACTCCCTTTGTTGATATGTGGCATGATTCGGTTTGTGACAACCTGTAGGGGGGTGTTGCCCTTAGCGGCTGCCCCTGCTAGTTTGGTCAGCAGAACATACAGTTGCTTCTTGCCGGTGTCTCGATCTACACTGTTGATGTCACTACCATAGATGACCAGACCAACTGAGTCACGTCGACTCAGGAAGTATTGTGCTAAACTGGCGGCAGCTCTGGTACTATAGACCAACGAATTGCGGCTCACCGGTCCAGTTTCAGCGATTGAACGACTGTCTACAATCAGAATGATATCGCTGACAGCGTCCCGTTCAAATTCGTTGACCATCATCTTCCCGGATCGTGCATATGCCTTCCAGTTGACCTTACGCATGGGGTCGCCAGGAATGTATTCACGTAGGTTGTAGAAATTCGAACCTTCGCCAGGCTGTCGGATGTTGACTGCACCTGTGAAAATCTTTGGCACCCGACTCTTGACAAATGCTTCTTTGAGATCCTCCGTCTTGGGGAAAACAAGGAAGTCATCGTAGACGTGAATTTCCTTCTCCTTGTGGAACAGACCGAATGGGTCTTGCACACGGATGCTGACTGGACCTAGAGTGTAGAATCCACGTAGTGGACACTCCACGGCGTATTCGATGAGCGTCTCTCGACGAGGGCCGAGTTCCATGAGGATGTAGTTGGCGCCTTCCTTGATGCGCATGACTTCGGGGACGGTATCCTTCACTTCCAGAATCTTGGAGAGTGGAGAGTGGTTCTGTAGGCGAAGTGTCACTTGGATCTCGCCGTCCTCGAAGATGCGTGCCGCGGATATTTTTCGCATCGCTGAAAGCGATGCTAGCGTCGGAGCCTCCTCAGAATCCTCTTCTTCATCGAGTCGCCGACCGGTCGCCGCAACATCTGCGTGCGCTGCACGCAGAGCAGCCCATGTAAGGAACGATAGGAAAACCACAGCAACGGTCACAAGCTGCGAATTACGCAGAACGAGACCTAGCAAGTACAACGCTGTCGCGAGACTCGCGAACATTGCCGACTTACGACTCCATGCCATTGGTTAACTCCTCCTTCCTCACGCGAAACGGTCCATTTTTCAATCAGACCGTGGGTACTGGAACTTCTCGTAGAATTGCCTCGACTACCTCTTGCGCTTCCAGACCCTTGATCTGGTGCTCAGGCTTGAGGATGAGACGGTGGCTGACCGCAAGCGGTGCCACTGCCTTCACATCGTCAGGGGTTACGAAGTCACGACCGCGCATTGCAGCTGCAGCACGCCCTGTCTTGAGCAGAGCCTGTGAACCACGTGGCGAGGAACCGACGAGAACACGGGGGTCCTCGCGGGTGCGCGCGACAATTTCAACCATGTACATGCGAACAGCCGGGTCGACGTAAACGTCTTCGATGGCTTGCTGCATGGCTACAACTCGAGCGGGGTCAGTGATGACTTCCACGTCAACGGCGTCCTTCTTACGGGCGATACGTCGGGCGAGAATTTCGTCTTCATCCGCTCGGTCGGGATAACCGACACTCATCTTCATCATGAATCGATCCAACTGGGCTTCAGGCAGTGGGTAGGTACCCTCCTGCTCAACCGGGTTCTGGGTCGCCATGGTCAAGAACGGGCTTGGCAACTTGTGCGTCACCGTACCAATTGTCACCTGCTTCTCTTGCATAGCTTCAAGCAGAGCAGCCTGTGTCTTGGGTGGGGCTCGGTTAATCTCGTCAGACAACAGTAGATTGCAGAAGATTGGTCCGGGCTTGAATGTAAATTCGCCCTTCTTTGCATCATAGATGTTCGTTCCTGTGATGTCAGCTGGCAGCAAGTCAGGTGTGAACTGAACACGCTTGAAATCACAACCGAGTGCATCGGCGAACGTATTCGTCATCAAAGTCTTCGCTAGTCCAGGATAATCCTCGAACAGCAGGTTGCCGTTGCTCAGAATATCGACCATCACGTTGTCAATCACGTGTTGCTTACCGATAATCACCTTGGCAACCTCAGCGCCAATCGCTTGTCCGATTGCGCCTACAGCCGCGAGTCTCTCGCGAACTTCAGGGGTGCTCTGGTGTCTCGGGGTCTGCGGGGCGGCAGGAGCCGGAGCCGGTGCCGGTGCAGCAACCGCAGGTGCTGGTGCGGGTGCGGGTGCAGGGGCTGGGGCTGGGGCTGGGGCTGGTGCCGGCGCAGGGGCCGCAGGTGCGGCCGGGGCTACGGGTGCTCCGCCTGGTGGCGGTGGTGCTTGCATTTCTCTTCACTCTCCTTTTTTCATATGATTCTCATCATTGCTTCTTCCCCCATCGACGGATCGTTTGGAGAAGCTCTCGCAACTCCTGGGGGGAATAGGTTCTGTTCTGGCTGTAAGCCAATTCTACAAGACGGGGATTGCCAATCATAGTCTGCACTTCAGCAGGCGGTTTGAGGGCCATTTCATCTCGTGTTATATCGTAGAAAATTCTTACTTTCGACATCAGCGATTCTCGAACACGTTGGCGATATGTAGCAGGATCTAGTTTTTCTGGACGTTCTCTGAATCTGGTCAAATCGAAGACATGTCGCCAGTTGGGTTTCTCTGGAACGACCATGATGGCTACCAGAAGCAGGAGCAGGATATTGAGAATTATGAGCCACTTCAGGAATGCGTCACTGGTTAGCAACACGATTGTGGCCATTGCATCGGTGAATGGTGCACTGAGGACACCGGTAACGTGGCGACTCTCATCGAAGACGATATGGAAGTTAGAGTGTGAGAGTTTGACGGTATTGGACAATTGCTGATTGTCGAACTCCATCATTGAGTAAATGACCGCGCGGAAGTAGTGCTTGTTACCATCCCACAGGGTGTTGCCTGTGAGCCTTCCTTGCCAGCAGGACGAATCTGCAACATCGCACTCATTGCGCATTCCAGTGGCTGATGCTTCGCTAAAGTCCCAGAGGCGATTACTGAAGGCAGTCTGGTCAGAGACGAACAGGATTGACCCCGTCACATCGATGTCAGAGAGAGAACCCGAGTTGTCCTTCTTGTAATCCTGTGCTACAATACCGGGGAAGTCTATTCTCACGATTAGTGCAAGATCACCGGGTGCAGGGTTCAGTGTATTCCCACTGTCGCCATCGCCAGCCACATCGATGAATGCCGAGACACTTGCCTGGGCGAGTACCTTCACTTCACATGCGTATTCTGAGTTCTGACAATGATCTTCAACCTTGATTCCAGTTGGCTCACGGAACATCAAAGGCATTCTACATTCGGTGTAGAGATGCTGCGTGAGTTGAGATGCCTCGCACCCTCTGTCTTGTCCAAATTCAGACATCACACCAACTCCGTCACCATCTGGGTCGGTCAGAGATTGCTCAATTGAGGCTAGACTCCACACGTTCTTCGCATTCGGTGGATTAGCATCGCCTTCGACATCGTATTCATCCCAGTAATGATCGATGTCATACATGGGGTCGTCGAAGTAGGTAACGCCAAATTTGGCGGCGACACGATTTGCGTTGGTGTTGTCTGCTGCGATGATGACTTTACCACCACGCTCGGTGACGAATTCGTAAATCTTGTTCGCCTCAGTTTCATCGATTGGCTTCTCGGGAGCGATGATGGTCAGCATTGTTCTGTGAGGGTTCTGCCAATCATTGACCAGCATTGGCGTCGACATCGTATTGGCGATGGTGTAATCGTCTCCTGTCTCTCCAAGGGTATCTGCCATTAGATTGAGTTGAGCGAGACGCATATTCTCATCTTCAGCAGATTCGAACACATAGGCAGAATATGCCGTTTGCTTGTTGGCTGAGAACACCATTGGAAGGGCCAGAGTCAAGAGGAGAATTATGACCAGAGATGAAGCGATGTAGAGGCCGAATCGGCTGCGCTCACCTTGGTCTTCTTCCACTGTCATTCCTCACCTTTGTATTCGATGAAGCCAAGGCTCCACTATACCAACGCCTTCGGCAATCACATTGTGCAAATATAGGTTGCTGCAAGCCGAGTAAGGTCAAAATAGCAATTCTCAAGGAGTTTCAAGTCGACCCCTTCCGTATCATTGTGTAAAGGGCTCTCATCAAAGTGTGCGAAATTCGCCCGAAACAAGTCATTCCTCGCGCGCCCGCATGAGAGCCGCCCAAAGAATAGCCATTGGAGTGACTAGTGTCGGGAACATCAGGAAGTTGTCAGAGGTGACTTGATCCTGATTCTGCGGCCCGTCATCGTCATCCGTACTTGCATCATCTTGATCTTGCTGAGCTCCAACCGGTCGGGCTTCAATTTCGATATCAATTTCCGCATTGTTCATTGAATCCCCGAGGCCACCATTTGCGACACCTGCAGATCGAACTGTAATTTCGATTTCACACATTCGAGTTGGGTGGGTCGAAGATGCATCGAATATCAATGTCACTTCGTTGATGATTCCCGGCTGTGTCAGTTGCCCCTTCACCTCGTCAAGGGGCCCGTCATCAGCCGTCAGAACCGGGCAATCGTCTTCCAAGGAGAACGTACTAATCGAATCGGCAGTATTTCCTGCGTTTTTGATATCCAGATGAAGATTGAATTCAGTGCCTGCATTCACGGGATGGCCGATGTCATCGATGTCCACATCCCAGCGGTGTAACTCTGGGACAATCGCATCCCCATCCGCGCTCTGACTAGAGATTGGGGCAACAACAGGTGCCCCCATATACGATACCAATTCCCCATCAATCTCAAAGTCGTACATTGTTCCTGCGGCAATATTCCACACATCAATTCCAGTCAATTGAATTGTGAACGTATCATTGGTACCACTGCCCACCGTGACACTTTCTTCCCCATTGATTGCTCCATCCGAGGACGTGTCGTATTCTAGGGAAATTTCGATATCACCTGCTACATTGTCATTGCGAATCCAGAATCGAATGGAGGTTTCAGATTCACCCAATGTAAATGGATCATCTTCAGAGGCACCTCCTTCGTAGACAAGCCCCATCTCCCAGCCAATGGGCGCATCCTGTGCAGAAACGGGGATGGGCATGAATGCAAGAAGTGTAATTACACACAGTGCGGCACCCATTCTTTGCCTTTCCATCACAGTTACCTGTAGACCATATCGCATGAATCTCACCCTCACATGTCCTCAAGGGGCGCCATCGCCCTACGGGCCAGAACTCGCAGCATCTTGCGTCTGTAAGAAGGTGGGAAGTAGGTATTGCTCACTGGTTTGACCGCCTTTCGAATATCCTCTGCCAAAGCACGCACGCTCTCCTTGCCGACCCATTCAACAAGCGCATCATTCGCAAGGTCACTGTGATCACCAGGGATACTCTCGCACCCAGTTGTCGCAACACGGAGGTCGGACAGTTTGCCACCTTCGATTTTCCATGCTGCGGCAACACCCGCCTCAGGGAAATCCCATGTTTCGCGAAGTCGCAATTTCTGATAGGCACCTTGCCAATTCATTGCATCATCAGGGAGTGTGACGTGGGTCACAAGTTCTCCGGGTTTGAGCACATTACGCGTCATCCCATCGAGTTCAAAGAAATCTGCAAATGGCATCGAACGGGCCCCGGCTGCACTGGCCAGATGGATGGTTGCATCAAGTGCAATGAATGCCGCAGCGAGATCCGCTTGGTAAGTGGCTACACACAAGGTGTTCTGATTGGGGATTACCCGGCAATCTGCATCTGTATCACAGTCACACTTGTGGCACCAATCAATGCTTCTTCGCCACTCCTCGGTCTGGTTGAACCAATAGCATCGGGTATCTAAGCAAATGTTGCCTCCAACAGTGGCAGAACGACGAATCATCACACTAGCAATCGTGCCCGCTGCCTCTCGAATTAGAGGATGAACATCGTCACTGTTCACCAAATCATGAATTCGAACCATTGCTCCGATTACAGTGCCTGAAAGTGCCGTCAATTCCTGCACTTTTGATAGGGAAATAACATCTGGTTTTGAATTGAGTTTCCACTTGTAATTGGGTAGCAAATCGGTGCCACCTGAAATCCAATCGAATTCATCCAACTCGGCAGCCAAAGCCAGTGCTTTGGCCAGATTGTTTGGAGTATGTAGGGTGAAGGGAGGCATACGCATCAGGAATCACCCCGGTGTCTTCTCTCGACATGACTCCACGCTCTTGCTGCGCGCTTGTTGGAATCGGTCAAATCCTCAGCTGTCGGCGTCACGGATTCTCTCCATCCTTCATTTTGTTCAGACATTGGAACATCTGGGTCGAAACCGAAGAGAACGCCGTTCACGTATGATGAACGATCTTCTTGGATATCCCTCAGATGGTCGCGCAAGGCATGGGCCTCTGCACGCTCCGCCAATCGTTGCTCCAATGGACCAGCCTCAAATCTTGGGCTTGGTAAGTCCAGAGGGTCATCGATGTCCAACTGCTTGCAACGTTTCTCAATCTGCTTGTGGAGTCGGTCGGGAGTAACCGGCAACTCATCGATTCGGATGCCAATCGCATCGTAAATCGCGTTACAGACGGCAGGAAGAATTGGAAGCAGCGGCCCTTCGCCAGCCTCTTTTGCACCAAACGGACCTTCCGGATCATTGCTCTCGACGATAATTGGAACAACTTCTGGCATCTCATGCACACTCATGATTTTGTAATCGAGTAAGTCGGGATTCATCAGATGTCCATCGCGGCCATACTTCATTTCCTCAGAAAGTACCTGGCCCATGCCCATGTGGCATGAGCCGATGATTTGTCCTTTGACCGCCAACGGATTGAGGGCTTTTCCACAATCATGTGCAGCCCATGCTTTGACGACTTTGACAAAGCCAGTTTCCACATCTACTTCGACTTCTGCTACATAGGCTGAGAAGGAATAAGCAGGGGCCAATCCTGCTGCAGCACCTTTGTGAACACCGCCCATGGGGGACGTTCTATAGGCGCCAGATGCAATCAGTGAACCCACGTCAGCCTGTGCTTTGTGCACGGCTTCCAACCAGGATACACCCACTGCCGGATCGTGCTTGTAGTAGATTCGCCGATCACCGACAACCAGAACATCAGCATGGTAACCAGTAATCTCGGAAGCGGCTTTGATTACCTTGTCTCTGAGTTCAATTGAGGCTCGGATGGCTGCATTGCAGTTCATGAATGTCACACGACTGGAATAAGAGCCCAAATCTACTGGCGCTGTATCGCTCTCCTTGCTGCGAATTCGAATCATGTCTAATGGTAGAGCCAGAACCTCTGCAACAGCTTGAGTGACTGCAGTATCGCTCCCTTGGCCAATCTCTGCAGCACCGGTGTGAACTGTGACGCCCCCATCCATGTCACACTGAAGGTGGACGGTAGCATGGGGGAAGTTCTCGGGGTCCCAATGAATGGGTAGTCCTGAGCCGGAAATGAAGAATCCACAGCCAACTCCAATTCCTCTACCGGGTGGCATTTTGCGGAACTTCTCATCCCAACCTGATTGCTCTCTAACCTTGGCCAGACATTCACGCATTCCAGTGCTGGTGATACGGAATCCAGTGATTGTTCGACTGTGAGGAGGCAGTAGATTGGCAAGGCGGAAGGTCATGGGATCTACGCCCATCTGTTCAGACACCGCATCGATTCCAACCTCTACAGCACAGCGACTGTTAACCGCACCGTGGCCACGCATCGCACCACTCGCGGGCTTGTTGGTCCAAACTCTAGCCCCGGTGTAGTTGAAGCCCCCAATCTCGTATGGTGCAGTGTGTAGCACACCGTTGTAGTAAGTAGTTACATGCCCAAAGGATGCGAATGCACCCCCGTCAATCAGTGCATCAGTCTCAATGCCTGAAATTCGCCCTTCATCGTCGGCGAATACTCCCATCTGGATTCGTGAAGGGTGTCGTCCACGATTAATCCAGTAAACCTCCTCACGGTCGAAGTTGATGCGAACAGGACGACCGCATTTTCGAGCAAGAATAGCGGCGCACATCTCATGAGGAAATGGATCGGATTTCCCTCCGAAACCCCCGCCGACAAAGGTTCGATGGACATTGATTTGATGCATAGGGATGTCGAGGACCGATGACAACCCTCGGTGCAGATAATGCGGAACTTGCTGAGGACTCCAAACAGTCAATCTACCGCTTGGGTCCCAATGAGCGACTACAGCATGGGGCTCCGTGAAACCGTGGTGTAGTCCTGCAACCTCCCAATCAGCCTCGTGTCGAAACGGTGCAGCCCCCATCCCATCGAGGTCTCCGAACTGCTGGAATACACGCTTCTGAACATTGGATTCTCCAATGTGGTACTTGCCTCGGTCGTGAATCGGATTCTCCGAATCCAACAACCCCTCCTCCATGTCGTGGATGCTTGGGAGAACTTCGTATTCGACTGAGATTGAATTCATTGCATCAATTGCCGTCGCCTCGTCGATTGCACAGACACAAGCGACCAAATCGCCTACATGCCGAACTTTCTCTCTTGCCATAGCATGTTCATCCTTGGTCACAGGAAGTACGCCAAACGAGTTGGCAGAATCCTCTCCTGTGGCGACTGCGAACACACCTTCCATAGCCTCAGCAGCAGACGTATCGATCGATTTGATGATGGCATAGTGGTGAGGTGATCGCAGAATCTTGCCGATGAGTTCGCCCGGCAGTCGAATATCATCTCCGAACTGGGCTTGGCCGGTCATCTTCCAATTGGCATCGACCAGCGGGGTGGATTTCCCGATTGTCGTTCCAGTGATATGGGGGTCATGGACATGAGGCCCTCGGGGCTGCTTCTTGCGCCCCCCTTCTGATTCTGGAACGTAGTCAAGGTCCTGAAGTTTGGAATGCGGGTCAGAGCCTCCTGAACCAGGTACGCCGAAATCCTGCTTGCCAGCGACACGTTTGCCGTCTGTACGTTTCTTGCCCCCACCTTTACCTGGGGCTTGTCGGTATCCCTTGCTCATGGTCCAACCTCACTTTGAACTCCCTGGTGGGAGCGAGGGCTCGTCTGGACCCACTGGGTGTGGATCTGATTTCGGCCCGGTTGGATCTTGGGATTGGCCGCCATCTCGCTTCATCGCTGCAGCCATTTCGACCGCATCGACAATTTGCTGGTATCCGGTACATCGGCAGAGATTGCCTTCGATGGCACACTTGATTTCATCACGCGTCGGCTCTGGGTTTTCATCGAGGAGTGCGCTACTAACGATGAGGAATCCCGGGGTACAGAAGCCACACTGACTTCCACCGGCTTCGGCGAAGCACCGTTGAATTGGATGTAGGTGATGTCCGTCAGCTAATCCCTCAACCGTCGTGATGTCGCTGCCTTCAGCCTCCTTGGCCAAACACAGACAGGAGAGACGTGGTTGACCATCAAGCAGAACAGTGCAGCACCCGCAGGTCCCCATGTCACATCCACGCTTCACTCCGAGTGTACCGACTTGGTCACGCAAGACATCGAGAAGGATGGCGTTGCTTTCGACCAGATGTTCGCAAGCCTCTCCATTGACATTGGCTTGCCACGCCTCCTTCCCAGCACCCGGAAGCATGGGGACTCGGATATGGATTGACATGGCGAACATCGCGACCCTGTCACGGGCGACCTTTGATGATTCGCCCGTAGGGCGATGTCCTCAAAAACTGCTCATCCACGGCTTGGCGGGAAGAATGGAGCCAACACTCCAGCAAGAGCACCGATATTCCGAGTCTGAACCCAAACAGTGCCTTGGCCAGAGAAGTGCATGACCAATCCCTCTCCACCGAAAATCAGTGAACCCATTCCGCCGACTTTACCAATCTGGTAGTCGACACCATCTGTGAATGCAACGACGTGCCCCGTATCCACGGTGACGATTTGCCCAGGCTGAATTTGAATCTGCTTGACAGCACCGTATGAGTTGTAGTAGACACGACCCGCTCCGGCTTGGGTAAACGCTCGGATGAAGAATAATCTTTCACCAGTAAACATGCCCTTGAATCCTTGAAATTTCGTGTCAGTTTCCACATTTGGAGTGCTGGCTAGGTATGATCCGCTCTGGATAAACAGGTTCTGGCCAGGCTGGCAATCGAACCATGCTATGTCGCCAGGAGATCCGGGGGCAAG
>Ga0208765_1001113_pt1 | contig 16840 bp, 16 predicted proteins | sample ETNtaG_2_FD_185783 | JGI IMG/M metagenome (GOLD analysis project Ga0208765, IMG submission 185783) | Marine microbial and viral communities from oxygen minimum zone, Eastern Pacific Ocean - ETNP201406SV203 (SPAdes) (version 2) | ecosystem: Environmental > Aquatic > Marine > Oceanic ... | reverse complement strand
ACAACCTGAATTGACAAAAGACTACGATCAAAGAAACCAGATTTCAGGAATAAGTATGGCTTTCGGCTGGATAGGAGGGGCTGGAATGGCATCCATTGCGTATGCCTTCTTTTTTGTTGAAACTCCTGATTTTCAAGGATCTAGAGCTTTTCTTAGACCAGAAGCTTTTCAGATACTGGCTTTTTGGGGCGGACTGAGTCTTTTCCTCTCTGCTGTTATATCTAATGTAGGGTTGCATAAGCACATACCTAATCTACATGTTCCTGAAGAAAGAAGTATAGATGTAACAAAATTTTTGAAAGAGGGACTTGAAACAATTAACAATAGATCTTGGATTGTGCTTTTCTTCGCAGGTATTGTTTATTCACTTTTGGTTGGACTAGGCTCAAATGCAGGCATGTATCATAATCTTTATTTTTGGCAATGGACTCCTTCAACTATAGCTATCTTCCCTACTGTCGGTGTTGTCTGTGTTGTCATTGTTTCAATGCTTGCAGGTACAATTGCTAGAGGCAGAGATAAGAAAAGGATAGCAGTAGGCATATTCCTAACTTCCATCATCACTGGACCTTTGCCGGTAGTCCTGAGATTACTGGATCCTCATTTTTCAGCTACTTTGTTTCCAGCCAATGGTACTGATGCATTGTGGTGGATTATGATTTCACACTACGCTTTTGAAGTCTGTCTTGGCTCTCTTGGGTTTATTTTTATTGGATCCATGACCATGGAGATTGTTGAAGACGTTGAAAAAACGACAGGCAGGAGAGAAGAAGGATTATTAGGAACTGTTAACACCTTTGTGCAAAAGTTTGTTGGTGCAGGCGGAGTTTTTGTTTCAGGCGTTATTATTTCTTACGTCGGTTTTGATGTAGCTGGAGTAACTTTTGAAGAGCTGACTGGGCCAGTCATTGATAAATTTGCAACAATACACGTGATACTAGGGGCTACTTTGCCATTTATTTCTACTTTGTTAGTTCTTCTGTACGACATAGATAGAAAGGGTCATTTAGAAAATATAGAAAACTTAGGGTACACAGAAGAGAGCTAATGTTTTTCTTTCCCTTTTCTGACGACAACCCTACACAAAATACACCTTATGTAACTTGCTTCCTCATTGGGGTATGTTGCTTTATTTTTTTGTGGCAATTCACTTTACCTCCGCAGTTATTTGAATCGGCTGTTTACAATTTTGGAGTTGTACCGGCATCACTTTTGGGATCGAAAGAAGGCTACTTACCGGCGACCACGACCATCTTTACTTCCATGTTCATGCACGGCGGGTGGATGCATCTGATTGGTAATATGCTTTTTCTTTGGATATTCGGAGACAATGTAGAAGACTCTATGGGCAGGGTAAAATTTATCATTTTTTATTTATTAGCAGGAATCGCTGCTGCTTATACTCAAGCATTCATTGACCCTTCTTCAGAAATACCCATGATAGGGGCCAGTGGTGCCATCGCCGGAGTCTTGGGTGCTTATCTTCTTCTTCATCCAAAGGCCAATGTAAATGTACTGTTATGGATAATAATTTTTATAACAGTTATTAGAGTCCCTGCTTCCATAGTTTTAGGATTTTGGATAATCAGCCAATTTTTCTATTTTGGAGTATCTACAGGTGGAGAAGGAGGGGTAGCTTATTTTGCTCACATTGGAGGGTTTATTGCGGGGATGGCTTTAATCCCATTTTTTAAGAATACAGAAATTCCTTTATGGGAGCAGTCTCAAACTAAAGCCTTTGAAACCCGAGATTTTAACTTGCAAGAATTAATCCCAGGAAATAAAGTTGATGACTTCATGGAAGACTTTATAAAGGATGCGGATGAGAGAAAGAAACATTAGAGATGAGAATAAGATTTATATTTAAATTATTGGGAATCACGTTTGTTGTTGGGTTAATCACAATTGGTATTTATGCATTAGGGGTTCAATTTAATTGGTATGGACAGCTTGAGGATAAAGGTCAATTAGTAGATGACTCTTATCCTAAAAAACTTTTATTGGAAAAGAAACAAGTTCAACTGAAAGTTAATCCTTCGCCGAAGCAAATCCTTTTTGGCGATACTCATGTTCATACTACTTACTCTACAGATGCCTTTTTATGGAGCCTACCGATTTTAAATGGGGAGGGGCCTCATCCAATTTCTGACGCTTGTGATTATGCTAGATTTTGTGCAGCTTTAGATTTTTGGGTTACAACAGATCACGCAGAAGCTTCTACTCCTAGAAAATGGAAAGAAATCAAAGAGTCGGTTAGGCAATGTAATGCTCCTGCTGATGTGAAGGATCCTGATATGGTTACTTTCTTGGGTTACGAGTGGACTCAAGTAGGACTTTATGCTGAAGACCATTATGGGCATAAAAATGTGATGTTTCTCGATATAGAAGAGGGTAAAGTTCCCTTACGACCTATTGGAGCTGGTGGAGTTGCTACCGATGGAATGCGTGAAACAATTGGTGCTGTAGCAGGTCAATTCAAACCTTTAGCTTTTCTAGATTTTAAGAATCGTCATAGATATTTCAATTTCATTAACTTTACCCAGGAATTCTCAGGGATCCCTCATTGCGAACTAGGAGTTGATTCATCTTTATTGCCTGAAGATTGTTATGAATATGCACACACCCCAGTTGAACTGTTTACTAAGCTGAACCAATTAAATTTCCCTTCAATAGTAATACCTCATGGAAATACTTGGGGATTTTACTCTCCACCTTTGACCAGTCTGGATAAACAATTACAAGAAGGATTCCATGACGAAAATGTTCAACTTCTTTTTGAAGTCATGTCTGGTCATGGAAACTCTGAAGAGTACAGGCCCTGGAGAGCAGCTACACTCAATGAAGATGGTTCTTTAGGATGTCCTGAACCTACAAACGAATATTTTCCCAGTTGTTGGAGAGCAGGAGAAATCATTGCAGAAAGATGTCTGGCTGAAGGGAACCCTGAGACCGTATGTCAAACCAGAGAACTTGAAGCCAGAAATAATCATTTAGCTCTGGGAGCATCAGGCTACCTAGCAATACCTGGAGTTGAAATAGAAGATTGGTTTGATTCGGGTCAATGTAAAGATTGTTTTATACCTTCATTTAATTATAGGCCTGCTGGTTCTGGGCAATATGCTTTGTCTCTTACTAACTTCCAACAAGATCAGCCTAAAAGGTTTAGATTTGGTTTCATCGCTTCGAGTGACAATCATCGAGCTCGCCCTGGTACCGGCTATAAGGAAAAAGACAGGTTTGTAATAACTGAAGCTAATGGCCCATCAAGCGATGCGATAGCCGAAGTTTTTTATCCCAAGTCACAGCCTAACTCAGAATCTTTAGATTTTGGTGGGAGAGAAGGGCTAATAGGAATGGGTTTCAGGGCCTTTGAAGTTGAAAGACAAGCATCATTTTTCACTTCGGGAGGTTTAGCTGCCGTTCATTCATCAGGAAGGGATAGGCAATCCATTTGGGACTCTATGATAAGGAAAGAAACTTATGGCACTAGCGGAGATAGAATCTTACTTTGGTTTGATCTGGTCAATGGGGAAGAAAGAATCTCTATGGGGGGAGAAATTTCTACAACTGAAAATCCAAAATTTATTGTTAAAGCTATTGGATCTCTTAAACAAAAACCTGGTTGTCCTGATTATAGTGACACCAAGATCACTAAAGAAGATATAGCTAGGATTTGTAAAAATGAATGTTACAACCCATCAGACGAAAGAAAGATTATTACAAGGATTGAAGTAATTAAGATTTCTCCTCAAATAAATCCAGGAGAAAAGGTCGATAATCTTATTGAAGATCCATGGAAAGTTATAGACTGTCCTTTAGATCAAAATGGCTGTGAAATAAGTTTTGAAGACACAAGTTATTCTGAGAACCAAAGAGATGTGTCTTTTTATGTCCGTGCCATTCAAGAACCTTCTCCATCTGTTAACGCAAAGAATATAAGGTGTGAATACAATGAAAAAGGCGAATGCATAAAAGTAAACATGTGTTATGGAGACAATCGAACGGCAAAAGACGATGACTGCTTATCAATGATAGAAGAAAGAGCCTGGTCTTCCCCGATATACGTTGATTACCTTTAAATTATTATTTATTTACTTGGCTTAAGGATTCATTCACCAGATCAACTAAATCATTAACGCCTACAGCCTCACCAGCTATCTTTACTAACTCCAGAAAAGAATCATTAGATTGAGATGGGGTTATGTTTGTGTTCTTGATGCAGGATCTTGCTATCTGAGCAATTAGAAGAAAACTGAAAGCATTTGTAGGTCTTCCTTTTTTATCTTTTAAATTAGCAACAGTTTTTTCTGAAGCAGAACCAAGGCTTTGTAGGCTTTTAGTTAGGCCAGATAAATATTTATAGTCTAAGTCATTTGATATATGACTTTGGAGCAAAAATGATCTTGCACCCGGAAATAACTTACTTAAATTTTCAGACAGCATTTCAGCCTGCAATGAGATTTCATCTAACTGAATCCTTATATCAGTGTAACTGGGTGCTCTTCTAAAAACTGTTTCCTCAAATTTATAAGTAGTGATGGCATTTTCTAAATCTGTAATGAGCCCCGGAGGAACATCAGGGAATACTTTTTTTATTTTTGCGAGTAATCTCGAAGGCAATTTATACGGGTTTTTAAAATTAAGTTCTTCCCCTGATAAACTTGAGATTTCTCGATATTTACTTTTTGGCATTTACTACATATTAATATATGGTAGCGATCTTATGAAGGGTAATGGTTGAATTCATGGAAGACGTAAATCAAAAGTCAAAACTTTCCCTTTCAACTAAATTTTTCTACGGATTCGGTTCTATATCATTTGGAATAAAGAATAACGGATTCAGTTATTTTGTTCTGTTCGTCTATAGCTCCGTGCTTGGCTTACCGGCTTGGATGGCTGGCCTAGCATTAAACTTAGTTTTAATAGCTGATGCCATTACAGACCCATTGGTAGGTTATTATTCAGATAGACTCAGATCTAAATGGGGAAGAAGACATCCTTTTATGTATGCTGCCGCACTGCCCGTAGCAATTACTTATTTCTTTCTATGGACTCCTCCAGACAGCCTTACTGATTGGCAGCTTTTTTCTTACTTACTGATTTGCGCAATCATTATTAGAGTTTTTATAACCTTCTATGAAATACCTTCAGTGTCTTTAGGTCCTGAGTTAACTGATAATTATGTAGATAGAACTTCTTTAATGGCTTATAGATACTTCTTTGGATGGTTTGGAGGCTTAACAACTTACAACTTAGTTTGGTTTTGGTTTGGGCCTAGAAATATAACAGCTGAGTATGCGGACGGTAGGTATAACCCCGATGCATGGTCTGAGTACGGATTAGTGGCTGCCATACTAATCTTTATAGGGATTATTGTTACTAGCATAGGTACTCACAAGCACATTCCAGATCTCATAGAACCGCCACAGAGAAAAATTAGATTGCCGGATGTTTTTAAGGAATTATTTGAAACTCTATTAGCAAACAGATCTTACATATTTCTTTTTATCTCTGGCTTGTTAGTTGCAATTGCTGGAGGAATAGAAGCTGCCTTCTCCGTTTATTTCGATAGTTATTTTTGGGAATTAGACACCAATGAGATGTTAATAAGAGGCTGTTGTATTTATCTTTCACCAATCATAGCCTTGATCTTAGCCCCAAGACTGTCTGATAGATTTGGTAAGAAACAGACAGTAATGTCCGTTTGGGCCTTCCAAATATTCTTTGCCGCCCTTCCTTTTGCGTTGCGTTATCTAGATTTAACTTATGGAACTTCAATCCTACCTCTTAATACAAACGAGGAAAATCCAACTTCTTGGCTTTTAACTTTTTTGTGTGTTCATGTAGTCATAAATGTAGCAGCCGGAATAATTGTTTTCTCAACCTTGAGCTCTATGTTGATGGATTTAGTTGAAGACATCCAGCTTGAAACAGGGAGGAGAGAAGAGGGAGTCCTTTTTTCAGCTAGAAGTTTTGCTGATAAAGCTGTAAGTGGATTGGGTCTTACTTTTGCAGGCGTTATTCTAACGCTTATTGCTTTCCCTGAGTCTTCAGTAATAAGAGAAACTTACAACGGAATAGTGCCCGAAACTATTTTAGCTAGTTTAGCTCTCTGGTATATACCCATATGCATAGTTTCTTTTAGCGCAGCCTTGCTTATGGTCCAAGGCTATTCTTTGAGCAGAACAGAACATGAAGATAATGTAGCCAATCCAGATACCAAAGTCTGGAAAGGTGATTAGATTGTTATATGAAACCAATCTAAACACGCCTATTGGCCAGATAGGATTACTTGCAAATGATTCATTTCTAATAGAATTAAGTCTACTAGGTTTAAAGGGACTTAGTAGTAGGGGTAAACAAGAAAAAGAAAGATTTAAAGTTGAGATAGAGGAGTTAAATCAATATTTCTCTAAGAAAAGAGATTCCTTCACCTTTAAGGTTAAAATTAGCGGAACTGATTTTCAGAAATCAGTCTTTAATAATATGAAAACTATCAAATACGGAAAGGTTTTAACTTACAAAGAACTTGCCGAAAAAATAGGTAAACCAAAAGCATACAGAGCAGTAGGGAGTGCTTGTGGGGCTAACAAAATACCTATAGTTATACCTTGTCATAGAGTAGTCTCTTCAACAGGATTAGGGGGTTTTGGAGGCGGTTTAGAACGTAAAAAATTTTTACTTAACCTAGAAAGTAACTAAAATTAACCTCATAGATAATTTTTCTTAATAATGTCTGCTTGTTCAAAAATTGAATCAGTTCTAAAAGAGAGCTTGGATCCTTCTCATCTTGAAGTAATTAATGAAAGTTTTATGCACAATGTTGAGCCGGGTGCAGAATCCCATGTAAGAGTTATTGCAGTATCAGATGTTTTTGAGGGCTTAAATCTTGTTAAGCGCCATCAAGCTATATACAAGTTAATAGAAGAGGAACTTGCAGGCCCTATTCACGCAATTACTTTACACACTTTTACAGCCAGTGAATGGGAAGAAAGGAATGAAGAAACTCACGCTTCGCCCGAGTGTGAAGGTGGAAGTTCTCAAGAATCTAACGACTAAAAATAATGAGTTCAGTAACGGTAGTTACCTTCTATAAGGTTGTTTCAATACAGAATGTACATAAACTTAAAAGAGAAGTTGAAAGGATAGCTTTTAAAGAAAATCTTTCGGGCACCTTCTTTGCTACACCTCAAGGGATTAACACTACCTTGGCAGGTAATAGAAAAGGACTAGAAAAGCTTATATCTCTATTGAAGGATACTTTCTTTATCAAGGGACTGGAACCTACCTGGTCAGAGTCTTTCAAAACTCCCTTTAAAAGATTAAAAGTGCGGATCAAAGACAAATTACTTCCCTTGGAAGGCAATTTTGATATTTTTGATTTAAAAGGAAATCATGTTGAACCAAAAGATTGGAATGATTTACTAGAAGACCCCGAAGCAATAGTGCTGGATGTTAGAAACGAATATGAAACTCGTATTGGTTCTTTTAAGAATTCATTAATACCTGAAACAAAGCATTTCACTGATCTTCCTGAATACATTCAAAATAATAGAGAGGTCTTCAAAAACAAAAAGATAGCTATGTTCTGCACGGGCGGAATTAGATGTGAAATAGCTTCTTCTTTTTTTATGAGTGAAGGCTTCGAAGATGTTTATCAACTCAATGGAGGTGTTCTTAATTACTTTGATAAAGTTAATAAAGAAGATCAATTGTGGAAAGGAGAGTGTTTTGTTTTTGATGAGAGAGTTTCGGTGAATCCTGACTTAGAAGAAGGAAATTTTGAACAATGTTTTGGATGCAGAAGACCTATTTCTAATGAAGACATTAGTTCTAAAAAATATAAGAAAGGTGTATCTTGTCCTTATTGTTATGACACCTCTTCTGATGAGGATAAAACTAGATTTGCTCAAAGACAAAAACAAATTGAATTGGCTGAGTCTAAAGGCTTGAAGCACATGGGGAAGTCCGCAAGGAAATAAATTTAACCAATGCCAAGAAAAACTCTCCATACATTTGCTTCAATTATTTCTGGTAAACCAGTCGTGGTTTTAAGTGTTGTCTTAGGATTACTAATAATCTCAGCTTTGAATATCCCCAACTTTAAACTAGAGGCCTCTTCAGATTCTTTGGTTTTAGAAAATGATGAAGATTTAAAGTATTACCGTGAGATCAACAAAGAATATTCAACAACAGATTTTTTAGTGGTTCTTTTTACTCCAAAGAAACCTTTATTTGATCCCGAAAGCATAAAGAATGTAAGAAGCACTGCTGATCAACTTGAGAATCTGGAAGGGGTTGCCGATGTATTAAGTTATCTTGATGCACCTTTGCTTTTTAGTCCTAAGATGTCTATGAGTGAGCTTGCAGATAACCTAAAGACCATTGAAGAAGAAGGAGTGGATCTCAATCTAGCCAAGCAAGAGTTTCAAGATAGTCCTCTGTACACAGAATTACTGGTCAGTAAAGATGGGCAAACAACCGCCTTACAATTGAACTTGCATGAAAATATTGAATACGATCAAGCAATACAAAAACGTTATAAGTTAAGACAGCAGTTAATTGATGGTAGTGAAGACGATATTGAAAAACAGCTTAATCAAGTGAATTCTTTAATAAGTTCTTTAAATAATCAAGAAGCCAAAGACAGGGACAAACTGATAAAAGAAGTAAGAGAAATCCTTATTGACTCTTCGGATGACGGATCTTGGTATCTAGGTGGCACAGCTATGATTGCTTCGGATATGATGAGTTTTGTTAAGAGTGACCTAAATTATTTTGGCGTGGGCGTTTTCTTAATTTTTATTTTTACTTTAGGTATTGTCTTCAGGAAGTTGAGATGGGTAATCCTTCCACTTTCATGCAGTGGAATAGTCGGTTTATTTGTTATAGGTTTTTTGGGACTAGTGGACTGGCGGGTTACTGTTGTTTCATCAAATTTTATTGCTCTCCTACTAATTATCTCAATATCTCTATCAATTCACATTATTGTTAGGTATCAAGAGATAGCCAGTAGAGAGCATACTTTAAATCAAGATGAACTAGTTTCTTTGACCATTCAAGAGATGTTTAAACCCTGTCTCTATACTGCCTTAACCACTATGGTTGCCTTTGCTTCACTTTCAATAAGCGACATTAAACCTGTAATTGAATTTGGAAAAATGATGGTTGTGGGAATCTTATTTGCTTTTACTTTTACTTTTACTGCCTTGCCTTCAATAATGTCTGTGATAAATAAATTAAGCTCTGATTCTAAAAAAGACTTTAGTAAAGGCTTAACACTTCATTTTGCTTCTTTCGCGGCTACGAATGGAAAAGTAGTCATAACTTTAAGTTCTTTGTTATTAATCTTTTCTATACTCGGAATAAGTAAACTGACTGTAGAAAACAGATTTATAGACTACTTCAAAGAATCTACCGAAATATATCAGGGAATGGAATTACTTGACCTCAAATTGGGAGGCACAGCTACATTAGATATAGTTCTGGAAGCACCTAAAGATTATTTTGAAGAAGAGTCAGATTTCGAAGATGATTTCGAAGATGATTTCGATGAAACTTCAACCAATGGTTATTGGTGGAACATCATTAATATAAAAAGACTGGAAGCCGTGCATGATTACATGGATTCTTTACCCGAAGTGGGCAAAGTTTTGTCTGTTGCCAGCGGCATTAAGGTAGCTGAAGAGTTAAAAGATGGAGAGCCAATTTCAGAATTAGATTTAGCACTGGTTAAGAATCTTCTCCCTGAAGATATAAAAGAGACTTTATTGAGTTCATATATCAGTGAAGATGAAAATCAAGTTAGGATTTCATCTAGAGTTCTTGAGACCAGTAAAACTCTAAAGAGAAATGAGTTACTTCAAGAAATAGAAAACACCTTAGAGAACGAGTTTGGTTTTAAAAAAGAAGAATATCGCTTAACTGGTTTAGCAGTTCTGTATAACAATATGCTCCAAAGCTTATTCAGCTCTCAGATAGGAACCTTGGGTGTTGTTTTTGTAGTAATACTAATTATGTTTGTTGTTCTATTCAGATCTTTTTATTTGGCTGCAATAGGGATGATTCCTAATCTTTTAGCTGCATCGGTAGTTCTTGGAACCATGGGTTGGATGAAAGTACCCCTAGATATTATGACAATAACGGTAGCCGCTATAAGCATTGGAATGGCAGTCGATAATACTATTCATTACATTCACAGGTTTAAGCTCGAGTTTAAGAAAACATCAAATTATGAAGTTTCGATGAGAAATAGTCATAACACCATTGGAAGGGCAATGTTTTATACTTCAGCTACAATAATTATTGGATTTTTAGTTTTAGTTACTTCAAACTTTAACCCAACTGTTTACTTTGGGTTGTTTGTCTCGCTGGCAATGTTCATGGCTTTAATGGGGGCTTTAACGTTACTGCCCCAGTTACTGATAATTCTTAAGCCCTTGGGTAAAGAAGAATCTTAAGGAGGAAAATTATGGGACCATTAAAAGGTTTAAAAATAATAGAAATGGCAGGAATAGGACCTGGTCCTTTCTGTGGAATGGTCTTGGCTGACCTTGGTGCAGAAATTATTAGAGTTGATAGGGCTTCTGCGATTGGTACAGGGTCTAAACAAGACGCTGCCAACAGAGGGAAAAGGTCAATTGCAATTGATTTGAAATCTGAGGAAGGGGTGGAAGTAGTTTTAAAACTTGTAGAAACAGCAGATGCTATATTTGAAGGCTTCAGGCCAGGGGTTATGGAGAGGTTAGGGTTAGGTCCTGACGTATGTTCACAGAGAAATGAAAGAATTGTTTTTGGCAGAATGACAGGCTGGGGTCAAGAAGGACCTTTAGCTAATGCTGCTGGACATGACATTAACTATATTTCTTTAACTGGTGCCTTAGCAGCCATAGGCAGACCAGGATCTCCACCGGTTCCTCCTCTAAATCTTATTGGAGATTTTGGTGGCGGTGGAATGTTATTAGCATTGGGTTTAGTTGCTGCTCTGCTAGAGTCAAAAGAATCTAAGAAAGGTCAAGTTGTAGATGCGGCCATGACGGATGGTTCTGCGTTACTGATGACCATGATCTATACCATGCAATCTTCAGGTGTGTGGAAAACTTCAATGGGTAGTAATCTTCTTGATGGAGGTTCTCATTTTTATGACACCTATGAATGTAAAGACGGGAAGTTTATTTCCATTGGTTCTATAGAGCCTCAATTTTATGCGCTACTTTGTCAAATAGCTGATTTAGACGAGGAAGTTTTTGGTAAACAAATGTCTAGAGATTCTTGGCCAGAGCAAAAGGAAGAAATTACAAAAATATTTTTAAATAAAAGTAGAGATGAGTGGTGTGACCTGATGGAGGGCACAGATGTCTGTTTTGCTCCTGTTCTAGATATGTCTGAAGCACCAAAACACCCTCATAACATAGAACGCAAAACCTTTATTGACTTAGAAGGTGTAACTCAACCTGCTCCAGCTCCCAGGTTTTCCAGGACAGAGCCAGAAGTAGTTTCTTCACCTTCAATAGTTGGGGAACATACCAATGAAGTGTTATCTTCTATTGGGTTATCTGATGAAGATATTAGTTCATTAAAAACATCTGGCGCAGTAGCTTGAAGAAGATAGTTCTTATAACAGGAGCTGACTGCCCCCTCTGCGAAGAAGCAAAAGAAATTTTAAACTCTCTGCAACTTAAAGACGTAACTTTAATTGAAAAAGATGTGTATAAAACAAGGGAAATTCATAATAAATATTGGGATAAAATCCCTGTTCTTGTAAAGGCGAAGCAAGACCTTTGTTGGCCTTTTTCTCATCAAGAAGTCAAAGAATTTATCTTAATTTAAATTAAAAAAACTTAAACTATTCAAGAACATAGAAGAAATAAGTGATTCTTCACTTTCCTTGCTATTTTTAATTACCTCTTTAGCGACATAAGGTAGATATTTAGGTTCATTTCTATGTAATGTTTTTAACTTAGGAATTCTTGGAATTAAGTAAGGGGCATCTGTTTCAATCATTATTTTATTTAGAGGAATAAGGTTAATTAAGTCTTTTAGATGAGTTCCTCTTCTTTCATCGCATATCCATCCAGTAATACCTATATAGAAACCCATTTCCACACAATCTATCAGTTCTTCTTTAGTTCCTGTAAAACAATGAACAACAGTTTTAGGTAGCTCTTCTTTTACTGGCTTAAGCATTTCCATAAATGTTTGATGAGCTTCTCTGACATGAAGAAACAGAGGTTTCTGAAGTTCAATAGAAGTTTCTATATGAGCTTCGAAGCTTTTCTTTTGTTGTTTTTTTGTGGAGAAATTTCTATAAAAGTCTAAACCTGTCTCACCAATGGCTCTGACATTCTCTTTTTGTAAGAGATCTTTTACTTCTGAAAAATAGTTTTGGCTAAATTCTTTGGCTTGATGAGGGTGGATGCCTGCTGTGCTGATTAAAATATCTGAAAGACTAAGGGCAAGTTGATAGGCAGATATACTTTCTTCTAAATCGCTGCCAGTAACACACATTCGAGTAATACCCGCTTCTATGGCTTCTTCGATAACATTATCAAGATCTTTCGTAAAAGAAGGATGAGTTAAATTTACTCCAATATCAAAAAACTGTTCTTTAGTCATAAGGCTTGTTTTATTATAAGGCAGAAGTTATTTAAGAAGAGAGGTGGTATGTCAGGTCCATTAAAAGGCTATAGAGTTCTAGAGTTAACGTCCACTGTTTCAGGCCCCTTCGCAGCTATGATGTTAGCTGATCAGGGTGCTGATGTGATAAAAGTTGAACCTCCAGGAATTGGAGATTTAGCTAGAGTAATGGGAACTATGAAACAGGGAGTGGGTGCAATGTTTTCTGTTCTCAATAGAAATAAAAGATGTGTATGCTTGGACTTAAAAAACCCTGAAGAAATAAAAATCCTTAAAGATCTTATTAAAGATGCTGATGTCTTAATCGAAAACTATAGACCAGGAGTAGTCAAAAAATTAGGCATTGATTACGAATCCGTTTCAAAGATCAATCCAAAAATAGTATATACATCTATAAGTGGGTATGGTCAGTCTGGCCCTTATCAGAACAGAAAAGTTTATGATCCTCTCATACAGGCAACAACAGGTATTGCTCATGCACAAAACAAAGAAAAACCTGAGCTGGTAAGAACAATTATTTATGACAAGGTTACGGCTTTAACTGCTGCACAGGCAATCACTTCAGCTCTATTACAGAAGGAAAGAGAAGGAAAGGGGCAGTTTTTGTCTATATCAATGATGGAATCAGCACTTTATTACAATTGGCCAGACATGATGATGACTCAGACCTTTTTTGAAGGAGGTGAACAAATAGGAGAATTAGCTGATTTATTTGAAATCTACGAGACTAAAGATGGTGCAGTAATGATTATTCTTATAGCTACTGACGAAGTGTTTACCAAGTTCTGCAATATTTATGATCTTAATTTGCACAAAGACGAAAGGTTTATCAATCCTGCCGCAAGAGTTATAAATCAATCCTTACTGACACCTCTTGTTAACGAAGCAACAAAGAAACTATCTAGTAACGAATTGGTTAATAAATTAGATGAAGAAGAAATACCTGCTTCTATAGTTAATAAAATAGATGAGGTATATAAAGACGAACAGGTTCTTTCACAAGAATCACTAGTGGAAATAAATCATCCTGAATTAGGAAAAATGAGAATGCCTAAACCTCCAACTACTTTCATTGGACAAAAGAATTTTCCTAGCTCATTAGCACCAATATTGGGAGCGGACACCAGAGAAGTTTTAACTGAATTGGGAGTAGAGGAAAAGAAGATTCAAAGCATGGAAGAAAGAGAAAAGGCTAACAAAGAAATTATCGAGGCCATGATGGCCGCAGAAGAATCAAACTCTTAAAAAAAAGATAAATTTTAATGTATATAATTAACATTAATGATTAGTCGGATTATAAAAATAGGCTTTCTTCTTCTTTCTATTCTTCTAGTATCTTTTTTAGTAGGAGCTCAAACAACTGTATCTAATCTTATCTGGCTTTTAAGCGTAGACATGCCTGTAACTTTTACTGTTCTCATTTCCAGCATTTATCATGATTTTGTACTTATGACATTAACTTCCGCTCCTCCACCTTTACCTCCTCTACCATTTCTACCAGTAATTATTGCTATCGGCTTTGTGGTCAGCTTCGGTGTTACCTGGATAGTATTAAGGTGGATTAAAATCCAAAAAAAGTATGCTTATGGGATAGCTGCCGCAACAACGCTAGTATTTATAGTTTACTTGATGCCTTTGTTATTTTTTGGAGTAGATATGTTAGCTGGAGCTAGAACACCGATAGGTAAGATTAGTTTAATTATCTGTGGATACCTAGGGGGTCACTTTTTTGGATCTAGATTAAGTAAGGGAGAGTTATGAAAAAACAATTTTTGAAAATAAGTTTATTAACAATTATTAGCTTTATATGTTTCAGCCTTTATGCAAACCATCATGAGAAAGCCTACAAATTTGAAACTATTGCTGAAGGGCTGAGCTTTCCCTGGGGAATAGCTTTTCTCTCTAATGATGAGATTCTAGTTACTGAGAAAACGGGGCAATTGAGAATAATACAAGATGGTAAGTTATTGGAAGATCCAATAACTGGAGTTCCTGATAGCTTGTTTAGAGGCCAAGGAGGGTTAGAAGGAATAGTCTTGCACCCAAATTTTGCAAATAATAAATATCTTTACCTCTCATTTTCAGAAACCGATGCCGATAATAAAAAGACGAATACATTGAGGGTAGTTAGAGGAAAGTTAGAAGGGCAATCATTAACAAATGTTGAGACTATATTTAGAGCAAGTCCTTCAAGAAAGACAGCAAATCATTACGGTGCCAAAATGGTCTTTTTAAAAGATGGAACACTTTTAATAACTTCAGGCGATGGATTTAGTTATAGAGAAGAAGCTCAGAAACTTGATAATCACTTTGGAAAAGTGATTAGAGTAAACGACGATGGTTCAATTCCTGCCGATAATCCTTTCGTATCGACTCCAGGAGCCAAACCTGAGATCTGGTCATATGGCCACAGGAATTTACAGGGAATAGTCATTAATTCAGATGGGTCTGTAGTCTACGAGCATGAACATGGGCCTAGAGGGGGAGACGAGTTAAATATCGTTCAGAAGGGAAAAAATTATGGTTGGCCAGCTATCACTTATGGTATTGATTATAGTGGAGCGCTTATTTCACCCTTTAAAGAAAAAGAAGGTATGGAACAACCAATTAAATATTGGGTTCCATCAATAGCACCTTCTGGGATGACTTTTTACGATGGTGATTTATTTCCAGCATGGAAAGGAAACCTATTCATCTCAGCCCTAGTACCAGGCGATGTTAGAAGAGTTTCTATTGAAGGAGGCATGGCTGTAGGTGAGGAAACTCTTTTTGATACTTTAGGAAGAATAAGAAATGTGGTTAGTGCACCTGATGGCAGCTTAGTTTTGGCAACTGATAGTCCGAAAGGAAAATTAATTAGAGTGGTACCAAATAACTGATTTTAATATAAAAAATAGGAGTTAAATATGATTGCAAGAATCCTGTCAGGAATAATTGGACTTTTCATGCTTTATACATGTGTAGGATGGATTATGGACCCCGCTACTGCAGCGGCGACATTAGCCATGCCTTTATTAGAAGGGATGGGGGGAAATACTCAAATTGGGGATTTCACTTCTTTCTTTTTTACAGCAGGAGTGTTTGCCTGTATTGGTGCTTATAGATCTGAACATGCTTGGCTTTACGCATCTATTTCATTATTGGGTTCAGCCGCAGTATTTAGAAGTTTGGCTGTAGTTGCCCATGGTTCAGTTCCTTTAACCCAGGCTATAGTCTTTGAAATAATAATGACCGCTGTACTGGTTCTTTGTGTTTATCTTATGAAGAAGGAAAACGTTTAGTAAAACAATTCTATGACTCAAGAAATAGGATATCCGAAGTTCCTTCGTGATACCGCTGTTAACAAGGTCAACGAAAATACTTGGGAGGCTGAGTTAACTGATGACTGGAATATTGGTGGTGTGGCCAATGGCGGCTATTCAATGGCCACTGCGGCTAGAGCTTTATCAGAATCTTTAGAGCATAAAGATCCACTTTCGATTACTGGTCATTACCTATCTAGAGTTGAGCCTGGCAAGGCTTTGCTGCAGATAGAAAAACTCAATATGGGGAGAAGTGTATCTACAGCTTTGCTTAAATTTACACAAGGTGGTGAAGAGAGGATAAGGTTTACCTCTTGTTTTACCGACTTCTCTAAAGCTAAAGGGGATACTTTGAGAGAGGTTGAAGCCCCTAATTTCCCTCCCATTGAAGACTGCGTGGATATGCCTTACAAGGAAGGATTTACCCCTGTATTAGAAAAACAGATAGATAGAAAGTTTGCACCTTACTCAGATTGGTGGAATGAAGAAAGACCTAGAGCAAGAGCTTCATTAGATGCTTATTACGCCTGGCCTGGGGGTGAGGCTATAGATTTGTTTAGTGTAATTTTTTTTCTTGATACTATGTCCCCTCCAATTTTTAACCGATTAGGTTCAAGGGGTTGGGTTCCCTCTTTAGAATTGACTGTTCATTTAAAACAGTTACCTTGTCCAGGTCCATTAAGGATGAGAGGAAAAACAGATTTTATAACTTCCGGTTTTTTAGAGGAAGATGATGAAATTTGGGACTCTAAAGGAAATTTAATTGGACAAGCTAGGCAAATGGCTAAACTTAGGAGACCAAAATCTTAAAATGCATTAGCTAGCACAAGTTAGGCTATGATAAAGTTCTACAAATTTTTAATAACAGGATAATTTATGAAATTTACAGGGACAGATACTTA
>Ga0208765_1001108_pt1 | contig 16864 bp, 18 predicted proteins | sample ETNtaG_2_FD_185783 | JGI IMG/M metagenome (GOLD analysis project Ga0208765, IMG submission 185783) | Marine microbial and viral communities from oxygen minimum zone, Eastern Pacific Ocean - ETNP201406SV203 (SPAdes) (version 2) | ecosystem: Environmental > Aquatic > Marine > Oceanic ... | reverse complement strand
TATGTTAACGGATTCCTTGATAGACGCCAACCTGGTCAAATGAGACAATGATTTTTCTCCATTGAGCTTAAATATGAAATATAAATTATTCTTACTACTGATTGTTATCTTCTCTGTATCAGCTTGTGATACAGGTCAGCAAGAAGACATTTTGTCAATGACAGTTGGCGGCACTGGAATACCCAATACTGTTGGGGAGCAACATTTCTTAGATTTTCAGGAAGCTGTGGCAGAGGGATTACCTGAGATGGAAACTAAAATGCTAATTTATGGTCAACTAGGCTCTGAAGAGAATCTTGTTTCAGGACTTAGAAGAAATCGGGTTCAATTTGCTAACCTTTCAGCCATTATTGTTTCAACTTTGGTCTCAGAAGCTGCATTATTATACGCACCTTATTTGTTCGACAGTGCCGAAGAGGCAGACTTTGTTTATGATAATTATTTGACCCTTATTTTTACTGATTTATTAGCAGAGAAAGGGTTGCAGTTTATTGCTTGGAGTGAAATTGGGTTCCATAATGTTTATGCAAAACAACCAATTTTGAGCCCTGAAGATGCAAAAGGAAAACGCTACCGTGTCTCTGCAAGTTTAAGTTCCCGCTATTTTGCTGAAGCTATAGGAGCGGACCAAATACCAATGGGTTATGGTGAGATCGTTCAATCATTACAAACTGATTTAATCGAGGCAGGCGATAATTCAGTGGCTCTTTATGTGAAAACTGGAAAAGAACAAGAGGCACCACATTACACCCTGACAGAGCATTCACTTGGCATGTCCATTATGGTTGCGAGAAAGGCATGGTGGGATGAGCTTAATGAAGAACAACAAGTGATAATTAAAAAAGCTTGGCCACAAGCAAATGAGTCAAGACGATCATTGAGAGCTGAAGCAGCAGAGGATTTAACTCAAGCTGAACAAATGGGTATTACAGTGTATGAGTTGAATGATGAACAACGACAGCAATGGAAGAATACAACTCAGGGTCAAGTTGAACGATTAGCTAAGCAAGTTGGTGGGCGATCACTTGAATTACTTGAATTAATTAACGCGGGTAAAAAAGAATTCCAATCCAGCAAGCTCACCAAATGAGCAAACAGAATAATCTCAAATCACTTGCTAAAGTAATGACAGCAATTGCACTGGTAGGTGTAATGGTTGGAATTAATCTCCCATTAAGCTCTTTAACCCTTAAAACATGGGGTGTCACGTCAGCGGTGATAGGTTTTTCTGCGTCAATGGTTGGTTTAGCTACAGTAATAATAACCCCGTTCTTCTCTAAATTAATTAATCGTTTCGGGCAAATGCAAATCATGAGATTCTGCTTAATTGTTTTACCAATTTCGATTCTGTTTTTGCCTGCATTTAAAAACATTTATATTTGGTTTGTTTTACGATTCATTATCGGTATTGCAGCAACAGGCATTTGGTTATTAAGTGAGGTTTGGATTAATGCCTTTGCTGAAGATAAACATCGTGGAAAAGTTATTGCAGTCTATTCATCAATTATATCTTTGGGGTTCATTGTTGGTGTACTGATCATGTCGTTTATATCAATTGAATCCGGTGGAGGTTTTTATGTTTCAGCTCTTATATCAATAGCTGCTGCAATTCCATTATGGAATATGACAGATCTACCGGACTATGATGTTGTTGAAGATATTTCTTTTTATAGCTATCTGGTGACAGCACCTGGTCTTATGGGTTCCAGCTGGATGATGGGATTTCTTTATGCAGGCACAGCCGCATTATTACCTATTTTTGCACTGCCTTATGTTCAAGAGGATTATGCTCAATCGTCAAGAACTGTTGCCTGGCTAGCTAGTGGGGAATTAATATGTCCTTTAATAGTAGGCTGGATGGCGGATCGCTATGATAAAGCAAGATTAATGATATATATTTCAAGCATTAGCGTAATCTCATTAGCCATATTACCAATGATTTTCAATGTGCCTTTTTTACGTTTTCTTACACTGTTTATTCTTGGTGGAACAATTATGAGCTTTTATTCTTTGGGCCTCACATTACTTGGTCAAGAGTTTAAAGGTAAAGTGCTGGCCTCTGCCAATGCTTGTTTTATTTTTTTTCTATCTTTAGGTGAGATCCTTGGTCCCCCAGTTATAGGGAAAGCTATGGATCTTTTTGGAAACGCCGCCTTTGGCTGGTCTATGGCGTTGGTAGGTTTTATTTACCTGATCATTTTTATCGGTAGTAACGCTTCTATCAGAATCAATAATCAAGGAAGTTAAGCTATAGGATTTTCTAAAGGTTTATCTTCTAGCTCCTCTTCAGCTTCGGGCTCATTCGATTTTTTACCCTTAGATCCAATTGAGTATAGAAACTCATGACGAAAATTAATATCAGATGATTCTTGGGGCTCAGCTTCTATGTAGACCGGTCGATAGACTGTTTTTTTAATAGCAGACACTGCCACTCTGTCAATGAAACCCTCTGGGTCTGATTCTATAACTTCAATATTTGCTGTTTTACCATTCACATCTATTGCATAACGAAGTGAAATATAACCCGTTTGATCAGCTTCATTTTCTTCTCCAACTTCTGGCAGTGGGTAGATGCCAGGAAGCAGGATGTTACGAATTTTAACCGGTCTTGAAAATCTTTCTTTTATTAATTGACTCATGCCAGGATCTTCATCAATCAGACTCCAACATTCTTCATAGGCTCTCATACCTGATTGAACTCTTCCGTAGCTAGTATAGGTATCTCCAAGGTCCAGTAATACTTCAAACTTTAAGAATAAATCAGTATTTTCCATGGCATTAATTTTTTCCAACGCTTGTTTAAGCGGGCTCAAACTTTGATAAATATCAACACCTTCTCTTCGATGAGAGAACGAAATATTTTTATAAGTTTCAATCAATGGTTTGATCTGGTCTGTTGTTCGATTGGTTTGCCTTTCGAGTAATTCATCATGAACTTCACGTTCAAGGAAAATTTGACCAGTTCGCTTATACCAACTGCTTAACTTTATTAATGATTCATCCACCATGGAGTTGTTTACACCAAAATGTTTTTTGTTAACAAAAACCTGAAAGGTTTGATGATGATTGGCTTGTTCGAAGTTTTTTACACCAATAAAACTTTCAGTTAAAGTGTCGTGAATTTTAAGTTGATCAAGATTGTGGAATCCCTGATTAACATGATTAATTCTTAAGGCTCTTTCAAGAATAGTTATGGCCGTTTCATATTGACCACTGCGATTTAAAGTGAGAGCAAACCCATAGAGCGGAGAAATTAACTCGGGTGAAATGATATTTTGATTGGCTTCAATTAAGTCAATGCACTGAAGAAAGGAGGCCTGTGCGTTTTCAAAATCCTCTACCATATAGTATGCACTGGCAAGATTATTGAGTGGCGTTATAAGTCTGAAGTTGGTTTCACCATAAATCTCCCGTGTCAATGTGACAATTTTTTTTGCAGGCACAATACTTTGTTGAAACCGTTCTTGATCATATAAACTTAGAAATTCTTGCTGTAAATTGCCTCTGAGATCTAGCTGTTCAGTTTCATTAAGATTCTCTGTTTGAGTATAGCCAAGGACAGGGATAAGAATTATAATTCTTATTAATTGATTAAAAATATAACTTAATTTATTCATCTCTTATTCTTAATGACTTTTGAATTCATACATGATTAATTTATCATATTTATTTCTTATTATGGATAAGCGAAATAAAATTACGACATGGAAATCTCAGAAAAACATTTTGTAACTGGAAATAATATTCGTCCCCCCCATCCAGATGGATTCTTAGAATTACGGGTCGGTATGGGATGTTTTTGGGGGCCTGAAAAAATATTCTGGGAATTGGAAGGAGTACATGCCACCAGTGTTGGTTATAGTGGAGGTATAAAGGATGAGCCCACTTATCGAGAGGTCTGCTCTGGGACCACTGGCCACGCCGAAGTCATTTTAATCGTTTATCAACCTGAACTAATTTCCACCGGAGAAATACTTAAAGTGTTTTGGGAAGGCCACGATCCAACCCAATTCATGAGACAGGGCAACGACGTTGGCAGCCAATATAGATCAGTAGTCTTTTATTCTGACCAGTCTATGCTTGAATTAATTGAGAAAACCAAAGCACAATACCAGTTAAGTTTAAGCAATGCTGGTTACGGCGACATTGTTACAGAAGTACTCCAAACTCAGACCTTTCATTATGCTGAAGATTATCATCAGCAATATTTAGCTAAAAACCCTGATGGGTATTGCGGTCATGGCGGTTGTGGCGTTTCCTTTAAGCTGTCTACTGATTAGTTCAGAACTTTATAGCCACGACCTCTCAAACATCGTTTTAGGATTTGCTGTTTTTCTCTAACAGCCCTTACACCTGATTGCGCCCCTCCAGATACAGCGCCCACTTCAATAGCATCTCGTCTTGAGCGTACATCGTCGGTGATGGCTTCTATGACAGCGCCGACAGCTGCACCAGTTGCTGCTCCTTTAACAATACTTTTTCCAGTTGATATATCTTCAGAGAAGGTTGAGCATTCCTCGAGATCAATTTCATACTGTGACATGTTCACTCCTTTTGTATCAATAACAGGTTTTGAACTTTCAAATATTGAACTAGAGCTATTAGCCACACACCCTGACAGGGTAATAAGAAGCAGTGCTGTTAATACATTTTTCATCATCGGAATATTCTTAAACAATGTAAATCTAATATATCAATAGATTGTGAAGAAAAAATGAGTTTTAAGTTAATGTTGTGGCGGTGTAACTAATTGTATCTTAGAATAGCTTTCTTTCATGAAGCGTATACAATTGTTCAAAAATTATTTATCAAAATGACTAGAAATAAAAAAATTATAGCGGTTATTATCTTACTCCTCGTTGCTTCGAGTTTTTTTTATCCAGGCAATGAAACGGCCATAAAAGTAATCACCACTAAACCAGAAATCAGAAATGTAGAACAAACAGTGTCCAACACCAGGGCGGGTACAATTGATGCGTGCAGAAGATCAAAAATGTCACCAGCAATGGGAGGACAGATAGCAACCCTTGCTGTGGAAGAGGGTGACATGGTTGAGAAAGGTCAAGTTCTTCTAGAGCTATGGAATAAAGAAACCAAGGCTAGAGTAAAGGCGTCAGAAAGAAGTGCTGAACAGACCTGTATCATTTCAGCTAAAGCAAAACGTGATGCAGAAAGAACCAATGAATTGTTTGCTAAAGGCTTAGCGTCTGAAGAAGCAAAAGAAGCTGCTGTAACAAATTCTGAATCCGGGGCTGCCGCCTGTAATGCAGCTAAAGCTCAGGTTGAAGTCAGTAAGGCGTCTTTAGAGAGGACCCAATTGATTGCACCTTTCGGTGGAATCGTTGCTGAAATCGAAGGCGAGCTAGGAGAATATGTTACTCCATCACCCGTGGGCGTTGCCACCAAACCCACTCTTGATTTAATTGATAACACTTGTATATATATTAAGGCACCGATTGATGAGATCGATGCACCTGAAGTTATTGCTGGATTGAATTCAAGGATTACTATGGATGCTTTTGGGCAAAAAGAGTTTCCTGCGACAGTAAGACGAGTTGCTCCCTACGTTCTTGATTTAGAAAAACAGGCGAGAACAGTTGAAGTAGAAGCTGTCTTTGATAACCCTCAAGAGTTTCTTCTACCTGGCTATAGCGCTGATATTACAATTATCATTGACACATCAGAAGCAACCTTAAGCGTCCCTTCACAAGCAGTAATGGCTGGTGGTTTTGTTTATCTGATCAATCCAGATAGCACCCTCTCTAAAACAGAGATTGAAGTTGGTCTTTCTAATTGGCAACACACCGAAGTTCTGAGCGGTCTGACCATAGAGGACAAGATCGTTTTATCAGTAGACAGACAAGGATTAGAAGAAGGAGTAACTGTCATCATTGAGGAAACAGATGATCCAGATGACGCCTCGAGTGAAGAGACCAATATAGCAGTTGAAATCAGCTAATATCATTGACCAATGATTCATTTAGAAAACTTATGTCGACATTTTGAAGTGGGCAATCAAATTGTCCGCGCCCTAGACGAAGTAGACTTAGAAATCGATAAGAATGAATACGTCTCTATAATGGGTGTTTCAGGGTCTGGGAAGTCGACACTACTTAATATACTTGGATTACTGGACACGCCAACCTCAGGTAGTTACGTTTTATCTGGTGTGAACACCTCAAAAATGAATGATGATGAAATGGCTCATATTCGATCAACAAAAATTGGATTTATTTTCCAATCTTTTCACTTAATACCAAGATTGACAGCCGCTGAGAATGTTGAAATGCCTATGATTTTATCAGGTCTAAACCCAAAAGAACGAAAGGAAAAGGTCGACATGGCTCTGGCTAGGGTTAGCCTCACTGACAGATCAGATCATAGGCCTGAGCAGCTTTCAGGTGGACAAAGACAGCGTGTAGCGATAGCCAGATCAATTGTTATGGAACCTGATGTGTTATTGGCCGATGAACCAACAGGAAATCTTGATTCAACATCGAGTAAAGAAATTATTAAATTAATAGAGGAGCTTAACAGGGGAGGTTTAACCCTTATAGTTGTTACCCATGATACTCATATGGGTTCACGATCTGACCGATTGATCAAACTCCTTGACGGAAAAATTGTTACAGATAAAAAGAATTAATTATGCGTTTTGTAGATCTATTATTTTTAGCGTTTAGTACCCTGATACGATACCCATTGCGAACTCTAATGCTGCTCATTGCAACCTCCATTGGTGTCATGGCTGTCATCCTTTTAACAGCTGTCGGAGAAGGAGCGAGGGACTACATCACTGGGGAATTCAAAGATATGGGAACCAATCTGCTGATTGTTCTACCAGGGAAAAATGAGACCACAGGAGGAGGCTCACCTGCCGATTTAGCTGGTGTTGCACCAAGAGATTTAACCGTTGAAGACGCGATTAGCTTAAGACAAATCGAAGCAATAAAGAGAATCGCACCAATTGTTGTAGGAGAAACGCCAGCGCAATTTAATGGTTTAGAAAGATCTGTACCTATCATAGGCACAACCCCTTCTTTTTTAGCAGTCAGAAAATGGGAAATGGAGAGTGGTAATTTTTTACCCGGAGTGACTCTGGATCGATCCCCTCCAGTTTGTGTTATTGGTAAAGAAGTTGAATCCGAACTCTTTGGTAAAAACAATGCTATAGGCCAATGGTTAAGAGTGGGTGATAGACGTTGTCGTGTCACTGGTGTTATTGCCACCGAAGGCAGAGCCATTGGAATTGATGTACAAAAAATTGTAGTGATGCCTGTGAGTTTAGCCACTGCACTGTTCAACCGACCTTCACTATTTCGAATCATAGCTGAAGCAAGGAACACTTGGGAGATGGATCAAATCAAGAAAGACATTATTAGAATCATAAAAAAGCGTCATCTGGGCAAGGAAGACATAACAGTTATCAGGCAAGATGCCGTAATGAAGTCTTTTGATAATATCTTTGATGTCCTTACCATGGCCTTAGGTTCTATTGCTTCTATCAGTTTATTTGTAGCCGGCATTCTTATCATGAATGTTATGTTAGTTGCTGTTTCTCAACGACAATCAGAAATCGGTTTGCTGAAGGCTATTGGCGCCAAAAATAAACAGATTAATTATTTGTTTGTTACAGAAGCTATTATTTTATCTGGATCAGGAGCAATCCTTGGGTTGATCTTGGGACACACCACAACACAAGTCTTAAAACTGGCTTTTCCTACCTTTAATTTTCTACCGCCACTATGGGCTTCGTTTGTTTCTCTAATTGTGGCCTTGGTATCAGGGGTTATTTTTGGATTGCTACCGGCTAGAAGAGCTTCTAAGCTAGACCCAGTGATCGCTTTATCTGGAAACAAATAATATGAAAATTAAAGACATTTTTATTTTCTCTTCCTTCTCTGTAATTTCTCAGAAAATGAGAAGCTTTCTGACTTCTCTTGGGATTGCAATCGGTGTTGTTTGTGTGATTTTCTTAACGAGTTTAGGGCAAGGTTTACAAGATTATATTGTCGGACAATTTACTCAGTTTGGTTCTAATATCATTGGAATATCACCAGGCAAAGAACAAACAATGGGTTTGCCCCTTGGAGTTTTTGGCACTGTTAGACCGTTATCCTTTGAAGACGCAGAAGCGCTTGAACGACTGCCAACCATTGAAATAGCAGTTCCAGTTTCTGGAGGCAGCGGTGAAATTGAAAGCGCTGACCGCATGAGAAGATCAATGATTGTAGGCACCGGTTCTGATTACGATATTATTGTTGGTGCTGAAGATGACATGATCGGCCAATACTTGCCTGATGATAATCCTAAAACACCAAGAGCTTATGCGGTTCTTGGTCCAAAAATGAAAACGGAATTATTTGGAGAACAAAACTCATTAGGATTAACAGTTAGAGTTAACTCTGAACGCTTCCGTATAGTGGGTGTGTTGCCATCAAAAGGTGATTTTCTAGGTATGGATCTTGACGATGCTATTTATATTCCCATAGCTAAATTCAATTCAATGTTCAATAGGAATGGGTTCCAAGAAATTGATGTCATTCACAAGGATAATGTAACGACGGATGAAGCTGTGGCCTCAATAAAAAGATTAATGATTAGGCGTCATGGAGGCGATGACACCACCATCACCACTCAAGCAGACATGTTGGAATCATTGGGCGAGATTATGAAATGGTTGAAATTTACTGTTGCTGCTTTTGGTGGCATCTCACTTCTAGTAGGTGGGGTCGGTATATTCACAATCATGACAGTTGCCGTTAATGAAAGAACCTCAGAAATTGGGGTATTGAGAGCCATCGGTGCTTCACGCAGGAGAATTCAAGATGTGTTTTTACTAGAATCTATTTTTTTAGCAATCTTGGGAGCCCTATTAGGTCTCTCCATTGGGTTTCTCGCTGTTAATATAGCTTTGTCTATTTATCCTGATATGCCTATTGCCATTGCTTGGGACTATATTGTTTATGCAATTGTAATCTCTCTATTTATTGGATTAGTTGCCGGCTATCTACCTGCAAGGTCAGCAGCCCAAATGGATCCGATCGAAGCGTTAAGAACTGATTAAGAAGCCAATCGTTGCATCATATTTGAATAGGTTGCGATATGCGATTCAGTCGGTAAAAATGTTTCTAAATAGCTCTTTCTATCTTGCATAGCATCCCACCAAGATCTAATTTTTCTGCATTCTTTTGGCCATTTAGCATCAAATAAATGTTCATAAGCTCCAAAGCGTTCAAAAAAAGGTGCGTAATGTAAATCGACCAATGTTAATTGTTCACCCATCCAAAAAACACCACTATCATTTTTATCAAAGCATTCTTTTTCAATATAAAGTAAACGATCTCCAACGATTTTTAAGTTCTGTTGTTGGAGCTCCTCATCCTGATGGTCTCTGATTAATCTTGAACAAGCTGGAAGATAATAATTAGAAGCATAATCGATCCAAATTCTTGCTCTTGCTCTCTCATAATGATCCTCTGGCATCAAAGCAACTTCTGGGTATTCTTCCTCTAGGTATTCATTAATGATCGCCGATTCATAAATTGTCTTTCCTTTATGAACCAAGACAGGAACTTTCCCATATGGTGAAATCTCTAAAAACCAGTCTGGTTTGTTATAGACATCAATCTCAATTAATTCAAAATCAAGTTCTTTTTCAATCAGAGCCATTCTAGTCCTCTGAGCGAAAGGGCACTTGTCGAAACTATAAATTTTTATATCACTCATAATCTATAACTCTTTCATAATGTGATACCAAAAATCAAGAGAAGCTTGATAGGCAGTGATCTCTATTCTTTCATTTAACCCATGACCTCTATAACCAGTAGGGTCAGACATCATGGCACTAGTTCCATAGACTGGTATTCCCATACTCCTTAGATGAAGGGCATCTGTTGCTCCTGTCGACATAGTAGGAACCAGAGGCATATCTGGAAAAACCTTGCCAATCGCTTCACCAACTAGGCTTTGAATTTTAGGTGTAATCGGAGACACTGGGCTTTTCTGAAAGTTTGATACCGATGAAACCTTGACATTATCTCCGACCAGTTCTTGTAGAGTTGAGAAAATTTCTTCAGGATCTTCATGAGGCAATACCCTACAATTTACTGTTGCAGTCGCAGACACTGGCAGGGCATTTTCTGCATGCCCAGCTGTCAGTTGTGTCGCCACACAAGTGGTTCTTAAAATAGCATTTACAGCAGAATTATTATTTACCATATCAAACTCTGATTCAGTTTCTCCATCAAGGATGGTTATGATTTCCTCTCTAACATTTCCCTGGGCTTCATTCAAAGCGAATTCAAGTGTGGCTCTGGTTGTCTCATTTAGACTAATTGGGAATCTGTATGCTGCCACTTTCTTAATTGCATCGGTTAATTCATAAATGGCATTGTCTGGTCTTGGAATTGAACTGTGGCCTCCACGATTTGAAGTGGTCATAGTAACCGTCATATATACTTTTTCAGCTGATTGTAATCTGAATGCCTCAGGATTCTTCATAGTCCCAGTGATATAGCCACCGTCAGAATTAAATGCGAAAGGGGCTTGTCTTACAGACTCAAAATTATCACGGAAGTATCTAATGCTATTCATGCCGGTTTCCTCGTCTCCGGTTAGCAACATAATAATATCGTTCTTGGGTGTAAATCCTTCTTCTTTAAGACGTATAAAAGTAGTAAGCAATGCTGCAGCACCTCCTTTATTGTCGCTAGCCCCTCTACCATGAAGAAAGCCATCGATTTCGACCAACTGAAAAGGATTGGTATCCCATGCATCTTTTACAGCAGGCACCACATCAATATGGGCCATAACAATAACGGGTTTTGTTGAAGACTGTCCTTTGTATACAGCGTATAAACCTTTCGAAGTGTCTGTTGGTCCTACAACTTTTAAATTCTCATCATTAAACCCATTATTCAGCAGAAGTGTTTTTGAAAGCTCACTCACTTCAGTTGCAAGCCCCATGCCAGCTGTTGACTCAATAGCAACTAGATCAGATAAAATCGATGTTCCTAGTTTTACATAATCATCTGAACTAAATGATGGGTTAGAGAAGATGACTATCGTCAGGATTAATAATTTACTAGATAATTTCATTACATTGCCTCCTGATTAGATTGTACTAGATATTCCAAGGCATCGACAGCCGTCTCCTGGCCTAATTCCTGAACAAGTTGGTGTCCTCCTGATTCATAGATAATCATTTCAATAGAATGTGAATTCACCAACAGATTTTTCATTTCATAAGCTAATTCAACAGGAACAACTTTATTCTTTTTACCCCACATGATCAGCACAGGGGCTTTGACTTGCTTAATAACTTGATCGATATTTCCCGATACATATTGTCTCATTCTAGCCATCTGGGCATCCCTTTGGCCTTCCCTTAATAACAGATCATGCCATCGAGTAATTAATTCTTCACTTATATTAGAGGGATCCCCAAACCCTCCTGTTAGAAGACCTTTAACCAATAATCTGGGGGTTATTTGTGTCATCAGATTAAATGCCTTAGGCAGTTTTGCTGGCTCATTGCTTCCTCTTACCCTTGGGTTAAGGGCGCCTGGGCTAAGTAAAATAAGATGATCCACTATCTCGGGATTGTTGCGTGTGAAATGAATGCCAATAGTTCCTCCCAATGATGCTCCAACAACACTTAATTGTTTTATGCCCAATGAACTAATTAATCTTTCAATCAAGAAGACTGTTCTGGGCATAGAATAATCATTTAAAGGATCAGCCTCTGTTAAACCATGACCTGGTATATCCATTCTAATTATTCTGTAGTTAGGGGACAGTGTTTCAACCCAAGGTTTCCAATCAATTAAGTTAGCATAATTGGCATGGAGCAATAGAATAACTGGTCCTGTACCTTCATCTGTGTAATGAATATTAACACCATCAATACTAATAAAAGATGAGCTGTCTTCTAAATATTTTTCTTCAATTTCTTCAGCACTCTTATCCATAGGGTAGCGAGCACCAAAGAAAAGACTCACTAAAAAGAGACCGAGAATAGAGACACAAGTGATAAGGGTTACTTTAATAATTTTTTTTATCATAAAAATTTATTTAACTATTGTGTAATCAACTCTAATATTAGCTTTATATTATCGATATAGCTTCAATTGTGAAAACATGAACAAAGAAAAGATTAAAGAAAACACGATGAAACCTTTCGAAGATGGAGACATTTTCCTTGGTTGTACTTATTTGAATGATGAAATTGATGATCATAAGGGTGATGGAAGAATCTTACAGTATGACAAGAATCTTGAACCTAAGGGAGTGTTATGGACTGAGGACACTGAGCATCTAGTGATTGGGCTAACTTTTGATCGACAAGGCACTCTATGGGGTTTTGATATGCATAACCATATTGTTGTAAGGGTTTCTCCAGATGGTCACCAGATGCCATATCATCATTTTGGCGATCGTGCATTTTCAAACGCAACATTTGATCAAGACGGCAATATTTATTTAGGTGAAGCCCTCGTCGGTAATACTCCATATCCAGGGAGTTACATGAAGCGTCTACCCGGACTTGATTTATTGGGCTATGCAAATATCCATAAGTTTAATTCAGATTTAGATTTGGTTGATGTTTACGATGTAGCTTATTCTCCTGAGTTTCATCATTTTAAAGGGGTAACGCATTCTACTCTTCATCCCAGCGAACGATTCATTACCTACACCACTGAAATAGGGAAAAAAGTAATGCGTTACGATATTGTAAATCGTCAACAAATGGATGACCTAGTGGTCCTGCCAGGTGATTTAACAGATAAAGTAGTAGCCATTGCAATCAATTACTTGCCTGATGGTAGATTACTGCATTCACGTGGGGACTATATTGAGATCTTAGATGAGCAGGGCAATGTGATTCAAACCATAGACTTGAATGAACACGGATGGGGTATTGCTCAAATAACACCATCATCTGATGGCCAACATTTTTTTACTGCAAATATCTTTTCAGGAATTATGTTAAAAGTTAGTTTAGATGATGGAAAAGTGGTTGGGTCAATTGACACTGGTTTTGCAGTTCCAAAAAGAAGTTTTGGCGGGGTCGCTGAATTTCATCTGTCTTCCTGAAACTGATCAAATTTGATATAATAAGATATGAAGATTTCATTAAAAGTTCTCCCTATATTCCTTTTACTTATTGGCTGCGTTGCAAATCAAGAAGTAGAGAAAAATATCAATAATAAAAACAACCAAAACCAAGCGACTGCAGAGGCAAAAAAAGATAATAAGATTTGTCGTGAAGTTTCAGTCTCTGGAAGCAGACTTAAAAAAAAGGTTTGTTCTACGGTTGAAGAAGAAGAAGATAGAGCAAAAAAGAGTCAAAGAATTTTAAGAGAGCAGCAAAATAGAGAACGAGTAAGATCAGGGATGCCTGACCCAGGTTAATTAAAACAATTTAATTCTTGTTAATCTCCAAGCTGTAATGAAGGAATTCATCATCAACTTCATAACCTAAAGACTCATAGAGAGATTGGCCGATAAAATTATCTTTTGCTGTCGATAGTTCCAAGCGCTTAAAGCCATTCTCTTTTGCATATTGCTTGGCCTTATTCATTAGAGACCTCCCTATACCTTTAGTTCTTGTATCAGGGTCAACAAATAAATCATAAAGAATTAACATAGGGATGGTGCTCACTGAGCAAAAAGAAGGATAGAGTTGAACGAAACCAGATAAAGTTCCATCTGCATTATCAGAAACAAAAATTATAGACTCCTTCATTTCCATTCTGCATTTAATGAAATTATGAGCTCTTTCAAGATCATCTGGTTGCTCATAAAATATTCTATAGAGGTTAAATAGTCTGGCAACTTCATCTAAATGTTTGATATTAGCTTCGATAATCTTTGACATAGAATAATTTTAGCCTCGTTCTGTTAGAAAAGACATCTCTCTGATGATACTTCCAGACACTAATGCAGGTGATTCCTCATGAACATAATGACCAGCATCTTGAATTAATTGTAATTTACTATTTTTAAAGCCTGTTTTTAGTTGGAGGGCTTCTTCAATTGATTTGTTGCGATCCTCAATTCCAAAAACTATCAGTGTGGGAGTACTTACGTGACTCATCAACTCAGCTTCATTAGCATCATAAAACTTACCTAACATACTGCTTGTCCCTTCAAGATAGTCTTCAGTCTTCGATCCCATCATGATCTCATCCATGACCTGCTCATTGACAATTGATGGATCATAATAAGAGCGTTTTAAAAATTGTTCTCTAAATGCTCTATTGGCAAACTGTTTTGCTGAAACCCTTGCAAAGGGAAAGATTAAGTTAATGTATCTTGCAAACTCAGGCACACCTGTATTGATAATGCCTGGATTGAATAAAATTAAACCTTTGGTTTTTTTATTATTCTTTGCAACATGCAAGCCAATGGCGCCGCCCAAAGAATGGCCACCCACTATAAATGAATTAAGCATCAAAGCATCTGCAAATTCTCCAACAGTTTTAGCCTGGTTAGCATTACTGTAATCATAATCTATCGGTTTGTCTGATAAGCCAAATCCAAGTAAATCCAAAGCAAAAATATTATAGTGTTCAGAAAGGAGAGGAGTGATTGATCTCCATGAATGTAAATTATTTCCAAAACCATGAATCAATATTAGATTTGGGCTATTGTCTTCTGGTGTGCGGTATTCTCTATATCGAATATTATGGTCACTGACTTTAATAAAAAGATCATCTTTAGTCACCAATTCTTTAGTAGATGATGTTTCTAGAGGCAGATAAGCATATACGACTAATGCTGAGTAACTTAGAATCACCAAGAACAGAGTAAGCTTCGCAACAATTCTAAAAAACATTTTCACTTTTTTATAAATTCCAAATCTAAAAAGAAGGGGTTAACGAAATTATATTAGAGTGGGTAGTTTATGTCTTGCTTTCCCCTTAAGCAATGCTGAAATACTGCCTACTCATCCAAATTAACACTGTGTAAAACCCTTTGATAGGGCTAGAGTAAAATTTTATATTGAGACTTTAGGATAAGTGTTTTGTGGGCGTTCTTTTGGTGCAGTCAATAATAAAGGTTCTGATGAAACCACTACACCGCCGGGTTGTTCCAAAGTTATTGCAAAACCCACTGCCTTGGAGATGGGCAGTTTGGGATTAATAGGTATGATTATTGCTTTATCCGTTCGATCCACATCAAAAATACCACCATCTACAGGTTTTCCATACTTGAGGGGATCGATAATCCAAATTTGATACTGATTTTCATTTGGATTATTCATAGGTAAGCCTGCTATTTGAATAAACCCTTTTTGTTCTTGATCACTCCATACGATATCACCATTGACCGGTCCTAAGTCGTTTGTCCTTGAGTGCCATGGGTATTGAATTAAATCATCTGCTGTTCTTTCCATCACTATTTTTTTCAACGGGAGGTATCTGTAGTTGCTTTCATAATTTTTGAACTCAATCATTGAAAAAGATAAACCAATAGTCAGTAGTACAGTTAGCGCCCAAGCATATTGAGGCTTATAAAACAGTGTCCTCATGAAATGATTTAAATAATCAAAAACAGTTGATTGACCCAGTTCTTGTTTTTGGCGATAAAGTATCTTTTTTCTAATATGCAGAGGTAGAGTTTCATTATTGAAATCATCTTCTAGATAGAATCCTACTTGAGCAAGAGCTGTGGTTTTATGAAAGTAATCTGGTGTGTATTCAGGAAAAACATCTAACAGACTATTTAACTCCTCTCTTTGTTGTTGTGACAATTTTTCAGATGCCTCTAAGATCAGCAAATCCAATAATTTCTCTAGTTGTATTTGTTCTTTATTATGCATTGTTCAGCTCTATAACAGTTGCTTGTTGTTTAATATCAAAAAGGCCCTTAAGCTTGATTAAATTCCTTCTAATTCTTGTCTTGACTGTCCCAAGAGGAATATTGAGAAGTTTTGCAATCTCTGAGTGGCTGTAACCCTGATATATACTTAATTTGAGTAATTCTTGATCTTCTATTTCTAAAGTACCAATTGCATCTTTAATCAACTGCAGATCAGTGGATTCATTGAGAATAGATTCTTTAAAAAGTTCTTGCCCATTGTCCTCATCAATAGATTGTAGGTTTCTGTATTTACTCACTTTTCTTAAATAATCAATAAAGCGGCGCCTAGCAATCATGGATATGAAAGTAACTTCTGAGGCTTTTGTATGATCAAATTTTTCAGCAGCCTTCCAAATTGCAATAAAAACTTCTTGCACCGCGTCTTCCACATCTGATTCTTTATATAGAAATTTCCTACCAATTGACCACACCAGATTTCCATATTTTTCAATCAGTAAATTAAAAGCACGATCTTCACCTTTGGCGATGAGTTTTAATATTGAATCAGTATTATCTGTACTCATTAGTAATAAATACTCTTTTCTTGCTTCAGTTTTGTTGCCCACACTTTGTGACATGGAATAGCCCTTTTAATCCTCTTTGTATTTTTATTTTCGTAAAATACTCTTTCTTGGATTCAGAAAATGTGAAATTTATGGAGCTATCCAGTCTCCTGCAAAATTACAACCAAATTCTACGCCCATGGGCCCTTGATTACTGTCTTGATAGTAGACTTCTTCCCATCCGCCTCTTTCACATGAACCAATGGACTCTTCTCGTGGGCAATCTCCTCCTGAATAGGCTGGCTCAAGAATAGCGACCATGCCATCACCGACTTCAGAATAGTGCTTACAAAACTCTTCTGAGACATTTGTTCTGCAAGCTTTATAAGGCTCACCTGCAAATGGGTTTTCTGCCATATAAATACAATGTCCTGCTCCGCTTGGTTTATTAGCGTCACTGTCATGATGATGACTTGCTAATAGAGAATTAC
>Ga0208765_1001103_pt1 | contig 16914 bp, 18 predicted proteins | sample ETNtaG_2_FD_185783 | JGI IMG/M metagenome (GOLD analysis project Ga0208765, IMG submission 185783) | Marine microbial and viral communities from oxygen minimum zone, Eastern Pacific Ocean - ETNP201406SV203 (SPAdes) (version 2) | ecosystem: Environmental > Aquatic > Marine > Oceanic ... | reverse complement strand
TAAAATTATCAGTTACATATTGCGCCCGTAGCTCAGCTGGATAGAGTGTCGGCCTCCGAAGCCGAATGTCGGGTGTTCAAATCACCTCGGGCGCACCAATTTTATAAATATTTTAAATGTTGAGATAAATGTCATTTATATATAAAAACGCAACCTTTTCAAGTTGTCGTACATATAGATACTCACTTTCCCGTATTTGGGATAAGAAAAAGAAATATGTTCTGTTTATAGGTCTTAATCCATCAACCGCTGATGAAGAGGTGGATGATCCTACGATACGAAGATGTATTAATTATGCAAAAAACTGGGGATACGGTGGTTTTTTAATGGTGAATCTTTTTGCTTATAGAACGACATTACCTTCAAACCTAAAAAAAGTAAAATATCCTGTTGGAAAGGACAATGATAAATATATTGTGACACTATCAAAAAAAGCTGATATAACTGTCGCTGCTTGGGGAAATAATGGAAATCTCTATAGTAGAGACAAACAAGTATTGAGCCTTGTTGCAAATCTTATGTGTTTGAAAATTAACAAATCAGGCCAGCCAGCTCATCCATTGTATTTAAAAAAAGGTTTAAAGTTAACTAAGTTTGCTAGATTATGAAATATATCGTTATTGATCCCGTAATTCTGGATTTGGGTATTGTCAAAATACATTGGTATGGAGTCATGTATTTATTGGCTTTTCTGATTGCCTATTTGCTCGCTAAATATAGAGCAAATTTGAGCCAAGACTGGAGTACTAAACAAATTGATGATCTCATTTTTTATGGAGCCTTGGGCGCAGTTTTAGGAGGTCGTTTCGGCTATATGGCGTTTTACAGTTTTCCAGGTTTTATAGCCAACCCTTTAATTTTTTTAGATTTTCAAAATGGCGGAATGTCTTTTCATGGAGGCTTTCTTGGCGTTTTACTTGCAATGTTGTTATTTAATCGCAAATCAAAAAAAAGTTTTTTTCAAACAACCGACTTTATAGCACCATTAGTACCTCTTGGATTGCTATTTGGAAGGATTGGTAATTATATAAATGCTGAGCTTTGGGGGAAGGTTACTACTAGTGCTTGGGGTATATATGCTCCTGATCAGAGTGGTATGTGGGCTCAACGCTACCCGACACAACTCTTTGAGGCTTTACTCGAAGGCGTTGTACTATTTCTCATTTTGTGGCTTTTTAGCCAAAAAAATAGACCGTTGATGGCTACATCTTCACTATTTTTGATTTTCTATGGATTCTTTAGATTTATAATTGAGTTCATCAGAGTGCCAGACTCTCAATTAGGGTATTTGGCTTTTGAGTGGTTAACGATGGGTCAATTATTGAGCTTTCCGATGTTCGTTGTTGGTCTTTATTTATTTTATAGATCCTACTATTCAGAGAAAAAATTATGAAACAGTATTTGGATTTTTTGAAGCTTGTAAAGGCTCAAGGATCAATTAAAACAGACAGGACGGGTACTGGTACGGTAAGTGTTTTCGGTCATCAAATGCGTTTTAATCTTAAAGATGGATTCCCCTTGGTTACCACTAAGCGTATCCATCTCCCGTCAGTCATCCATGAATTGTTGTGGTTTTTGAGTGGTGACACTAATATTAAATATTTACAGGAAAACAAGGTTAATATTTGGAATGAATGGGCAGATGAGAATGGAGATTTAGGACCAGTATATGGTGCACAGTGGCGTTATTGGAAGAATGCTGAAGGTGAAGTGATTGATCAAATCTCAGAGGCAATGGAATTAATCAAAAATTCACCGGACTCTAGGCGAATTCTTGTTTCTAGCTGGAACGTTGGAGAACTTGAGAGTATGGCTTTGCAGCCCTGTCACGCGATTTTTCAATTTTATGTAGCTAACGGGCAGTTATCATGTCAACTCTATCAAAGAAGTGCTGATATATTCCTCGGAGTGCCATTCAACATTGCATCTTATGCACTTTTAACGCACATGGTAGCTCAACAATGTAACCTTGAGGTCGGTGACTTTGTATGGAGTGGTGGTGACTGTCATATTTATTCGAACCATTTTGAACAGGTTAATATTCAACTAGAAAGAATTCCAAAGACATTGCCAAGTCTTATTATTAAAAGAAAACCTAATAGCATTTTTGATTATCAATTTGATGACTTTGAGTTTTATAACTATGTCCATGATGACGCAATTAAGGCGCCAATAGCAATTTGATTATAAATACTTAATTTTCTGTATGGATAAATTACAAAAAAACATTTCTTATCAATTTAACAATATTGACTTACTTAAACAGGCTGTGACACACCGCAGCGTTAGTAAAAACAATAATGAAAGACTTGAGTTTTTAGGTGATAGTATTCTTGGCTGTGTTATTTCTTGTGAACTCTATCAGCGCTTTCCATTAATTGACGAAGGTCAGTTGTCAAGACTTCGATCTTACTTAGTAAGAGGACAAACTCTGGCAAAACTGGCAAAAACAATCAAATTGTCTGAAACCCTTATTTTGGGTCAAGGTGAGTTAAAAAGCGGCGGTTATCGACGTGAATCAATTCAGGCGGACGCTTTTGAAGCAATTCTGGGAGCAATATTTCTTGATTCTGACTATTTGACTGTTAGCCGTGTTGTTTTAAAGCTTTATAAGGGCTTGCTAAATGATGCTAGTCCTGAGGATTCATTAAAAGATTTTAAAACTCAGCTTCAGGAATTATTACAAAAAAAAGGGTATTCTCTTCCTCAATACGAACTAATTAAAACAAAGGGTCAGGATCATGATGCTATTTTTTATGTACGCAGCATTGTCAGTGAGCATGATCTAGAGGTGGTGAAAGAGGCAAAAAGCATCAAAAGGGCAGAACAAGCCTGTGCAGAATCTCTTTTAGAAAGACTGACCTCCTTATGAATTTTCAAGCAGGCTTTATTACTGTCGTAGGTCGGCCGAATGTTGGTAAATCGACGCTCATTAATGAATTGATTGGTCAAAAACTCTCAATCACTTCTCATAAACCACAAACCACTAGACATCGCATCCACGCCATAGACACTCAGAGCAACTACCAAATGATCTTTGTTGACACTCCAGGCATTCATATTGGCAATAAGAAGGCAATCAATTCCTATATGAATAAAACAGCCAGCTCCAGCTTTTCAGAAGTGGATATGATATTGTGGTTAGTTGAAGCTCTTAAATGGACTAAAGAAGATCAACGTGTGATGGAACATTTAATAAAAATAGAAGTACCAATTATTCTTTGTGTGAACAAAATTGATAACTTAAATACTAAAGATAAAATACTTCCTTACCTAGAAAAATTAGGAGAAAAATTTAAAGCGAACGAAGTTTTCCCATTATCGGCATTTAAAAAAAATCACACCAATGACTTAAGGAAGCTAATCTTGAAGTATTTGCCTCAACAAGAAGCATTATTTGAATCTGACTACGTGACAGACCGGTCACAGCGATTTGTAGTTGCTGAGTTTATTCGTGAAAAATTGATGCGTAATTTGTCGAACGAACTACCCTATGATTTAACGGTTGAGATTGAAAAATTTGATTTGGATGGTGAAATGTATCGAATTGCAGCTAGAATTTTTGTTGAAAAAGAATCCCAAAAAAGCATTGTAATTGGTGACAAAGGTAAAATGCTTAAACAGATAGGTAAGGAGTCTCGCGTTAGTATTGAGGGATTTTTAGAAAGGAAAGTTTTCTTAGAGCTTTGGGTAAAAGTGCGACAAGGCTGGTCTAATGACAAAAGAGCTTTAGCCTCTTTAGGTTATGACTAAAATAGAATTAACACCAGCATTTTTAATTCATCGAAGAATGTATCAGGGTAGTTCTCTTTTGTTAGATTTTTTTACCCGCCACTATGGAAAAATTCGTCTCGTTGCACGTGGTGCGCGCAGCAATAAGACTTCACTGCAAATGTTTCAATGTCTGAACATTTCCTATAGAGGTAGAAGTGATCTTAAAAATTTAATGGACTGGGAATCTAGTGATCAGCCACGTAGACTTTTAGGTAATGATCTAGTTCTTGCTATGTATACAAATGAACTTCTTTCGAGACTATTACCAGAAGCTGAAAAACATCAAGAAATATTTCATGGGTACTGGAACTTCTTAAGAATAATTAGTGAACAATCAGAAACTGAAAAGGAATACTCACTCAGGTTGTTCGAAAACCTGCTGTTGAAAGAGCTTGGTTATGGCATAGATTTTAATAAGGACTTCAAAGGAAAAACTATTGATTCTGAACTTGAGTATCAGTTTAAGGAGCATATAGGCTTTGTTCCAAGTGTAGATGGTAACATACCCGGTGAAGTTCTGTTAGTAGTTGAAAATGGTGATGAAAATGACCTTTTAAATGTCGATCATTTATCTATATTAAAAAAACTAAATCGAAAGCGTCTAAGCTCAATCCTTGGCGAAAAGCCATTGAAAAGTAGGGAATTATTTTTTGCAAACTGATTGAAAAATTATGAGTATTTATTTGGGTGTTAATATTGACCATATCGCGACACTAAGGGAGGCCAGGGGAACGAGATACCCGAGTCCATTAGAGGCAGCACTAATTTGCGAAAAATCAGGTGCCGATGGCATCACACTTCATCTTCGTGAAGATAGACGCCATATTCAAGATAAAGACGTTGAAGAGATAAAAACAAGACTAAAAACAAAAATGAACTTAGAGATGGCTGCAACTGATGAAATGATAAAAATTGCTTCTCAAATTAGTCCTCAAGATTGCTGTCTAGTCCCGGAAAAACGAGAAGAACTGACGACTGAAGGTGGTCTAGATGTTGCTTCTCAACTGCCACGTATGAAAGAAGTTTGTGCTCAACTAGATGACAGCAAAATAAGAGTTTCGCTTTTTATAGATGCTGATAAAAAACAAATAGATGCAGCAATGGTTTGTGGTGCACCTGTAATCGAAATCCATACTGGTCATTATGCTGATGCACTGAAACCTGCAGAACGTGAATTGAAATATAATGAAATAAAGGAGTCCTGTAACTATGCGCATAGTCTAGGTCTTCAAGTCAATGCAGGACATGGTTTGACGCTCGAGAATACTTTTGCTATTGCAAAAATTGATTCAATTATTGAACTAAATATTGGTCACTCAATTATTTCTAGGGCTGTTTTTGTAGGCCTAGCAAATGCGACAACTGAAATGAAAACCTTAATGTTGGAGGCAAGGGATTTATGATTTATGGAATAGGAACTGATCTTGTAGACATTGAAAGAGTGAAAAAGATTCTTTCAAAAAATCGAGATGGCTTTGTTAAAAGAGTTTTGAGTGAGCATGAGCAGGCTTTGTTTGCAAACAAAGCTGATAGTGCAGCATACTGTGCAAAGCGTTTTGCAGCAAAAGAAGCTTTTGCAAAAGCTCTAGGAACTGGTATTGGTCAAGTGGCTGGTTTTCAAGATTTGACCGTTCGAAATAATGAGAATGGCAAGCCGTACTTTATCCCAAGTGAGAAATTAAGGCTCTATTTACTAGAAAAGGGCATTAATCAAGCACACTTAAGCATATCTGACGAAAGTCAAAACGCAGTTGCTTTTGTAATTTTAGAGACTAGCAAGAAAGGTTAATTTACGTCTTTATGATAATTAAAAAGGAATATCATCTTCAAATTCGTCTTTTGAAACTGGTGTGATGCTTGGTTCTGCCTGAGCTTTTTTAGTTACATCCTCACTCGGGGCACTTGAACTAGAATCGTCACGACGGTCAAGCATCTGTAAAGTTCCATTAAAGCCACTAACGACGATATCTGTAGTCCATCTTTCGATTCCATCCTTGTCAGTATATTTCCTTGTTTGTAACTTTCCCTCGACATAGACTTTAGAGCCTTTGTCTAAATACTGACCAGCAATCTCTGCTAACTTACCGAATAAGCTGACACGATGCCATTCGGTTCTTTCTTGTTTCTGACCAGTACTTTTGTCTGTCCAAGATTCACTTGTAGCAACGGATAAATTACTGATTGCATTGCCATTAGAGGCGTATTTCACTTCTGGCTTTGCACCAAGATTTCCAACTAGTATTACTTTATTTATACCTGCCATAACTACTCCTCTAATGATTTTACTGTGTGTGGTAAAGTTATTATCAAAAACCACCAGATAATTGCCACAAATATGGTCAATAAGAATACACTATTTAAGTCATAAATGTTATAAATAAGACCTCCAATAGCGCCACCAAAAAAAGTTCCTAAGAACTGAGAAGTTGAAAAAATACCCATTGCAAGTCCACGTTTGGAGGTACTTGCAGTTTTCGATAAAAGTGAAGGCAATATGGCTTCGATTGAGTTAAAAGCAACAAAGAAAATGGTTAATATTATAAGAAACATTGAGAAATTTAAGTCTAAGGTATAAAACATTGCCTGACTCAATATCAAAAGGGTAATGCAAAAAAGTAATATAACTTTGATTTTCTTATATCTCTCTGAAAGAATAATGAGTGGCAACATACCAATAAATGAGAGCAATATTGCTGGAAGGTAGAGTTGCCAATTGTCAATCATATTGACAATGTTATTTTCTACAATCAATAGAGGCATTACAATAAATCCACTAGACAATATCATGTGCAAACTAAAAATACTAAAATCAAGTCGTAATAACTTCGGATCCAGAACTTCTCTGAATGTCGAAATGGATAAACTATAATATTTTTTTGGTTTAGTATAAGGCAGAGTAAAAACAATCAAAATAGCAACAATTGAAAGTATGGAAATAAGCCAAAAAAGTCCAGACAATCCTACAGATGATGTAATCATAGGTCCGATAATAAGCGACAACATGAATGCAAGACCAATTTGAAATCCAACAAAGGCGTTGGCTTTTGCACGACTCTGTTCAGAAACTGAGTCTGCCAAAAAAGCCATTAACACAGCTGAAATAGCGCCACCACCTTGAAGTGCTCGACCGATAACCACAAAGATAATGTCTGTCGAATTAGCTGATAAAATACTTCCAATAAAAAAAATGCACAGGCCTAAAATTAGTAGTGGTTTTCGACCATATCTATCAGATAAATAACCGAAAGGTATTTGAAAAAGTGCTTGGGTTAGACCGTATATTCCAATCGCTAATCCTATCAGAAAAGGTGATGAATTATCGTACTCACTACCATAAACACTCATTACTGGAAAGAGCATGAAAAGTCCCAGCATTCTAACCCCCATAATTAATGAAACCTTGAAGGTAAAAAGTCTTTCAGCTGAATTCATATCTGCCTAAAGAAAAATTATCTATCTATTTTATAGTTAGGAGAGTAATTAGGGTAACTTGCATTTAGCACAGTTCTTGCATCTTTAGCTAATTTTTTAGCGTTAATCTTGTCATAATTATGAGCCATTAAGTGAAGTCCTTCAGCTACAAAAGGACTATTTGGATAATTCTCAATAATATACTTTGAACGATTAATTGCAGCTATATGTGATCCATTGCTTGTGTAATATAGAGCTACATAAAATTCATGTTTTGCAAGAATATTCTTGAGTAATATAAGTTTTTTTGAAGCTTCTTCAGAATATTTTGAATTAGGGAATGTGTCGATTAATAAGAGGAAGAAACCATAAGCATCTCTTACGCTCTGCACATCTCTCTGCGCACTGTCGGTGATAATTACATCGAGAATTGATGATGATTTTTCTTCTGCAATAATTCCTCTCAAGTAATAAGCATATGGGGTAGAGGGTAGGGCGGGGTATCGCTCAATAAATTCATTTAATTCAAGTATAGCGCGGTTATATTTTTTACGCTTAAATAAATTATATGCAATGTCTAATCGTGCCTGAATTGCATACTTTGAGCCAGGGTAGGCAGAGAGTATAACTTCTAACTGTTCGATTCCTTGTTCAATAGAACCAGAGCTAAATTTATCTTCAGCAAGCTCATACAGAGTCTTTGGAGTGAGTCCATCAGCAACTGGTTTTCTTGTCTCTTTGTCACTTCCAAATAGAGAACATCCACAAAGGAGAATTGAAATTGTAATAAATAAAAATAATGACTTGATCATATAAAGTTGCTTGGTTATTTTTTATAAAAGGGCATTATACTTGGGTGCAGTGTTAATAGAAACCTTTGTATAAACTACCTTGCTTGGTTTACAACTTGCTTATAATTATATTACTGTATTTATATTTTTTATCTAATGGCAATCTCTTTCTTTCATAAAAAAACTCAAATTGGAGATTTGACTTCAGTACTCGAAGATTATCTGAAAGTTGATGAAATTGCACTTGTCAAAAAAGCCCATAAACTGGCGGAAAAGGCTCATGAAGGACAATTTAGACAATCTGGCGAGTCTTATATACACCATCCTTTAGCGGTAGCCTTAATACTTGCAGATCTTAAACTGGATTATTACTGTATTGTTGCTGCAATTTTGCATGACTGTATCGAAGATACCTCTGTAACAAAAAAGGAGGTAGAGCAAGAGTTTGGGAGTCAGGTTGCTCATATCGTTGAAGGAGTATCAAAGTTAACAAATTTAGAGTTTACTTCGACTTCTCAAAAACAAGCTAAAAATTTTCAGAAACTAGTTTTTGCGATGTCAAAAGATATGAGGGTGATGGTCATCAAGCTTGCAGATAGATTGCATAATATGCGCACTCTTGAGTCAATGAGTGATGAAAAGAAGGTCCAAAAAGCCAAAGAAACTTCAGAGCTTCATGCCCCAATTGCAAGGCGACTCGGATTACATAGTATCAGAGTTGAACTAGATGATTTGTGTTTTCAAACGCTTCATCCTAGGAGATACTTAATACTTAAGAGAAAGATCAAAAAACAGTACGGTAATCAAAAGAAAATGATTGCACTTACTCAAACAGAAATTGAAAACAGGTTAAAACTTGAGGGTATTAATGCTGAAGTTGAGGGTCGTCAAAAACAACCTTTCAGTGTTTATCACAAAATGAAAACTAAATCTTTAAAGTTTTCCGAAGTGCTGGATATGCATGCCTTTCGAGTTATTGTTGATAGTACTAGTGCGTGTTATCAAGCTCTAGGTCAACTTCACAGTTTGTACAAGCCTTTGCCATTGAAGTTCAAAGACTATATTGCAGCTCCAAAACCTAACGGTTATCAATCGATTCATACGGTTTTATTAGGGCCAAGAAAAATGTTTATTGAAGTTCAAATTCGCTCCCAAGAGATGCATTTTATTTCAGAGTATGGAATTGCTGCACATTGGTATTATAAAAGTACTGACAAGCCAAGTAAAAAGCTCGCTCAAAATTGGCTTGGCTCCTTACTTGACATTCAACAAAATTCAGACTCCTCGATTGATTTTCTTGAAAGTACGAAAGTCGATTTATTTCCGGATGAAGTTTTTGTATTTACTCCAGCAGGGAAAATCATACAATTACCGCAAAGGGCAACAGTTCTTGATTTTTCTTATGCAGTTCATACAAACGTTGGCAAGAGAACTCAGAAGGCAACTATTAATGGAACTGAAGCTGACCTGGCAACTATACTAAAATCTGGTCAAACTGTAGAAATAACTACCAGTCGTTTAGTCAAGCCAAATCCGAATTGGCTCGATATGGTAATTACCTCTAAAGCCAAAACATCAATAAAAGCACAGCTAAGAGAAAACTCCAAAGTTGAGTTGTCTAAACTGGGTAAGCATTTAATTTCTGACGCCCTTAAATATCAAAAAATAGACATTAATGATATTCCCAAAGAGAAATGGAAGGAATGTCTTAAAGATTTGCATTGTTCAAATTTCCATGATTTATACATTAAAGTTGGTTTGTCAGAAATATTTGTTGCCGTTGTTATCAACACATTGCTTAAAGATATTAACAAAGATACAATTAATACAATAACAATTAATAAAACAAAAGGTATGGCAATTAACTTTGCACACTGCTGCTACCCAATACCTGGAGACATAGTAACGGGAGTCTTGACCATCTCTAAAGGAATGGTTATGCATCGTTCAAATTGTGCAAATCTAGCTCACATTAAGGAGAAAAATGCACAGTGGATGGAAATCGACTGGAAGTCTGATGATAGTGAGCTATTCGAAGTTAGTATAAGTTGTTTGGTAGAAAATCGTAGTGGCACTTTGGCAACTATTGCCAATATTTTGGCAAACTTAGGAGTGAACATTGAAAACATAGAACAACGCGACAAACCCAATGCGAAAAAATTAATTGGCATGGTTATCGTTGTCGCAAATATTATCCAACTTAACAATGTATTGGATAAATTAAAAGATCTTCCTCATATCGTTTCGGCTACGAGAAATTAATATTAAAAAATATACTTAGTCACTTAGTCAATTGATTAAAATTACGCTTATCATTTACTTCTTCCATTTAATACAATGATCAGCTGGACCGACTCACTCGAGATTGCTATTTCACTTGAAGAATCTCACCCAGATATTGACCCTATAACTATTAATTTTGTTGATTTACGTGAGCTCGTATTGTCTCTTGAAGACTTTAAGGAAGGTGACACTCAGTGTGGAGAAAAGATATTAGAAGCTATTCAAATGTGTTGGATTGACGAAAAATAATGAAATTTCTTAAAGCGCTAATCCTATTTTCAGTTGTATTATCTTTCTCTGCTAACGCTCTTTTAGAAGTTAATATTATAAAGTCGAAAGAAGAACTCTTTCCTGTTGTAATTGCTCCTTTTGAGATTATCGGAGATGCTCATCAGGGAGCTGACATTGCAAACATTATCAGAGACAATTTGAACCGCTCTGGACAATTTAATGCACTCAGTACAAATGAATTAGTTACAAATCAAATTGACTTTGACTTTTGGCAAGAACACAAAAAAGATGCCGTCGTTTTTGGAAAGGTTGAACAAGTCAGTAGTAAGGTTTTCAACATCTATATTTATATTTATGATGTATTCTCCAAAAAGAGTCTTTATGCTAAAAAGATTGCCGTTCATAATAGCGGTATAAGACGAATCGCACATTACTTAAGTGACAGAATTTATTATGTTCTGCTTGGACAAAAAGGCTCATTCGATACTAGATTGTCTTACGTTACTGTTTCTGAGGACAAAAAAGGTAATCGAACCTACAGGCTTCAAATTTCTGACTCGGATGGCTACAACCCACAAACGGTTGTAAAGTCAGCTCATCCTATCTTGTCTCCTTCCTGGTCATCCGACCAGAATAAGCTGGCCTACGTGTCTTTTAAAAATAATCGTTCAGAGGTTTTTGTTATTTATCCTTTTTTAAAAATTAAATCTATAAAGTTACCTAAATTTGATGGCATTGCTTCTTCTCCAAGTTGGCATCCAGACGGAGAAAACATTGCGTTAACTATTTCAAAAAAAGGCAACAAAGACATCTATTTATATAATCTTAAAACCAAAAAAATTAAAAGATTGACAACCAATATATCTATCGACACTGAAGCCAACTTTTCACCCGATGGTAAAAGTATCGCTTTCACTTCAAATCGAACTGGACAAGTTCAAATTTATATTAAAAATTTAGAAACAGGCAAAATAAGTCGAGCTACTTATAAAGGTTCATATAACGCTAAACCTGTTTTTTCTCCTGACGGTAAAGAGCTGGCTATAATTCATCGAGTTGGTAAAGATTACAGGCTGGCTTTGCTTAACATTTCAACTAGAGACTTAACAGTCATGACACAAAATAAATCTGACGAATCACCATATTTTTCTCCAAATGGCGGTATGATTATTTTCGCAACTAACCTTGATAACAAGGGAATATTGTCTATAATCTCTCTACATAACAACCAAATAGTTGAACTCACACAAAAAGACAGCGTAGTGAGAGAACCGAGTTGGTCTAATTATTCAAATTAAGGAACTAAAAAATGACAAAAAAAATACTTCTAATAACATGTGTAATCTTTTTAAGTTCTTGCGCATCTACTAATATTCAGGAGTTAGGGGATAAATTTTTAGATTTGATTAATCCATCTGATGCACCTGCAGAAGTAACTGACTTGAGTGAACAAGTATTGGTTCTAGACGCTGAAAATGGAGGCTTTACTGAAGAAGAACTTGAAACTTTGTCAAACGATGAGTTAATCGCGCTTGCTAAAGAGAAAGGTTTGGAAGATATATTGCTTCTAGACGCTGATGGCAACCTTCTGAACAGAGATCAAGTAATCAAAGCTTTAGTTGATAGTGAAGCTCTAACAGAAGGCGCAATGCAGGAGCTTGAGTCATTATCGAATGATGCACTCATTGAGTTAGCTCAGGCAAAAGGCTTGGAAGATAAAATAATTCTAGATGAAGATGGCAACCTCGTAAATAGAGATGAGCTCATAGAAGCATTACGCGCAGGAGCTGCTGAAACTGAATTAGCTGTTGCCGAACTTCAAAAAGCTGGTGGTTCGTTCGTTCTTTATTTTGCTTATGATGACACTGAAATCGATGAAGCAGCAACCAGAGTGATTATTGAGCATGCCAACTTAATGCAAAATAACCCTTCCGTCAGACTTCGTCTTGAAGGTCATGCGGATGAAAGAGGTACTCGAGAATACAATTTAGCGCTAGGTGAAAATCGTGCTCTAAGCGTTAAAGAGGTTCTAGGTCTCTATAACCTTGAGGACAGAGTTGTAGTTGTCAGTTATGGTGAAGAGCAACCTGTTGAAATCGAACATAACGAAGAGGCTTGGGAAAAGAACCGTCGAGTAGAGTTCGTATACTATTAAATTAATATCTTTACTAAGTATCAACATATGCCTTTTGACGTCTGATGAAAAAGACTTTATTTAAAGTAATTGTTTATCTTTTCTGTGTTTTTTCAATCGTTGAACTATATGCGGAAGAGGGTATAGAAGATCTTGAAAAGAAAAATTTTTTCAAGATTGAGCGTCTTGAGGTTGAAATTATAGCGCTGAAAAACCAATATAAATTACTCTCAGAAGAACAATCTGAATCTGAAGGGGAATTAAACCTTGAGATGGCATTCTTCAAGCTTAATACAAAAATCAACTCTCTAAATGATGATATTCTTGCACTCAAAAACCAATACGAATTACTCACAGAAGAGCAAAGATTAAATACTCAAAAAATCACTGAATTATTTCAAATAATTGAATTAAATACTACAAAAAAACAAAAAACAGAAAAGACAATAAAGACAGATAAAGAAAACAACGCATTCAAATTATACTCAGATGGAAAAAGTCAATTTGCACTTGGAGACTATGAAAAAGCTATAGAATTATTCTTAAGCTACTTGGAGAATTTTTCAAACTCTTCAAATACCGAAGATTCAAAATTATGGCTTGGTCGTGCATATTATGCGAGTGAATCATATTTAGACTCTAAGACAGCATATATTGACTTCCAATCTGACGGTGAGTTTAGCAATAATCAAGATCATCCAAAATATGCGGATTCTATGTATGAATTATCCCGAGTTCTTATTAAACTAAATGAAATTAATGAAGCAAAAGTATTATTATCAAATATGATTGAGGAGTATCCAGAACATGCTCTAACTAATAAGGCTACTCAATTACTTCAAGATCTTTAAATAAGTGAAAATTCTGGAAATAGGCAAAGTCGAATTAGCTTCACTTTGTTATCTCAACAAAGAACGTTATCCATTTTTACTTGAAAGCGTAAACCACAATGATAATAATAGATATTCCATATTGTTTGCATTCCCAAGTGAAAGTATTGTTCTTAATAGTCTCTCTGATTTTGATTTTTTAAATGAACTTGAAAATCAATACAAATCAAGTAATTTAAATTCAATCCTGCCTTTCTCGGGGGGCTGGTTTGTTTATCTCTCTTATGAGCTTATTGGTCAAATAGAACCTATTTTGTCTGGAGAACTTCGCAGTTCAGAATTACCGATTGCTTATGCAGTCAAAATACCCTCTGCAGTCATCATCGATTACCAATCAAATACTACTTATCTTATTGATCAATTCGGTAATCAAAGTCGTATTGATACTATACTTAAAGATATAGAGTTAATCAAACCAATTCCGGAAGCAAGTATTCTTGGGAAATTATCACAAGAAAATGAAGATAAATTTATCTGTGGAGTAAATGCTTGCCTAGACTACATTGTGTCTGGTGATGTATTCCAGGCTAATCTATCAAGACAGTGGCAATATAAATTAACCAAAAAAATAGACTCGGCAGTTATCTATCACGCCTTAAAAAAAACTAATCCAGCGCCATTTTCAGCACTTGTTCAATACGAAAATTTCAGTATATTATCATCTTCACCAGAACGGCTTTTTAGTGTCCAAGATGGTGTTTTGCAAACAAGACCTATTGCAGGAACGCATCCAAGAGGAGAAGGTTCTGAAGATGAAACTCAAAAAGAGGATTTAATTAATCATCCAAAAGAGATAGCAGAGCATGTCATGCTTCTTGACCTAGAACGTAATGATATGGGTAGGGTGTGCGAATATGGTAGTGTTTTTGTCAATGAAGTTATGACGCTAGAAACCTATCCCTATGTTCATCATATCGTTTCCAATATCAAGGGAAAACTTAAGGAAGGCTTGAGTATAAAAGATATTGTCAAAGCTCTCTTTCCTGGTGGAACTATTACTGGCTGTCCAAAAGTGAGATGTATGCAAATCATTAGTGAGCTAGAACATATGCCAAGAGGTGCTTATACAGGATCGATTGGTTATCTTAGTCAGGATGGAAAAATGGACTTTAATATACTTATTCGCAGCTTTGTATATACTGATAAAAAATTAACTTTTCGAGCTGGAGCTGGAATTGTATATGACTCAATCCCTGAAAGAGAATTAGCAGAAACTAAACATAAAGCTGCTGGATTGATTAAGGTTTTTAAATAATAGTTATTTGACTGTAAAGAATCCAATACTATTAATTTAGAAACAAAACTAGGGTTGAAATTTTGACGTCATAGGGTAGCGTCTCTCTTTACCAAAGGCATTGCTACTTATTTTTGGACCTGGAGCTGACTGCCGACGCTTATACTCATTTTTAAGAACCATTGAAGTAATCTTGTGGACTAACTCAAAATCATGTCCGTGTTCAGATATTTGCTTAGCAGATTGTTTCATTTCAACAAATCGCATTAATATATCATCCAAGATATCATAAGATGGCAACGAGTCCTGGTCAAGCTGATTAGGTGACAGTTCAGCAGAAGGAGGTCTTGTAATAACTCGTTCAGGAATGACTCTGGATACTGTATTACGATAATTCGCAAGTTGATAAACCATAGTTTTTGAGATGTCCTTAAGTGGAGCAAAGCCACCACACATATCACCATAAAGGGTTGCATACCCTACAGCCATTTCAGATTTATTACCTGTAGCTAAAACAATTTTATGATGCTTGTTTGATAATGCCATTAATAACACACCACGAACTCTTGCTTGAATATTCTCCTCAGTTATATCTTTATAGGAATCCACAAAAAAATCATTTAGAGATAAATTAAATGCATCAACCATAGAATGAATATCAATACTTGAAAAGGTAACATTCAGACTCAGAGCCTGCAATTCAGAGTCTTCAAGGCTCATATTAGAAGTGAATTCATATGGCATCATCACAGCATGAATATTTTCAGCACCCACAGCATCAACAGCAATAGCAAGAGTTAATGCAGAATCAATACCACCAGATAAGCCAATAAGAGCCCCTTCAAAAGAGTTTTTTTGAATATAGTCACGAGTAGCTAAAACTAAAGCCGAGTATATTGATTCCTCTAACATAACAGGATCAAAGTTTTGCATAAAGTCTGTATGAAGACAGGAATATTCCTTAAATTCAGGTAATTGATGAACTAGAGCTCCCTTGGAGTCCAAAACAAAAGAGTTGCCATCAAAAACCACTTCATCCTGTCCACCAACCATATTTACATAAATATATGAAACCTCAAAATCGGAAGCATAATTTTTACAGATATTCAATCTGTCTATATGTTTTTCAGCTTGAAAAGGTGATGCATTAAGGCTAATCACAATATCTACATCCAATTGGCAAAGTTTAGAGATAGGACCTTCAATCCATTGGTCCTCACAAATTAGAACACCAATTTTGGTTTTTTGGCATTCAAATACATAAGATTGATTTCCAGATGAAAAATAACGCTTTTCATCAAAGACACCATAGTTAGGTAACTCTTGTTTATGATAAATATGTGAAATTCTATTATTTTGAATACAATAAGCACTATTAAACAACAAATCATCATTTCGAGAAGGAGCACCAAACAAAACACTTATTGAAGAAGGGATTGAATCACAAAAGTAATCTATCTCATTTTCAACTTGAATCATAAATCCATCTCGAAATAAAAGATCCTCAGGAGGATAGCCAGTAAGCGCCATTTCAGGAAAGACAATCAGGTGAGCACCAGAATCAACAGCTTCCGTAACCAAATTCAACATTTTTTGAGTATTTATTCTAATATCACCAACAATTGCATTAAATTGGGCGATTTGAATTTTAATAGGCTCGGATTCAGAAAATATCTTATTAAGCTGCTCCTGCCAAAATATGGACTTCTCTTTATTACCAGTACTAATAGCATGTTCATATTTAGTATGAGCAACGATTTCAGCAGGGTCAATATCAAGGATATTAGCGAACAACCAGGCATGTGTTTCACTTAAAGCAGCCTTACCAGAGCTATATTTGCTTAAATTTGACTGATTAATGCCATATTTTTTAGCAATTTTATAGTCCGAAAAACCCGTTTTATCTCGCACCATTGCTAGGTATTCAGTTGTTTTTTTATTCATCATTAATTATTAATTAAAGTATATATTAGTTATTTTATACCACTACAGGTAATTAATAACTATATATAGTTAAAAAATAACAAAAAAATAGATGTAATTAATAACTATTAAACTCATAACATATTGATTTAACAGAAATAATAATATTATTTAAAATATTATAAACTGCTTAAATTTAATCAATAATGAAGACTAAACTGTGAATTTAATGGATTGAATAGA
>Ga0208765_1001099_pt1 | contig 16946 bp, 18 predicted proteins | sample ETNtaG_2_FD_185783 | JGI IMG/M metagenome (GOLD analysis project Ga0208765, IMG submission 185783) | Marine microbial and viral communities from oxygen minimum zone, Eastern Pacific Ocean - ETNP201406SV203 (SPAdes) (version 2) | ecosystem: Environmental > Aquatic > Marine > Oceanic ... | reverse complement strand
ATTTTAAAAAAAACGTTTATTTTCAGTTGTTTATTTAAAGAAGACTTTTTACGAGTTCATCAAGGTTGGGATAAAAAGTGCATTAAATTCAACTATTTGTATCACCCCATGTGACTGAACCCAAGATGTGCGGGAAATTCCTAAGCCTTCATCAGACTCGTCTGGTTATTTTGTTTGTTCTCCTTTTTACAGGAGGGTTGGCCATGCCACTCCATGCCGAAAATGGAACTGGACCTGGATTGGGTTTGGGGGGAGGAAGTCTCAGTCCTATCAATGACACCAACGGGACGGAGTATCATTCTTCCTCGGTCTATGCCTCATCCTTTGACTATCAGTGGGCGCTTTCTGAAAGTTTTTCTGCTTCGTTGATCCTCCAGGAAACGGGTGGAGAGGGAACCATGCCTTCCAAACCCGAATACAAGTTTTACAAAAGCGGGATCATCGGACTGCAGTTCAAGGTCTGGATGGGGCCGCTTTTTTTAGGTCTTCATGGCGGACAGTATTACCTGACCTGGATCGAATCGATGAGTGCCTATTCCGGTATCCAGCAGGCAGGCGGGAATGGCTACAGCATCGGCTTTGAAACCAGCTCAGGATGGTTCCTTGCAGCCTTTTCCGATCAAAGCCAGACCTTTACCTTTGATGAAATGCCCGACCAACGGGTGGAAGGAAACCGGGTCTTGCTGGGCTACCGCTGGAAATGAAGAAGCTTTTAAGATTATAGAAACCAATTCTGCTTAATTTAGAGAGACCCCGATCTTTTTTCATTCGTCTTAATCGCTGTTCTTTAAATTTTCATCAAGCCCCTGTTTCAGCAGATTGATCGCCTCCTGCGGTCTTCCGGTTTCTTCGAGATTATCTCCCAACATCAAATAAACCGCATTCCGGATCGCCGGATTCTTTGTTTTTTCTAGCATCTCCTGAAGGAAATCGATGGCATTCTTGTAGTCATCCATCTCCTTGTAGTATTTCTGAATCCGATGGATCTGCAGAATAGCAGCTTTTTCTGAATCGGAACTGATGCTGTGGGTGGATTCAATGATTCTGTAATAACTTTCCATGATCTCCAAAATGCTCTGGTAGTACTCCATTTCATCTGGAGAATCCGCCCTGAGGGTATGGTTGAAGAAAAAGGAAGTGATAATAAATATCGTTAGAAAGAAATATTTCATCAGTAAAATTTCGATCAGTTCAGGATTAATTCCGATTTGAGAAAATCACTGCTTTTTCTTCCCCATTGCGCTGTAGGGACTTCATCGAGTTTGGAAATCCTGGGAGAAGGAATACTGCTCATTGTATGACCAAATCCTTTTGGCTTTGATTCAGAATAAGAAACCGGTTTTTTTGCTGTTTCAAAAAATGGGGTTTCAAAATGTCCGGGCAGGATTAATAAAACCAAAAGAACCAGGCCGAGTGCAAAAGAAGGTAACAGGTAATCAATGATGGACCGATTCGTCTTCGTTTCATTCCGAATGACTGCTGAAATCCTCGACGCCATGAACTCAGGAGCCTCAATCCTTCGGTAGTCCTCCTTCAAATCATCGAGTTTTTTCTCCATTTCATCCATCAGATAGATCCTTCCACTTGTTTCAGTTTCTGCAGAGCCTTGTGGAGCAGAGCTTTTACCGTCCCCTCACGGCATCCCATAATCTTCGCCGTTTCAGCCGTTGAGAACTCTTCAAAATATCTCAGGACCACGACTTCCTTTTGACGTCGGGGAAGCGAATCAACCCTGTTCCGAATCTCCTCGGCGATCTGCTTTTGGTTCAACTTAAGATCAGGCCTATTGCCAGAAACTTGAGTGGATTCATCGAGATCTTCAAATACTTGTTTTCGGTTGTATTCACTGCATACATGCTTTGCCGTGCGGTAAAGCCATGTAAGCGGAGAAGCGACAAAACGGAAATTTGGCAATCCCTTGAAAGCCCGCAGGAAAACCTCCTGAGTCGCATCCTCGGCATGATCTCCGTTTCTAAGCCAAAGGCAGGTGAGCCGGTAGACCCGGTCCTGATGCTTTTGAACCAAATGGTCGAAGGCTTCGAGATTTCCCTTTTTGAATTCCCGTACCAAATGCTCATCACTGATCTCCTGCAATATTTTTCGCTCCTCACGGGAGTTAGTGCGAAAAACCTTGTTGGGGTTTACCATGATTTTAAAAAAATGATGAAAGAAGACAGGAATGTTTGAAAATGAAACTTCAGAGTAAACCTTTTTGTGGCCATCTGCACTAATTCATAAAGATTCAGGCTACTGCCAATTTCAGCACTGATAACACAGGAATGCTTATGAAATTTCTTCCCTCGTTAATCATCCTAGGACTGATCCCCTTTTTCTCGGGTTGTGTCTATGTCAATACCGAAATACCAGGAAAAGTCCAGTCGGTGACCCAATTCGAACTGAAATCAGGAGACTACCAAGTTATCCAACGTGTGAATGCCTCCGGAGAAACAACCCTCTGGTTCGGCATGGTGCTCCTTGGAGGAAAAGGTTATCAGGCTCTTCTGGAAGAAGCTAAGGCTGTCGGAGGAGATACCATCATGGACTACTCTTTCGACTTGGAACAAACCTCGGTGCTTATGTTTATTTATTCGAGAACAAAGTGGAAAGCGACGGGACTGGCGGTGAAACTCTCGGATTCTGTACGAATATGATAAAAATCATGGCCCTGTCAATTGAATCATTTTGATGTTTGACTTTGACGGGGTGCTGAAGAATGTGAGGGACATTAACCAATTATGAAAATCTCCAACAACATAGGATCCCATGTGTAACAGAAAATCGATGAAAGTCATTATTTGACAAAACCGTAAAAAGTTTTCATTTCAAATAAACAACTGAAAATAAACATTAATTTTCAATAAAACGTTTGAAGGTTTGCCCACTTTAAAGTAAATTATTGCTTTAATATCAACAATTTGTGACGTTTGATCATGATCCGTACCAAAGACCACAAAACACGCAACATGTTTGATCCTCTGGATCATCTGGGTCCGAAGCGCAGAAAGCTTTTGGAGCAGTCCTGGGCTTCGCTATTCCGCCGGGAGATTCTACCGAATCTTCCAGTGGATCGGGTTTTGCCGTTTTACTCGTCTGAAAATGGAGCACCGACCAAAGAGCTCTACTCGATGCAGGGGTTGATGCTCCTGCAACAGACATTCGACCTCACGGATAAGGAGGCGGTCAAACAATTCGCCTTCAACTTCGAATGGCATTACGCCCTGGACATTGGCGACGATTCCGATCAAAGCACCTACGTTTCGGAAAAAACGCTTTGGAACATGCGCCATTTATTGACCGAGAACGATTTGTATCAGGCGCTATTCGACATTCCCACCCGGCAAATAGCCGATCTCTGCGGGGTGGATCCTTCAAAGCAACGGCTGGATTCGGTGCATATCTTTTCCAACATGCGCCACCTCGGCCGGATCGGTTTGTTTGCCCGGACCATCAAGAAATTCCTGCAAAACCTCAAGCGCCAGTGCCCCGGACAATCCGGATTCGGCAAGCTCGAGAAAAGCTTGAGGGATCGCTACTTGAGCAAGGAGGAAGGCTCCGTTTTTTCCATGGTTAAACCTTCGGAAACCACGAAGACCCTGCAAAACCTTGCCGAAGACCTGCTCACCCTTGTTCGTTGCTTCCGGGACGATTCCAAAGTGACTTCGATGAGTTGCTACAAGCTGCTTGTGCGCCTGCTCGAAGAGCAATGTATCGTCGGCAATGATGAAGACGGCGGCGAAAAAATCACTATCAAACCCAACCAGGAAGTTCCCTCGGACTCATTGCAAAACCCCTCCGACCCGGATGCGACCTATGATGGCCATAAGGGGAAGGGCTACCAGGTTCAAATCGCCGAAACCTACAGCACCGAGGATGAGGCTCCGGCACTTTCCCTGATCACTCATGTCGCCGTTGAATCTGCGCACCAGCATGATTCCAAGGCTCTGATCCCTGCCATCGAAGGAACCAAAGAACTGGGGTTTGCCCCCAAACAAATGCTGACGGACGCCGCATACGGAGGCGATGACAACTATCAGCGAGCCGCCGAACATGAAGTCGGACTGATCGCGCCTGTCCCCGGAAACGAACCCAAGGGCTCGATTGGACTCGCTGATTTTAGCATCAGTGACAAAGGAGAGGTGATCGCCTGTCCCCTCGGACACCCTCCTTTGCAGCAGCGTATCAACAAAAAATCACGTTGCGTTGTTTTTGACCGTGCCATCTGCGCCGCCTGCCTCAAAGACAATCAATGTCCCGTCGAAAAAGGGACTCATGGATGCCGTCTGCGCTTCGACCCAAAACAGCTCAGAATTGCCCGGCGCAGAGCGCTTGAAGCTACTCCCGCCTTCAAGAATATCTACCGCTTTCGCTCCGGAGTCGAAGGCACCTTCTCCGAGTTCGACCGAAAAACCGGAGTCAAACACCTCAGGGTCCGGGGACTCAAGAAAGTCGCCTTTTGCGCTACCCTCAAAGCTGCGGGAATCAACCTCTTCAGGGCCAATGCGTTCATCAACCGGAAAAACACAGACGAACCAGGCCCAAGGAAGCCCTTATCGCTCCTTTTTCGTGTCATTGAGGTCATATCCGACACCAAAAACCGGCTTCAACACCGTTTTTCCACCCTGTTCGAAAAAAAACCATTTTCCAGCCACGGAATCCTTCAAAATCTCAATCCTACCGGATTTCGATGCGTTTGAGTTCTTACGGGGTCATCATTATTTGTACATTTGTCATCTTATTTTTCTGTGCAAGCTTCAGTTCTGCCAATGACAAAAAGGCTTGGAAGCAAGAGGATTGCAAAAAAATAAGCGACGCTTCAGGACATTTTCTTGTTTTGTCAGGCTACCTGCTTGAAGAATCTGGTAAGAAAAAGGAGGAAGGCGACTTGAAAGAAATGGAGAAATCATTCATGGGAGCAGTTCACTTCTCTGAAATGTCTGCGAATTATGCCAAAACCTATCAAGTCTTCTGCCAATCCAAAAAGGAAAAAAACCATGATGATTAAGACATTATCCTGATTTTAAAATGAACATATTAGTTGCGCTTCAATTCTTAAGGAAACGATCTTATGAAGAATAGAAAATGGTGTTTACCAATGTTGTTGCTGGCAATGATTTTGAGCTATTCCAGTTTGAAAGCATGCCATGAAGGTGATTTTGGGGCCCTGAACAAGGGACATTACAAATGGGGGAAAAATGCAGGTATATTTCAGTACACGGAAAACATCACCATATTTACCAGTACAAGCACCTCCTGTGATCTCTACACCGCCTACCTTGAGACTCAGTACGACATCATCCAGGAACAGGTCGCGCAGGGAACGGGGCCCCAACTCGACGCCTTGGCTCACTACTCTGGATGCGAAAAGCAGGCAATTCCCTCATTCCGAAAAACCTTGAATGCGAATTATGAAGAACTGTTCGGTTCAAACCATGATGCAGGAATCCTTCGAAACCAGATCCTTGGGCTCATCGAAACCACTCCCTCGCTCAGTGATTCATGCAGCATTGAACTGATTCCTGAATCACAAAACGCACAAAGCTGACAATTCACTCTATTTTTAAGACATCAATCAAAAAAATACCATGTACACCAAACAGGTCATTTTCATTGTTTCGCTGAGTATTCTGGTTGCTATGTCAAACACTGCATGGGCATGCCACGAATCAGATACGGGTTTAAGAGGCCATAATCCGGATTGGCGATTTGCTGGAATCAGCGTCATCACAGAAGCAACATTTGCTTTCACATCTACCACAACCGGTTGTGACCACTACACCAGTTTCATTCAGCGCAGTTATCCTCAGATTGCAGAAAACGCTGCAAAGGGAGAGGGAGAATATCTGGAAGCCTTTGCTCTCTTCCGTGGTTGTTCCAAACAAAATCTGGAACCTTTCAAGGCCATCATGAAGAATCACTATGATGAACTCTTTCTGGAAACCGACCCCCAAGGGAAGACATTTCCGCATAGGCTTGAAGTAGTGATGCATCGCTATCCGATGCTCCGTCAGGAATGTGGTGCTTTTTCTGATTCGTCCTTGTCTTAGATGAAAATCATACATTTACTGGCAATACCCATGAGATTTTGGCTGACGCTGGTATTGATCATGTTTTTATCCTCCTGTGCCTATGTTTACCAGGTGCAGGTTGGGAACATCGATGACCGTGAATCTTTTGAATCCTCACCCTTTGAGATCAAGGTCAGTGAAACAGGATTCAATCTTGAAGAGGCAGGAGAAATTGAAGCAGCTTTAGGGAGTGATTCAGGAAAAGAAGTAGGGGATCTTCTGGGAATGTTCCAGATGGGACCTAGAACAGGGAATCCCGTTTACAATGAGCGATATGCAGAAGATCTGCTGTTTTTGATCAAACAGAAATGTCCCAATGGCAGGGTAAGTGGGTTGACCTCGGTCCGTGAACAAAGAAGGTACCCTGTCATCAGTGGAGAAATTGTCAAAGTGACGGGGCATTGTCTTAGAAAAAGGAGTTCTTGATGAAATTGAAATGGTTGATGGTTTTCACATTCATGACAGTAATGATAACAGGATGCACCTATCTGGAGTCCGTTTCCCTGACCAACATTCCAGAGGAAAGATCAAAGGTCGTGTCCGCAACCCGTGAGAAAGGGATCATCTTTTATTTTAATTTTGATACGGACTTTGCAGATGAATTATCGGCTGATCTACGAAGTCACTGCGAAGGAGGAGTGGTTTCGGGAATTCTCACCAAGTTTGAAAATATATGTTATGTCCCTGTATTTTGTTTTTATTCGGTCAACCGAGTGACTGCCACAGGATACTGTAACCGATGAGGTGGATCATCCTGGCTTTTTGCTCATTCCTGTTCTGGGGTTGTGCACACAGCATCCATGTGGTGCATTCCAATCCCTATGATCAGAGCCCGGGCAAGGCTGATCCGGAAATGGTTGAGGCTCGGAGTGAACAGGGAGTGGTGCTTGGATTCACCTTTGACACGGATTATGTCGATCGAGCCTACAATACTCTGCAGGCTAAGTGTACCAAAGGGCGGATCGAAGGGATTACCACCCAGTTCTCCACCAGTCTCGGATTTTTCAGCTGGACGAACAAAATCCTGATGCGGGGCTTCTGTTATCCTGTTTCCAAATGTGAAACGGGAAATTGTGCAAAAAAATGGAGTTGGTGAACTTACTTCCCTACTGATGCTCTGAACCTTTCAAAGATCCACAAAGACCTCTAAAGTATTCAAAAACATTTTTGAAAATTGCTTTGGAAGTACCTTTTATAAATATACAAAATTGAAGCACATCTTTTTTTTCCCGTTAGCATTCCTTTTTTCAGGATTCATCTTTTTGGAAAAAGCAAAGGCTCTGGAACTTTATTCCATCGTTTATTCCGAATGCCAGCATCATACCGGACTGATCCTCGATGTGGAGGAAGATGAACTACTGTTGCTCGACACAAAGGGGGAATCCCGGAAGTTGCCCCGGCAGGCGATTGAAACGATCCTGGTTTACAATACGGTAGAGAACCCCCTTTCCGGAATTGATTTAAGGCACCAGCATGTGGTTCTTCCCCGAAAGGTAACCATCCAGGGAGAGCCTGATTTTGAGTTCGCAGGCTGGCCGATCCGCTTCCTTGAAGACCTGATTGTTTTTTATGACATCCAGGGCAAATCCCACCTGGTCAATGTGGAACAGGTCAAACGCTTTGAATCCGCATCGGATTTGAACCGGGAAAACCCGATCACCCTCAAGCATAGCTCCTTTGTCTTCGGCTTCGGCAGCAACATGCCCCACTGCAGGTCATTAGACGAATCCGAGTCCAGTAAGGTGCAACCCACCCGGATGCTCAGTGACCGTATCAGCATCTCGAAATTCCTTGCGGTTTATCAGAAAGGTTTTGATCAATTGGACCGTTTCGAAAGCCGAACAGGGTATTATGCAAGGCCCTATCTTTATGACACTCAGACCAAACTCGCCCTGCTGATCCAGAACGACCGATACCGGGCCGAAATTCCCCAGGGCCTTCCTCTCAATTTTCAATGGTCCACTGGCAGAAATTTTGGTCCCCAGGGCAAACTCACATTGGGATTGAGTGAAGTCTCCACCCTTCCAAACATAGAACCCGTTTTCGCAGTTCAGTTTTCTGGCAAATATCATTTTCTTTCCCTTCAATACGCAGGAAATATTTCCGCATTCTCATACGGTGAGGATTTTCTGATCAACAACAGGAGTTTCTATACTTCTTTTTTTTCCAAATACAACCCGGATCAGTCCCTGGTTTTCCCTCATTTCAACCAGAACACAATTACGGGTTTCGACCTGGGCCCCTATTCTTTTGCAGGTGGACTTTTCTACCCCGTGATGGCGGTCCAGGGCAACGAGATTTTCAGGGAAATTCTAAGCGAGAAGTTTTCTCCCATCGGGGTTTTCAAATACACGACCGACGAAACCCGAACCGAGGCCATCCTCTCCGTGATCAACCTTGATTCCACCAATCCCTCAGAAGATAACATCAAGCTGATCCTTGCCGAGGAAATGTCGAACCAGGTCAATCTCTCCCAAGCCTCTTCGAGTCTTATCGATCAAATTGAATCCTTCGATCTCGATTCATCCTTCTTGAGAATCAATTATGAACAAGCTTTCAAGGACGATTTGATCCTTGGGCTGAGTGAAGTTTTGCTTCAGGGACGTTACCAGGAACGTATGCAGGGTGAAGATTACCGCCTTAATTTTCAGCATCTGGTGACTTCGGTGAACATGAACCAGGTTTTTGGGGACTATGTTGCCCTGAAAGCGCGTCTTAATTATTTCATCAGGCAATATCGTTCAGAAACAATGACCAACTCGGCCGAATCCTCAGACAATCAATTTTCATTCTCCCTCGCGATCGAATTTTTTCTCTAATCAGATGAAGTCCTTACTGTTATTGCCATTCTTGTTGGTGCTTCCCTTGGGGGTAAGTGCCGTCAATATTGCTTCTGTCTATTTTTCATCCTGTAACCGTGAAAACGGTGTAATCATCCATGTCGATGAAAACCGGGTTCAAATGCTGGGCTTGGAGGGAGCCATCCTGGATATCCCAAGATATGAAATCATCTACATGAGTTATTATCCCCTGGGTGAACCCATGAAGGTTCCAGAAATGAAAGAGCCGACGGAGTCGAAGCTCTACACCATCAAAACCCTCCACAACGGGGAAGTGGTGGATTTGGTGAGAGGATGGCTGATCGATCACTCGGATGACCGGTTTTCTTTTTTGTCACTGACGGGAGTCGAGCAGGTTGTGGATGCGGAAGACATTTGGGATCTCCAGGAAGGGGAACAGTGCCAGGATGAATGCCCCACTCAGGATAGCAAGCCTACTGAATTGGAAGCTTCCGATTCGCAGCTTTCAAGAAATCAATACGATCTGGTTCATGCCTACCCTTTTCAGGATTGCAACCACGAGTCTGATAACTACCAGACTGAGGGAAAGTCATTGCCCAAGCTCTTTCCTCAATACCTGCTTTCCGACAGGCTTTTGATCAAGAACGAACTGGACCGGTTACAGGAGGGATACGAACGCTTGAATCAGTTTGAGGAGAACAAAAAGTTCTATCCGGTTCCCACATTTTACAGCAACGACACAGAGCTAGGATTCTGGGTCAATGCCGGCAGTCGTTATGGTGCATCAAAAAACCGCAATAACAGTTTCATCCCATTCATCCGAAGCGAGTTGAACGAAGGCCCGTTCGGATTCCAGCGTGTCTTCCTGACAGGCGTCGCGCTCATGAAAAACGGTATCCATGAAGAACCGCAGTTCCAGGCATCCTACAGCATGAAATCGAGCTACGTTCATTTTGATATCATCATCGATGCCTCGAGGTTCAACATCGGGCAGGAAAAATACAAATGGGCGTCCGATGAAATGGAAACACAGGATGATCGAGAAAACGAAATCTTTTCTGTCTCCGGAGGATTTGACTACGGTTCATGGGCCCTGGACATGACGATCATGCAGAACATTTATTACGCGATCCGGCACGGGGATCTCTTTCACAGGGATGATATCGAGCAAGCCTGGCGATACGGGGTTTTCTACCGGGATCGGTTTACCCTGTTGGAGTTCTACATGGGAGGTGGCAGCGACATGAAGCCTGAACTGATTCCGCTCAAGGATTCTGCGTCTCCCTGGGAGCAGGCCTACATTGAAGAATACAACAACCACTTGAAAAGCATCCCGGATTTCTACACCCAGCTGGGCTGGTACCGTTTGAATGTCGACTTGCTCCAGTTCACCTCACTGCTTCCCAAATACTCCTTCATATGGCGTGATTTGAAATTCCGCAGGGAAAATGACGAGCTCAATCAATCCGGGGGATTCAGCTATTCAAGCCAATCCATGACCCATGTAATTTATCTGGATTATCCCCTGGACAAAGACCTGAAACTGAAAGGCTATCTTTCTGTGGAAAGTGTCCGGAGAGAATATGAAGCACAATCGGAAGATGGTAGCCATTCGAAAAATTATCCTAAAGCAGGAGTCTCAGTGGCATTTCTTTTCTGAGGAACCACATACCCATTTTCAACGAGTCCGAATCCTGAAAATCATTCTCATTACTTGTATCAGGCAAGCATCATCCTAAACCATTGCAAACACAGTTCTGACCAGTTTCTGGTTGAATCGAGTTAGGATTGATTTTTGTTTCTGAAAACCCAAATATGTCTTGTCGCTTCAATTCATGTCTTAAGTTGATTTCCAGCATGTATTTTCAGTTTTCAGGAAGAGCAATCACGAAAAATATTTTGTTACTCTTCCTCCTTTTTTTCGGGTTGATGTCTGTGGGGGTTTTTGCATCTCCGGGAAATGCTGGAAAAGGTTCGTTTGGATTCCGTTTAGGGGATGTTCAACCCCATGCATTCAAATCCATTGATTTTGCAAATACCAAGGGTCTGAAACCAGACTACGTGGCTGATGCGTTGAGTTTGAAATCCCCGCTTTCAAGGAAAAACTTACGCCTGAGGTTAAAATTTCGTGGACGCCTTTATGCCCAGACGGATGAAGTTTCTGAAGAAAACTTGGAAGAAGATGATGGATTCGAAGAGGAATTCGAGGAAGAATTTGAAGAGGAATTCAGTGATGAAGAGACCGCCGAAGTTTATGATCCTTTGGAAGGTTATAACCGTATGATGCATGGATTCAATGACTGGTTCTACATCAATGTCGGTTTTCCTGTGGCCAGGGGTTACCGTTGGGTCGTCCCAGAAGGCGGGAGGCTTGCGATCAAACGCTTTTTCCATAACATTCTTTTTCCAGTCCGTTTCGTCAACAATATCTTCCAGTTCAAAATTCTTAATGTTGGGGAAGAGACCCTGCGTTTCAGCGTCAACACCACTGTGGGGTTGCTGGGATTTTTCGATCCTGCCAAAAGCTGGTTTGGACTCGAATCCCACGATGAGGATTTTGGACAGACCCTCGGCCATTATGGGGTAGGCGGAGGGGTTCCGATCGTTCTTCCTTTTCTAGGACATACAAATTTGAGAGACACGATCAGTCTTTATCCGGATTATCAACTGGATCCACTTCATGGAGGAAGTTATCCGAACCAGGCTCTCAATCAGGGAACAACCATTTACAGTCCGGATACGTATCAGGAGCTTGGAGTTACCATTTTTGAATACGTCAATGAATATTCCTTCCGTGTTGAGGAATATGAAGCATTCCGCAAGGATGCCATTGATTTTTACCTGTTCATGAGAGATGGTACCGAACAGGCTCGTAACCAGGAAATTAAGGAGTGATGATGCGCCATATAAAATCTTTTTTGTTTGCCATATTCGCAGTTTTTTTATTGGTTCCCATGCTTCATGCAGGGGATGAGGAAGACATCAACCTGATGGTTAAGGAAAAGGTCTCCGTGATCTTTGAACTGCTTGGCCAAAAGGACCTAGACAAAGATGAAAGGAATCTGAAAATTGTAGAGGAGCTCAATGAAATCATGTACTTCACAGCTGCAGGCGCTTTGAGTCTAGGCAAGCATTGGAAGAAAATCAGTAAAAAACAAAAAAAAGAATTTCTGAAAATCTTCAAGAAATATATCAATAATTACATTGTCGAAAAAATCGATCTGTATACCAATCAAAACATCGACATTGGTGAAGCAAAAATCGTCAAGAAAGGCAGGGCGAAACTCAACATTGGAATCCTTTCAGGAGGTGAAGCTCTTCAGGTCACTTTCAAGCTTCGTAAGAATAAGAAAAAAGCTTGGCGAGTTTGGGATGTTGATATAGAAGGTGTGAGCCTGATCACCACTTTTCGTTCCCAGTTTTCAGGAGTGTTGAAAAAAAATTCCTTCGATGTCTTGCTAGAAAAACTTCGTAATCCCACCGAACAAAGCTGATGTTGCTTCGAAGCTTTTACGATCAAATCATCCTCAAATATTCGAAGACCGTCCTGTTACTGATCCTGCTTGGGGTGGCCTTTCTCGGTTATGAGGCACGCAAGCTGGAAATCGATGCCTCTTCGGAAACCCTGCTCCTTGAAGACGACAAGGATCTGGAATACACCCGCTTGATCAATCAGCGTTACTTCACTCCTGATTTTCTGGTGATCAGCTATACCCCCAGTGATGATCTGCTTTCGGATCGTGTTTTGGGGACCATCCGCAGTATGAGTCAGGATCTGTTAAAACTGAAAAGGGTGGAATCCGTCACCTCGATCCTCAATGTTCCGCTTCTGGAAAGTCCGCCGAAGCCGATAGCCGAATTGATTGAAAATGTGCCGACGCTGGAATCTCCGAATATCGACAAGGAACTGGCCAAGAAGGAATTTTTGAACAGCCCTATCTATCAGGATAATCTGGTCAGTGAGAATTTCAAAACCACAGCCTTGCTTGTCAACCTCCATGATGACCATCGCAACCGGGAACTTCGAGAACGTCGGGATGCACTCCGTGCTAAAGAAAAAAATGGCACGCTGACAACCGAGGAGGAGGTTGAATTCCAAAAGGTCCAGGTCGATTACAAGGCACACCGGGACATGATGCGTGCAGTGGAAAGCGAAAATGTTGCAGAGGTTCGTGCGATTCTGGATCGCTACCGCGGAGAAGATAAACTGTTTCTCGGTGGTCTGACGATGATCGCCGATGACCTGGTCACTTTCATCAAGAACGATCTGCAGATCTTCGGAGTTGGAGTTTTGATCTTCCTGATTGTCACCTTATCCTTCATTTTCAGGCAATTGCGCTGGGTCGTGCTGCCGGTTTTGACCTGCTCCTTTTCAGTGGTAGCGACCACCGGTCTGCTCGGGATGTTCGGCTGGGAAGTCACCGTCATCTCTTCGAATTTCATTTCTCTACAGTTGATCATCACCATGGCGATCACGATTCATTTGATCGTACGCTATCGTGAGTTGGCTCGAACTCATCCTGAAAAAGACCAGCATGAGTTGGTTCTCGATACTGTGGTTTTTATGGCATTGCCATGCCTCTATGCTGTTCTGACAACGGTTGCAGGTTTCAGTTCCCTGATCCTTTCCGGAATCCTGCCGGTAATCAATTTCGGCTGGATGATGAGTGCAGGAGTATCGGTATCTTTGTTGATGACCTTCCTTCTTTTTCCGGCACTTCAGCTCCAGATGAATAAGCTGATGCCGGATCTTTCTTTTGAAAACCGTTACTCCCTGACACTGGTTTTCTCCCGTTTTACCGATCGCTATGGAAATGGGATCCTCTGGTTCAGCGGCCTGCTGCTCCTGGTCAGTGTGGTGGGAGGAACCCGACTGATGGTGGAAAACAGTTTCATCGACTACTTCAAAGAATCCACGGAAATCTATCAGGGCCTCAAAGTCATTGACCAAAAACTTGGTGGGACAACCACTCTCGATGTGGTGCTTAATTTCGAGGAGGAAGAAGTTGAAGAAGTGGAAGACGAACCGGTTGAAGAGCATGAAAGCGAGGGTGACCTCAATGAAGAAGAGGATGAGGATCTTGAAGATTTCAGTGATCTTGAAGAGGAAATTGCTGAAGAAGAAGAAGGCGCACAATATTGGTTTACCACCAATCGTATGGAACAGTTGGAGGCTCTGCATAATTATCTGGATGGACTTCCGGAAACCGGAAAAGTCCTTTCCCTCGCAACACTACTCAAGGTGGGGAAGACCATCAATGATGGTAAACCCCTGGATAATTTCATGCTCGCGTTGGTTTATAACGAACTGCCTGAGGAATTCAGAAAAATCATCCTCAGTCCCTATGTTTCAGTGGAGAACAATCAGGCCCGGGTATCGGTTCGGATTCGAGACTCCCAGCCTGACCTGAGACGAAACGAACTGATCAAGAAAATCCGCAGGGAACTCAAGGAAAAGCTTGAACTGCCTGAGGAACGAACTCGCTTAGCAAGTCTGTTGATTCTCTACAACAACATGCTGCAGAGCCTTTTTAATTCCCAGATCAAGACCCTCGGGGCCGTGGTGGTGGTGCTTTTCGTGATGTTTCTAATTCTTTTCCGTTCGATCACGATTTCCCTGATCGGGCTTTTTCCGAACATGCTTTCCATCGGTTCGGTTTTGGGATTCATGGGCTGGGCCGGGATTCCACTCGATTTGATGACGATCACCATTGCTGCGATCAGTATGGGCATCGCCGTGGACAATACCATCCACTACATCTACCGATTCAAGTATGAATTCGAACACGACAGGAATTACACCGAAACCATGCATCGGGCCCACAGCAGCATCGGTTATGCGATGTACTACACCTCCATTACCGTCATCATCGGGTTTTCAATTTTGGTCATTTCCAATTTCATTCCAAGCATCTATTTTGGACTGCTCACGGGAATGGCAATGTTCATTGCCCTCTTTGCGGCCCTGACTCTCCTGCCGCAGTTGATCATCTCCATCAAACCATTCGGGCCTGAAAAGGCAACGATCTGATACGTTTCTTCCCAGAAGGATCCAAAAACCTTCTGGAAGGAAGCGATGAAACAAGGGGTTGAGTCCAGCTCAATGATACTCTTTTTAAAAACTTTCGTTTTCCTTCAGCTCCCATCCCGTATCACCCGGCAGGAAGCGATGTCAAGAGTCGCCCTGCCAATGTTTAGGTTGTTCTTATCACGGAAAGTGGAGACAAATTCCAAAAAACGATAAGCATCTGTAAAATTACTTGCTAATCCGAACGAAATTCGAATCGCTCCAGCACTCTTGTTGCCCCGGTGTTGAATCATTTGTACAAAACGTGGCAGACTCATGTCCTTCCCAGTTTTTATTGCGGCTTCCATGTCTTCCGGGGTTAAGCCTTCAGCGATTTCTCCTGCACCCGGATTGCAAAAACAGCCCGTACGTAGAGAAATGTGTTTCTCATTTGCCAACTCTTCAATCCGCCGGTAATCCAATAAATATCCATCAGGAGAATATAAATTGAATGTGATGGTACCGCCGCGTTGGTGGGAGTCGACCGGGCCATAAAGACGTACCATGGGTTTTCCATTGTCATGTTGCATCGCATACAAATTTTGGAGGACCCAGTCGGCCAGACAGTGGACACGTTCCCCAATGATATCCATGCCTGCCTTCTCGAGGTGTAGCAATCCCATTTTAATGGCTGGGATGTTGAGATAGTTGATTGTGCCGTCTTCAAATGCAGCTTCGTTTTCAGCCAGGTAATGGCCTTTGCCTTGAACACTGGCAAAGTTAACCGTTCCACCGGCAAACCACGGTCGGTCCAGCTTGTGAAATACAGACCTTCGGATCAGCAATGTCCCAATTCCAGTGGGATAACCGAACATCTTGTAGAAGGAGATGCACACAAAATCAGGTTTGACGATTTTAAGATTGAGGTGGTTCGTAGGGACAAATGCCGCAGCATCCAGGAGCACATCCCAACCTTTATCCTGGGCCCGGGCAATCCATTCGAGGGAATGCTGAACTCCAGAAAAATTCGACTGTGCTGGAAAAGCAAACAAGTTCTGCTGAGAACCATCTGCTGTATCTAAAACTTCATCCACCGTATTTTGATCCAAACGTAAATCCGGTGAGGTCAAAGGGATGTAGTGAACCTTTGCCCCCTTGGAGGACGCGAATTCTCGGATACCATTGACTGAGTTATGGTTATCATAAGTCAGTGCGAACAGACTGCCTGCATTAAAAGGATAGGATTCGCCAGCCAGTTTCAGGGCTCCACTTGCATTTGCAGTGAAAATTGCAATGTATTCATCCGGATTGGCATTGAAATAACTCAAAATATAACGACGGGTTTCTTCAACCAGATCGGTCATGGCCTGTGAGGTGAGATTGCCTGAATGGGGATTGCCCAGGACACTGTTATTCAGCATTTCTAAGTGCTGACTCAGTTGGGAAGCCCCGTACAGTCCACCTCCGGTGTAGTCGAGGTAAATTTGTTGCTTGAGATCCAGGCGCCCGTATTCCGTCTTGCGCCATTCATCCAAAAGCCGGGTTTTATCATATCCTGGATACGCTTTTAAAAAATCTGCATATCCCGATTCCATCGAGTCCACGTGATTCCTTTTTTAACCCAAGTCCGGAATTTCTGTTGAGGAATTCATTCAGATGAATCCTTTACGTTTTTTAGTCCTTCCACCCACAAGTCTTAATCACTCTCGATTATTCTTCATGCCCACACAAGCATCAAAAAAATACCAGCAATGTGGGCTCGAGTTGATTGGAAGGTGTCATAGGGGCCTGAAATTATGGAAGTGGGTCATCAGACCCATCAAAAATGATATTTTTTTTCATATAAATGAAACGCTGGAAAAAAGGAAGTGTTATCCTGAATTATTCCTCTGTTGCGAACAATAAAGGTTGTAAACATCTCTATATTACTGATATAATTTAATAAATTAATTATTAATGGAGGTGTATTGATGATTCATAATGGTGAAGAAAGAACCAACGGAATTCGTTGCCGTTTCAACCCTTCGATAGGGATCAATTTTCAAGGAGCAAAGATCAGCTCAGACACCGGCA
>Ga0208765_1001098_pt1 | contig 16963 bp, 13 predicted proteins | sample ETNtaG_2_FD_185783 | JGI IMG/M metagenome (GOLD analysis project Ga0208765, IMG submission 185783) | Marine microbial and viral communities from oxygen minimum zone, Eastern Pacific Ocean - ETNP201406SV203 (SPAdes) (version 2) | ecosystem: Environmental > Aquatic > Marine > Oceanic ... | reverse complement strand
CCCATTCCAAGGGCACAGGTTTTGCAGGTGTTTTTTGAAGAAAGCGCTTTCCACATGTTTCTAAAACCCGCACGCTTCCCCATTTTAATTGTGTACCAAATTGCGGGCCAACCACCTCCGTGTTGAGCGTGTTTCATTTTATAATTCACAACAACAGCTTATAGCTATCGTTTCAAGGATGGTGTTTTATAGGATGAAAATGATGAGTCAAAAGTAAGGATTTCTAGATAACCCATATCAAATAGATCATACACAAAACTTCACGATTCTTCGTTTTTATTAATTGCGCTGTTGATTTTCCTTTCTAGTAATCGTTTAAAAAAAGCGCTTAAGAAAGGGATCAACGCCAGTTTGTTTGGAATGTAAACCGTTGTCTTATCGCGTTCAATAGCACGAATAATTTTTTCTACACACACATCAAGGCCTACAGACTCATTGCTATGTTGCCTTGATAATGGCCCATGTTTTTTCCCATCAGACCCAAAGGCATTTCCTCTGAGATTCGTGCCCCGTATCCAGCTTAAAACAGCTTCCAAGATAGTAATTTCACCCCTGTGTTCCATGGCAAGCGTCGATAAAAATCCATGCAGAGCATGCTTTGATGCAACATAACCCGAATGGTTTGGAAAGCCTATGAGAGCCTGTGCCGTAGAGCAACTTATAATTTTGCCATGGCTATCCTTCAAATATGGAAGAGCCAAATGACAGCAGTGTACAGCTCCCATGTAGTTTGTGTTTATTAAATCCCGAAAAAAATTAATATTGGATATGTCTTCAAATCTGGCCCACATGCTGACACCGGCATTCAGGACTATGCCATCGATATGGCCATAAACGTCCACGGTTTTCTGAACCAGAAACTGGCACTGATCTAAAACAGTGATATCCGTTTGAACAGGCAAGGCATCCCCACCAGAAGAAGAAATGGAATTACAAACCCGCTCAAGCTCATCATTTCTTCGGGCAGCGCAGACGACCTTTGCTCCTTTTAGAGCCAGAGCCCTGGAAAGCTCTTCACCTATTCCAGAAGATGCTCCCGTGACGATAAAGACCTTTTCGTTTACAATCAATCAAGTATAGGCTGGAAAAACAGCGCGACCTTAGTCATAAAAAACATTGTTGCGTATACCAAAAATATTATTTGGATCATGAGAATGTTTAATTTGTTTTAATAATTCTATGCTTGCGGGGGAGATGGTGTCTGTCATGAAATCTTTCCTCAGTTTTCCAACCCCGTGGTGATGGGATATTGAGCCTCCATTTTCTATAATAGCTTCACGCATGGAATGTTCAATAGAATGAAAAATGTCAATAGAGTTTTTTATACCCTTAACGCTGATGGCAAACATAAAATAAATACAGACACCGGTGTGATATATCTGGGGGATCCGGTAAGATATATATGGGGTACCTGGAATATTGTGCTTCTTATGAAGCTCATGTAGTCGATTAGTAGCCGCATCGCAGACCGCATGTATCTTGCTCCAGGGAACGGATGTTTCCATTGTTTCACCCACGATATGATAGTTGCTCATGAAGTCCCTTATATAGGCAATGGCAAACGTTAGGTTATACCCCCGCTTTCCGTTGTCCGCCCCCGCAATGAGCCCGTTGTATTTTTTTGTTAAGTTTTTCAGATGACTTTGTTGAAACGCCACCTCTTGTCGGGACCCTTCCAACTTAAAGGATGTGCCAACCATCTTATAGGGATCAAAGCCTTTAATATTTAGAACAAAAAATTTTTCCACTTTTTTCATCCAAACATCTAGCCCCTGAGATTTTTCCTTAAGGGCCTGCCCAAAGCGAAACTGAGCATTATCCATGAGGCGGGCACTAGCGGGTACAGCATCGCTTTGAGAAAGCTCATACATGAAATCCACACCGGTCTCCCAGTCGTGAAATAGTGCAGAGTTATAGGTCTGAACACTAGGAAGGGTATGGAGCTTCAGGGTCGCCTTTGTAATAATACCAAAATTTCCTTCGGACCCAAGAAGCATGTTTTGGGGTTTTACACCTATAGATGCTCGGGTCAGCGGTTTAATCTGCTCAATCACTCCTCCAGGAGTTATCATAGTCACGTTTTCTACAATATCTTCTATATTGCCGTAGCGATTTTTTTTCATACCACTGGCATTGGTTGAGATCCATCCACCCAACGTGGAAAATTCGATACTGTCTGGTTCGTGGCCCACAGTAAAACCTTTTGCTTGCAGCAGCTCTTCAAGCTGTTCACCAGTTATGCCGGACTGTACAGTGACACGGCGGTCTTCTTCATCAATCGATTCAATAGCATCCATGCGCCGTGTATCTACCGCAACAACCATACGCTGTTCCTGCTCTGGAATCTGTAAAGCATTACTGACACTTGTTCCACCACCGTAAGGAACCAAGCAGACCTGATGTTCTTCGGCCAGTTGAATCAATCGTTTTACCTCTTCTTCTGACTCTATATAAAAAACCATGTCTATCATTTTATCGATTTTTAAATAAACGGCTTTGTACACTTCGTCTGTGGTTTGCCCCTGGCTGTGCATGAGGCGCTCATCATCTTTAAAGGTGTATCTATCTTCTGGGAATTCTGATTTGATCGCCTGGGAAAACCTATCGTTTATTAGGGCTTCTTTTACTGGTTTATTTTCTACTTCCATCAACACATCATCTGGATCAATTGTGATATCCAGCATTTCTTCTACATAAGGAATGAAATCTGGCATATCAATACCACAGAGCTCATAGCGGTTCCCGGTCATACTTACAGAACGATCTTTGTTTAGAATAAATGTAGAGTCTTTGTAACCCCATTTATGTCCCCAGTTAGTTGCGTTAACGGCAAAGAACTTTTCTTTATCAGAGTTGTCTTCTTTATTCATAAAGCTCTAGGGTTTTTTCAGTAATACGCTGTTCAAGAACCGCGGTCATTTGATTGGCAGCAGCAGCCAAACCATCATCATCAGGATTATTATTATCCAAGAAAGAATCAGGAAATATAGGCTCAAGAATGTAGACACGAATCCCAGTTGGTCTCATAAATATTTTGTCTTTAGGCCATGCTGTATGGGAACCAAATATAACAGCTGGTAAAATGGGTGTATTCAGGCTTAGAGAAAAAGAGGCAGCACCCCTTTTAAAGGGTAAGATCTTACCCGGGTTCCCTCGGGTACCTTCTGGGAAAAAAACTAGGTTACGTTTCTGATATTCCATAAAAGCCTGGCACAGCGCTAAAGTGTCTTGGGTCGAAAACTTACGGACACCATCTACTTTGCGATCGATGGGAATCAGGTTCATGACTGTATTAATAAGATTGCGCTTAATCCAGCTGTCAAACCAATAATCCTTGGCGGCCAACATACCAAAGTGGTTAAAACTTTTCTCCGCCGCCGCGGATAACAACGCCACATCCATATGGCTGTTGTGGTTACTACAGAAGATGAAAGACGTAGCGGGTATGTTTTCTCTGCCAAAGACTTTTAAAGGCGTATAAAACGTAAAAACTGTTTTACTGTAATAATAAAATAAAGTTTTCCAGATTCGAAAATAAAATGGCTGTTCCCCCAACAAATAAGAATACTTGGGGTTTTTGAGGACACTCATACAATATATTATTTTCTGCCATATTTCATGTGGGCATCGGTCCAGGTGTGTGAACCAATAGCGCAAAAGAGAGATAATTCAAGAGCAAGAGTTGCACCAGCAATGATTTCTGCAAGTTTTTTTGAAGAATTATCACCATCATGACACCCCAATAATTCTAGATTCTTTTTTCGCATTTTTAAACGAGTACCACCCCCAATTGTACCTATAGTTAAAGAAGGCAGGGTTAATTTAAACTTAAGCCCCGCACTTGTCTTTTCAAGTCCTAGATGAGCAATAGAGTTTTCAGCTACACACGCTGTATCCTGTCCTGTCGCTAAATAAATTGCAGTTAACGCATTAGAAACGTGAACTCCGTTACCATGGGTCCCCGCCATGCTTGAAACGATTGGGAAATACGTCCAATTATCATACAATATATCCGGGTCTACCTTAAGGACTCTTTTCATAACACTGTTTTTTATTGTGGTTTCAGCAATTACACCATGACCTCTACCCAATAACATATTTCGAACAGATGCTTTTTTATCACTATTGAGATTTGATTCCAAAAAATAATTATGATTTGTTTGTTCTTGAATAAACTCGCAAGCAACCTTAGCAGCTAGGGTTACCATGTTTTGTCCGGCAGCATTACTGGTATCCATAACCAGATCAAGGATGACATAGTTTTGAACCGGATACTGATCAATCCGCAACACCTTTCCATGGCTGGTCGTGCTCTCTGCAATTTCTATAATCTGAGCTTCGTTGTTGGATACCCAGATTTGAAAATCGGTACTTTCATCTAGGTTGTCAAAAATAAAGACAGGCGCACGAGAAAGCTCCTGACGAAAATGCTTAACTTTGGTACCCCCACTTGTTAACGATGCGTACATTCCTCGATTCATAGACATGGCAAGCGTTCCCTCTAAGGTACAAATGGGAACACAAAACTCGCCCTGCGCATATACCCCATCAAGCAGGAGAGGCCCTACAACAGCCATAGGCATGTTGAGAAACCCTACATGATTTTCTATGATCCCCTGCAGGTCTTCTACATCATCCTTAAGGGTATCATCAAGCTCAATACCAGAAAAATTCTTCACCCAGTCTTTTCGGGCTTCTGTATCTTCCGACCGATAACCTCTAGGGATAGACGAATTGCGTCCGTTGTTTTGTCCAGGCATATTTTGTTTTCTATGAATTTATATTTAGGACTATAATAAGTAGAACATATTCACCGCCCATTTTCTTATATCAGAAGAATAGGCATAGCCCATAAATATACAAGTGGTTATAGCATGTTTCCAGTGGAAATACTTTTATAGCGTCCTTGCCATATATGCATCCAAAATATTCATACTTAAACTATTAGCACCCCTTACTGACGGTCTAAAATATTGAAACCCCACTTTTTTATAAACAAAGAGTTGTTTGTTGTTTCTGAACTAATCGTTTTAAGATACAGTGCTAAATTCTAAATATTATTATTACCGTTCGGAATGACAGACAATCTTTTTAGGCTTCAAGCCGCATTTGTTTTTACTCTATTTGTCTTAATATTTTTTGTGCAGCCCGCAAATACTGATCTAACCCAACAGCCTATGTATAATGATTCTTTGATCCAGAATGGAGAGGCCCATTTTCTTCATATCCAACAGCTCACTTTTTCTGGTGAAAATGCTGAAGCATACTTTTCTGCTGATGGTAAATCATTAATTTTTCAATCTCATGATGGTGATTCATTATGCGATCAGATTTATATAATGGATATTATGAGCAGGGACACAGAAATGGTATCAACTGGAGACGGGGTAACTACTTGCAGCTATTTTGAATATCCGGACTGTAACAAGATTATCTATTCTTCCACACATCTTGGCAGCGAGGATTGCCCACCCAAGCCGGATTTTAGCCGCGGTTATATCTGGAAGCTCTATCCAGACTATGATATTTTCCGAGCTAGTCGGAGTGGGACCAGTTTAGAGAAGCTCACAGACTCACCCAATTATGATGCGGAAGCGACGGTTGCCTTCGATGGCAGTAAAATCGTCTATACATCCATGGCCACGGGTGATCTTGAAATCTGGACCATGAACACAGATGGCACCAATAAACAACAACTGACCAACCGGCTGGGATATGACGGCGGTGCGTTTTTTAACCAGGATGCTTCAGAAATAGTCTGGCGTGTTTACCACCCGGAAAGCCAGAAAGAGATTACAGACTATCAATCGTTATTAGAGCAAAACTCAATCAGACCCATGGCTCTGCAGATCTGGACCATGCGCGCTGATGGTTCAAACAAGAAGCAGATTACGGACAATGATTCAGCAAATTTTGGACCATACTATTTTCCCAATGGAAAACGAATTATTTTTTCATCAAATTTGCATGACCCAAATGGACGAGATTTTGATCTTTATGCCATTAATACAGATGGTACGGGTTTAGAGCGGATCACATATTTCGATGGCTTTGATGGGTTTCCCATGTTTAGCCCTGATGGAAGATATCTTGTTTTCGCATCCAACAGAAACCAAGCAGAGCGTGGGGAAACAAACCTGTTTATTGTAGAATGGAAAAACTAATGAAACATTTAAAATTAATATTATTTTTAAACAGCATTTGCATTGCCCAATCGTTGAATGATGATTTGGCTTACCGCATGGTAGCTGAAAAACTTGGGGATGCCATACCGGAAGCCTTTGTCAGGGAAGCGTTTACCCATGATGAATTAAAAATCCATAAAGAAATAGCAGAACGTTTTGCCAGGCCCTATGAAAAAAAACCCTGGGGAGAGTATCGTAAACTATTTGTAAAAGAATCACGTATCGCTGCTGGAGCAAAGTTCTATAAGCAGAATCAGAAATTAATTACAACCGTTGCAAAGGAGTATAAGGTGGACCCCTTTATCGTTGTGACCATAGCTGGCATTGAAAGTAATTACGGAGCACACCATTCCCAGTTCTCAGTATTTAATGCGCTGTATTCTCAAATACACGAAATGCCTCGGCGCTCAAACTGGGCATCTAAAGAACTGGCGGAGTTTTTAAAATATTGTTTTAATGATCAACTCGACCCTCAGGAGATAGGTGGATCTTATGCCGGTGCTTTTGGATATGGTCAATTTATTCCATCCAGCTTCACCCGCTATTCTGTAGACTTTAATGAAGACGGGGTCCGCCAGCCATACAGCTGGCCGGATGTTCTTGGCAGTATAGCAAATTATTTACGCAGGAATGGTTATACATCTAACAGCAATAATTATGATAAAAATGGGGACATTTGGAAAGCCATTTATGCCTACAACCATGCAGATAATTATGTAATGGCTGTTTTGGAACTCACAAAAGAAATTCGGGCCCGGGTAACACAATAAACGCGCGGCAGGTTAAAAAGATAGTTTAAGTTTAATTTCTGTCCCATCCCGATCTATAAGAACCGGGATTGTAATGCCTTTCTCTAGCTCTCCTAATCGATCCATATATTCATAGATATCTTTTATCGCTTTTCCATTGATTGATTTGATTACATCCCCTTTCTTGATGCCTGCTTTTGCTGCAGGACCATCGGGGGTTGAGATGCCGTCTACTTCAAGACCGTTTTTCATGCTGCCATAAGCAGGCATTATTCCAAGGGCAACCTTAAACCGCGCATTACGATTCATTTGACCTTGTTTTGGTCCGGCTTCGGTATACACCGGTTTGTCCGGTGCCCTGGACAGGTGAAAGACAACATCATAGATCAACTCCAGGATGTCTTTTTCACCCTGCAGATTGATCAATCTCCAGGTGTCATCTGGGGTATGGTATTCATTATGAAACCCCGAAAAGAAAAATAAAACCGGGATATCCTTTGCATAAAATGCAGCATGATCGCTGGGTCCAAATCCCGGCAAGGTCATGTTCAAACTAAAACTCCTGTTTTTTGATAAGCTGTCCAGAAGTGGCTTAAATACGGGTGATGTTCCAACACCTCCGGCCGTAGCAGATGAATCTTTCATGCGCCCAATCATATCCATATTAATCATGGTTGTAATGTTTGCCAGATCCACAGTAGGATGTTCTATAAAATGCCGCGCCCCAAGAAGTCCTTTTTCTTCTGCATCAAACCCGATCAATAAAATACTGCGCTTCAACCTGCTTTTGTGTGCTGCGAGTTTTTGAGCCAGCTCAAGTAGCCCGGCGGCCCCGGATGCGTTGTCATCAGCCCCCGGGTGAACTGCATTTTCGTTTGGCTTTCTGGAACCTGAGCCAACTCCTCCCATACCGACATGATCAAAATGAGCCCCGACCAAAATATATTCATCTCGGTATTTTCTGTTGCCGCTCCTTATAGCCCCTACGACGTTTGCCGCTCTTGCATCTATAAAATTGATGTTTACAACGGATTCAATGGTGGTATTAGGTAACTCAAAGGTTATGGGCTCTAAAGTCCTGTTCATTGTTTCTTGGATCATCTGACGTGACCAGCCAACGGCTTTAAATATTTTTTCTGCCTGATCATTGGATAGGTGAATTGCGGGAATCCCTGCGTTCTTATAGCCAGGAATATATTTAAGCGGGTATAGCTCTTGGTCTTCCAGTTGGGAAACATATAGAATCCCTGCGGCACCCCGATCTCTTGCAACAAGCATTTTTTTATGCAAGGTGGAGTGGGAAGCGTATACAGAATGCTGGTTATTGCGCTCAGGGCTATGACGCAATACAACAACCCACTTACCCGAAACATCCAACCCTTCATAATCGTTCCACTTTAGCCCATCTTCTTCAATGTTAAATCCATACCCAGCAAAGACAGCAAGGGCAGATGTTGAACCATTGCCTGAAAAAGAAAGAGGCATATAATCATCACCCACAGTTAAAACATTATCGTTGATACGTACGGTATTGTTTTCGCCTAGCTCAATCCCAGTGGTAATGTTAAAGGGCTGAATGAAGGATTGCCCCGATCCGGGTTGCACACCATAAGACTTTAAACGCTTCACTAAATATGCGATCACATCCTTGGAGCCTCGGGTGCCCGGGTATCTACCATCTCTCTTTTCATGGGACAGGTAACGGATATGTCCCATAATTTCATTTTTTGTTATTTCCGAAAAAGAGCTTGCTCTTTTTATCTGGATTAATATCAGCCCAAGAACGACTATGAAAATAAAGGCATATAGCGATCTAGTGTTTTCATTCATGTCGAATTAAAATTTATATGGAATAAATCGGATGACAAAGACAAAGGAATTAATTTTCAACCATGAATAATAGGATTAAGATTATTGTAAAACCTCAGTATGTTCCAGAGCAATCTGATCCCGTGCGCTCCTATTATGTTTTTGCCTATCATATTACTATAACCAATCAGGGGGAACACACATCTCAGCTGTTAAGCCGATACTGGCACATTACGGATGGGCAGGGAAACGTAGAAGATATTCACGGTCCAGGGGTCGTTGGTAAAACCCCAACCCTACAACCTGGAGAATCCTTTGAATATACTAGCTTTTGTCCTCTTCCTACCCCCATGGGATTTATGGAGGGAACGTTTCGCATGGTGCACAGCAATGGTGAAGAATTTGATGCCCAAATAAAGCCATTTCGACTGATAGCACCTCAGGTATTAAATTAGTTTTTTACAATTGTTTTGTGCTATCTCGGTGATAGCGACAACATCTTATAAAAATGTTAAATAACAGCACCATTTTATTTAGGATGTAAACATCGCGTTGTTTAAAGAAGACACACTTCCCAATGTTGTTTATGCTTTAGATATGAAATCTAGATTAAAGCTTTTTGGAGTCGATAATTTTCCCAAGTTTTTCACAAATATAGGCTACTCCACGACGATTCGGAGGATGTTCATCCTGACATTTTTCGGTGCAAGTATAGTAAGTTTCTTCCAAGTTTTTTCTGCCCTTTTCATCATAGTAAACCCACTTGCCACTCTGGAATCCCTGTTCATAAAGACCTTCATATTTTTTTTCACCATTTGTGTGATATCCGGTCCACTTACCATGGGCCTTACCTCTTCCGTATTCCCCGGAATATTTTTTTTCTCCTTTTTTATTCCACCCCGTCCACATTCCTGATTTAAATCCGTTTTTTAACACTCCCTGTTCGCGCTTCTCACCGCTTCGAAACCGGTTAAAGGCTGGTCCGTTATAGACTTTTTGATTGTAGAAAAAAAAGTTACTATAATTATCACCGGTAATATATTGTCCGCTCCGATCGTACAACACAGCTTCCATATCAACAGGCTCATCAGAACACCCAAAAAGGACTACGGTTACAATAGACAAAACTCGCTTCATTAATTGCTCCAATTATTGGTTAAAATCTACCAAGCTATGGGTAGATTAACAAAAACCACCACTTGTATATTTTTGAAATTTACGGATGACTAATAATAACCAATGGAAACAAACGTGAAACCTTTATTATTTTCAATCGCGCTTCTTGTTTTCATTTCTTGTGCTGAAGAACCACATCCCCCAAATATTATTTACATCTTAGCAGATGATCTTGGCTATGGAGAAATTGGTGCCTATGGACAGGAAATCATTGAAACGCCTAATATCGATGCACTTGCAAAAAACGGGATGCTTTTTACGCAACATTATTCTGGCTCCCCCGTTTGTGCTCCTTCACGGTCTGTGTTGTTAACAGGACTGCACACGGGGCATACTTACATAAGGGGCAATGACGAATGGAAAGAGAGAGGAGACGTATGGAATTATGAAGCCGTATTTAATGATCAAGCCCTGGAAGGACAAAGGCCGCTCCCCGACTCTATTAAAACCCTTGCGGAATTAATTCAAGACTATGGATATAAAACAGCTTTTGTGGGTAAATGGGGATTGGGCGCCCCAGGCACAGAAGGCGCTCCGAACAATCAAGGATTTAATTATTTTTTTGGATATAATTGTCAACGACAAGCACACACGCTTTTCCCCATGCACCTTTGGGAAAATGAAAAAAAAATTCTTTTAAATAATAAAATGATCTCCCCTCATTCTAATTTAGAAAAGGGAGCCAATCCCAACAATCCCGAAAGCTATTCCAGCTTTTCTTTAAATGAATATGCTCCAGAGCTTATGCATGATAAAGCCGTTGCATTCATTGAGTCCAATTCTAATAGTCTATTTTTTTTACTTTATGCATCTCCACTGCCCCATGCACCGTTGCAAGCACCAGAAAAATGGGTGAATCATTACAAGAAAAAACTAGGCCCCGAACAACCCTACACAGGAAAAAGTTATTTTCCAAATCAATCACCTCGGGCGACATATGCTGCTATGATATCGACCTTGGATGAACAAGTGGGAGACCTTGTTTCTGTTCTTGTGGAGCGAGGTATTTTGGAGAATACGTTGATCATTTTTACCAGTGACAACGGCCCCACGTATACTGGAGGGGTAGACGCTGAATTTTTTAATAGCGCAAAACCTTTCAAAGCAGGACATGGGTGGGCGAAGGGCTTTCTTCATGAAGGAGGTATCCGCGTGCCCATGATTGCCAGTTGGAAAAATCATATAAAACAAGGCAGTAGCACAGATTACATCTCAGCCTTCCAGGACGTTCTTCCCACGGTGCTTGAACTATGTGGCGCACAGACCCCAAAGGAAACTGATGGGATAAGTTTTTTAAATATTCTTTTGGGAAGAGAACAAAAGGATAAACATAAGTATGTTTATTGGGAAATCCCAGAGTATGGCGGTCAACAGGCATTACGGATTGATAATTTTAAAGCAATCAGAAAAAACATATTTGGAGGTAATCTCGAAATCAAACTTTTTGATCTTTCAACCGATATCCAAGAAACAAAAAATGTAGCAGGTCAATTTCCGGAGATCGTTAAACATGTTAAAGAAATCATGGAAAAAGAACACGAGCCATCGGCTTTACCAGGGTTTCACTTTTCCACTCTGGGGGAATAAAACAATGTGGTTTTACCAAGGCTTCATATACACATCATCTTTAGCGTCATTGAATTCCACATAGAATGAGCCCCTAGTTTATTGATAGTAATGTAAATTTTTCCTATGACAGGTAATCGCAAACAGGTGAGACAGCTATTAGTATTGATAGCTCTAATTTATGGCGCTTGTGATGCCCAGTTCTATTTTGGGCGCAATAAAATCCAGTATGAACATTTTGACTGGCGGATTCTTAAAACCGACCATTTCCATATCTATTATTACCAACAGGAAGAAGAAATTGCCCGAATTGCTGCACATATACTTGAAGGGGCCTATGACAATCTGGAGATTAAGTTTAATCATACGCTCGGGGATACGGTTCCGTTAATGATCTATAGCAGCCACATACACTTTCAGCAAACCAACATACTTCCAATGATGATTCCTGAGGGGGTGGGAGGGTTTTTCGAACACCGGAAGGGCAGAGTAGTGATACCTTTTATGGGGGACCTTTCAGCGTTCCGTAACGTGCTTGTTCATGAATTAGCACATGTGTTCACTCACAGTAAGATGATGACACCGGCAAGGCTTAAGCTGATTAGTAACCCACCAACTATACCACACTGGTTTTCGGAGGGCCTGGCGGAATGGTGGTCGGTTGGTTGGGACACTCAATCAGAAATGGTGATCCGGGATCGACTTGTTCAAAACACGTTAGTACCACTATCTGAAGTAGGTGGGTATCTTTCTTATAAAGAAGGTCAGGCGTTTCTGCGATGGTTTGAAGGGCAGTATGGAATTGAATTAATCCGAAAGCTCATGGAAGATTATTGGATATATGGAACCTTCAATGAATGCATTGAGCATATTGTTGGAATGAAGTTCAGTGATTTGCAGGGTGAGTGGTTGCACGCATTAAGACACCAGTCCGCCAATGCTTTTGTAGAAGACGTTCCAGCAGTTAGTCAAGAATCAATTATTACTAGAAAAGGTGTTAACATCTTTCCTGTTACCTATAAAGATTCTCAAAACCGCCAACACGTGGTTTATCTCTCAAGCCGAGAAGGGTTTCCAGTGATTTATGATCAACCAATGTATGATATTAAGAAACGTCGTAGGCTTGCTAAATCTGGACAAACAACGGATATGGAATCAGTTCATTTTTTGGAATCTGGGATGGATACATTTCAAGATAAAAAACTCGTTGTTGCGGTACGATCCAACCGCCAGGATGTGTTACAAATACTAGACCTTGAAACTGGTGAGATTATTAATACCTATGGGCGCGACAGCCTCGTAACTATACGGTCTCCGCGCTGGTCTCCCACAGGCAATAAAATAATTTTCAGCGGACAGGGTTTCAGCGGTCAGTCTGATATTTTCATCTTAGATATAGCACAAGATCAGATTTTAAATCTTACAAACGATATTTTTTCTGATCGTGATCCATCTTTCAATCCCGATGGTCGTAAAGTTGTTTTCAGTTCTGATAGATTGAATGAAAGCTATAATTCTGGCATGGATCTTTTTATTCTGGATATAAGCTCCGGTGATATTCGTCTTTTACTGGCTGACATGGCACAAAAAATATTTCCAAAATGGTCTGAAACCGATTCTTTAAAAATCCACTATCTTTCTGATCATTCTGGAATGACCAACATATGGTCTTTTCGTCAAGACCTTTCGAACAGAGGAATGTTTTCCTTGAGACAGGAAACGGATTTCCACACTGGTATATCCCAGTTTCAGGCACTGGGACCGGACAGCGCAGTGGCTGGTGTTTTCAGGGATTTCAGCTACCAGATAGCCGCAGTCAAATTGGACTCAATTACCAGCATTAAATGGACTAAAAATCAAAATGTTATTAAAACAGATAAGTGGCCACAAAGCCTAGGAAGAGGCGATAATAGAACTCATCAACCACCTTTTAAGCTTCGTTATCGTTTGGACTTTGCACAAACATCCATTGCCATGGATCCCATCTATGGTGTTTTGGGTGGTGCCCAGCTATCTCTTTCGGATCAAATGGGCAACCAGTATATTCATTTTCTAGTGGGTAACTCTGCTCAAGTCCAATCTGATTTTGCTGATCATTGGAATATAGCCCTTACCTATCTCAATATGTCTCGTAGGACAAACTGGGGCCTTAGTGTGTTCCATTTTGCTAACGACTATTTTAGTCCATATGAAGCTTTTTATTTTGAGAGGACACTTGGTGTTCGTGGCGCAATGAATGTTCCACACACTCTTTTTCGACGATTAGAATTCAGCACAAGCATGTGGTATTCATCCAAAGATAACTATGTGGATGAACCGGAAACATCATTATTAGTTTCCAATTTTTTTTCCAATATTCATGATAATGCTCTCTGGTCCCCGATTGGTCCTCGTGACGGATGGCGAACACGCTTTACCATTGGACCCACTTTTGATCTTATGAAAGGTCGTTACCACAATATAACTATCTGGTTGGATGTTCGGCGATACTGGCAGTTTATTCCTAAAATAACCATAGCCCATCGCACAATGGTTTGGATAAATGATGGGCGGGACATACGCCGCTATTATATTGGTGGTAGCTGGGGAATGCGTGGGTTTCGTTTGGGGTCGATTGGAGGTCGAAAAATGGTTCTGCTTAACCAAGAGCTTCGGTTTCCATTTGCTAAGCAGTTGCGAATGGATTTTGGTTCAGGGCCTATTTGGATAGCCCCCATACATGGTGCCCTATTTTTTGATTTTGGTAATGCGTGGGAACAGGAGCTTGATGGTTTCTATACAAGCACAGGGTTTGGGTTACGAGGTGCATTATTCGGCGCACTCGTTCTTCGTTTAGATATTGGCTTCCGGTCACTTATAACTAACAAACTTCCAGATGATAAATTCGTCCAATTCTTTTTTGGGTGGGATTTTTAATTCATGATTTTTCGTTCAGCCGACTTCTTTCATTTTGTATTGTTGTGGTTGTTGATCATTGGGTGTTACGGGTCAGTGAAGCTTGATAATGATGTAAAATTTCACCAGAACCAGACGCCAACAAATCTTAACCACCCAGCCTTACAGTGGCATCATAAAATGAAGAATCCAATTAAGGGTTTAATTACGGTTAATGATAGTTTAGCGCTGGTATGGACCCATAGAAGCGGCGTGAAGATCTTAAACCTAAAAAGCGGTAAAAAGGAAGGATCCGCCTGGACCCCGCCTATGGGAGGGCACATCACTAATTTGAAAGTAAATGATAATGGTCAACTATTTGCCTATGTTTCCATGAAAAACAAGGTGGTCGGAGTCTATGACATTCGCAAGGGAAACCACGTCTGGAAAAAGATCGTATATAATCTTATAAAGAATAAACCCCTGATATTATCTGATTCAATCATGGTTGTGGGTCTTAGGTCTGGAATAAAACTATTTAATCTAAAAAATGGTGAATTGATACAAGAAAAATTGAACCGGTTTGGTGTGATCAAGTTGTTTTCAACCAACCTGGAAAGGTTTTTAATGGTAACCGATTCTGGTGTTCTGCAATGCTATGATTATCAACTTTCTAAAATATGGAGCCAAGCACTAAGTCTTAATTTCGAGTCCAATATCTATATTGATCAGGACAAAATTTTCATAGGACCCGGAAGGGATACCCTTTGGGTGCTTGATGAAGAAACTGGGAATATTCAGAACAGTATTCAGTTTATAAACGGTTTTGAATTCAACGTTCAAGACAATGATCTAATTCTCACTTACCGGGATGGATCTTTGAAAAGGATCAACCAGAATAAAAGAACATTATGGGATTCGAATTTTGAGATGGGGATACCCGGTGAATCATTCTTTCATACTGATGAAAACCTAATTATTCCTTTTGCCAAAGGGGTAGTTATTAATATCAATATGCACACAGGCGCAGAAATATGGAGATCTGATTCACTACAAAGATTAACCGGTTTCTGGAAGGCTGGACCCGGTTTTTTGATGCAAGACATTAAATATCGGGTGCAGTATTATAGATGAAACATATTCTACGATATAGTATGATTTTTTGTTGTGTTCTTTTTGGTCAAAATAATGACGACTGGATTAGCAAGCTCCCGGTTATTGAAAGAATAACCCACATAGATACATTGGCGGGGTTAAATCATGAATCAAGCGGAAAAGAGATCACGTCTCCGAAAAAACAGTTCGTACGTGTAATGGCATCTGCAGCAACGATACTGCTTGGTGCGGCGGCTTGGCGAACACAGGTGGAGTCCGACAAATATTATGACAAATATCTTCATGCCGGGAACCCTGTTCATCGTCAAGACGCATGGAATAAAACGGAAAAATTGGACCAAGTTTCCGGAATGATAATGGTTGGATCACAACTATTTATGCAGTTACTCATTTATAGTTATATTGAAAATGAATAAAAGAAGAACAATTATTTTTTTGATATATTTTATCCTGAGTTGCTCAGATCGGGAGCCATTGAACCCGCTGGACCCAAACAATCCATATACAGCTGGTAAACCCACAGGCTTAAGGCTGTTACCAATACAGAGTACGGTAAAGATAATATGGAACCCTATCGATGTAAACGATCTTACTTTTTATGCGGTATATAAAGGAGTTGCAGGCTCGGAAATGTTCAAACGATGGGAAGTATCACCTGATTCAACATTTATTTTAGATACCAATGTTTCATTTTATGAGACATATACATATGCTATAGAAGCTCATACGGAAACATATTCATCCGTTCGATCAGACACAGCTCAGATAACAGTTGGCCCCTTCAATATTTATGCAGCTGATTTTTGGAGCAATAGCATACGCATGATATCTTGGGATGGTAATCATTTGATTACCACTAGGCCTGTGGCATCCCCTCGGAAAATTTCTCTTCGAAAAATTGATAACAGATTCTGGGTAGCAAATTATTATGATCGGTCACTATTGTTAATTTCAACAGACTTGGTTGATATAACATCTGTGGTGTTGCCGGATCATCCTTTGGATCTAGATATGAATCAAGACCAGGGAACAGCCTATGTTGTTACCCGCGATGGTTTAATTCTTAGCGTTGATATGGAAAATGAGATTATTTCAGAACGCTCCCTAGGTCTAAAGTTAAACTGGGACACGCAATCAAGCTTTGATCAAGTGAATCGAGGGTTATGGTTAACTATACCCGACTCAGGAACGGTATTGTATATACCAATGGAAAGTGAAACTTCTACAATTAAATATTTCGAAGGATTGAACTATCCATCATCGGTTGCTGCATATAATAATGGTTGGGTTGCAGACAGATCTGGGCTTCACCAAATAAGCCCAGATGGAGAAGTACAAACCATTGTAACAAATACCATGGTGACAGATGTCTCTATCGATACGTTGAATAATTATTGTTTTTATACTGGGTATAGTTCTAATGATGATAGCTGGATAGCTGGTCGAATTAACCTTAACACATTGGCACATGAAATAATGCTGGATGAT
>Ga0208765_1001097_pt1 | contig 16975 bp, 13 predicted proteins | sample ETNtaG_2_FD_185783 | JGI IMG/M metagenome (GOLD analysis project Ga0208765, IMG submission 185783) | Marine microbial and viral communities from oxygen minimum zone, Eastern Pacific Ocean - ETNP201406SV203 (SPAdes) (version 2) | ecosystem: Environmental > Aquatic > Marine > Oceanic ... | reverse complement strand
GAGCTGAAAGCATCTAAGCTCGAAGTCAACCTGAAGACGAGGTATCTCAGAGCTCCGATAAAAGATCGGTTTGATAGACTGCGGGTGTAAGCACCAAGGTTCGCCGAGGTGTGTAGCCCAGCAGCACTAATCGCTCGAGCATCTTCAAATTTTTTCCGCACCACATCTAGTGTGGGCCTCTGTTCAATAAAAACGTCGATTCAAATTCGAAGAGGAGTTGTACACGACCATAGCGGAGGTGTCTACCCGGTCCCATTCCGAACCCGGCAGTCAAGACCTCCTGCGTCACTGTTTGTACTGTGGTACGAGAGTCCACGGGAACGCGTGTCGTTGTGTCTCTTTCACTCCTCTTTACCGGATCTCGGTCGGCCTTCGGGTCGACCGAGGTCCACTTTTTTCATTCCCCCGCATCTCGATGAACTCAGCCGTCAGGTTTCTTCACGGTATTCCATCGGTACGGCTAAGAGAGGCCGACACAGGCGCCCCCTCATTGAGGTATTGTGGTGGGGCTGCGAGCATCTGATTTACTTGGCACAAGTCAAGTCGGAGTCCATCTCGCAATGGTTGGGCCTGTACTGTTTGCTCCTATGCAACTTTCAAAGAAAGATTTGGCAGGACTCGAGGATAGTTTGGGTCTTGAAGTCGCACAAATGTCAGTTGGCGGAAGCTCCCTCGTTGGTGCCCTCATTGCGGGTAATTCAAATGGAATCGCAGTGGCCGATATTGCTACTGAAGAAGAAATTGATCGCCTCACATCATTTGGTGACGTTGTCGTGATGGAGAGCGGAGTGAATGCTGCAGGCAATCTGTTGATTGTCAACGAAAACGGTGCTGTCGCAAGCCCGGTGCTCCCTCAAGATGGCATAGATGTTCTCGCTGAAACTCTCAAAGTCAGTTGTGCTGCCATCAGTATCGCAGGAAACGAAACTCCTGGCAGCGTCGCGGTTTGCAACAATCACGGCGTTTTACTTCACCCCGATGTTACCGAGCTTGAAGTTGAGACAATCGAATCCATCCTAGGGGTCTCAGCAATGGTTGGGACTGTAAATTTCGGCTCCCCCTATGTGGGTTCAGGTTGTATTGCAACCGATAATGGAGCATGGGCCGGTTCACAAACCACTGGTCCTGAATTGAATCGGATTGAGGATGCATTGGGCTTAATCTGAGGATTGCCCCAATGGCCAACGTTCAAAGACGGATTCGGCAGCGAATCATGTCATGGCAGAACTGCTCTACTCAGGCAAGGTGAAGCAAGTATGGAGCACTGACGACCCAGATGTGATAGAGTTCAGATATACTAATCAGATTTCTGTGTTCGATCAAATCATCCCATCGCTCATTCCTCGCAAAGGCGAAAGCCTCAATCGCACCTCATGTCATTGGTTCAGATTAGTAGAGGAAGCTGGAATTTGTGACACCCATATCATCGAAATGAATGCACCTGACCGGGTCCTTGCTCAACGTTTTACAGTCATACGTGAACCTGGACAAATTCCTTCTGACATGGAAAATGTATTCGTACCACTGGAAGTGATTTGTAGGCACTATTTGGCTGGAGGGGGCTGGCGCCGATACAAACGCGGAGATGTAGGTGCCGAGGAATTTGGATTTGAGCCGGGGACGATTCTAGAAGAGGGTGTTAAACTCCCGAAGCCCTATCTTGAGGTTTCGACAAAGTTCGAGAAATTCGACCGTCTGCTCGACCGTGAGGAGGCATTACAAATTTCCAATATGACTGATGATGAATTCGATGCAATTCTCGATATCGTCGTGAAAGTGGACGACATCATTGAGCAAGAGGCCACCAAACGAGGTCTCATTCACGTCGATGGAAAGAAAGAATTCGCCTTAGGGCATGGACGAAAACCCATCTTGGTCGATTCCTTTGGCACCCTAGATGAAGATCGTTGGTGGGCTGCTGCCGACTATGAGAATGGAACTATTGTTTCCTTATCCAAAGAATTCGTTCGTGAACACTATCTACGTACGGGACATCATACTGAACTCTATGCAGCGCGAGAGGACGGTACTGAAGAACCACCTATTCCTGCGTTGCCACAAGACATCATTGATCAAACGGCCGCGCTCTATGAGAGCATGTTTGAGCGATTGACTGGAGAGAACTTCTAGTCAATCGTGAGATCGCATAAGAATCCCCACGCCACGCTTTTCCGCTGTTTTCAATATTATGATTAGATGCCTAACAACGTCCCGAACGCCACCATCAAAACCTTCGTTTTTTGAGACCTTCCAAGCGGATTTCTGTAGATGAGAACGCAACTGAGAAACATCTTCTACAGTCAACCAACCGTGTAGAGACATACCTCCAAAACCGATACTCAAATTGTCATGTCCACGTGTTTCTTTTCGCAGCCCCGTGTCCAGTTGTGTGAGGAGTTGGCTACCGAGATTATCTTCCGACTCGGGGATTAGATTAGCACGAAGGTAAGCAATTGCATTCCCATCATTCGTCGGAAATCGACCAAGTCTCTCCATCGACACACCTCTATCCAATGGTTCGGCCGGACTTCCATCGGGCGCTGTTGCCCTAAGTGAGATGAACAAGATTGTCGCATCATCCCATTCAATTCCCGTTCGTCCATTCGATAGATCAATACCTTCATCTTCCAATTTCTTTGCAACCAATGGGTGAGTTGCGGTGAGTGTAAGAAATCCATCTCCTTCATCCTTCCTCGCTGAGTCTAGCATATCTGCAAGTTCTCCAGCATCCAAACCTTGCATGGGGTCGAATGTGTGAAACGGAGTAATCTCTCCCGAATTCAGAGACTCCACTCAATTCCCTCCTTGTCGTTCTCGATGCTCACGAAGTCGCTGAAGGCGAGATTCAAAATCGTCCAATGCAACTGGTATTTCTTCAGGAGCTACATCCATGTCCTTGGAATCCGATTGAACATCGACCACGGTTTCTTCTATTTGATTGTCATTTCCATCTCCACCTTCGATGTGAATATCTTCATCTTCATCGATTGGCGCAATTCTCGATTTCTTTGATTTCGCAGGCGCTCTCTTTCGAATTCTCTGACGTGTTTCAACTCGCCTCTGGCCTGAATCTGGGCGAATCAGTCCGAGTAAGCCCATGGTGAAGAAGACGACAACAAGACCCCCAAGGAGCATGGCATAGTCCAAACCATCACTTGGTGCCGCGATTCCTGCGGGTAGGACTATGAAATTTGTATCGTCGTTATCGATGTTATCTTCATTCCATGGAGGGTCGCATTTCAATTCAATGTCAATTGTCGTGCCAACGGGTAGATCTGGTCTTTCGATGGTAATTTGTGGGGCCAAATCCCCACTGATATCGACCCGATGTAGAGACTCCCAATTTCCAGCTATGAGGTGGACATAACAGACTGCATCTGATAATTTCGATTGATTCTGTCTAGTAATAGACACCACAATTTCCTGTGTCCCTGAAGACTCCCGAAGTTCAACTGCGGTAATCCCTAGATTCCAATCCGTGTCTTGTATCATCACGGTGCGCGACGATTCAGCAATGACTCCACCATTCCCATCTAGTAATGTTGCTTTGAGGGTGTGTTCACCGGGCCCTGGATCCCATGATGTTGATGTGAGATTAATCGCACCGAGAGTTGTATTTGCTGGCAAATTCCCAGATAGATGATCGATGACATCACCGATTTCATCGCGCAATATGGCGGTCCACTGAATTTCAGTTGTACCATTGTGGATGGTACATGTGGCCTGCGGGGTTGACCCCAATGAATTCACAGCACAACTCCCCATTCTTGTAGGGGGGTCGCGTACTCGGGCCCAATAGTCGAGTAACACACCGTCGACACTGAGTTGCCCATCGGAGTCCATTATGGGCACTGTCAATAGCCAGCCACCGTCTTCTGATTGAGGTAGAGTTGATCCTCCTTGTTGCACAGTACCCACTTCAAATCCTGGATTGAAGTCAAGTTCCAACGCATCCCCAGATGTCCCAAATAGTACTGGACTCGTTGCCCACGAACGATTGCTCTGAGTGAGGGTAAGTGTCACTTCTCGCTGCGTCCCAGGCTCATCGAGTGTGCGCAATGTAACACTGGTACCGTAACCTGTATGGGTGCCGGGGGGAATTGCTGATATCGGAACTCCTGAACTTTCCCCAACACCCAAACTCACTTGATTTGGACCGGAGAGAGACCATCCTTCTGGCAATCCAAGAATTTCTATACCGATTGTTGTCGGTGCATTACCCAAATTGGAGAGCATTGCCAGGGGTAATCCACCTGTATCCGAAATGGCCCATTCCTCATCATGAGCGAGCACATAATCGTGCCACGCAGCTACACGTAGGGGGAGTGTAGTTTGACCCATCCCTGACCCATCTCCATTCTTTGCTCGAAGTGTCAATTCGACAGTGTGGCCGGAAATTGCCCCCTCTGGTGGAATAATTTCACAAGTAAAATTCGCACTTTCACCAGGTGAAAGAGATGTGATATTCTCACTGACATTGATGTTCCACCCTCCTACATCTACCCAACCACTGATGAACGGTTGTGCTGGTGAATTGCCCCGCTGTTCCACAATCAGCGTTACATTAGCGCCATTTCTGTCAATATCCAAGTCCGCCCCGCCAGCAAGAATCCACCACCCGGGTACGTGATTTATTTGAATGTGGATTACAAATGGGGAAATCGTGGTGTCACCACTCAGTCCGTCGAAGGTCACCGTGGCCACAGTATCTTTCCATGCTGTGGCCGATGTATTGACGCCGATAGAGAGATTCTGTGTATTATTGACCAATACAATGTCACTCGCGTCGCCCCATGCCGTCCATCCCGATCCACCATCGCCCCCGGATACCTGAATGGTAATCTCTGGTGTGATGTCAATCTGGTCGACGAGATTCCCGACGTTTGTTACACCGAAAACAAAGTTGAGTTGTTCATTTGGATCTGCAGTAATTGTGTCTCCGTTTGAGATTTGAATACCATCTTGTGATAATTCCATATCCCAACGATGGTCTTGGCGCGCTTCTATGAGAATGTCCGCGGTTGAATTCACTCCAATATCACCTTGTGATCTCATCTCAAATTGAAGTATGAGGACGACTGCCGCAGACATCTCCTCTGGCAATGTTAGTGTTACAGGGACGCTGCGAAGTTCCCCTGCCCCGAGTGCATATTGCGACGAAGGAATTTGAATCTGAAGCCCCGGATCTTCTGAGAAATTGGCATTGGCCACAACAGTCCATGAAATGTCGTAAGCATCCGGGCCGTTGCCAGGATTCGACAGTCGCAGCATCAGTGTTTCCTGTACGCCTACATCCATTCGATGGGGTTGTTCAACAGGAGAGGTCACCTCGGCAATTGCTCTGTGAATCTGCAAAACTTGCAATGAGAAGGACAGAATACACCCGTTGTTGTTCGCCTCATCTGCAGTCCATGTGTGTAACATTGGCGGTGCAGCATAGGGCATATCAAGAACCAAGTTACCGGTGACACGTTCACCAGTATTTCCCGAGGCACGAAGCGTAGTCCCATCGATTGAAAGGGCCCCATTGGCAACCCAAATCCAATCCGGCATAATCATGCCTGCAGATGCCATGTCCCATTCCATTTCATCAACACCAGAGGGCAATTGAACCTCAATACTCCACGTTCGATCATCGGCTGGAACCGATCTGATGTGCGGAGGTAAAACTTGGACCTGATTGGCAATGAATGTGAGGCTAACCGATCGACAGTCCTCTTCTTCACCCGCTCCTATGCACATTGTCAGTTGTGTCGATACATTATCTCCTAGTGTGGTGGAAATCGGAACATCGAGGCGAGCTGTCAATTCACGTATCTCACTGGGGTTTAGGGAGAGTGGGTTGACCTCTTGTCCAGTCTCATCATGGAGAGTTAGATCATTGCCCCACGGAGTGGAATTCCATTGCAATGAAACCGTCTCAGGTGCGTTCCCTAGATTTTCGACTAGAATCCATGCTGCTGCTGCTTCTCCAGGGATGCCCATGCCGTTGGAATTCGCCGTCCCATCTGCTCCCCGAAGAGACAGCCCACGGGTTCGTTCTGCCTCGATTGCCAATATCGCCGTCTGTGTGACGTTTTCATCTGAATCAAGCGTCATGATAATTTCCACGAACCCTGCATCTGTACCCAATGCTTCAGGTGGCGCAGTAACTCGTAGTGTGGGACTCCATGTGGCTCCAACCCCGATTTGCACATTAGATGAGGCAGTAGGGTCAAGATCGCTGATAGTCCAATTCATGGGCAATCCAGCATCATCAATGGTCATCGACCAAGTCCCCGCAAGTCGCCCAGTCGATGTCATGAGTGGTTGAACATCCTGTTGACCTCCCGGCAGAACTCTCACTGGATCGGTAGGAACTCCAATGCTGACATTGTAAGGTGCTATAATTGTGAGAACAGTGGTAGTAACATCGTTATCCGTGCGCGTCTGGGTGACATTGCCATGTTCATCCAAATTTAACTCAAATGTGTGTTCGCCAAGTCCCCCTGACCAATCGAATGAGAATGATGCAAAGTTTCCATCTCCCGTTGGAGACACGGGATCCATCACACCTTCTCTGTGCGTGTGGGTGAGTTCACCATCGACATACATTCTTGCAAACGTGTCGACAGTAGTTGAATCGGTACCGGCATTTTCGAAATATGCCGTGACCGTGACTAGTTCATCAGGGTCTGGTGTGCTGGGATTGAATGTGACTGCCAATCCGTCTTCGAAGGGACGAATATCAGCACCGGCTTGAGAAATCAACATATCTCCTACCAAAAGGTCGAGTGCACCATCATTATCGAAATCAGCAAGCACATGATCGGCCCATGTGCGATGTGTCAATTCAAGCCCAGAGACCCACTCGGCGTTGATGGATGAGCGGGAACCGGTTTCCCCATCATGTGCATAGAGTGTACGTCCGAAAGTTACCAGAATCTCATCGAAACCCGTCCCATCGATATCCATCGGGGTGGGGGCAGATACAGCAATCTCATCGTTAGGATTCCCGGATGTCCCTTCTACGATTTGATTCCAATCAATCATTGTATTCTGTGTTTGTTCATTGTAATTGTTGCATCCGACCATGCCATGCCAAGATATCCCATCTCTATACCATGTATTCCAACAGATTCGATCAGTAATTCCATTCCCATCTGAATCGATTAATGCAGGTGGTGCATCTGCATACCCATTGGCTGCAGAGAAGGAGAAAATCGTTGATGCATCAACAACTTCAAGTCCGACAAAAGTTGCCCCATCGCTGGTGCTTGCTCCATCCATGTCAGATGGTATGGTGACGACCATCTCGGGGGCTGGATCTGAATCCAACTGTGTGATTACAGGCCCCGGCAGGCGAACATGGGGTGACGCTGTATCTCCATCTAGATTGTTTAGGGTGTTGGCGTACTGAACTTGTCCTGTGGCCGCATTCACCCTCCAAATCCACATCTCTCCATTGTTCTCATCCATGGTAGTCAGTAGAATCGCAGAAGAGACCTCATCGATTTGCACCCAGGCGGGGTCGGAGGGATGAGTGCCATCATCCAATGTCACTTCCCATAGGGGGGAAGGAGTACCCGATACAGGAAGTGGAATCGCGACTAGGTTCGGCTCATCATTGATATCGTCAACCATAGCTAGTATGAGTTCTGGACTTCCATCTAGGAACAAATCAGCGAGCAACGGTTGGGCCACCGGTTGATGACATGTCTGGCAGGTTTTGTCGGCCGCCATCTCGAATGTACTATGACTCCATCGCCACAATCGTTCAGTTTCATGACTCCCTCCTGGCTTCCAACCGGTCACGTCACACTCAATCGCTGGTGACCAAAGTTCAACGGTGCCTTGTCCATTTGAGTCGTAGACGATAATAATCTCAAGCACACCATCGTCATCAACGTCGAAAATTATCGGCGTTGCCTTAACCTCTAGATCGATAGCCCCTACATCGACTTGCCACATTGTTTGACTCGAATCTCCATCGACAATTCGCATGAATGCATGTGGATTTCCTCCGACGGTCTGCTGGTGGATGAATACGGGGGATAAACTGTCTCTGGCGCAGGAATCTAGAACGAGACCACCAGTGTCGATATTAGCACTAAAGTTGCCCACAGAAACGCCCAAAGTTTCCACGCCTACATCGCCGGACGGATAATGTCGCCAATTAAGCACAGGATCGGTTATACTCAGCAATTCTCCAGATGCTGGTTCTGTTGGTGCATGTGGTGGAACGCCCGATTCGTGGCCCGGCGTTCGCCCAAATTGAGGCCAAGCAATGCCCCCATCAATCCATATCTCTCCATCGCGTCCACTCACTGCACTGGATGGATTATTGGTAGAAAATGCAAGAGGAGAGAGGCTTTGCCCAATTAGGAGCAAAACCAACACCGTAATGAGGAGTGGTACACGTGATACAATATGGGCTCCGCTCGCCATCAATGGTTATGCCCGCAGAACACCTCTTGAACGTTCGTACGTTGGGGCTATTCATGGGGCCCATAGGGCCCCAAAACGCCATTTCCCGAGATTGGTAATTGGCGAAGCGTTCATAGAGGGGTCTTCGGTCGCCGAATCGTCTTGGACGACCTCTCCTCTGGAGGCGGAAGCCGATGAGGGACGGGAGGCCCACGGGTCTTCCGTCCTTGGCTACCTCCTTCTCAGGGAGTGAATCCTAGTGGAGGCAAAAAAATGTACAGTCTCGAAATAGTCGAAGATACCATTCGAATCCCAGCTGAGTATATCAAAAAGGGGAAATCCCTTTCCGAACACGTTGATCGCCTTGCCCACGATGCATTTGAGGGTAAATTTGACGATGATGGGAACTACATTTTGCTAACATTTGACCACGAATTGCAGGGACGTGGCCGCATCATTCACGGTGACGGTGCCATTTACCAAAAGGTTCGATTCAAGGCTCTATTGTTCACCATGGATGGAAACGAAATTGTCGATGGTGCAGTGAGCGAAGTTCACGAGTTCGGCGCATTCGTTCGAATTGGGCCCATGGAAGCCCTGCTTCACAAGAGCCAGATTTTGGATGAGCAAATCGATATCAACGTCGGATTGCGTCGAATTGAAGGTCGCCAATCTGGAAAATATCTAGGAGAAGGCACTGCTGTCCGTGCGCGAATTGTCTCCCTTTCGTTGAATCCACACGATCCCCGCTCAAGTAAAATTGGCCTCACATGCAAGCAAACCGCTCTAGGTGCCCACGAATGGCTCAATGAGGAGGACTGATTTTCATGGTTGAGAAGGCTAAAGCTTGCCCTGAATGCCATCAGGTCTTTGAAATTCCCAAAAAACCTGGCTGGTGGCTCAAATCCAACAACGAAATTACGGCCAAGAACAAGAAGGAACTCGCTAATGTTGCATTTTCTACAGTAAATGGACGTGAACCAACTGACGATGAGCGAAAGGCTTGGAACAAGGAAAACAAGGACGATATTGAGCGAGAGAAGGTAGATTCGCCAAGATGTTCGAAACACCCTGAAACTCAACTCAGTGAGGATTGGCAGGGATTCACAATCCTCCTCAACATCTCTCGAAGTGAGGTCGCTCGCGCTCTAGGCATTGACGAACCCGGCAGTTATGCATTGAAGGTCAGACATCAGTAGTCAACGTGGAGGGATAATTTATGGAAATCACCAATCGAAAGGAAAATCCAATTCTAAATCGTGTAGAGATTGCATGGGAATGGCGTCATGTTGGGGCGGCGACCCCAACACGAAACGAAATCATTGATGCTGTTGTCAAGATGGAACCGGGTGCCACAAAAGACTGTGTTTTGGTCAAATCTGTAAGTACACGCTTCGGCCAACCACTGACGACAGGAAATGCCGTCGTATACGGCGACCGCGCCGATCTCGAGAAGGAACCCAAATACATTCTTGCGCGCCATGGCAGTAAGGAAGAAGCTGCACCTGCCGCGGCAAAAGAAACAGCTGATGAAGCACCTGTTGAGGATACAGCAGATGATGCCGAGGCAGCCGAAATCGCCGGGGGTGAAGAGTGATGGGAGACAATCCTAGCGCTGCAGCCAAGTGGTCAAAGTATAGCATCGAGGATGGAAAACTCACGCGAAAGCAGGAATTCTGTCCAAAGTGCGGACCGGGCGTATTCATGGGCGTTCATTCAGACCGCAAAACATGTGGTCGCTGCGGACACACTGAGAAGAACGAGTAATCACTCAAAATCTCTGGTACGTCCTACGCTGACATCCAGTTCATTCAACAATCGCTTGATGACTCGACGCTGCCACCCTTTGAACGATTTTCGATCCAAGTGCACCATAACAGTTCCACCCGGGAAGGCCCGACGCGTACTCTCGACGCTGACGCGAATAGCATGATTCCATGCCCCCTCTGGGACGACTCCAGTCTCGGGGTCCCAACTGTCACCGTCCGGTTTGTGCATTTCAAGGGCATAATTGGCCAATTGGTGGCCCGCCCAACAATCCGTTTTTCGCAGAACATCGGTATGCCTAGGCGCGTAGTGCCCTCCACCGATTCCAATCATTATCTTCGCTTGTCGTCGCTTTTCAAGGGGCAGTGATTCCCAATTGCCCACTCCCTCGCCTCCATCGAGACCAAGTCCACTAACCACCACGTCAGCCCATGCTTCTGCTGCGTCACGCCGATCCCAGTGTGTCTCGGAGGAGCCGATTTCAATGAACATCGTTGGGACAGAAAGGCAAGGTCCGTGGTGAGTTGTCTCTATTGTCAATTCAAATTCGGGAACCAACTCATGTCGATGCGCCGCTTCACACATCAGTCTGTACCAAGACGCAAATCGTGGATTTGGCAACATGACCTCTCCATTGATTCCTCCATGTTCGGACCTTTCTCCATGGGGTATTTCCCCAGGCACGCCGATGACATGCAGGGTTAAACTGGGTCTCCCACTGGCTGCGAAATGCCTTGAAAGAAAGATGACCTCATCAATACTGACTCCACTTCCTTCGGCGAATCTAGTATCTAATCCATCTTCCATCAGAAAACGTTCACTGAACCACCAGAGCCATACATCTTCACACTCATGTTGCCAAACATTGCACCCTTCGACATTTTCACGCTCAGACCATCCACCACGTGCGAGAATAGCATCGCCCTGAATAGTGGATGCAATGTCGAGCTCAGATACAATGAGCAGTGTCACCATCATCCTCCCGAATCGGCCACTCGCCTTCAGCATTCGCAGCCCATTCCTTCATGAATCACGGCGTCTGCCAAGACTCAATGTCATTGCCAGACACGCCCGCTCCTCCCCGATTTCTACTGAAGAATCAGGAGCATGTTGTTCTTATCGATACAGAAGGTGGACTCTGTTTTCTTCACCCTGAACGATACAATGCCCTTGATCCAATTCGGTTTCCATTCCCTGGGGTCATTACAAATGCAGTCCTATTGGGGCCACATCATCTTGTTTCAACATGGGTTGAACGGGAAATTTCACTCGCCCGACTCGCTGTGTTGGATTTGAGGGAACCACTTCAGGACGGAATCGAACTCCCGGAGTTGAGGGTGGCAATGGAACTCAATCAAATCGATAATCATCATGTAGAAGGTGCCGTGTGGTCCCATGTTCTTGACGCTGAACCTCTGGCCCTATGTGTGTACGAACAAGACCTCATTTTCTGCACGCATCATAGGGGTCTATACAGAGTCACATCTAATTCAGACGAGGTATGGAGGCGAAAATCAATCACTTGGGAATCATTAGTTGAATTACCCGATGGCGACGTAATCGTCTCTTTATTCCCAAAGAACGATGCGATTTGGGCCTTCTCTTTAGGTGGTGGATGGGCCGAAATCGATGCTGCTGATGGTTCGATACGTCGGCGTGGGACCTTGCAGTTCAAATCCAGTGTAAATCAGGTTTGGCCCGGAGATGGCAATGAATGGTTATTCGGCCTAAGTCACAATCGCATGGCTTGGTGGATTCCCGATGAAGATCATCTGCAAATGGAAATCGTACAAGGGCCCATTCAGGATGCAATATTTAGCGAGGGAAATTGGTTGATAACCGGTTGGCGACAGGACATTGTTTGGAATAAGTTACAATTCTCTGTTGATAATTCCGAACCTCAATCAGCACCAAGGGCCGAGATTGGAAATAGCGTCCTTGATCGTGATGGACATGGACATTGGGTATTGGATAATCGAGGTCAATGGACTCCATTCGCCTCAAAGTTGGACTGAAGGCCGTTGAGCAATCGTCAAAGAGCGCCCTACCCGGTCGTCAATATCAGGGGCGTGCACGATGGGGGTACTCGGGCGATTCATGGTCGGCGTAACCAAGTGTATGCCTAAATTCTTCATCGCCAGTGTAGCTCGCCGTTATGTGGCTGGAAAGGATATTGAGAGCGCTGTCACCGTGATGCGCAAACTCAGTTCAGAAGGCGCATGTTTCACCATCGATGTTCTAGGGGAAGAAATATCCAATCTCGAAGAAGCCCAATTCTTCATCGACGAGTATGACCGTGTCCTTGATGCGATTGTAGAAAACAATCTAGATGCTAATCTGAGCATCAAACCAACGGCATTCGGTTTGTTGATTGATGAGATGAAGGCCTACGACAATATCGAACGACTTCTGCGAAAAGCAGCAGAGAACGAAATCTTCGTTCGACTAGACATGGAAGATTACCGTGTCACGCAACCAACCATTGATATTGTTCTAGCAATGCATGAGAAAGGGCTGCACAATGTGGGTACGGTTTTGCAATCTCGTCTGTTTCGTACATCGGCAGACATCGATGCAATCTGTGATAAATTGGGTGGAGCGGCAGATTTCCGTATTTGCAAGGGCGTATACTTGGAACACGAATCGATATCCCTTACCGAATACCAAACCATCGTCGAGGCCATGAATTCACACATCGATCAAATCCTAGATCGAAGTGCATACGCAGGAGTGGCATCGCATGATTGGCCAGTCATCAAGCACACTTTGTCGGCCCTTGAGGCACGAGGGATGAGTCCAAGCAATCCAGACCCTCGAGATGGATGTTCCGTAAATCGAAACGGAAAGGGCCCGGGCTATGAGTTCCAGATGTTGCTCGGCGTTCGAGGCAACATTCGTCGACGTTTGGCCAAAGACGGCCACCGAACTAGGATTTACGTCCCTTATGGTGAGCGTTGGTACGAATACAGCATGCGACGTTTGGATGAAAATCCCGATGTGGCGATGTATATCGTCAAATCAATCTTCATGCCGTGGACAAACAGACGCTAATCACAAATCAGCCAATCTTTGAGCGATGGCACCCATTGCAACCGCCGTTTCTAAACTGGCTCCAATCCCAGTCAATTCAAATTGATCCGGGCAATTGTCTAGCAGATTCTTTGGCAACCCCTGTCTGCCAAGTCCGATGAACATGCATAGACTTCCATCGAATTCCGACAAATCCACTGAACCACCCACCGGTTGATGCGTTGTAGCAATCGGATGCCCAACTCTACCGCTCAAGGCCTCATCGGCCGATAACAATTGGATTCGTTGGGAATCAAGGAGTGCGGGCAAATGATTCACACCAGCTGTCCCTGATTCCTTCTGGGCTCGTTCACACAATTCATCTAAATCCTCGGTTGGCCAATCGATTAAGGCAATATCGAGGCCAAATCCCCATGCGATGCCAGCCGCTCTGGCTAAGGCCCGAAGGTGTGGCGTTGCCACGGCTCCATCATAGGTTCCAACCAATGCCATAGTGTGGCCACGCCTCTCAACTTCATCTTCATCTGATTGAGCGGTTTTTACTTCGGAATCATGCATAGGGGCCAACTCCTCTGCGCGTCCTTTGTCTCCAAGGCGAACAAAACCTTTCGCAAGATTCCTCTTGATGCGACCCGCCGTTCGTTCATCCAATGAATCGACTAGGGTCGCTGCCTTCTCTAACAAGTCCCGTGCAAGTTCCGCATCCCCTGCCCTATCCGCTCTTCCAGCGAGGGTGACAGTAAATCGAATCGAATCTTCATCTTCACCATCCAATGCCTCTGCTAGTGCCTGCACCTCATCAGGTGTAGAGGCATGAATGCACAGTGTTCGAACGGTTTCAAAATCGGCCGATTTGAGTAAGGGTAGTGATAATTCTAGAGCCGTTGGTTCCAAAGTTAGGTTTGCTTCTATTGCCAAACGATGCAAATTGTCCAGAAATTTGACCGCTACGTCCGGCGTTGCCTCGATGATTGATGCTGTAATCTCCGAAATCATATCGTGGTTTTTTGTTGCAACAATCGATTTCATCACCGGGCGAGCCGCTTTGGCTTCCATGCCGTGATTTTCTACAGCCAAGAGAAATAATTCGGGTAATCTTTGGTCGGAGACCTTCGATGAAATCGATTTCAGCGCATCGACACGAGCCTCTCCAGCAGGCAATCCGCCCGTGAGCGCAATGAGGTGCTCTATCAATGCCTTTCTAGCCCGGGCACCAGGCCATTTTCCAACAGATTTTGCGATGATTCCAATGCTTTCGGCCAAGCGCCACGATCTTTCCTCTTCCAGCATCGATTCGACGATGATTGGAACCCATTCGACACGATCATCCTCATCCATTTCATCCGATGCGCACAATCCACACAGAGCCTCGGCTCTATACACTCCATCTTGGAGATCCTGTGCCAAATCGAATAACTTCCTAGACAATCCTTGTTCGCGCGCTTCACGCAATATTCGTCGACAAGCGCTTGGGTCGTGCCGCTCACTCATTTCGACCACCACGTCGCGACCCTTCTTCATCTGGGTCTCGCCATTTTTGCTGATGTTCTTCCCGGCCTGGGAAATTCTGCCCCTTCCAGTTACCTCGCTCAATCTTATTCCTCTCGGCAATTTCCCCTGGGGTAGGTGGCCTGTGGAGGAATATTCGCTTGATATTTCGTGCAATCATTTTGCCCGTCAGTGTTCGGGCAGTTCCCGAATGAAGTGCACGAATACGCCATGTTTCACCTCGATGTTTGACAATGGTGCCACATGAAAACACCTTTTCAGGATCCACTTCAATCGAGTCGGAGAATGAAATCTCTCCATCACTGAATGTACGCTTGATAATGGCGAGGTCAATACGACAGGCCCACACACGCGTTACATCACTGGCCGCCAAGCGCCGTGGTTTCGCATCTCCCCCCGTTTCCAATCTAGTGACCCGCCAAACACGATCTAGGGCTTCAAACTCATCATTGAGGGTGAAAATCTCATCATCATCTACTTCCATCTCATGGGGAACTGTATCTGGGCCATCCGAGAGTGTGAATCGAACATTGATTGGTTTCGCAGAACGAAATATGACAGTGTGTACATTTCCACATCCTTCACATCGAAGCAGATAATCGACACCTGCATCACTCTTCAGTACCTTCTCCTTGAGAATTTCATGGGCCTGGCGAGTATTACAATCGGGACATCGTGTGACGTTGTCTAACATCTCGTCATCCTCGTCCACGACATCTCCTCCGGTCAGACCGGCCCACCGGGGGTATTTCACCACATCCCATGTCGCCGAGATTTGAAAACCAATTGCGTGCCCGCCAAAATGTGGGACTCAGCATTGAAGACGCGCTGGCTGCGTTGTTGGCCAAAGATTCTGACCAACCGAGGGATGAACCGGGAATTGCAGCATCCATTGGTGCTCAATTGGAGCACATGGAACTGAATTCGATGCCGACCAGTTTGCGTCGTCGAATTCGCGACATCATCGCTCGAGTTCAACCGAAGAGAGTATGCGAAGTTGGTTCGGGGATCGGACATTTGAGCGCTTGGTTGTTTGATTACTGGTCTACCAACACTCCCCCTGAACACTTTGACATGGTCGAAGCAGGAGGCAAGTTCGGTGTCATACTAACTCGACTTATTCGACGTTTTGATGCCGAGGATTGGGCGCATGTGCGAGTCAATGAATTTGAATCACTATGTGCGGAATTGGACAGTTGGAGAGCGGCCAATACGACCACCGGTGAAGCTGCAGCAACCTCTGCGCCACCTCTTCGTGCACCGTATGAAATAATCATAGTCGATGTGGGTGAAATTGGAAAAGTCGAAGCCATCCAACGTTCATTGGAACTTCTCGTTCCCGGCGGACTCATTCTCACATCTGAGCCAGAGGTACCGGTTGCTGATGTGGGAGAAATCCCTGCTTCTGGCCCTGAGAATCCTGAACAAGCCCAAGTTGTCGCATTCAATGAATGGACACAATTCATCACTGAGATTGGCTCAACGAACCCGGTGGGATTCGTTCCATTGTTCGGGGGTACGTTGGTCGGCATCATTCAGGCCTAACCAGCCGTGGCGATTAGAGCATCAACCTTCAGTCGCCCATAACCGTAGTAATCGTCGTGTTCGGTCTGACCATCTTGTTGAATGACGCTGTTCTGAACCCATTCTTTGACATTGTTCACTGTATCGCGTGTTCCACCGGACGAACCATTGTGCGCAAGGTCCGGGCGATGCTCCAAGAGATGTGCGATTGCGCCACTGACCCATACGGTGGCGCCACTGGTTCCAGAACCCCAGGCATAGAGGGAATTTGCCCCATCAATCTGGGCGTGGAGAATGGCCAATTTTTCTCCGGGAGCGACCAATTCCGGTTTCTGATCCGGATCTTGCCGACCAAAAAGATCCCAATTTTCGGGTGGATTGAATTCATTATTCCCCACAGATGAATTGCTCCAGATACTTCCATCTGTATCGATGGCTCCAACGCAAATCACATCTTCGACGCTGCCTGGACTAGCGACATCCCCATCATCATCAGACCCTCCATCGTTTCCAGCTGCTGCAACCACGAAAACACCTTGATTGATGGCACGATTTACTGCGGCTTCTAGTTCGTCAGTTTCTATGAAAATAAAATCGATTCCTTGCCCCCCACCGAGGCTAAGGGAAATTATGTCTACACCACTATCTGTACACCAATCTACAGCCGCAGCGATGTCCGTATCGGTTCCGGAACCTGTTTTTTCAATAGCCTTGGCAATGTGTAAATTGACGTTCGGTG
>Ga0208765_1001089_pt1 | contig 17067 bp, 14 predicted proteins | sample ETNtaG_2_FD_185783 | JGI IMG/M metagenome (GOLD analysis project Ga0208765, IMG submission 185783) | Marine microbial and viral communities from oxygen minimum zone, Eastern Pacific Ocean - ETNP201406SV203 (SPAdes) (version 2) | ecosystem: Environmental > Aquatic > Marine > Oceanic ... | reverse complement strand
GCGCATGGATGCTCCAGCGCAGCGGCGACCGGAGCCTCAACATCTCTGGAGCTGCGCTTCACCTGCTCAGCGATGCAGCCGGTTCCTTCGGTGTGCTCGTAGCCGGCCTTGCCGTCGTGTTCTGGGATGCGACCTGGGTTGATCCCGCAGTGTCGTTCGTGATTGCCGGGCTGGTCCTGTGGTCCGGGGTGGGGCTGGTCAGCCGAACAACCCGCATCCTGTTTGAGGGAACACCTGCCGGAGTCGACACCACCGAACTGACTGCTGCCATGACATCCCATGAGAGCGTCGACGACGTGCACCACCTGCACGTCTGGGCTGTGGACTCAATGATGGTCGCACTCAGTGCCCACGTGGTGGTGGCCGCAGACAGCCTCCACGAAGCGCAGGTGGTTGGAGCCGAGTTGGAGGGGTCTCTTGCGAAAATGGGGGTTTCCCACGTGACCCTGGCTCTGGAGTGCCACCCGTGTGGAGAAGGCCACGACGTGGACGGTGGCTCGTGACCCGGCCAGGTGCACGGTGACCCCATGATCTGACCCCGGGGTCTCAAATCGGTACCCGACCCAGCCGGGCTCGATCCAGTTAGATGGGCAGACCGCCTGTGGCGGATGCCGTGCTGCCGTGGTCCTTGTAGGCGGCGATGGTCCGCTGGGCGATGCGCATCTGGTGTATCTCGTCGGCGCCGTCGGCGAAGCGGGCCCAGCGGGCGTGCTGGTACATGTGGGCAAGGGGGGTGTCGGTTGAGTAGCCGAGGGCACCGTGCACCTGGATCGAGCGGTCGATGATGCGGTTCAGGCTGTTAGCCACGAAGTGCTTGGCCATCGAGACCTCCGACTTGAAATCCTCACCCCGGTCGATCTTGTACGCGGCATGTAGCACCATCAGCTTGGACTGATAGAGCTCCATCGTGGAGTCGGCGATCATCCACTGGATTCCCTGCTTCTCAGCCAGAACCGAACCGTGGCTGAAGCGCTCGAGGGAGCGGGCAACCATCATGTCGAGGGCCATCTCAGCCTGGGCGATCCAGCGCATGCAGTGGGCCAGACGTGCCGGACCCAGGCGGTACTGGCCGAGCAGGTGCCCCTGGCCGCGACCTCCGAGCATCTGGGACTCATGTAACCGCAGGTCCTCAAGGAGGATTTCGGAGTGGCCGGTGGAGCCGTGCATTGTCTCGATCTGGCGGACCTCGTTCCAGCCATCGTGGGGTAGGTCGACGAGGAACGCCGTGTTGGCTGCCTGGGGAAGGTCCGGGTCGTCCTCGGTGCGGACGATGAGGATGGCGAAACTAGCCCTGTGGGCATTTGAGATGAACCACTTGTGACCGTTGATGACCCACTCCTCACCATCCTGGTACCCGGTGGTTCGGATAAGGGTTGGGTCTGAACCGGCCACTTCCGGTTCGGTCATGGCGAAGCACGACCAGGTTCGGCCGTCGCAGAGTGGCCTGAGGTAGCGCTCCTTCTGGCTGTCAGTCGCCCAGTGGAGGAGGGTGTGCATGTTTCCCTCGTCTGGGGCCTGGCAGTTGAAGACCCAGGGTCCGTAGTAGGAGCGGGCGGCCTCTGCCTGAACCATGGCCAACTCGACGTGTCCCAGGTCCATGCCGCCCCATTCCTCGGGCATGTGGGGCAACCAGATGCCGGCCTTGTGGGCCTGCTTCCGCAGGGAGACGAGGGTGTCGAGGCGCTGGCTGCCCTCGGCCTTCTCCAACTCGATCTCTGTCGGTCTAATGACCTCGTCGACGAAGGCATGTACCCGGTCGCGTAGTTCCTCCAGCTCAGGGGTGAAGCTGAAGTCGATGCTCATGGTGGTCCTGGATGGCCTGCTGGTGGGGGTTTGCTGACAGGCGCTAGCAGGGGGCTGGCCCCCTACAAGCCCCGACCTGGTCGCCCCGGGCCCTCGGCCGGCATCCCCCGCATGTCGGAGTTGAGCTGAGCGTCGGCCATGAGACCGGCCATCACGTCAGTCAAGTCAGCGGGGTCGTCGGGCTGGACCGCGGTCGGTCCGAGATGCCACTGCTCCGCTATGCCCAGTTGGCTGCCATGCACGTCAAATACCCGGCCGGTCACGTTCTGGGCGGCCTCACTGCAGAGCCACACGGTGGGCACTGCTATCCAGCGGGGGCTCATGGCCTCCCTGGTTTCCTCGTCCATGGACTCCCAACCGGCCAGGCCGGACGTCATCCGGGTGAATGCGCCGGGGGCCAGGCAGTTCACCGTCACCCCGTACCGGACGAGTTCCATGGCGCTGATGACCGTGAAGGCGGCGATCCCTGCCTTGGCAGCGCCGTAGTTGCACTGGCCGACGTTTCCGTAGATGCCGGATGGGGAGGACGTGTTGATGATCCGACCGAACAGTTCCTCCGGGGCGTAGTCGCCCGACTTCGCCTTTTCCCTCCAGTGGACGGCTGCGTGGTGGGCGGGAGCAAAGGTGCCCTTCAGGTGGACATCGATCACGGCGTCCCAGTCGGATTCAGACATCGAAAAGACCATACGATCCCGGAGGATCCCGGCGTTGTTAACGAGAATGTCGAGGCGACCCCAGGTGTCGATGGCCTGTTGAACCATGGTGCCTGCGGCGTCGAAGTCCGCGACGTTGGCGCCGTTTACCACGGCCTCGCCACCCATGGCCTCTATCTCGCCAGCGACTTCCTGAGCCGGTGACAGGTCGGTGCCCGATCCGGCGGCGTCGCCTCCGAGGTCGTTCACCACGACCTTTGCACCGTTCTCAGCCAGGAGCAGCGCGTGTTCGCGTCCGATGCCCCGGCCTGCACCGGTCACTACCGCTACTCGGCCTTCACAGAGGTTACCCATTGTCGATGTCGCTCCTGATTGTTGGGGAGTTGGAGGCCGGTGCCACGGACAGGTCCTGAGACGCCTACGGCGGCACGTTGGCACAGCCTGCCACCTGTCGCCTAGCCCGGGCCAACCGGAGATGGCAGAGAAGGCGTTGGCCAGGAGGGGGAGGTGTGAGCAGGAGACGAGGTACCCAGGTACGGAAGGCACTCAGTTATGGGGACTAGGGTCAGCAGTCCGGTCCTGAAGGTAGGAGAGCAGAACATGGCCAGGTGCGCGTTTGTCGGGCTCGGGGTGATGGGGTATCCGATGGCCGGCCACCTCCAGGCGGCAGGTCACCCGACCACCGTCTACAACCGTACGGGATCGAAGGCCGAGGCGTGGGTTGGGGAGCACGGTGGTGCGATGGCAGATACACCGGCGGAGGCGGCCGGGGGTGCAGACGTAGTGATGATGTGCGTTGGCAACGACGATGATGTGAGGTCCGTGGTTTTCGGCGACTCCGGGGTGCTCGCTGGCATGGCTGGCACTGGAAGACCTGCGACCCTGGTTGACCACACGACTGCTTCGGCCGAGGTGGCCCGGGAGGTTTCCGCGGCGGCTGCCGAGGTGGGTGTCGGTTTCGTGGATGCCCCGGTCTCGGGCGGGCAGGCGGGGGCAGAAGACGGGCAACTCAGCATCATGTGTGGCGGCGATCCGGGGGTATTCGACAGCGTCCAGTCTGTCATCGACGCCTATGCAAAGGCGACGGTCCTCGTGGGGCCTGTAGGCCATGGGCAGCTCACAAAGATGGTCAACCAGATCTGCATAGGTGGCCTCATCCAGGGCCTGGCCGAGGCACTTGACTTTGCCCGCAGGGCAGGTCTCGACCTGGAACCGGTTCTGGCAGCGATCAGCAAGGGGGCATCGGGCTCATGGCAGATGGACAACCGTGCCCGCACGATGCTGGAGCGCCACTTCGACCATGGTTTCGCAATCGACTGGATGCGCAAGGACTTCGGCATCGTGTTCGACGAGGCCGAACGGCTGGGTGCCGCGTTGCCGTTCACCGAGTTGGCTGACCAGAACTACGCCAGGCTTCAGGAGCAGGGCCACGGTCGGTGGGACACCTCAGCTGTGATAGAGCTTCTGCGTGAGGACTGAGATACTCCGGGGTTGAACCCTCCCCGAGGGGATCAGGCCAGGCAAGCAGGCTAGGCAAGCCTGTCAGGCCAGGATCTGCGACAGGAAGAGTTTGGTGCGGTCCTCGGTCGGGTTGGTGAAGAAGTGCTCAGGAGTGCCGACCTCGACGATCTGGCCCTCCTCCATGAAGATGATCCGGTCGGCCACCTCCTTGGCAAAGCCCATCTCGTGGGTCACGACCATCATGGTCATGCCTGACAGCGCCAGGTTCTTCATGACGTCGAGGACCTCTTTGATCATCTCCGGGTCGAGAGCCGATGTTGGCTCATCGAACAGCATGATTTTGGGTTCCATGGCCAAGGCCCTGGCAATGGCCACGCGCTGCTGTTGACCACCCGACAACTGACCGGGGAACTTGTCTGCCTGCTCGGGGATTCCGACCAGTTCCAACAGGGCCTGTGCCTGTTCCTCGGCCTCGGCCTTGGATTTCTTGCGTACCCAGATCGGAGCGAGGCTGACGTTGTCGCGGACTTTCAGGTGGGGGAACAAGTTGAACTGCTGGAAGACCATTCCAACTTCAGAACGGACCTTTTCGATGTTTCTTAGGTCATTGGTCAACTCAACACCGTCGACTACGATTCTGCCCTCCTGATGCTGTTCGAGCCGGTTGATGCATCGGATCCAGGTGGACTTACCAGAGCCCGATGGTCCCAGTACGACAACGACCTCCTGTTCCTTGATGGTCGCTGAGACGCCCTCAAGTGCCTGAAAGTCCCCGTACCACTTACAGATCTCCTCGCAGACGATCATGTCTGCGGCGTTGCTCAGATCGCGTTCAGAGCGAGCCGGGGGTTCTGCATCTGTTCTGGCATCGGTATCCATGTCGTTCATGGTGTCCTGTCCTCCTGTCTGAGAAGCCATGTTGTGATCATCGTTCACCAAGCCCCACACGTCGCTCCAGACGTTGGCTGGCCTTGGACAAGTTGTAGGCGATTATCCAGTAGATAACCGAGACGAACAGCAGGTTTTCTCTGGTGCTGCCCATGAACTCAGTCTGGTTGGGTACCAGTGCCTTGGCCACGAACAAAAGGTCGTAGAGGCCGATGATGTAAAGCAGCGAAGTCTCTTTGAACGTTGCGATCACCTGGCCAACTAGGGGCGGAATCGCTACACGCAGAGCCTGGGGGAGGACGATAAAGACCGTCTTTTGGGAAGTGGTCATACCAACTGCCTCTGCAGCTTCGTGCTGTCCACGTGTGACTGACTGGAGGCCGCCACGAACGTTCTCGGCCAGATAGGCGGAGGCGAACAGGGCGTAGCCGATCGTGACAGCCGTGAGCTCTGGCAGGTCCATTCCATCGGGCAGGAAGAGGGGGACCATGACACTGAAGAAGATGAGGATCGTGATAAGCGGAATGCCCCGCACGAATTCAATAAATGTGGTGGCCAGCAGACGGAAGACAGGCATGGTCGAGGTTCGGGCCAAGGCCAGTACGACGCCGAGTGGGAAGGAGATGATGAGGGTGAAGAAGGCCACGAGAAGCGTTAGTGAGAAGCCTCCCATGAAGAACTCTCCGGGAACGTCAACGGTGGAGGGTGTATTGATTGCCGTTATCAGCCAACAAAGGAACAGGGTCACCACTGTCCAAGTCGTGGCGTAGCGGCGCCTCGTCTGGCGGTCACCACTGAATGTAGGAGCGGCTAGGGAGAACATCGCTAGAAGGATCAGGAGTATGCGGATGACCATTCGCATCGGAGTCAGGAAGGACCCGAAGCCCAGGAATAGGATTATCATCGCGATGATTCGGCCAATTTCGCCTGTGTTGGGCCTGGTTAACCAAAAGAGGGTGGCAGAACCCAACGCAGCGAACACCAAGAAGATTGGGATATCCGTGGAGACTACGTGGGCCATGTCGAAGTCAGGATCGCGCAGCACAAGGTAGATGAGGGCAAGTGGAGCCAGGAACCAGGTCAAAAGTAGGACCGTCTGGGCCTGCTTGGTGGGAATACGGTCCCTGAGCATGCGGCCGACGGCGTAGGTGGCTACGGCGATCACCAACATGATCGTCCAGGGCAACTTGGTCGTGATAGCCACGGTTCCTGGTTCTGCAAGGATCCTTGGAGTCCTGTCAGGGACGAAGCTGTGGCGTCCGTAGGGGATCAGCCAGAGGGACGCGGCGGCAAGCGAACTGGCACCGACCACGAGGGTGAGCGAGCTGATTGTGGCCTCTTCGGGCGCTCGCAAAAGGCCGAGTCCGATAGCCAAGACACCGGCACTCACCGCTAACCAGATAAGCGTCGCATTAGTGCTGAAGGGTGCCAACACTGAAACAAGGAGGCCAAACACGCCACCTGCAATGACCTGCTTGGCGAGCTTGCGGAGCAGAATTCGGAATCCAACACGCCACACGACCAGGGAGAGGCTTGTCAGGACCAAGAAGACAGCCACGGAAACCCAGACCCGGACGTACTGGTCCGCCGGATACGCATGGGTCATCATGAGGCGCAGGTTCACCGCCGTGGCGTTCCACTGACGGATTGGGTTGAAGATGAACCCAAGGAGACCTCGGACGATGGCGAGGATCACCAAGCTGGCGACAATGGTCAACAGCGTGTTGAGCTTGCTGGGGAACAGGTTCTTTGCGAGCCACTGTCGAGGAGGCAGGTGTGGTTCTACGGGGGGTGTAACAATTCTTGGAACATCACCGATGGTGGGTGTATCAGCGCCGTACTCACTCATCGCTCCACCAACTTCAGCCGAACGTTGTAGTAGTTGACTATCACCGAGATTGTCAGCGAGCAGGCGAGGTAGAACAGCATCCAGATCGCCACTACTGGCAGAGTCTTGCCAGTCTGGTTGTAGACGGTCTGGCCGACCTGGACAATGTCGCTATAGCCAACGGCGATTGCCAAAGAAGTGTTCTTGGTCAGGTTTAGGTACTGGTTCCCAAGAGGTGGAAGGATTATGCGGAAGGCTTGGGGCAAGACAATGTGACGCAGCGACTGTGCTCGGGAAAGGCCGACGGCGCTGGCAGCTTCGATCTGCCCCTTCGGGACCGCCAGAATGCCCCCGCGGACGATTTCACCGATAAATGCCGATGTGTAGAAGACCACACCGAAGAACACGGCAGCAAAGCCGATAGTGATAGTCAGGCCACTGGTTCCGTAGTTGGCAAACTTGCCGGGCTTAACGATGTCGGGTCTCATTGCATCGAATGGTCTGGCAGCACCATCCGCGTTGAACTTGTCCTCGATCACCTCAAAGAGATCTGTGCCGCTGTTGATGAGCCATGAGGAGAATCCCGACCACATACTCAAGATGGCAACAGCGATTAGGGCGGCGGTGGCTGCAAAGACGATCCTGAAGTAGTCGTCGTCGGACAGAGCGAGGTGGCCCACAGCACTGCGCCTGTCAACCAGAAACCCTCGGATCCAGCGGGCAGCGAAAAAGATTGCAGCGGCAGAGAGCACGACTTGGGGGAGGATCACCGGGAGGCTGTCCAACAGACCTGCAATTGCACCCATGATCGGACCTATGAAACTGAAGGCTGGGTGGATGAACAGCCCCACGATGGCGAACACCACGATGGTTCCGAGTGCCCACAGGATTGGTGAGGTGTTGGCACCGGTCTCGTTGTGGAGGTGGACACGCCTCTTGTGGACGTAGCGAGCACCGATCGCGCCGAGGAGCACCACCACGGCCCACTGGTAGAAGCCATCGGCAATGAAGATGCGGGGTATTGAGAGGCCTTTATTTGAGATGTGGAGCCAGCCATTGATCGGTCCGGTGTCCAGACCGACTCTGGGAAGGGTCGAGAGGACCGATGAGTAGAAGATGATTTGGACCAGCAGCGGGACATTTCGCAGGGTTTCAACCCAGATTGTTCCAAGGCGCTGGATGAGCCAGTTGTTGGAGAGCCTTGAGAGGCCAACTACTACGCCCAGGAGCGTTGCAAAGATGATTCCGGCCCCGGCCATGCGCAGGGTGTTGACCATTCCAACCCAGAGTGCACGGCCGCCGGTTGCGGGGTGGGTGTCGATGCCCTCACTGAGTTGGATGTCGGGTGGTCGTTCTAGGAAGTCGAAACCGATATCTATGTCGCGGGCCGACAGGTTGTCGCCTGCTTGACTGGCCAGGAACCAGAGTGTCGCCAGTACGAGGGTGAGGAGCGTGACCTGTGTCATCCATTTGACGACCACAGCGTCCCGCCAAAGTGGTACGCGTTGCGATACCGCTTCATGGGTACTTGAGGCCTGGTTGGTGGGTGCGGTCATGTTCCTCGGAAGGTAGTGGTTTCTGGGCGAGAGTTTGGGTTGCTGATCAGAACCGGTTGGAAACTACATGCACGGCGCCGGCTCTTCCGGAATTGTGCCGCAGGGCGGGCAACCGGCCCGGTATGCGGAAGGTCCCGCTGTCAGGAGGTGCCATGCACCCCCCCGACAGCGGGACTATCACGCGTATCTCAGGTAACTGCTACTCGGTAACTGTTGCCTGGTTACCCATCTAACTTCCCAACTGCTCGCTTAGCGTGCAGGCGGTGAGTAGATGAGGCCGCCTTCCTTCCAGTTGGCGTTAGCTGAACCCTCGCGGACGAGGCCCACGGGGTTCAGGTTGGAGTTGTAGATGTCGCTGTAGTTGCCGACCTGCTTGATGACGTTGTAGAACGCATCTGCGCTCAGCCCCATTGTGGTCTGCAACTCACCGTCACCACCCAGGAGGCGGCCGACCTCGCCCGGCTCGCTGAGCCAGTTGTCGACGTTTGCCTGGTTGACGCCGTACTCGTCGGCGATGATCGTGGCGTACACGGTCCAGTTGACGGCGTCAGCCCATGCGGAGTCGTTCTGGCCGTAAACCGGGCCGAGGGGCTCCTTGGAGATGGGCGTCGGCGGGAAGATGACCCACTCTTCGTCGGCAGGCTGCTGCTTAACTTTGCGGCCTACCAGAGCGGAACCATCGGTGGTGGAGATGTCACATGCGCCGTCGAGGAACTGCTGCCAGACCTCGTCACCGGTCTCGAACGAGTTGAGCGTGATGTTCACGCCAGCCAGTTCGGTCGCCTCTGCGATGTTCTTCTCGGTTGTGGTACCAGCGTTGGTGCACACGACTGCGCCTTCGAGGTCGGCGATACCTGAGGTACCGGAGAACCCGTCGGAGACACGGCCCATCAACTGCTGGCCGTCGTAGTAGGTCGTGGGACCGAAGTCCATGCCCACGTCGGTGTCACGGCTCTGGGTCCAGGTCGAGTTGCGCATGAGCACGTCGACGTCGCCAGTCTGAACTGCCGTGAAACGTTCTGCTGCTGTCAACGCCATGAACATGACGGCGTTGGCGTCACCGAGGACGGCTGCTGCCACTGCACGGCAGTAGTCGGCGTCGAAACCGGTGACCGAACCGTCGGCCTGGGTTTCTGAGAACGCCACAGCGCTACCGCTTACACCACAATTGAGCGTGCCACGTGCCTGGACGGCGTCGAGCAGGCTCCCGCCCTGCACAACCTCGACCTCTGCGGCCGTTGTGGCCGGTGCAGCCGTTGTGGCCGGTGCAGCTGTTGTGGCCGGTGCAGCCGGTGTGTCGTCGCTGTCGTCGCTACCGCATGCGGCGGCGATGACACCAATCGACAGGAACAGTGCAAGCAGCCTTACGAGCTTGCTCTTCTGCATATAAACCCCTCCGATTCATTTTTCGATTCAATCTGATTGATCATCCGTGCAGCCCGATCCATGGGGACGAGGTACGTGGATGGCCGCCCATCGTTGGGCAGCGCACCCACGCTAGATGCCAGCCTTCACAGTGGCAACCCGCTGAGGGGGGGGTGGGAGTGAGGTGAACAACCCTTCCATGCGGTGGGTTTTCCACATATTCCAGGAGAACGGTCCGGTGCGGCCGCTGTGGGAGCATGGAGCCATGCCAGCCGACGCAGGTTCTGCTTCACCGGAGGGAGATTCGCCGGGCCACACCGTCCAGACGGTCACGGGCCCCATCTCGACCGCCGACCTGGGGCGGACGCTCATGCATGAGCACCTCAGCATCGGTTATGCGGGTTTCGAGGCCCATTCAAGCCGGCCGGGTCCCGACGGGGCCGAGATGGTGGACGTCTGTACGGAGCGCATCAGCCAACTTCAGGATCTGGGGTACTCCTCGATGCTCGACCCATGCCCTTCCGACCTGGGGCGAGATGTGGAGTTGATGGTCGAGGTGGCCGAGGCGACGGGTTTCAACATCGTCTGCGCCACCGGCCTCTACAAGGAAGAGGAGGGGGGTAGCGCATATTGGCACTTCAAGGCCCAGTTTGAGGACGTTGGCGCTGTCATGGCCGACCAGTTCATCTCCGAGTTGACCGACGGTGTCGGCAGCACCGGCGTACGGCCCGGCATCATCAAGTGTGCGACCGGGCCGGGGGCGATGACCGACTACGAGAGGACGGTGTTCAATGCGGCGGCGGAAGCGGCGGTTGCGACCGGCGCTCCGGTGACCACACACACCGACCGGGGAACGATGGGGGAACTCCAACAGGAACTGCTCACTGCCGCAGGGGTCCCGGCGAACCGGGTGATCATCGGGCACTCGTGCGGCAGTACCGATACCGGTTACCACATGGGGATTGCGGCCGGTGGCAGCTACCTGGGCTTTGACAGGTTCGGCATCGGAACGCTCATGCCAGATGTCGACAGGGTGGCCTCGCTGGTGCGCCTGCTGGGGCGCGGGGCCGGTGACCGGCTGGTTGTAAGCCACGACTCGGTCTGGTGCTGGAGGGGCGAACCGTTTCCCGCCGCAGCAGCTGGACGTCTTGCCGACCTGTTCGATCCCACCCGCTTCGATCGTGAGATCGTGCCGATGCTGCACGACCATGGCGTGACCGACGAGCAGGTCGACATGCTTGTGGTCGAGAACCCCAGAAGGTTCTTTGAGGGTGTGCCGCTCGCGGAGTTGGGGACCTAGTCGGAAGGTCAGCTTGAGAGCTGGTCGGGAGATCCACCGCGGGTCAGGGCCACCGCAGCCAGAGCCGCTCCGACAACCCCGCCTGACGAGGAGAGCACCAGATCGCCGATGGTGTCGTCGTAGGTGAGTTGCAGGCCCGTGGTGCCCATCTCCTGGATGATCCACTCAACCCCCTCCCACGCAACGATTGCCAGTGCACCGAAACCGGATCCGAGGAGCACGAGGTTCCAGCGGGCAAGCCGGGCCGACCTCAGGAACAAGACCATGGCGGCCACCAGGAACGTCCAGTTCACGAAGTGGAGGATGTCGTCAAACTGTTCGAAGGTGTCGTAGAGGTTCACGAGGTTGCCGGCCAGGTCCAGGACGAACGGGGTCACGAGCAGGGTGTCACCGAGGAACGGGTAGGTGGACGGCGGGGTTGTGCCCGTTGAGGCGGTGTCGGGATGCCGGCGGCCACGCGTCATCCACCAGACCATGGGGACGATGAGCGCCGACAGCGGATAGCCGATGGCCCGCTCGGGCCATCCCTTTCCCGCCACCCCCGGGATCTCGGGAAATAGGAGGCCGACAAGGAGGCAGGCTGCGAGTGCAGCCTTTACGGCCCACATGGCCAGTCGCTCACGCCCTGTTGGCACGGCCTGCTCCGGTTCTCTCTGTTTCACACCCTCACGGTTCTTCCATCGGGCCGATCCGGCACTCCTAGTTCACCTGCTTCTGCATGCCCTCCCAGTAGGGGGCACGGAGCTTGAACTTCTGGAGCTTTCCCGTGGCGGTGCGCGCCAACTCGTCGCGGAACTCGACCGATGTCGGGCACTTGAAGTGCGCCAACCTGTCGCGACAGTGGTGGATCAGGTCCTGTTCACCTGGGGTGTCGGCGCCCTGTTCCCCGGGATCCCCTGCACCGCCCAGGACGACCAGGGCCTTGATGGTCTCTCCCCATCTTTCGTCAGGAACACCGATGACGGCCACCTCGGCGACCGCCGGATGGGAGAAGAGGCAGTCCTCTACCTCAATGGACGACACGTTTTCGCCACCCGAGATGATCACGTCCTTCTTACGGTCGGTGATCGTGACGTAGTTGTCGTCGCCGATGACCGCACCGTCTCCGGTGTGGAACCAGCCATCTGCCAGGGCTGCGGCGGTCTCCTCGGGTTGGTCCCAGTAGCTCTTGAGTACGTGGTTCGTGCAGGTAAGGAGCTCACCATCGGGCGCCGTGTTGATGCTCACGCCGAGCGCCGGGGCTCCGGCCCGGGACAGCATTGACGCCCGTTCACCGGCATCCAGGTGGTCCCACTCGGAGCGGTTCCTGTTCATGGTCAGGAGGGGAGCGGTTTCGGTGAGGCCGTAGATCTGGATGAACTCCCAGCCAAGTTCGGTCTCAACCCTCTCGATGGTCCTGGTGGGTGGTGGTGCGCCGGCGACGACGGTCCGCATTGTGCCCGAGCCTGGAATCGGCCCGTCCCAGTCGGCTGCCGCATCGAGGACTGCGGAGATCACGGCCGGAGCCCCGCACAGGAGCGTTACGCCGTGGTGATCGATTCGGCGCAGTATCTCGGGGCCGTCGACCTTGCGCAGGACGATGTGCTGGCCACCCATGGCCGTTACCGCATACGGCATCCCCCAGCCGTTGCAGTGGAACATCGGCAGGGTGTGGAGGTAGACGTCGCGGTCGTTGACGCCGGTGTGCCATCCGAACACGGCTGCATTCAGCCAGAGGTTCCGGTGGGTCATCTCCACGCCCTTGGGGCGGGCTGTCGTGCCGCTGGTGTAGTTGATGGTTGCCGTTGCACCCTCGTCGGGTGTCCATGGGCGGGGCTCGGCACCCTCGTTCATGCCCCGGGTGAAGAGAGCGTCGGACTCCTCGCCGGCCAGAAGCAGGTGCTTCACCGCGATGTCGCCCAGGCCTGCCTCGAGCTCTGGGTCCATGATCAGGACCTCGGCGCCGGAGTGGTCGACTATGAACTGCACCTCTTCGCGGTTCAGCCTGAAGTTGATTGGAACTCCCACCCTGCCAAAGGCACTCGTTCCGTAGAGGAACACGAGCAGGCGGGCAGCATTGTGGGAGACCATTGCTACCCGGGCGCCGAGTTCCAGGCCCAGATCGTCTAGCCCGACGGCCATTGAACGTGCCAGGTCGGCGGTGCGTCGGTATGTGAGGTTGGTCAGCGGTGATGCGGGTTGCTCCGGCTCGTCGACTATTGCGACGCGATCGCCGTAGACGAGCTCGGCACGCCGCAGGTGGTCGGCGACGGTGAGTGGGATCTCCATTGGTTGCCCTTCCGGTTGCGACTGGTCAGGAGAGACTAGTAGCCGATGGTCGGGTCGAAACCAGTGCTAGAGCATGGGCTGGTGCGCCTACGCTGCTGGAGTCTCCACGAGAGGAACACGACATGGCAGGCAGTTCAGGCGAGGATCAGTTGCTGGCCGAGTACCGGGCCAGCATTGACAACATCGATGCAGCCATGATCCACCTTCTGGCTGAACGCTTCAGGGTCACCCGCCAGGTAGGTGCCTACAAAGCCGAGGTCGGCCTGCCGCCAGCTGATCCCGAGCGGGAGGCTGCGCAGGTCGACCGTATGCGTGCAATGGCTGAGGCCGCCGGAATCGACCCGGTGTTCTCCGAGAAGTTCCTGAGGTTTGTGATCGACGAGGTAATCAGACACCACCTGCAGGCCGCCGACTAGTTGGCAGCAGCCACCTCTCTGGCATCTCTGCCTAGTTTGCAACAGCCGCCTCTCTGTCCTTTGCAACCTCGTCCAGGTCGGCGTACTCCTCACCCGTGTCAACCCAGTCTTCGAACTCGATTACGCCGATGTCGGTGAAGCGGTCCCGCAGCCAGCCGTCGCCGGCGTCCAGCAACCCCAGCTTCTTGCAGTTGGGGACGATCTTTGAGAACAGCAGCCGTTGGAAGACCCGGAGCTCGTCCGGCATGCCGAGCTGGAACCTGACCATCTCCTTGACGTCTACGCCGAAGCGCTCCCACATCTCCTGTCGCATGAAGCGGTCGCGCATTCGCAGGGCTGCCTCGAAGGCGAACTCCTGGCGGTCCCGGAGCTCGGCGCCCGTCAGCTGCTGGTAGACCTCCTGGAGGCTGATCACCCCAAAGGCCACGTGCCGGGCCTCGTCGCTCATTACGTATCGGAGCAGTTTCTTTAGGAGAGGTTCCTCTATGGTCTGGTGCATGAAGCTGAACGCCGCCAGTGCAAGGCCCTCGACCATTATCTGCATACCCAGGTAGGTCATGTCCCAACGGCTGTCGTTGAGGATGTCGTCGAGGAGAAGGCCCAGGTGGGTGTTACAGGGGTACTTGATGCCGTCCAGCTTGGTGTCCAGGTACTGGGCGAACACCTCGACGTGGCGGGCCTCGTCGACCACCTGGGTTGCGGCGTAGTACTTGGCATCTATCCAGGGAACCGTCTCGACGATCTTGGCGGTGCAGAGCAGGGCTCCCTGCTCGCCGTGCATGAACTGGGCCAGGCTCCAGTTGAGCGACTCGACACCGACCTCCGCCCACTCGTCGTCGTTGAACTTGTGGAGAGGCGACTCCGGATTCTCCGCGAAGTACTGCACCTCGAGGGGGTCTGCGGGGGCGAGGGTCTTGTACGGGTCCACGTCGATGGACCAGTCCAGGTCGGTCTGGCCGTTCCACTGTGATGTCTTGGCCTTCTCGTAGAGCTTGTCGAGTGCCGCCCTCTCGCCCTTGTCGTAGTTCCAGGTGAAGATGGCGTCAGCGTTGTCCTCGACGGTGTGGATGACGCTGGTCACGTTCTGGTTCCAGACCGAGTACTCAGCAATGCGGTCGGGGTCGTTGGCATAGGCCTCAAGGTCGAAGGCCCGGCTGAGGCCGTTCTCCGTCGTGGGCGCGTTCTCTGTCGTTGTCACTCTGTATCTCCTGTGTGTGGGGGGTTGCCCGATGGCGGGCTGCTCTGGTCGTTGGGCGAACCTTGCTGATCAGCCGGTGCCGCGAGGGCTCCGATAACCCTGTCGATGACCGTGGTCCACGCTTCGGACTCGGGTAGGTCCAGGCCCATTACGCGGGTGAGGGTCATTCCAAAGCCGATGGCATGTGCGAGGCGGACGGTTGCGAACCGGTCGAGGCCCGGGTCAAAGACTCCGTCTGTCGTGGCCTCGTCGACGAGCTCTGCCAGCCTGGCGTCCTCGTCCTCGACCCGTCTGCGGATGGCTGCGGCCAACTCGGAGTCGCGTCGACCAGCAACGATGGCTTCGAGGAACAGGCCGTAGCCCTTCGGAAGGTCGTCGACTAGGTGGGCTCCGAGCGATGCCAGTACGTCTGTGGCCGACTCGCCGGGGTGGTCCGACCGGAGCAATTGCTGGATCTCGTCGGGTACGTGAAGGTCCACGGCGGCCAGCAGCATCTCGGCCTTGCCGGTGTAGCGGCTGTAGATGGCTCCTGTGGTGACCCCGGCCCGCCGCGCAATCTCGGCAACGCCGGCCCGTTCATATCCCTGCTCGGCGAACACCTCTGCGGCGGCGTGCAACAGGACTTCGGTCAGTTCCTCGCCGGAAGGGGCGTCGAAAGGGGCGTCGACCAAAGGGGAAGGCGCGCTGTCGAAAACCACGCGCTGTGACGGGTCAACCCCGATCCCCACATCAACCATCGGCAGATGATAACGCTTGTTATCCATAGGTCAAGTCGGGATGCTCCTGGTTGAGTCGAGGAATGAGGCCGTATCCGGCGTCAGGGTCTAGGGTCGGCCACTCGACGAACCGGAACCAACGGAGCTGATATGTCATCCACCATGAACCTCGGAGTGAGCATCTTTCCGTGTTCCTACACGATCCCACCTGCGGAATTGGCGGTAGCCCTCGAGCAGCGTGGATTTGAGTCGCTCTGGTTGGCAGAGCACAGCCATATTCCGGTGGGCCGTACCGCTCCCTGGCCTGGTGGGCCCGTCCTGCCGCAGATGTACTACGACACCATGGATCCCTTCGTGTGTCTCAGCGCAGCGGCGATGGTGACGAGTGAGCTGAAGTTGGCCACCGGTATCGCACTGGTTGTCCAGCGAGACCCGATCCATCTCGCCAAGCTTGTGACGAGTATCGACCTGTTGTCGGGTGGCAGGTTCCTGTTCGGTATCGGAGCCGGTTGGGGCTTTGAGGAGATGGCCAACCACGGCACCGACCATGAGAGGCGCTTCGGGTTGATGCGTGAGCGGGTCGAGGCCATGAAGGAGATCTGGGCCTCAGAGCAGGCTGAGTACCACGGTGAGCAGGTCGACTTCGACCCGATCTTCCAGAACCCCAAGCCGGCCCAGAAACCCCACCCGCCCATCCACGTTGGTGGGGTCATGCCGGGAGGTCTGAGGAGAGCTGTGCGGTACGGGAACGGCTGGATACCGATTGCCGGTCGCGGCGAGTTCAACCCGGCGGCATGGTTGGAGGCGAGGGACGCGGAGTGCGACAGGCAGGGGAGAGACCCTGCTGAGGTCGAGGTGAGCATCTACGGCGCACCGCACGACCGAGAGGTGGTGGAAAGGGCCAGAGCCATCGGGGTGGAGCGACTCGTGTTCGGGCTGCCGCCGGACGGTGCCGACGTGGTCCTCCCGATGCTTGACGACTTGGTGGATCTGGCTGGCCTCGGTTAGGAGGGTTGGCCCGGCGGGGCCAGCTGGCCAACCCAGCCGGTCAGGTGGACTGGTGGGCCGTGCAGGCGGGTCTGTCGGGTAGTCAGCCCCTCGTGGCAGCCAGGTCGTCCGCCAGGGCCCTGCGCTGGTCTTCTTCGAGGTCCGTTTCCACAACCATGCCGGGAAAGTCGCAGCCAAGGGCGACGGGTGGGGCTGACAGGTCAAAGGTCAGGTACTGCACGGCTGAAAGGCGGTCGGTTCCCACCTGTGAGGGGTCGAACCGGGCGTAGGAGCGTTCGTTGTCACCGGTCACCGCGTACAGGCGTTCTTGCAGGCCCAGCCAGGCCGTGAGCATTTGGTTCCGTTTGTCCTCGTCATCGATTTCGATCAGGAGGGCGCATCCAAGCTGGCCGGTTCCACCGAGTAGGCCGTTGTAGGTTTCCAGTTCCCCGGCAATGGTCGCCTCGCGAACGATCTTCTCGACCCTCATGATCTCCTGGATCTGGTAGCGCATCGTGTCGTGGTTCTCAAAGAGGAAGGTCAGGTACCCGCCAAGGTGGATGCGGCGGGGGGCCTTGACGGCCATGGCGTCGCGGCGCATCGCCTCGCGGTCGTCCTCGTATGTCTG
>Ga0208765_1001085_pt1 | contig 17128 bp, 19 predicted proteins | sample ETNtaG_2_FD_185783 | JGI IMG/M metagenome (GOLD analysis project Ga0208765, IMG submission 185783) | Marine microbial and viral communities from oxygen minimum zone, Eastern Pacific Ocean - ETNP201406SV203 (SPAdes) (version 2) | ecosystem: Environmental > Aquatic > Marine > Oceanic ... | reverse complement strand
TCTGCCCTGAGATCTTCATCACGGAAACATTTCACGATCTGGAAATAACGATCATACCCTGAGATCATCAGGATCTGTTTATAGATCTGTGGAGACTGGGGAAGCGCATAGAATTTTCCATTGTGAATTCGACTGGGTACCAAATAATCCCGTGCGCCTTCCGGAGTAGATTTCATAAGAACAGGTGTTTCCACTTCTACAAAATTATTTTTGGATAAAAAACCACGGGTTGCCTGATATGTTTTATGGCGCGTTAAAATATTGCGCTGAAGCTCGTCCATTCTGAGCTCGAGATACCGGTATTTTAACCGCAGGTTTTCTTCAGCATTTTCACGGTTATTTAATACAAATGGCAATGGCGCTGCTTCGTTAAGTATGGTATAATTTGAAATGAGTACTTCTATCTCACCTGTTTCCATATTTGGATTAACAGCGGAATCAGCACGATCCCGAACTGAACCCTGAATTGAAAGCACATCTTCCATGGAAAGTTTTTTTACTGCTTCAAAATCACCCCCGTATGATTCAGCATCAAAAACGATCTGGGATTTTCCATACCGGTCCCGGAGATCCACAAAAACGACCTGCCCGTGTAGTCGCACTGTATTGACCCAACCGTTTAAGGATACAACTTCCCCCACATTGGATTTTCGAAGTTCTCCACAAGTATGTGTGCGCTTATACATGTTTAATTCAATACAGGCATAAAAAAACCGCTACGAAATTACGGGCGGTTTTTTTCGAATTCAGTTGGAATTGTTGTTTATCTTTTTGAAACCCGTAACCTGTTCAATGCCCGTGTAAGTGAAGCTTCTATTCTCACTTCATTTAATTCAGGATCCTGTTCTGATTTGCGGTTTCTGGCACGATCTAATGACTTTTCAGCACGTTTCTCATCAATTTCGGAAGATTTTTCGACTGACTCTACAAGCAGTTTTACTGTATGCCCCATAATTTCTGCTAAGCCCCCGCCGGTTGCAAGAAATTCATCCTTCCCATTCCGTGTTAATTTGATTTCTCCTACGCTAAGGGCAAAGATTCCTTCTTGATGATTCGCCATTATACCAAAGGATCCATCCAGACCAGGGCAGCGAACATAACCCACCTGCCCTTCGTCAAGGGCGCGAATCGGAGTTACAATTTCAAGGTTGAACATATTCATTAAGCAGCAGTTTTCTTATCTTTTTCCAGTACTTCATCAATAGTGCCAACATAAGCGAATGCATTTTCAGGAAGTTTATCCACTTCACCATTCAGGATGGCTTCAAAACCAGAGACTGTATCCTCAAGACTAACATAACGACCCGGCATACCTGTGAACTGCTCTGCTACATAAAACGGCTGGGACATAAATTTCTGGATCTTCCGAGCCCGGGCTACAGTCAACTTATCATCATCAGATAATTCATCCATACCAAGGATGGCAATAATGTCCTGTAGGTCTTTATATTGCTGAAGCACCGACTGTACGTTCCGTGCTACTGTATAATGTCGATCTCCAATAATTCTTGGATCTAATATTCTCGATGTAGACGCTAAAGGATCTACGGCAGGATAAATGCCCAACTCTGCAATTTTCCGTTCTAGAACACTGGTAGCATCCAAGTGAGCAAAAGCGGTTGCTGGTGCTGGGTCTGTCAAGTCATCCGCAGGAACATATACTGCCTGTACCGATGTAATAGAACCTTTCTTGGTTGAAGTGATCCGTTCTTGTAGATCCCCCATTTCTGTAGAGAGGGTTGGCTGGTATCCTACTGCAGATGGCATACGACCCAACAGAGCCGAGACTTCAGATCCTGCCTGGGTAAAGCGGAAAATATTATCAATAAACAATAATACATCACGACCATCATCATCACGAAAGGATTCGGCCATTGCTAAACCGCTTAAGGCAACGCGAAGGCGAGCTCCAGGAGGTTCATTCATTTGTCCAAAAACCATTGTGGTTTTGTTGATTACACCTGATTCAGTCATTTCGTTATAAAGGTCATTTCCTTCTCGAGTTCGTTCACCCACACCTGCAAACACAGAATATCCGCCATGTTCTGTAGCAATATTGCGGATTAATTCTTGAATCAAGACGGTTTTTCCTACACCGGCACCACCAAACAATCCCGTTTTACCACCACGGGTATAGGGCTCCATCAAATCAACGACTTTTATGCCAGTAACCAAGACATCTGTAGATGTGGCAAGATCTTCATGTTTTGGGGCAGGACGGTGTATTGGATTTCTTTTTTGAGTCTCACACTCACCTTTTTGATCAATTGTATTGCCAAGGACGTCAAAAAGGCGTCCTAAAGTTTTTTCACCTACAGGTACTGAGATAGGGATACCAGTATCTTGCACATCATGTCCACGTATTAAACCATCTGTTGAATCCATGGCAACCGTCCTGACAACGGCGTCCCCTAAATGCTGGGCTACTTCAAGAACAAGCATTCCATCTTCCCCTCGGTCGACATTTAACGCGTTATAAATATCAGGAATGTGGTCATCGTTGAAAACAACATCCACCACTGCTCCCATTACCTGTGATATTTTTCCAGTTTTTGACATAAAATGATGTCCTTTTTATTAACCTAAGGCTTCAGCACCACCCACGATCTCAAGCATTTCTGTTGTAATCGCAGCTTGTCTAGCCTTATTGAATTGTAGGGTTAGGTCTTTAATCATATCCTGAGCATTGGATGTGGCATTTTCCATGGAAAGCATCCGTGCCGCCTGTTCACTGGCATAGGATTCAAGTAAATATTTCCACATCTGCACATTCAAATGACGCGGAATTAATGATGTTACTAATTCTTCTTTGGATGGTTCATACAGCCGATTATGGGTGACACCTTCAACACTTTCGTACACCAGTGGAAGAAGAGATTCAGATTTCACTTCCTGGTGAGCAATATTCAAAAAATAATTATAGACGACATGAATCTCATCTACCTGACCACTGGTGAAATGGTCGATAATACTTCTGCCGATCATCATGGCATTTTCAAACTCCATTTCTGCCCAGAATTCCACATGACTTTCAATAATGTTATAGTCACGACGCTTGAAATGATCACGAGATTTTTTACCAATACAGAATAGATCTACATTTTCTTTACCAAAATCGTCAATCTCTTTCTGTGCAATTTTTAGTATATTAGTATTAAATGCGCCAGCGAGCCCACGATCGGCAGATACAACCACGTACGCTTTTCGCTTCACATCCCGGACATCTAATAATGGAAGCATTTCTCGTTCTACATCAGGCAATAAATGTTGGATGACCTCAGTTAGAGAATTACTATAAGGACGAGACTGTTCCATCCGTTCCTGTGCTCTACGCATCTTAGCCGCAGCTACCATTTTCATAGCTTTGGTGACCTTCTGGATACTTTTGACCGACTTAATCCGGTCACGAATGTCCTTCAGATTAGCCATCAGTGATTAGACAACAAATCCTGCCTTGTAGTCCACGATTGCCTTTTCAAGCATTTCTGCCGTTTCATCTGTGATTTTTCCATCGCTAACAATAGATGCAAGGGAGTCAGCCGCATTGGCATCAAGATATTCAAATAATCCTCGTTCAAAATCTGCTATCTGATCTACAGGGAGATCATCCAAATGTCCTTTGGAAGCAGCAAAAATAATAGCTACCTGTTTCTCCACATCCATGGGAACGTATTGATTCTGTTTTAAGATTTCAACCATCCGCTCGCCCCGGGTCAGCTGGGCTAAGGTGGCTTTATCCAGATCAGAACCAAATTTTGCAAATGCTTCTAATTCACGATATTGAGCTAGATCTAACCGAAGAGTCCCCGCTACAGATTTCATAGCTTTAATCTGTGCATTACCGCCTACACGAGAAACGGATAAACCCACATCAATTGCTGGGCGAATCCCAGAATTAAATAAATTTGTCTCAAGATAGATCTGGCCATCTGTAATCGAGATCACATTGGTTGGGATATAGGCAGCAACATCTCCTTCCTGCGTCTCAATGATGGGCAAAGCTGTTAAGGAACCACCACCTAAATCAGCAGAAAGTTTTGATGCTCGTTCAAGCAACCGGCTGTGGAGATAAAACACATCTCCAGGGAATGCTTCACGTCCTGGGGGCCGGCGCAGAACCAGTGACATTTGACGGTAGGCAACAGCCTGTTTAGAAAGATCGTCATAAATGATTAGTGCATGTTTCCCGTCATCCCGGAAATATTCACCCATGGCAGCACCAGCATAGGGCGCAATATATTGCATGGGAGCCGGGTCTGATGCATTTGCCGCAACCACAGTTGTGTATTCCATGGCACCATTGGTTTCCAGTTCTTTCACCAGAGCAGCAACCGTGGATGCTTTTTGTCCGATCGCAACATAGATACAGAATACAGGGGTATCTGTCTTATGCGTGTATTGCTGATTAATAATGGTATCTATCGCAATAGCTGTTTTTCCTGTCTGTCGATCTCCAATGATCAATTCCCGTTGGCCACGACCAATGGGGATCATGCTGTCTATAGCTTTTATACCCGTTTGCAGTGGTTCTTTTACAGGATGACGAGCCATCACGCCTAGTGCTTTTCGTTCAATGGGAAGGGAATGGGATGTATCGATTGGACCTTTTCCATCTATAGGCTGCCCCAAAGGATTAACCACCCGTCCCAACATTGCATCTCCTACAGGTGTTTCAACCACACGACCTGTCCTTTTTGCAAGGTCACCTTCTTTTACCAGTCGAGTTTCGCCAAACAACACAAGACCTACATTATCTTCTTCCAGGTTCAATGCCATTCCAAAAACACCATTTGGAAGTTCAACCAGTTCAGAACTCATTACATTTTCAAGACCGGATGCACGGGCAACACCGTCACCCACTTCAATAACTTCTCCGACCTCTGCTACATCAACCGAACCATCGAATTTCTCAATCTGTTCACGAAGTAACTGGGTTAATTGATCAGTGTGTATATCCATGATATCCTAATATTTTATGATTGCAGCAACTCCTGTTGCAGTGTGTATAATTGGTTCTGGACAGTTGCATCCAAGAATGTATTTTCGATCCTAAGTCTTATTCCACCAACTAAAGATTCATCAACCTTAAGAGATAAATCTATGGTTTTATCTAGAGCCGAGCTCAATGAAGATTTTAAGGATACAATTTCAGATTCTTCCAATTCACTGGCGACCGTTCCTTCAACAGATACTATATTTTTTCCTGCTTTATAGCACTTATCGAAAAGATTTGTCACATCTTGCAATTGGTGTAACGCTTGGCTCCCTTCGAAATGAGAAACCAATTCACCAACCAATGGCTGACCATATTCGCCCAGCACAGTGTTTAAGATTTTTGTTTTGTCTTCACCTGTTATTCTTTTCGATTGAATGAATGTACGAAACTGGCTATCTGTCCGAACCAATTCATTCAAGGTTGTTAGAGCATTATACACAGCATCTAAAACATTGTTTGATTCTGAAACCGTGTACAGTGCTTCAGTAAGGTGCTTTGCGGTATGTTTACGCATCATAACCTTTCAGGTTCTTTAATGAATCTTCAATAAGGCCTTGGTTATCTTCCTTAGATAGATTCTTCCTAATGACTTTTTCAGCTACGGTTATGGTTAATCCTACAACTTCTTGACGAATCTCGCTGATCGCCTTATCTTTTTCAACCTGGATCTGTTTTTCAGTTTCATCCCGAAGCTTTTTTGCATCTTCGCCAGCTTGAGCCATAATATCTGCCTTAATCTTTTCAGCAGCAGATTTCGCTTCTACACGGATAGATTGGGCTTCAGATCTTGCTTCTGAAATGATGGCTTCAGATTCAGTATTGAGACGTTCTAATTCCTGCTTGGCCTTTTCAGCATCTTCCAAAGAAGATTTGATCGTGTTTTCCCGGGATTCCAATAGTGTTAGCAATGGTTTCCACGCAAATTTTGACAACACAAAGAAAAGGATCAGAAAAGTAAGGATTGTCCAGATGAACAAACCCGGATCTAATTGAACTAGAGGGTTTGAAACACCTGCCCCTCCTTGAGTCTCTGTGGACTCATGAATGCCTTCATCTCCGGGGATACCCCAGTATTGATCCATAATTACTTAAGAACCCCTGTTTAAAGAATTAGCATTAAAAAAGTGAACACTTCTGCTAGAATTGCAACACCTTCCAAAAGAAAGAGCGGCAGATTCACAGCAGCAGTAATCTTATCAGCGGCTTCTGGCTGGCGGGCAATACTCTCCGCTGCAGATGCTGCAAAACGACCTATCCCCAATCCAGCTCCAATTACCGTCAGACCTAATCCGACTGGTACAAATACAGTTGCTTCCATTATTTATATCCTTTTTTTATTTAATGATGAACATTGATTGCCATTCCAACAAACACAGCTGTTAGCAAAGTAAATACATATGCCTGCACCAGAACGACAATAATTTCAAGTGCCGAAATAGCCACGGAGATAGGGATTGCTACAAATGCCACACCCAGTCCTGCAGCTGTACTATGAAACATTTCGCCAAAAATTGCCATGAGAGATAAAAGTGCCAATAGTGCAATATGTCCGCCGGTCATATTTGCTGCCAGACGCATGGTAAGTGCGAATGGCTTCACAAATAACCCCATGATCTCAATGGGAATCAGGATAATATACACGGGCCACGCTAATCCATGAGGAACCAGATTTTTCCAGTGATTTATAAACCCATGGGCTAGGACACCGGCAATTATGATAGAAAAAAATGTTATGGTAGCCAGCCCGGCAGTCACATTAAAATTTCCTGTGGCCGTTACACCACCATGTAAAATTCCATTTACAACATTATGAGAATCAGATGCTGGAACACCTAAAAGAAATCGGTTTAACGCCCCCAAAACATCAAAAATAGGAATCATCCCAATCCCATTTGCAAATAATATGAAGAAAAAGAAAGTCAAAACAAGTGGTGCCCAGGTCATAACCCATTTAGAGCCTACATTAGGTTTAACGATCGAGTCACGAATAAATTGAACGATTGTTTCCAGAGCATTCATCCAACCAGTTGGAACTGGACGACCACTAGCCAAAAATCGTCTAACAGGAATTATTATAGCAATCCCAACTAAGATGGTTACTAGCCAAAGCATAAATACATGTTTGGTGACGGAAAAATTGATTCCATACAGTGTGGGAAGATGAATAATTGGATGGGAAATATCTGAATTAGAAACATGGTGGATAATATTAGGTCCCACCTGTTCCATTACACTATTGGATGCATGTCCGGCTTCAACTGCACTCATTTTACTATTGTTTAGGCATTGGTTTTATATGATTGTGAAATGCGTTTTATAATTACCGCTTCAAGTACATGAAGTCCAAGAAAAAAGCCGGAAAAGCTACAAATGAATGGAATTGGTTCAAAAGAATAAAGTTTAAATAAGACTAGAATTGTTGCACCGTAGTAGACCATTTTAAGAGCAAACCCCTTGACAAGTATTTTTGTTACAAGAATCGGATCTTTTTGTGCTGCAGAACTAATGAAGTACAGGGTAACAGTACCGGCTAAAACCGGTAAGATCCAGCCGAGAAACAACTCTAAACCGTAAACTGGATAAAGGCCGGCAATTAATCCAAGAATTCCCAAAGACGCCAGGATTCCATACATGAATAATTTCAAGGTTTATGTGTTCGTACTGTTTTTAACAAATGATAAAACCCTACTATAAGTCCAATGGCTAGGCCCGACAAAACTCCTTTAGGAGAAGAACCATTATGTACGTCAATATACCAACCTAGAAATGTAAAAATTAGAACGGATGCTAAAAGACCATAGGATGCAGAAGCTGCTGGCCCAGATTGTTGTAAAATTTTTTGAAAATAAGCAAAAGATTTTCCTAGATCAGACCCGGAACGGTTTTCAGGTTCTACCATGGTCAGGATGGGGATCCGGAAACATCATCTTTCCCAATAGCAATATCACATTTACCTTCAAATTGAGCTCCATCTTCAATAAGGAGTTTCCTGTAAACAATATCACCCTTTAATACACATTGCTTTCCAAGAACTACCTGCCCATTAGAATGAATATTTCCAAGTACGGTTCCTCCAACACGAATATCACTCCCGCTGATATTTCCATCCACTACAGCATTCTGAGCCACACGAACCGGTCCTTTTGTTTCTACGTCACCATGAATCTTTCCATAGATGATGATTCCTTCATTGAGACAGATGGGGCCATCTATTCTGGCATCAGCACCAATCATGGTCTGAACATTTTGGAAATTGATTTTACTCATTAAGCAAAGTTAAATCCGTTGCACGGTATTCAGGAAAATAGACCAATGGATCCATGGCAACAAATTCCCGCCATACCTCGAAATGCAAGTGGGGTCCTGAAGACACCCCTGTGTTGCCCACCAGTCCAATTACTTCACCCCTGATCACCATATCCAGTTGCTGTTTGAAATTCTGTTTATTATGTCCATAATGTGTAAAGTAATCATCACCGTGGTACAGTACGATGAGGTTACCAAATTCATAGGTCCAGTTGGAAAAAACTACGACCCCTGAGGCAGCAGCCATAATGGGCTCTCCTTCTTTAGCAACAATATCAATACCGTGATGGGTCTTTGTAATGAAAAGACCCGCATTCCCTGAACGCTGGCTTACAAAACCCTGGATGGGAGCAACAGAAGGTATATTTTCTATAAAAGAGATCTGGGCTTCCGGCGTTGAGAATATTCCTGTTAAAGAATCTGCAACCACTGGCCGTTCATCAATATCCAGTGTGGCGCCTAAAGAATGGCGAACCAGTTCATCCATTTGTTTCACACGTTCCAGATTTCTAGTGAGTTCCAAAACATTTAATCTTTCAGATGCAAATTGATCGTGGCGGTCTTTGATCTCAATATAATCTACCATTTTTGGCACAAAATAAACCAAGATCCCCAATCCGCATATAATCAGGAATCCCACTGCTGAAAGCATCAACCGAATAGCAGTTTTTGAAATGTGATACGACCGGGTGCCGGTTTCATCATCCGGGATAAACATGACCGTATATTTTTCTGATCTCATATTGGATTCAGGAAATAGAATTTATAAGATCAATAATACGCTCAAGATCATCATCAGAAAAATAGGAGATTTCAATGCTGCCGCCCTTTACACCAGGCTTAAGTTTTACTTTTGTTCCTAGCACTTCGATAAGCTGGTTCTCCAGCGCTGCAACCTGATGGGACACGGGAGTGACTTTTATTTTTTTCTTTTTGAGTGGCTGATTGAATGCTTTAACCCATGCTTCAGCAGCGCGAACACTTAAATCTTTATTCAAAATATATTTCCAGATTTTATCCATAGCTGGGCCTGTTTTTGCCTGCAAAATGGCACGGGCATGTCCTGCTGAAATATGCCCCTTCCTTAAACTTTTTCGAATATCTGATGGCAATTTGAGTAAGCGCAATGAATTTGAAACTGTAACTCGTTTCTTTCCAACGGCTTTTGCAATGGCTTCATGGGACATATCAAATTTAGAATTTAGTACTGCATACGCTTCAGATTCTTCCAGGGGATTCAAATCTTCTCTCTGGATATTCTCAATCAAGGCCATTTCCATCATTTCTGCATCGTCTTTAACAGCTATCACATAGGCGGGAATGGTTTTTTTTCTGGATTTTTTTGATGCTCTCCATCGACGCTCACCCGCAACCAGTTCATAACCCAAGTCAACTTCCCGTACTGTAACCGGCGTAACTACACCTTTTTCTTTAATCGATGCTGCCAGTTCATCCAGAGCAGACTCATCAAAATCCCGACGAGGTTGATTTGGATTTGGCCGAATATCTTTCAAAGGGATTTCTGTTATACCTGGCTTTGCAACAACAGGTTTTTTAGATGGTTTTTTCTTCTGATCTTTTTTGGGACGGATCAGTGCTTCTAATCCTTTGCCTAACCTGTTAACTGACACGCTGGAGTATCTCCTCTGTCAAACTCATATAATTTCTGGCTCCGGTGGAATTGGCATCATATAAAAGAGCAGGTTTCCCAAAACTCGGTGCCTCACTTAACCGAACATTACGATGGATGAATGTTTTAAACAATTTTTCCTTAAAAAAGCTGTCCACTTCTTCCACAACCTGCTTCGATAAATTCAACCGACTGTCATACATTGTCATTAGGATTCCCGTGATTTCTAATTTTTTATTTAAGTGCCGCTGCACCAGTCGAACCGTATTCAACAGCTGGCCTAATCCTTCAAGGGCATAATACTCGCACTGAATGGGAATCACAAGTGCATCAGAAGCAGTAAGGGCATTAATGGTCAGCAGTCCCAGGGATGGTGGGCAATCAATAATAATTATATCATACTTTTTCTTGATGGGACTTATTGCCTTCTGCAACTGATATTCTCGGGCTATAACACTCACCAGTTCGATTTCTGCACCAACCAAGTCATTGGTGGAAGAAATAATGTCCAGGTGCGGAAATGATGTGTGAGTGATGGCTTCTTCGATACCATCGCCCCGCAGGAGGACATCATAAATAGAACCGTTTGTTTCTTCAATCAAATCCGCCAATCCTGTGGTTGCATTAGACTGGGGATCCAGGTCAATGAGAAGGGTACCCACTTCTGTTACAGCCAGACTCAAGGCAACGTTGACTGCCGATGTGGTTTTTCCCACACCTCCTTTTTGATTCGTGAATGCTAAAACAATAGCCATGGATATTTTAAACCTAAAAAACCGGAGGCAAAATTTAGGATACCTTTTTCTATTGCCTGAATTAAAAGATAAAGAAATTAAAAACAATTCAAATTGCATTAACTTTAGGTTATAAATCTTTGCAAATATTTTATTCAATTAAATGAAGGCACTTGTAAAAAAATCTCCAGAACACGGAATCTGGATGGAAGATGTACCCGAACCCCAATGCGGCACCAATGATGTAAAAATAAAGATCACACATACAGGCATATGTGGAACGGATCTTCATATTTATACATGGAACGAATGGGCCCAGAGAACATTGGATCTACCTCTGATCACGGGACATGAATTTTGCGGAATAGTGGAAGAGATTGGTCCAGGCATAACCCATTACAAACCAGGGGATCACGTATCCGGAGAAGCCCACATCACCTGCGGATATTGTCGAAATTGCCGTGCGGGCAAACGCCACCTTTGCCATAAAACGATTGGTGTTGGCATTCAGCGTGACGGCGCGTTTGCAGAATATTTAGTCATACCCGAATCCAATGTTTGGCCCATCCATAAAGACATTCCTTTAGAAATTGCTGCCTTTTTTGACCCCTATGGAAATGCAGCCCATACCGCCCTTTCATTTGAAATGGTCGCGGAAGACGTTCTTATCACTGGAGCGGGGCCCATTGGAATCATGGCCGTTTCTATATGCAATTTTGTTGGAGCGAGGCATGTGGTAATTACTGACGTGAATGATTATCGATTGGATCTTGCGAGAAAAATGGGAGCATCCAGAACCATCAATGTGTCCCGTGAAAGGATTTCTGATGTTTTTGAAGATCTGAATATGTCAAATGGATTTGACGTTGGGTTGGAAATGTCTGGCAATCCGGATGCATTTAAGGATATGTTAGAAAATATGTATCATGGTGGGAAAATTGCACTGCTTGGCCTGCTCCCCAAATCCACTCAAATTAATTGGGATGAAATCATTTTTAAAGGGCTCCATGTGAAAGGAATCTATGGACGGGAAATGTATGAAACATGGTACAAGATGACCCAGATGCTCAGAAGCGGATTGAATATTTCCCCTGTCCTTACCCACAAACTGCCGATTGATGATTTTCAGGAAGGTTTTGATATTATGGAATCGGGCAACTGTGGAAAAGTGGTTCTTGAATGGTAAATGGATAATACCAAAAAACATTTCTTAGATATCCTTTCCCAGATCGAAGCGGAAGGACTTTATAAAAGAGAACGAACTATCACCACCCCACAAGGTGTGGATATTTCCACGGTTGAAGGCGGAAAAGTTCTCAATTTTTGCGCCAATAATTATCTCGGGCTTGCCAATCATCCCCACATCATTGAAGCAGGTAAGACCGCTATGGATGATCATGGCTTTGGCTTGGCTTCGGTCCGATTTATTTGTGGGACGCAGGATCTCCACAAAGAATTGGAAATGAAAATATCAGCCTTCTTTGGCAGTGATGATACAATTCTTTACACATCCTGTTTCGATGCCAACGGCGGTTTATTTGAAACCATTCTTGGCCCGGAAGATGCCGTTATATCTGATTCATTAAATCATGCTTCCATCATTGATGGCGTTCGCCTGTGTAAAGCGCAACGGTTTCGTTACTCCAACAGCAACATGAGTGATTTGGAAGAAAAACTTAAGGAAGCTCAAGGGGCTCGTTTACGAATGATTGCCACCGACGGTGTCTTTTCCATGGATGGGTATATTGCTAAATTGGATAAGATCACCACCTTGGCAGAAAAATATGATGCCATGGTCATGGTGGATGACAGCCACGCCACTGGGTTTGTAGGGAAAACAGGTCGTGGCTCGGCTGAACATTGTGGCGTCATGGAAAAGATCGATGTCTGGACATCCACGTTAGGGAAAGCATTGGGCGGTGCATCGGGCGGATTTACCACAGGCAGGCAGGAGATCATTGATCTTTTGCGACAGAGATCCCGACCCTATCTTTTCTCCAATACTGTTGCACCAGCAATCGTTGCGGCGGGCTCCAAAGTATTCGATATGCTTTCCGCCACCACGGAACTCCGGGACAAACTGGAAGATAACACCCATTATTTTCGTACCAAAATGGCAGCAACCGGCTTTAATATATTAGATGGGATTCATCCCATTGTACCTATTATGCTGCATGATGCTGTTCTAGCTCAGACCATGGCCGCCGAGATGCTAAAAGAAGGAATATATGTGGTTGGATTTTATTTCCCGGTTGTTCCAAAAGGGCAAGCCCGAATTCGCGTACAAATCTCCGCTGCCATGAAAAAAGAACACCTTAATAAGGCTATAAATGCTTTTGCAAAGGTTGGGAAAAATATGGGATTGATTACCGAATAATTTTAATACCTGTTCCCTTGCCACTCAGAGAAGCCCAAAGGTATATTCACCGACTTTTTTAAAGCTGATATTTCAATTTTAATATGCAACACAATCTAACACCCAGATATCTGATTATCGGTGTCATCCTTGCATGGGCTGTTTATACCCTGCAGCCCACCTGGCAATACCAGAATATGACCGAAGATAAGAAAGAAGAACTGCGTACCGCCGGAGAAATGGAACAGGTAGAGTCTCGCATAATTCGTCAGGGGTTAGATTTGAAAGGCGGCATGTACATCGTGCTTGAAGCAGATATTCCTGCCCTTATTAGCAACCTTGCTTCTTTAAAAGATGATCGTCTTGAAACGATAATCGAGGGTGCCCAAAAGAAATCTGTCAATCCGGATGTAGATTTTTTCACTGCATTTGAAGAAGACGTGAAAACAGACGGCATCAAACTTTCCCGTTATTACCATGAATATGGCGCATCCCTAGATGATATTATGACAGCACTGAAAGATGAAGCGGATGATGCTATTAACCGTGTTCTGGAAATTCTTCAGAATCGGGTGGATCAGTTTGGCGTTTCCGAACCCACCATTCAAAAACAAGGAAAACACCGCATCGTTGTGGAACTGGCAGGGATCCAGGATTCTGAACGGGCACGCTCCTTGCTACAAAGCACAGCACTCCTTGAATTTTACCTAGTAAAAAATATTGCTGTCACCAATGAAATAATCGCCCAGCTGGATGATGTTTTAAGAGAAAAAACAGATTTATCAGAACAGCCTGAGCCTGAAGAGAAACCGGCAAAAAAAGACGAAAAAGACGATGAATCAACAACCGTCTCTGAACTTTTTGGGGATTCGGAACCTGTAGCCGGTGATACATCCCGGGGAACCATTGATGATATATTTGCAGACGCCCCATTTTCAGGTCTTCTTACAGCCCTTCCAGGTGATATGGGGATCGAAGAAAAAAATGTATATGCCTTAAAAAAATTATTGACCAGGCCTGAAGTTCAATTAAAACTAGACAATTCAAACGGACAATTCCTTTTCAGCCAGGAAGCTCAGTCTACAACGAATGTAAATGCATCGGAAAAATATTACAGGCTCTATTACCTTGAGAACAGGCCAGAACTGACAGGCGGAATTGTAGATGAAGCTCGTGCAGACCTGGGTACCCTTGGCAGTGGTTCGGCGGGACAACCGGTCGTATCCCTAGCTATGAATAGCGAAGGGTCTAGAACCTGGTCCAGGGTTACAGGTGCAAATGTAGGCGAAAGGATTGCTATCGTGTTGGATAAAAAGGTTCATATGGCACCTTCCATCCGTGAAAAAATTCCTGGCGGCAGGACACAAATTGAAGGATTTGCTGATATCAACGAAGCAAAGGATATTGCCATTATTCTTCGGGCAGGAGCCCTGCCCGCACCCGTCGATATCATTGAAGAACGGATTGTAGGACCCAGCCTAGGTGCAGACTCGATCGCACAGGGTACACAGGCCGTACTTATTGGACTTGCACTGGTCCTAGTCTTTATGCTGGTTTATTATAAACTGGCGGGAACCGTGGCAGATTTTGCTTTGATCTGGAACATACTCTTAGTTCTAGCAGTACTGGCTTCACTGCAGGCCACCCTTACGCTTCCCGGTATCGCTGGGCTGATTCTCACTGTAGGTATGTCTATTGATGCCAACGTGATCATTTTTGAACGGATTCGAGAAGAACTCCGTAAAGGAAAAACACCCAAGACAGCCATCGATTCCGGCTACGACCGAGCAATCACCACCATCATAGATGCTAATGTGACAACCCTGATCGCATCTCTTGTACTTTATCAGTTTGGGACAGGACCTATAAAGGGATTTGCAACTGTCCTATTTTGGGGAATCCTAATCAGTATGTTCACAGCAGTATTCATCACTCGAACCATTTTTAGTGCCTACGTATCCCGAAAAACCCTGACCAGTTTGAGTATATAATATGAGAATAGTAAAAGAGACACATATTGATTTCATGAGCAAAACCGGTCTTGCCGGACTCCTGTCAAGTGCACTGATTATAGCCGGTATCGTGTCTATGGTCATGAACGGAGGACCAAAATTGAGTATTGACTTTAAAGGTGGAACCATGGTGGCTGTGAATTTCACTGACTCCGTGGATATCAATGAAATTCGATCTGCAATGGCAAATGTATCTATCGATGGGCAGACATTTGATTTCAGTAAAGCAGAGATTAAGCATTTTGGAGATGAATCCAATGTAGCAGTGCGCCTTGGAAGTATGGAAAATGAACCGGAAAAGTTTTCTCAGAAATTTGTAGATAAATTAGCAGAAGTGTATCCAGATCTTGTTCCTGAAAACCGTACAGATTTTATTCTTTCGATGGAAAAGGTTGGGCCAAAGATTGGAGCGGAGTTGAGCGGTGATGCTATCATGGCCATCCTCAGTGCCCTGGGATTGATCTTAGTTTATATATCAATTCGATTTGAATTCAAATATGCAGTAGGTGCCATTGCAGCCTTGAGCCATGACGTGGTTATCACACTGGGGATTTTTTCCTTACTGGGATATGAAGTATCCTTGGCAGTGGTTGCAGCATTTTTAACTATTGTGGGATATTCCCTAAATGATACCATTGTAATCTTTGATCGTGTTCGGGAAAACGTAAAAGCACTGAAAAGTGCAACTCTGGGATCGGTAATCAACCAGAGCATCAATGAGTCACTTAGCCGGACAATCATTACATCTCTAACCACTTTTTTTGTCGTGTTGATCCTTTTCCTTGTTGGAGGTGAAGTGATACATAGCTTTGCTTTTGCAATGATTGTTGGAGTCATTGTCGGCACCTATTCCAGCATCTTTGTTGCCAGCCCAGTTGTAATCAGAATGGGGGCAAATAACTAATAAACAAATTTTAATTGTTCTGATCATTAAAATCGCCCCTTACTTCGGGGCGATTTTTTTATGAAACCTAGAGTACTTTTAAATTATGTAATTCTCTGTTTGATCTGGGGGACAACCTGGATTGTACTGAAAAAAAGCCTAATGGATGGGACTCCGCCCCTTTTTGGTTCCGGTATTCGTTTTTTTGTTGCAGGGTTGATCCTCTGGGCTGTTATTTTTTTTAAAAAGCAACTGCCGCCCTTTACAAGTCAAGCCATGCGGATCTATTTCCAGTTTGGAATAATGAACTTGACCATCAGTTATGGCCTCACCTATTGGGCAACCCAATTCATTTATTCCAGTTTGTCATCTATAATCTGGTCAGGATTTCCCCTGTGTGTAGCCATTTTCTCTTATTTCATGCTGCCGGATGAAATTCTGACAAAAAAGAAAATATTGAGCCTGGTACTGGGTTCATCAGGGGCCCTGCTTATTCTGAAGGAAGGTATGAATTTTGCAGGGAATCAGGTTCTATTTGGGATTATCATGGTCATGATCGCAGTGATCATTGCTTCCTATCCCAGCGTTTATTTGAAGCGACACAGCAATGTTGTCTCATCCCTTCATCTGAATGCTATGAGCCAGCTTATGGCAGGGATTCTGTTGCTCTCTGTTTCCTTTTTTTTTGAATCAGACCAGCAGATGAACTGGAGCCGCTACAACATCTTTGCTCTTGTATATCTTACTGTTCCCGGTTCTCTGGTTGCCTGGTTTATATATATCTGGCTCTATTCCCACATCTCCATGGCACAGATCTCTTATATTGCTTTTTTTCCGCCTTTATTGGCCTCAATCTTGGGGTGGATAATCCTGGATGAAACATTAACCGTACTCGCTATATTTGGGGGCGGGCTGGTCATTCTAGGCGCAGTGCTCGTAAACCTCAATGAATGAACTTTCAAGAATAAAGACTCCCATTGGAATCCTGGAAGTCCGTACCAATAAAAAAGGTGTTTATCAGATCCATCTCAACCCGGATATGGATGCATGGGAACAGGAAACACCCCCTGGAAAACAGTCTATTATTATGAATCAGGTGTTGAATGAGCTACAAGAGTATTTTGCGGGTAATAGCAGGTGCTTTACTGTACCCCTGGATCTCGATATGCCCCCCTTTTATAAAAGGGCACTGTTAGAAGTATCCAAAGTTC
>Ga0208765_1001080_pt1 | contig 17151 bp, 15 predicted proteins | sample ETNtaG_2_FD_185783 | JGI IMG/M metagenome (GOLD analysis project Ga0208765, IMG submission 185783) | Marine microbial and viral communities from oxygen minimum zone, Eastern Pacific Ocean - ETNP201406SV203 (SPAdes) (version 2) | ecosystem: Environmental > Aquatic > Marine > Oceanic ... | reverse complement strand
ATCAGCCCATTTGGCGCCTGCCGACAGATGTGAATCCGCGCTATCGCGACGAATGTCGTGCACGGTAATCTCTGTACCGGCCTTGATCAGGTTGGTCGCAAAATGGGCGCCCATCGTGCCCAGGCCGATAAATCCGATCTTCTTCATCTGAGTTATCCTTGATATTGGTTTTGAAATAGCGACCAATTGTTTCGGGTAGTACCAACCGGACGCGGCTTTACCGGACAGGTCGGTTAAATATTTCCCAGTGCGGTCCGCACGAGCCCATGAAATTGCTGCACAGCGTGTTCGGAGATTCCAAGCTGGTTTGGATCAACCACGAATGGACCATCTTCGTAGGACTGCGACATCAATCCTTGTTGAACCGATTCGCACAGGTCGATGTCTTCCGGGACGATCACGGTGTTGATGTAGTCGTTGTAGTTGCCGGGTAACGGAGCTCCATCAACGACATACCGGTGACCGTAGCGGTAAGTCTTGTCTATTCCATTAGGCAGGATGGCTGAGGCAAAGAATATTTTTTCGCCGGGTAGATACCCCATCGCGAGTGTTGGCCACAAGAACCAGAAATTTGCATCCTGAAGCGGTGCATCTTTAGAGAATTGGTAAGCGCTATTGTTGGGATTAACAATCGAAGCGGATTGCCTGGACCAGAGTCCAAAGGTTTCGTTCTCGAAACTGTCCATGTCGATCATGTCGGCGAATGCAGGATGCCCCTTCGGACAGTGATAACATTCCAAAAAATTGTCCATTACTACTTTCCAATTGGCGTCTATACTGGTCGGCCTACCGGTATCGGTCAGTATTGGTTTGAGCTGGTCGAGGAAGGGAGCCCGCAGTTTCAGATCTTCGGCGAGGTCGCCAGCCTGTTCCGCCAACGAAATGGCATTCGTATCGAGATTCACGAACACAAAATTGCAGAACACCTCGACCTTAAAACAACTCAGGCAATGCTTTTCCAGTTTGAAATCAGGCATCGCGTCTGTACCGCGTGCATAGCGCAGTTCACCCTGGCGGTTGTAGGTCCAGGCATGATAGGGACACACGATAGCCTTTACATTGCCGCTGTTTTCCAGCAGTCGATGGGCGCGGTGCCGGCAGACATTAAAAAAGCCCCTCAGGTCACCATCATCTCCCCGCATGACGATAAGATGTTCATCGCCGATTCTGAGAGTCAGATAATCACCTGGCGCAGCAAACTGACTGATGTGACCGGCATAATGCCAGTGACGGTATAGGATAGCAGTTTTTTCCTTTTCGAAGATCTCCGGACTCCAGTAATAACGGGAGGATAAAGTGCGGTAAGCATGCTTCGGAGATAACGCATCAGTCGGCTGGGTTTGTGCCATCGTGAATCCTCCTTGAGTGTGGCAGCATCGGGCTGCAGTATTCGAGAATCATGTCGTCAGGTAGTGCGTTAGACATGTGGATTGGTTCTTCCTGATTCCAAGATGAAGTATCTCAACATCACCGGATTACGACAACTATAATCAATTTGGATAACAAAGCTTGCGTTGGCTTAGGAATCGATGGTGACCAACTCGATTCTCGAAGAAAGTGGCGCACGCACGCGAACTTCGGGATGGTTATGTCAGTGCTGATCCAGACTAAATGATGAGCTCATACGAGGACCTAGGGGCATTAAACTGTACCTGCTTTAGATAGAGTTGCCACATGCACAGCCCAATCATAAACAGAGAGCCATAATGGATTTTGGAATTGCAATGGCGACCTCTGCCGACTCCTGGAAACTGGTACAACGTGCCGAGGAGTTGGGCTTCAGTCATGCCTGGTTCTACGACACACAAATGCTCAGTGCGGACTGTTTCGTTGCCATGGGCGCCGCCGCGGTCAAGACCAAGCACATCCGCCTTGGAACCGGAGTTCTTGTACCGACCAATCGAATTGCACCGGTAGCCGCCAACGCATTTGCCTCACTCAACCGTCTTGCGCCAGGACGGATCGACTTCGGCGTGGGTACCGGGTTCACCGCTCGACGCGCAATGGGTTTGAATGCAATGCGCCTGGCTGATATGGAGGACTATATCCAGACGGTCTACGCATTGCTTCGCAAAGACACGATAGAGGTCACCCTGGAGGGTTCGCCGCGCAAGATTCGATTTCTCAATCCGGATCATGGCTTGATCAACACTGATGACCCGATCGCGCTGCATGTGTCGGCGTACGGGCCACGAAGTCGTGCCTTGACTGCCAAACTTCAGGCGGGCTGGCTAAATTTCATTGGCGATGTGTCGAGCGCTACCTCAGCTTTGGAGTCCATGCAAATGGCATGGCGTGATGCAGGGCATCAGGTCGACGACTTCTCGGCCACAGCCTTTGCCTTGGGCTGTGTGCTTGAGGCCAATGAACCTTATGATTCGCCTCGGGCAATGGCCCAGGCAGGCCCGCGTGCGGCTGTCACGCTGCATCGCGCCGCGGACGAAGCGCTGGCTGGGTGGCAGAACAGCAGCGTTTCCTCACCGTCGTTTGCAGATGCCGTATCGGGCTATGTGGAACTTGCCCGGGGCTTTGAACCCGCAGATGCCCGCTATCTGACTAACCACGAAGGTCACTTGATGTTTGTGAAACCTGAGGAACGCCCGTTCGTTACTGCTGAATTGATTCGTGACACCAGCTTCACGGCAACTGAAGATGTGCTGATTGAACGAATTGCTGCATTGCGCGATGGGGGTTATACCCAGTTCACGGTGCAACTGACACCGGGACAGGAATCCGCTGTGGAGGACTGGGCAAGAATACGGCAGGCACTGACCCAGTAGGGATTCAGCGCTGTTCGTCATGCAGGAGCGCTTACCATGTTTCCGACTTATGCCACATTTACCCCAGCGGAACACAAGGAACGGCTCGCCAGAGCACGCGATAAGCTGGCGGCGTGTGGGTTCGAGGTTTGTGTCTCGGTGGCACCCGAAACCCACTATTATCTTGCAGGCTATGACACCTGGGTCGGGGTCAACAGCCCGCAGGCCCTGGTGTTCTCGATTTCTGGAGAAACCGAACCAACACTGATCGTACGGAATGTCGATACCCGGCTCGCAACGGAGACCACCTGGCTTTCTGACGTTCGCAATTATCAGTTGTTTGCGGATGACTTCCCTGGATTGGTCGCCGGTATTGCCCGTGAGAAAGGTTGGACGGGTGGTCGGATCGCGATGGAACTGCAGTCTTACGCTCTGAATGCTGCCTTATTTTCTGAACTGGCTTCAGCCCTCAAACCTGCTGAAATTTCTGATGCCACTCGCCTGCTCGGTGATCTCAGGGTTATCAAATCTGAAACAGAGATGCGTTATGTGCGAGAGGCTGCAGGTTATGCCAATTTAGGCCTTGACGCGGCCCGTGAGGCATTGCGGGCCGGGGCCACGGAGATCGAAGTGGCCGCAGCTGTAGAGGGTACGATGCGGGAGGCGGGCAGTGACTACTGGGCTATACCCACGGAGATCTCAAGTGGTCCTCGAACACCCGGGGGTCATGCGACACCGCGGCATCGTGTAATTGTGCCCGGTGACATCGTTCATTTCGAGTTTGCCGGGGTCTCACACCGCTACCATGCCACTGCAGTTCATACCATGGCTTGTGGTACACCGAGTACAAGAGCGGCAGAGCTTTATGAGGTTGCGCGGGCCTCGCTTGCCGCTGGTGTCAGCCAATGCCAATCTGGGACATTGGTGGCTGAAATCGAGGAAGCTTCTCTCGAGCCTATTCGTGCGGCTGGATTGAAAGACTACGCCAATATGCGATTTGGTTATGGGATTGGACTTGCCTATCCCCCAGTGTGGCTTGAGACATTGCAGATAAGCCGGGGGTTCGAGGATCGCCTGGTACCGGGAATGGTGTTCGTGCTTCACGCCTACCTGCAGCTTGATCATGAAGATATCGGCATCATCCAGGGCGGAACCTGGGCACTGACCACGGATGGTTTGGAGCAACTGGTTGGGGGTGGAGACTTACCGCTGGAAACGCTCTAGTTCTCAGACATTCTCGTTATCGTTTTTCGCGAAGTGGAGTCGATGGTGGTATCGTCATCTAGGGCTTTCAAATATTTGCCCCGGACCTTGTGTAATAAGTTGCAGATTTTGGTATTAGTTGATCAGCGTAAGGTTCGAGCGAACGCTCTGATGTCATCAATCAACAGGGTTGGTTGTTCTAATGCAGCGAAATGACCACCGCGTGGCATCTCGGTCCAGCGAGTAATGTTGTAGACGCGCTCCGCGTAAGATCGCGGTGGCCAGGCGAGTAATTCAGCTGGGAACAAGGCCGCCGCCGTTGGTACCTCTACGCGCTGGCCGCCAGGTGAGAGCACGCGACCACCCTCCTCACGGCGCCCGTAGTAGATCCACGATGCCGTGTTAAAAGTTCTCGTCACAAGATAGACCATGATATTGGTCAATAATTCATCTTTGGTATGAACACTTTCAATGTTGTCGCCGAGTGTGTCTGACCAGGAGTTGAATTTCTCAATAATCCAGGCAGCAACACCAACTGGGCTGTCCATCATCGCGTAGCTTAGAGTCTGTGGTTTGGTCGCCTGCTGGGTTCGGTAACCGTCTTCCATTGACTGGTCACGTTTGAATTGGGTGGCCCAAGCTTCTTCTTCTCGCCCTTGAGGGCCATCGGGCGGACGCATCGTAAAGATATTGATGTGGATAGCACGGCAGGCCGGTGCGTGTTCGAAGCCAAGCCAGCTTGAAATAGCACCGCCCCAGTCCCCGCCCTGGGCTAGATAACTGGGGTATTCAAGAACGTCGGTCATCAATGTAGCAAACAGTCGGGCAATTTCGCGTGGCCCGATCGGGCGTGGTGGCCGGCCCGAAAATCCAAATCCGGGCAGTGAAGGAGCGATGACATCGAAGGCATCCTCTGAACTCCCGCCAAAGCGTTCTGGGTGGGCGAGCGGTTCGATAATCTCCAGGAATTCGACAATGCTGCCAGGCCAACCATGACTGATGATCAACGGCAGGGGTGCGGGTCCGCTACCTTTCTCATGAATAAAGTGCAGGTCGATACCATCGACAGGCGCAATAAAGTGGGCAAAGCGATTGATGACGGTCTCTTGTGCGCGCCAGTCGAATTCATCTAGCCAGTAAGCGCACAGTTCTTTCATATACTCAAGGTTCGTACCATAAGCCCAACCCCCATCATCGGGCATCTCATGCCACGCATAACTTGCGACCTGGCTACGGATCAGCTCAAGCGTTTCGTCGGGTACTTCAATTTGAAACGGACGAATCACAGGGGAATCTCAAGAAACATTTGAATAGTGACTACAACAACGAGAGTTACCAACTGTTTAGTTAGGATTGGTGTAGCGATGACGCAGCCTCACTTGATTAGAACTGGCATATGTTTCCACGGCTAGAGCAATTCCATCAAATACCCCAGCGCAGTGCCAGTGGCTCGAACTGACGAGCCAGCTCCAGCAACTCGATGCGTATCGTAGGATCGAGCGGTGCCAGGGGATGGCGCACGTGATCTGAGCGGATTACGCCTCCTTCTTTCATAACGACTTTGGTTGCACGCAAGCCACACTGCCGGTTCTCATAATTGATCAGAGGGAGGATCCTCTGATAGTGCTGTGCCGCGGTTGCGCGATCGCCCACATGGTGCGCTTCCAGCACCGGGCGAACCAAGTCCGGCATCAGTGCTGAACACATCGTACCGGTAGCACCAGCATCCAGATCGGCCATCAGGGTGATGCCTTCTTCACCATCAAATGGACCAACGATGTCATCACCACCCCGAGCAATCAGCGCGCGCAGTTTTCCAGCGGCCTGTGGTGTCTCTATCTTGAAGTACTGAAGCAGCGGAATCGACTGAGCCATCCGAGCCAGCAACGATACCGACAACTGGACACCGGAAAGCGGTGCATCCTGTACCATGATCGGGATTCCGCCCGCAATGGCAGCACGCTCGAAGTGTTCAAAGATCGCCGTTTCGTCTGCTTGCAGCCCGACACCATGGTAAGGCGGCATCAGCATGATCATATCGGCACCTAGACCTGCCGCAGTGCGGCACCGGTCCTCGACCACCTGTGTTGAAAAATGTGAACAAGTGACGATAACTGGCACGCGGTGACCAACATACTCGAGGCAGACACGCATCAACTGGTCTCGCTCAGCATCGCTCAACAGGAACTGCTCGGAATAGTTGGCGATAATGCAAAGTCCATCGACACCTTGGTCGATCATGCAGTCGAGCACCCGGCGCTGACTATCGAGATCGAGTGCCCCGGCATCATCGAAGGGGGTCGGGACAATAGGGAATACACCCCGGTAAGTTGCTGATCCTGTCATGGTGCTGACTTTGACTCCATCATGTGAACAAATCTATCCCAGCGTTACTCATTGCCATAGTTCTATTTAAGTTTAAGGTATTTCTTATTGGTGCGACTGAATTTTCGGTTAGCCAGTAAAGTAGAGTGTTTCTAACGCTGGAACGGCAAGGTCGATGATCATATGACCTTCTAGGGCCAAATTAACTTCTGTCATAATGAGCACACACGAGTGAGGAGTGGAAGAAATGAGTTTTTTTGAAAAATTCGAAGCTGCAATCAGCAACAAAGACTTAGATGCCATGATGGAACTTATGCATCCGGACTGGACGATGGTGATGCACTCAACCGGGAAAGTGCTCGACCTGAATGACTGGAAAGAAATGTTCAGTAAGATTATTGCTGGTGACAATTTTAGGCGAGAAAACGTCAGATGCATCTACGAGAACGACGATATTATGGTTGCCCATTCCATTGCTACTTTCCCCAATGGGACAACTGATGCAGTGATGTATGTGGGCATACTGAAGGATGGGAAATTATTTAGAACAGAAACTGGTTCGACGCCTATTAACAAGTAAATTGTTGCAGACTTAGAACGATTAAGGAGAAGGGCGGTTGTCTGAACCATCGCAAGAGGGCGCAACCACAGCATCCGAAGGACGAACGTCGCTGCTAACAATATTTCTTGTTTTTCTACGTTTAGGCTTCACTTCATTTGGTGGTCCAGTCGCCCATCTCGGCTATTTTCGCGATGAGTTCGTCGGGCGAAGAAAATGGATCGAAGAGCGCGCCTATGCTGATTTGGTGGCGCTGTGCCAGTTCCTGCCGGGACCAGCATCCAGTCAGGTTGGTATCGGTGTTGGCTTGGCGAGAGGCGGTCTATTGGGCGCGTTCGTCGCCTGGACCGGCTTTACAATGCCATCAGCACTTGCTCTGATTGCGTTCGGCTACGGCGTCGTCGCTTATCAGGATGTCGTTAATTCTGGTGTCCTTCACGGTCTCAAGGTGGTTGCCGTCGCAGTGGTCGCGCAGGCGGTATGGGGTATGGCCCGCAATCTGTGTCCAGATGCAAAGCGGGCTACCCTGGCTGTACTTGCAGCGTGCGCCGTACTCACCGCGCCGACGCCACTCGCTCAGATCGGCGTGATTGTTGCTGGCGGGTTGGCTGGACTACTCTTTCTTAGCGCTAAGGCCCCTACGGAACATGTGCCACTTGGTATCAATGTGAATCGTCGCCTTGCGGTCGCATCACTGTTGTTGTTCTTCGTTGGATTGATCGGGCTACCGGTTCTTGCAACGGCTTATCCATCGCACACACTTGCACTAGTTGAGAGTTTTTATTCGTCCGGTTCGCTGGTTTTTGGTGGTGGTCACGTTGTCTTGCCGCTGCTGCAGTCCGAAGTTGTACCGCCCGGTTGGGTTTCAAACGACGCATTCCTCGCCGGGTACGGTGCGGCACAAGCAGTTCCTGGCCCTTTGTTCACGTTTGCAGCCTATCTCGGTACAGTACTTGAACCCGTACCGAACGGATTGACCGGTGGACTTATTTGCCTGGCTGCGATCTTTGTCCCTTCATTTCTGCTCGTCGTCGGCGCGCTTCCTTTCTGGGATTCGTTACGCCGCGCCAAGGCAATGCAAACTGCCCTTCTCGGTATCAACGCTGCTGTCGTTGGGCTTTTACTCGCGGCACTATACGATCCGGTATGGACCAGCGCGATCTTATCGCCTTCCGATTTTGGACTCGCGATCGGTGCCTATACCTTGCTAGTATTTTGGAAGGTGCCGCCATGGCTTGTCGTTATTCTCACAGCCGTCGGTGGTTGGTCGCTTGCCGCTCTTCCGGCGATGCTATGAGGGTAAAGTAGCAGGGTATTGTTGCTGCCAGTGTGGGCCGAGGCCACTTGTCCGCCACAGTATTTCCGAAAATTTCCTCGCAAGTCAGTGTTCGAAGGTCCTGTCATTCGAGCCTGAGAGGTACATCTGGATCCGGTTCGGTATCGAGTTCTCGAGCATATCGATGACCGGAATGGACAGCAGCAGCAATAATGGCCGGTGCCTCGCAGTCGCCGATTCGCCGCACTGAACGGAACGGGGTTTGTACTCCACTTTCCAAGCGGCGATTCAAATCCTGGTACAGCTCGTCTCTGGGGTGGCGTGCGGTCACCATGATGAGTGCGTCGGCTTTGATTGACTGTTGTCCTCCAGTGTGGATGCAGGAAATCGTCACCTCCCGGCCATCGTAGGCGAGCAGGCTATGGGCTGTTTTAATCTCGATGCCTAATTCCAGCAGATGTTTCTGTACCTGATACTGCTCCGAGGTGTACTCACACCAGGCAGAGACAACGTTTTCGGGCGTAACTACCGACACCGGCACGTTCGCGCGGCGCACCTGCTCGGCAATAACGCCGCCCATATAAAAACTGTCATCATCGAAAATTACCGTCGGCCCGTCGGGCAGGTGGCCTGCCATGATGTCGTCAGGCGTCAATATCCGGGCGCCGGGGCTCAGGGCCGTGAGCGGGTGCAGATGACTGCGTCCGAAGCCATCAGCCCGCCAGGCTGCACCGGTCGCGAAAACAATATGATCAGCTTCTACCGCCAGTACTTCATCGACGTTGAGTTCGCTTTCCCGGAAAACTTCCACGTTGGGCATGACATCGATCTGCTGTAGCCGGTAGTCTCGCACCCGCTGCCATTCAGTGAGACCCGGCAGCCTGGACTCACGAGTCACTCGTCCACCGAGTTCGCGGGTCGCCTCCGCTAAGGTCACCCGGTATCCACGCTGGCCTAGCGCTCGGGTCGCCTCCAGCCCAGCTGGTCCAGCGCCAACCACCAGTACACTCGATTCAGAGCCCTTTTTCGCAATAAATTCCGGATGCCAGCCGCGACGCCATTCCTCCCCCATAGTTGGATTCTGGGTGCAGCGGATTGGAACGCCCAGGCCATCGCCTGTGTAACAGATATTGCAGCCAATGCATTCGCGAATATCTTCGGGTCGTCCTTCTTCGATTTTTTTCGGCAGAAAGGGATCTGCAATTGAGGGACGTGCGGCCCCAATAAAATCCACAATCCCACGTTTGATCTGCGAGGCCATCGTGTCAGGTGACGTAAAACGCCCGACAGTGACCACCGGTTTAGTGGTGACGGATTTAACGAAAGACATGTGCTCTTCCAGGGAGCCTTCCTTGATGAATCGCGAGACACCCATTTCCTGGTAGTAGTTATTGATATTGATGTCCCAAAGGTCCGGTAACTCCGCCAGCATCTCCAGTCGGTCGCGGCGCTCGTTGGTAAGCGATGTATCCTCACCATCGTCACCACCAACCGAATAGCGGACTGCGACGGCACACTGGTCGCCAACGGCATCTTTGGTGTCTTCGATTAATTCTCGCAGCAGGCGCGCTCGGTTCTCCATCGAGCCGCCGTATTCGTCGCTGCGGGTGTTGGTTTCGGCTGATAGAAAATGGGACAGCAAATACCCATGGGTAGCATAGACATACACCACATCGAAGCCCGCCGCCTTGGCACGCAATGCGGCATTTCGATGCCAGCGCCGGAGCTCGCGAATATCCGACTTGTCCATAGCTCGACTCTGATAAGCGTGCCCCGCGAGGTTTGGCATACTTGCCACATCCATAGCGACCTCCCGGGTGTAGAGGTTTGCCGTGCGGGCCCCGCCTATCCAAAGCTCGACACCGGCAAGCGCGCCGTGGCGGTGCACCGCCTCGGTCATCAAGGCGTGGTCTTTGATGTCGTTTTCGTTCCACAAGGATGCGTTTGGATGGGGCAGGTCGTCGGATGCAGGGTGGATGGAACACCACTCGGTACACACCACGCCCCAGCCGCCTTCGGCCTTCATTCCCCGCAGTGCGGCTAGCATACGCGGGCGAAGCCAGCCAAGGCCGGTGCAATGGGGTACTTGATAAAAACGGTTTTTGGCGGTTACAGGCCCGATTTGAACCGGCTCAAACAACAGATCATAGCGTTTGTCGCGCAACGTCTTACAGCTCCTAATACTTGTGCTGGCCGGTGTGAGCGCAGACAGGAGTACAGAGGTGGGAGTCGAGCATGACATCAACGACTGACTCGAAGATTTGGACGGGATGAGCCGATGCACTAAAGGCGTGTTCTACCTCATGGTTAAACTCTGCTGCTAGCGACTGCAGTGTGGCCAGCAGGGAATCCCCTATGATTTTGAAATAGAAATTAATAATACTCGTGAACAATCCAGCCCGGGTCTTCACCTTGACTTTAGTCCTTCAGCAAAAGGAAATTGCTGGAATCAAAACACAGCCACGCCTGGTCTCCGCTGTTTTGGGAACCGAGGTAATCCCGTTGGGAGACATCCAGGGTATTGCTCCCAGCTCCTTCGGGAATGATGCGGTAATAGGTGGTATGCCCCCAGAAAGCGCTGGCGGCGAGTGTTACCGGTAATCCCCCCGTAGCGGGGATATCGCTCAAAGAAAGATTTTCGGGCCTAACTGCGAGTGTGACCCGGTCACCAGGGTGCACGGCCTGATTGTTGGCATTGACCGAGACAGACCCGAGTTCCGCTGACGAGACCACTACCTGTTCCTCGACAGATTCAACGATACCGCTCAGCAGGTTCATCTGACCAATGAAATCGGCCACTTCCCGACTACTGGGTCGCTCGTAAATGTCCCGAGGCGGCGCTTGTTGAATGATCCGGCCCTCATTCATAACGGCGACCCTGTCAGAAAGTGTCAAGGCCTCCTCCTGATCATGCGTAACAAAAACAAATGTAATTCCTACCTGTTGCTGTAGCATACGCAGCTCTATCTGCATTTCTTCTCGCAACTTCTTGTCCAATGCCCCCAGCGGCTCATCCAGAAGCAGTACTTTAGGTCGTTTAATTAATGCCCGCGCCAGGGCGACGCGTTGTTTTTGCCCACCGGACATCTCGTCGGCCCCGCGCTTGTCAAATCCCTCCAGTTGTACCATAGCAAGCGCTGCTGACACCTTCTCAGTTTGTTCTTCACGAGACAATTTTTGCTGGCGCAGTCCATAGGCCACGTTCTGTTCAACGTTAAGATGAGGGAAAATCGCGTAATTCTGAAATACCGTATTGGTGGGCCGTAGGTGTGCAGGCATGTGGGTGATATCTTGGCCTTCGATCATAATCGTGCCAACACTGGGCGCTTCAAATCCTCCCAGAATACGCAGTAGGGTTGTCTTGCCACAGCCTGAAGGCCCTAACAATGAAAAGAACTCTCCTTTCCGGATCGAAAGGGAAATATTATCCACTGCCGTGACATTGCCAAACGATTTTGAAACGCTGGCTATCTCGATAAATGCATCATCCAATGATCATATCTCCAGTTTGCGTATCAGAGGTATTGCGTCGGCGAAACCACTCCGCCAGCACGACAATAAATACACTCGCGATAAGGATACAGGCTCCGAGAGCCAGAACGCCAGGTAATAACTTGGGAAAGCGTAGCTGGTTCCACATAAACACGGGCAGTGTCGGATCAGTGCTGCCCAGGAAAAACGCCATGATGAATTCATCGAAAGAAATGGTAAAGGTCAACAGCAAACTGGCAACTATACCGGGCAGCATATTAGGAAATGTGACCCGCCAGAAAGTCCACCAGGCATTCTCACCCAGGTCGTGAGAAGCTTCTTCCAAAGACCGGTCAAAGCCCTCAAAACGTGACATCAGTACGACCATTGCAAATGGAACACAGACGAGAATGTGGCCTGCTGCAATACTTACTAGGCCCAGCGAGCCTCCCAGCCGTAAGATAAGGATCAGCAGTGCCATAGCCAGGATGATCTCCGGCACTACCAATGGAAGCATGATCACACCCACCACCGGTTTTTGCCCAGGTAATCGGTATCGCGTCACAGCGCGGGCGCCCAGTATGCCCAGGATGGTACTGATCAAAGCAGTTGTAATGCCGACCTTGAGACTGTTCATCAAGGCCCGATGCAAAGCTTCATTAGCAAGCATGATCTGATACCACTTTAGGGTCCATCCACGCAGCGGGAAGCTGATATAAATTGAGTCGTTGAATGAAAAGAGCGGCAAAAATAGTACCGGCAGGTAAAGATACGCGACATAGATCACGGCATACGTGCCAAGAATGCGTGCCGCAAGTTTCATGTTACGGTTCATGAGTTGCGCCCGCTGAGACGCCGGGCAGACCAGGCAAAGGCGGCAACCAGTACCGCAACAATAGTCATTGAAGTCAGCGAGATCGCGGCGCCCGATGGCCAGTTGCTGCCCCGGCTAAACTGGAACTGGATCACATTGGCAATCATGTAGCCATCGGAACCGCCCACCAGTGAGGGGGTGACATAATCTCCTACGGTGGGAATAAAAATCAACACAGATGCCGCCAGGATACCAGGCAGTGCCAACGGCAATACCACGCGAATAAAGCGCATAAACGGGCTGTCGCCCAGATCGGTTGCTGCTTCCAGAACCGATCGGTCAATTTTTTCCAGCGATACGTAAATCGGTAAAATAGCCACCGTCGCCCAGGCGTGTGTCAGGGTAATGACCACGGCTGTGGGGTTGTACATCAGAAAAGTCAACGGCTCACCTATGACACCAAGCGATATCAACCCCGAGTTGATCGCACCGTTGTAACCAAGAATTACTTTCCAGGCAAAAACTCGCAGCAGGTAACTTGTCCAGAAAGGGAGGGTGACCAGAATAATCCACACCATCTTGTGACGTTTGACATAAAACGCAATGAAGTAGGCTAAAGGAAACGCCATGACCACTGTCGCGAGCGTGGTCAATCCAGAAATGCCTAGCGAGCGCAAGAAGAGCACCCGGTACATATCCCGTGTGAGGGCCTCGACATAGTTTTGCAGAGTGCCGCTCATGTCAAAAGACATGTGGCCTGTCTGCTGCCAGAAACTCATTACACCCATCGCCAGGATGGGAATGCACATGAGAGCTCCAACGAGGCCTAGCGTTGGAGAGAGCAGCAAATAGCCACGCAACGCTGGGCGGCGGCTCAAATGGGCGCGCAGCCGCTCAAGGGGGTTCGGGGGTTTGCGGTTCATCAGACTTGCGATTGAGACTGACCTGTCTAAGGATCACTACCACGCTGTTTGTTGCGCGCCGGGTTCAAATCTTCAGCACGATCGGGCGGCACGCACGTGCAGGTGTCCGTACCTTGCCCGCTCAAGTTTGGGCAATAGCAACAACATAGGTAAAGCGTTGCCTGGTTTAAACCAGGCAACGCCTTACGACAAGATCAAAAACCAGTCTTAACTGCCTCGAAGTCGCGGTTGATGCGAGTTTCGACCTCGTCCGCCTGGGGTATCCCCATATGGCCTGATTTGAGATAGGCGATGGGATCTTTGTCCAACCCCAATTGTGCGAGCATGGCCGGGTCGGCCATCTTGAACGACTCGGAGTTGGAATGACCATAACCCCACCAGTCAATTATGTACACTCCCGTTTCGCGCGATGTCATGGCGTTCACAATGTCGTAGGCACCGTCCAGATTAGGCGCGTCCTTGTGCATCATCAGACCGCAACACCAGGTTAGGGCACCTTCCTTCGGGCTGGCGAATCGGACAGCATGCCCTTCGCCTGCAAGACCAACCGGAGTTTCGTTCCAGGTTATGGCCATCACGATCTCGCCTGACGCCATTGCTTGGCTCAGTGATGTCATGTCGTTGGTAAACATCCGAACTTGAGGCCGCAGTTTTTTCATGAGCGCATTGGTCTTGTCAATGTCTGCCCCGGTTAATGGTTTCCCGATATCGACTCCAGCAAGAATCGCCATGCAGTACCAGGTATCTGCGGCGCTATCGATAACGGCAATGCGCCCTTTGTACCGCGGATCAAACAACATCTCCCAGGATTCTTCTTTACCCTGAAGGTCAACAAGGTCGGTACGATAAGTAATCGATGTGGCGCCCCAGTCAAAAGGCATAAACCACTGCCCTGCTCCATCACTAGCACCTTGCAGGTTTACAAGAGCACCAAAAAGATCTCCGTAGTGGTCCAGACGCCCCTTATCCATCGCCTGAAACATGCCCGAGTCTTTCCATCGTGGAATGTCGTTAGAGCAGGGATGCGTAATATCGACAACAAAGCCTGCTTTCATCTTAGTAAAACCTTCCTCGGCGTCACCGAACGTTACGTAGTTTGGCGGGCCACCATGCTTGGCAATATAAGGGGCAAACATGCCGTCATCGTCATAACCTCCCCAGGTAAAATAGGTCGCGTTATCTGCGGCAACCGCTGAGCGAATTCCTAAAGGCATTGCGCTAACGGCGAAGCCCATGGCGCCCAATGTTTTTAGCGCGTCTCGGCGTGTGTATTGCCCATCTCGAAGACGTGCAATAAATTCATTACTTTTCATATTTATCCTCCTTATCTCTGTCAATAGTCGAAAACACTACTGGCGGCACAAGCACCACCTCAACACGCTAAATTTAGTCTATACCCGACGGACCGTCTAGGGGCACTACAACCGGGACGGGATCGCAAGTTAGAATTAAGTCTCTCCTGGCCGGCGTATCTCACCAGTGTTTCGGGGAAAGGTACACCTGGGGTGACTCTGGGCGCGTGCCCGGGTAGTAATTAATTAAAAGAGACTCTTAATTATGGGCCGGAAATCGCAGCAACACCGCCGCCTTCTATTAAAAGGAATCGCAGCATCAGCATTGGCACCGCGGATTGTGATGGGCAATACGGTCACCAACCCTGAGGTCGTGATTGTTGGCGCGGGTATTGCGGGCTTAGAGGCGGCTAAAACGTTGCACAACAAAGGCGTTAGTTTTCTGGTAGTAGAGGCTAATAATCGTATTGGTGGACGTGTGCATACGAATAATAAAATCTTTGGTGTGCCGTTTGATACTCATGCACACTGGATGGGGGCTTCGCCCAGGAATCCGTTGATCTCTCACGCGAGGCAGAATGGTTTTGATGTCTATCGAGACGACGGTGAACAACAGTATTTTGTTGGTAATCGTAAAGCCACCAAGGAGGAACGGACCGAAATCTGGAAAACCGATGCTTTATTCAATAAAAGAATCCGGGGCTCTGCCCTGAGTGATGCAACGGGGCCCGAAGATAACGCCCGGACTGCTCTTGGCGAGGACTTTTTCTCACGACCTTGGGGGTATACGGTTGCATCAGAATATGGCGTCTGGGACATGGCGCAGGACTCTAAAGACTGGTCACCGAAAAGCTGGTGGAACAGTCTGGACGCAGACTTTTGGTTTTGCGGCGAAGGCTATGGCTCGGTTGTAGCCGACTATGGCCGGGGCATACCGGTCAGCCTGGGGACAGCAGTCAGAGAGATTGACTGGAGTGGTGATCATGTCGAGGTAATGACCTCAGCTGGAAAAATCAAGGCACGTGCTGCGATTCTCACCGTATCGGTGGGCGTGCTCGCGGCTGAACGCATAAAATTTACCCCCGCCTTGCCGGTTGAAAAACAAGAAGCAATCGATGATATCGATATGGCAGTCATGAACTACATCGGGCTGCTGTTCAGTGAGGATATTTTTGGCTTTGGCTCAGATGCTTATGTCTATCAGCAACAAATTGATGAAACCGGTGTGGGATACCTCACGAATATCAACCATTCGAATCTTACATACGGTTATGTAGGGGGCAGCCAGGCAAAAGCCTTGGAACGGGAGTCCATGGAGACGGCTATTGCTTATGGCCTGGACGGTATCAAAAGTATGCTGGGCAATGACATGGAAAAGAGATTTGTAAAAGGTTTTGCCACGGCCTGTGGAAAGATACCTTTGTTCGACGGCGCATACTCCGCCGTCAGGCCGGGCAGGTCTGCAGCTCGTGCAGTCCTCGGCAGAACCCTGGCTGAAAAACTCTTCTTTTCAGGCGAGGCAACCCATAGAGCACAGGCCAGTACCGTTAATGGGGGGCTCGACAGCGGCCGCGATTCAGCAAACCAGGCCGCGGCATACATCAAGGCAGATAGTTAAGATTAATTTACGCGCATATGGCCTGATAGAGTTCTCCATTTTCACGAAAAAGGTAACAACAAAACTCCGTATTGGTGATCTTATTTTTGACGACGATGATCACGTGTTTTAAAGATGACAGATCGGAAAAGATGAGAGCGACAGACAACTATCTGAAGACGTTACTGTCCTATTACGAAGAGGAAATTGAAGGAGAGGCTTATTTCTATGGGCTCGTCGATCATTTTGAAGAACAGGAAAAGCTGACGGTACTCGCCAGGGTAGAGCGCCGTGCGGCTGAGTCGGTTGTACCGCTGCTTGAAAAATATGAGTTGGTTCCCAGGGGTGAATCGGAACTCAAAATACGGGGGGAGGGTTATGTCGGGCGACATGCATCGTTCGACTGGTTCGAGTTTATGACGTACATGGTGAACCGCTACCCTGGCTATCTTGAAGATTTCACTGCGCTTGAGAGAATGGCCCCGGAAGAAGATCTTTGTGCTCTGAATGTTTTGACGGACCATGAAGTGGCGGCGATTGAATTTGCAAAACGAGAGCTGGCGGGAGATCCGGATAGCCTGGCACCCCTGTACGATTATCTTGATCCACGCAGGTAAAGAAATTTTGTGCCATTCTGGACCGTCGACGAATTAAGTCGATACAAGGAGACTCAGGCTAGCTTGAAGGGTACGCTGTGTAATGCTGGCATGGATCCAGACTTCGACGGGTAGAGCCGCCACGAGGTAGCGCTTGTCGAAATCCGCAGCTAGGATTGTTGGAGACTTAGAACCATTAAGGGGGGAGATCCATGCGATTTGGGATCAAGACAGCACCTCAGCATACCAGTTGGGGGGATATGTTGGATGTCTGGCGGGCCGCTGACGAGGTTGAACTCTTTGAAACGGCCTGGAACTTTGATCATTTCTATCCGC
>Ga0208765_1001077_pt1 | contig 17176 bp, 15 predicted proteins | sample ETNtaG_2_FD_185783 | JGI IMG/M metagenome (GOLD analysis project Ga0208765, IMG submission 185783) | Marine microbial and viral communities from oxygen minimum zone, Eastern Pacific Ocean - ETNP201406SV203 (SPAdes) (version 2) | ecosystem: Environmental > Aquatic > Marine > Oceanic ... | reverse complement strand
AAGCCTGTTTCCAGGGGTTTTGTTTGTGGAGCTGATCGGAATCGAACCGACGACCCCCTGCTTGCAAAGCAGGTGCTCTAGCCAACTGAGCTACAGCCCCAATAACTCTCAGAGGGTACCGAAGTAAAGCTTGGAGCACGACTTAAGCAAACAAGCGATTTTGCAGGCATGATCAAGGTATTGAATTTCGTTACAAATCGAAAATTCCCTTGAGGAGGGACATCTAATGACTATGCCCGCGATTTCGTTAGCTGCGGTGAGCGGCCGCCGTCAACAAACACTCGATATCGCTGCGGAAATCGAACAGCGCGGCTTTACCGGTATTTACTGCCCCTCAATGGGTGATTGTGTTGCTCTTTGCCAAGCGATCGCTTCGGTCACCAATGAAATAACTTTCGGCACTTCAGTCCAACCTATTTATTTCAGGAATCCGGAGGACCTCGCAGCGACTGCTGCTTTCATCCACGAAATAAGCAACGGACGATTCCGATTGGGGATAGGTGTAACCCATGGACCCGTTCACCAACGTTTAGGAATTACTCCAGGAAAACCTTTAGCTGATACCCGTGACTATGTAGCCGCGATGCAGCGAGCCGCCGACCATCACGGAGAATTGCCTCCAATTGTGTTGGCGACCTTGAGAAGAAAAATGGTTGAACTCTCAGTCGAAATTAGTGCGGGAGCAGTGTGGGCGAATGCAAGCCGCAATGACTTCAACAATTCAGTCGCTGACATACCAGAAGATGTTCAGGGTAGTGATTTCTTTATTGGCAACATGATTCCGACGGTGATCGATGACGATCGGGAAGCCGGCGCTGCACGGAACAGAAAAACTCTGCAGGGATATGTAGCTCTACCCAACTACCGCAACTATTGGAAACAAGCTGGGTACGTCGAGGAGATGGAAGGCATAGAAGCCGCTCTTGGCGATGGAGACCGAGATCGAGTCTTGACATGTATGTCGGATGAATGGCTATCGAACGCGACACTCTATGGCTCTCAAAACGAAGTAAGGGAAGGGGTAGAAGAGTGGTTCGACCAGGGTTGTAAGACTCCAATTCTGGTGCCTTCCAGCACTAGCGGCGGCCAAATGCACGCCATACAAGAACTGTTCGACTGTTTCTCGTGAGTCAGTCAACCGGAGTTCTAGTTGTCCTCTGAAATAGACCTTGATGCTGCCGCTGCACGCCTTGCGGGTGTGGTTAGACGAACGCCGGTACTTAGGTCCCGTCTCCTAGACGAACGCGTCGGCGCGGAAGTCCATCTCAAAGCAGAACATCTGCAGCGGACTGGCGCCTTTAAATTCCGCGGCGCATTCAACGCGATTGCCGCGCTACCAAATTCTGTTCGCCAATTAGGAATCATCTCCTATTCCTCAGGCAACCACGCTCAAGCTGTCGCGCGTGCTGCCCAGCTATTCGCTGTTCCGTCAACCATCGTGATGCCGACTGACGCTCCGCATTCGAAACGGGCCGCTACAGAAAGTTACGGCGCTGAAATCATTAGCTACGACCGTTATACCCAACGTCGTGAAGATATCGCCGCTGAGGTAGTACAGGACAGGGACTTAACCCTGATCCCTCCGTTCGATCACCCAGACGTAATTGCTGGCCAATCAACTTGCACCCAAGAATTATTCGAAGACTCCGGTCCCCTAGACCAACTGATTGTGCCAGTGGGGGGAGGTGGATTGATCTCTGGTAGTGCATTAGCAGCACATCGCGAAAACAAAAAGTGCGAGATTGTGGGTGTTGAGCCTGATTCCGGCAACGACGTTCAGTTATCGCTTCGCGAAGGCCGAATCATCGAAATTGATGTCCCAGAAACTATTGCTGACGGGCAGCAAACGACGTCGCCCGGTGTTCACACATTCGCTGTGATGCAACAGCACGTCACTGAGATAGCGACGGTGAGCGACGATCAGATTCTTGACGCCATGGATTATTTATTTCGATTCCAAAAGCAGACCGTAGAACCCAGCGGTGCTTGTGCTTTGGCCGCCCTTTTGGCAGGCGCAGTCAAACCCGCGGGAAACCGAATTGGGGTCATTTTGTCTGGAGGCAACATTTCACCAGAACGATTTGTAGAACTGATGGGGCAACACTGAGAAATCTCAGTGGCTTTAACCTGCTCGAATCAGCGTTTCGACCTGCCCGAGATAACGAACCTCTTCGTCTCGAGACACATCTAAATCATCAACCCATGGTTCGAAGAATGATCGCCATCGTTGAGCCCAGGTGTGTTCAGCGGTAACCCGCGACCATGCCGCCTCTCCAATTTTCTCTAGCTCCTGTTTGTCAGCAATAAGCACCGGAACCAAGTGCGCCAGATCTTCGCTTGATTGGAACGTCACAATTTCGTCACCTGGAACCAAAACATGGCCGACTGCGGCTCTTGCTTGAACAAGAGACGGCGTCCCCACAACAGCAGCTTCGTAGACACTATTGGACAGGCCAAGTTCAAAAAAAGATTTCCTCACCTGTGATTGATGAGCCAACGAAACTGGCAACTCAACTAACAAGTGCGCCCCGGCAAACAAGGTGGCTCGTTCCGGCAGAGGCAAAGCGGCGATGACTGACACGTCGAGTGGCAATTCCGACCAGCCTTCTCCCATGACAACGACATCGTCTAGGTGATCTAAACCCATCACGACATCAATATTTTCTGGGTCAGCATCTCCTACAACTACAACTCCTCGTCGTTCGGAAGGAACAAAGTTCATTAACGCTGGCGGATGAACTGCAGGTTCAATCAGGGAGAGTCGGAAGGTGCCCAGGTTCGCGTATTCATCGAAGGTTTGCAGATCAGGGACTGCAACCAAGTCGTATTCCCGCAGGTCATCGCTGAGTGCGCTTAAGTCTGTTGTCGCTCCTTGGAGCGTCGGCCCGGTGTGCAAACAAAGAGCCACCGTTTCCGACGCGGCCGTCAAAGCACGGATTTCTTCCCTGTCAGGAGCGCCAGCAGATGGAATGACAATCAACATTTCAGGTGAATACCGATCGAGTCCCCACTTGATCGCTGCCTTGGTGGGTGCTACTGCGACTACTTCATGCCCCAAAAACCTCAGCGGGTCGGCTACCTGCAAGCGCACGGGTGACTCAGGGGCATCTACTCCGTAACCGGTTACTACTATCCGCATTGTGGGGGCCATCTCTGTAGGTCAAGCTGATCGGTCCGCTATGGGGCCTCCCACTTCAGTGTGGAACACTTTCCGATGAATTTCGATGACCATTAGAGGGTTCATTTTGAAGACCTCTCACCACAACTCCCACCGCTACTACCAACACAACGATTGAAGTCCACACGTTGACTCGAACACCAAACACCTCAGTGGCCTTATCGGCCCGAAGTAGCTCAATCCATAGTCTTCCCAGGGTGTACCCGGCTACATAAATGGCCCAGCTGTAGCCCTTCCTAAGTTGGGGAAATAACCTCGGCGTAAGCACCGCTATAAACGCAGCAACTCCCAAATTCCACAAAGCTTCATAGAGGAAAGTCGGATGAAAGGTTTGTGAGTCCGCGTATTCCATGGGTCGATGCTCACTGTCAATTCGCAACCCCCAAGGCAAATCGGTCGGTCTCCCAAACAATTCTTGATTGAACCAATTTCCCAGCCGTCCGACCGCTTGAGCTATCGGAATTCCAACAGCGGTGGCATCAAACATTGCAGCGACGTCGCCATGTTCTCGACGTACTATCCACCACGCAACTAGCGTGGCCGCAGCCACTCCTCCCCAAATCCCAAGTCCTCCTTTCCAAAGTTTTGGGATCTCAGCCCAGTTGCCTTGGAATCGACTGAAGTCAGTGGCGACGTGATAAAGGCGAGCTCCTATTATTCCGGCTGGAATTGACCAGGTCGCCATCCGATGCACCATCACCGGGTCTCCGCCTGCGGCTTCATAACGGCGGCTGCTTACCCACACCGCGAGCAAAGCCCCAACTGCAATCGCCAATCCATAGGCACGTAACTCAAAAGCACCTATTTGAATGGAGCTTGTCGATGGGCTTGGGATTGCAGCAAACATCACACTCTCCTGTCACGCTGAGGATATAGCCAAAGGGTTGCTTCTAGAGAGGCGTCCTTACCAGAACAGCTTCGTCCGCGTTCTTAATCCGAGATTAAGTAGTGGACAGACCCTCATACACAGCAGCGGTAATTCCTCGATTTTCGAGTTCCTGCAACCAGGGAAGTGGATCATCCAACATTCCTAAACTCCACGAACCCGAAGGCAACACACCCAAAAGCGACCATTCCGCAGCTATCGCTGCGACAGCGGCCGCTGCCGCCGAAGGGTAGTCAATTGCTCCGATCACTTCAGTAGTTTGGACCCCGTCTCGAATGCCCCGAATTTCAACTCGGACTGCCCCTGGACCGCCGTCGCTGTGAGGGGGACGAAGCATTGGTAGCCAAGCAGTTAGCCGATCGCGTCTGGTGGCCGCCACCTTCGCTGTAATTCGTTCAGCTTCAGGGAAACTTGCCGACAATAAGACAGGGTCGGCGAGTGCTGCCCTATAGCAATCTCGGGCACCAAGTGGATCAGGGAACCAGACCAGTTCTCGGCCTGCACCACTGGGGCGCTTCATCCAGCTTCCATTGCGCCGTTCAAGTGCCTCCTTTGTTCTTGCACGATGAAGCTGACGTTGGCACGAAGGGCCCCCAGTACCCATTCGGGCTACATGGAGCTCTTCGACGCGATCGAATCTCTCTCCACCGTGACGCGCGAGTAGACAACTCAAGCCCGGCGAAAAGGCAGCCCCCACGATGATCGACCGGTCAGCTTTTTCAGCTGTTGAATCAAGCTCTAACAACCCTTCCACATCATTTAATGCATCTGACAAAGAGACAACGTGAGAACCATTCCCGATTGCCTCTTCAGCAAGTTCTGCATGTCCACCCGAGGGTTGAGCTAATACGGTTACCTCCGCTGCTGGGAGTGGACCGGGAGCAACAACTTCGATATCGACGTCAACCAACTGGCGAACAAAACCATGCATCCGTTGAGGACGTCTTGCGCCAAGAATCAATCTGTCGACTACGCCCGAAGCCGCAAGTTGTCGCGCGACCCGTCGACCAACAACCCCCGAACCTATAACAGCAACTGTTGACATATCAGCGGAAGTCCGGGCCGCTTAACTGTCGCCACTTACCTTGACGCGGGGGAATTCCTCCCGATCCTCTTAGACGCAAGATGGCAGCAACAACCGTTCCTACACCCATTGCCAAGATTGCTCGGCGTAGTGCTCGCACAACTACCTCCGCTCAGAGACTTAAATCACAGGTTATGTGATACCGGTTGTTCGGAACGTGGGGCTAGCTGGAGTCGAACCAGCGACCTCACCCTTATCAGGGGTGCGCTCTAACCAACTGAGCTATAGCCCCGAACAAGTGTCCGATAGTAGCGGCGCTACTGACGCGTCACCAACGTGATTGTGTTTAAGAGGGCGGTTGATCTTCCTCTAACAGCGTCACTCGTACTCCGCCAACAAGGTCACTAATGAGATTAAAGATGATTGTCAGCAGAACATTAAACGCAACCCCGGCAACAAATAACACCGCTCCAATGACCGTCGCTCGCCGGAAAATTTCGTCTCCATTGATCTCCCATACCTCATATGAGCCGACCTCGGCGATGAAGGACTCGATATTGGTGATCACGCCTGATTGCACTGCAGCGGTCCACAGTAGGTAGCCGGCGATTACTGTCGCTCCATACAGGCAGGCGTACAACAAGACCGAAACCTTCAATACCGACCAAGGATCGATATGTCTGATGGTTCGTCGAGTTCTCTTTACTCGAGCGCGACGTCTTCCTAGCCATCCAAGATCTTCTTCTGCCAACAAAATTGGTGCCTCGTCGGCTGGTGCTATTGGAAGAACTGGCTCAATTTGCTGACTTATCTGGGTATCAACAACCGAAGGTTGTGATTTGTCGATTAACGGAACAACCCCAGTTTCATCATTTGGCTCTGGGATCTCGACTGGTTCACTCCTTTTTTGACCTGCCGGGGGGCGCCTAACAACTTGTTTGTCTTTTGTTCGCCGTTCTTCTTTAGGAGCGCGGCTGCGCTTTGTTTCGGAGGCTTTCTGTCTTTTTGAGCGCTGACGGCTGGGTCCTTGTTGGTCTAGTCCAACCGCACGCGCGAATGTTTCATCGTCAACCCCATCTACAGAAGGGTTTCCTTGGTCTGGTTGATCGGAATCAGCCACGCGTCGAAGTGTACGGGAGCACAACCCTTAGCTGGGCGCGGTGCTCAGTTTGCTGCTTCAGTTTCGGCCGTTTCGTCGAGATCTAACGTGACTGGAGACAACGCAGCAACTGTCTCCTCGTCACCGACATTCATGACTTTGACACCCGTCGCGTCGCGTCGTTGTTCCGCTATTTCCGAAACTGCCGTCCTAATCAACACACCACCCGACGACACCATGATCACCTCGTCATCCATTTCGACCATCCGAGCGCCAATAACTGCGGCACCACGTGCCTCGGTCAGCTTTATTCCTTTGACTCCCATTGTTCCTCTCCCTTTGCGGGGGTAAGCCTCGATGGGAGTTCTCTTTCCGTAGCCTCCTTCAGTCACCGTCAACAAATAACGTTGATCATTTTCCGAAGTCGAGGCAGCGGCTACGACAACATCGTCCGCTCTCAATTTCATCCCCCTGACCCCAGCCGCACTTCTTCCCATTGGGCGCACCTGGTTGCCAGCGAACCTGATCGCCTGACCTGCACTACTGACTAAAACGACGTCATCGTTTTCTCGGACTTGAATAACCCTTACAAGCTCATCTCCATCGCGGAGCTTTATTGCTATAAGCCCATTAGTTCGATTCTTGTCATATTCGGTAAAGGTCGTTTTCTTGACGACTCCTTTGCGAGTTACAAACAGCAGAAACTCGTCAGCAACGAATTCTTGTGTGTCAATGACGGCTTCAACTACTTCATCTGGTTCCAACTGCAGCAAATTGACTACGGCTGTTCCGCGAGCTGTTCGTTCCATCATGGGAACCTGGTACGCCTTGAGGCGGTACACCTTTCCACGATTGGTAAAGAACAACAGGTACGAGTGAGCAGTTGTCGTCAAGACGCGAACCAAAATATCGTCCTCTTTAAGTCGTGCTCCTTGTACTCCCCTACCTCCACGCCCTTGCGTACGGAAGGTGTCGGCGGCGACCGATTTGATATAGCCGCCTTTGCTGAGGGTAATAACCACCGGTTCATTGTCGATTAAATCTTCAACTTCCATATCTCCTTCATCGAACACAATTTGTGAACGCCGCGGAGTGTCATGTTCTTCCCTGACTTCTTGGAGTTCTTCTTTTATGACTGCCCGAAGTTGGCTGTCATTGCTCAGGATTTCTTCCAGTTCTTTGATCCGGGCTTGAAGTTCCAGTAATTCCTCTTCGAGTCGCGTTCGACCCAATCTGGTTAGCCGCCCCAATTGCATGTCAAGGATATGGTTCGCTTGTCGTTCGCTAAAGGAGAACGGCTCCAACTGGAGTTCCCCAAGAGCAGATACTCGATCTTCACTCGCCCTGATGAGGGTGATTATTTCGTCGATCAAGTCCAGTGCCCGAAGCAACCCTTCGACGATGTGGGCACGATCTCGTGCTTGGCTGAGTCGATATTCTGAGCGCCGCGTTACGACGTCGATCTGATGTTCAACGTAGGCACTCAACGCGTCTCGAAGATTTATAGTCCGAGGAACGCCATCGATGAGGGCCACCATGTTCGCTGCAAAGCTTGTTTGCAAAGGGCTGTGTTTATAAAGGTTGTTGAGGACAACACTTGCCGGCGCGTCTCGTTTTAGTTCAATAACAAATCTGGTTTGACCTTTAGCTGACTCATTACGTAGCTCTCGTATTCCGTCAATAATTTTTCGATCGACCGCATCAGCAATTTTTTGCTCGATATTTTCAACTGACTGTTGGTATGGAATCTCAGTGACAACTATTTGGGTGTTCTTCCCATCTTCAACAATTTCTGCTTTGGCTCTGATCCGAATGGACCCGCGCCCTGTCGTAAATGCGCTCGTTAGGCCAGCTCTTCCCATGATGAAGCCACCCGTTGGGAAATCAGGGCCTTGTACGAACTCCATAAGATCGGCGACTGTCGCATCTGGGTTGTCAATCAAATGAAGCGTCGCGTCGATAACTTCAGTCAAATTGTGCGTCGGAATATTTGTTGCCATTCCCACCGCTATTCCCTGGCTTCCATTAACAAGCAAGTTCGGGAAACGGGCTGGCATTACTAAAGGCTCTTCGCCTGATCCATCGAAAGTAGGGGCTAGGTCAACAGTGTCCTCGTCGATACTTTCGACCATTCGCATTGCAAGATCAGTAAGTCGGCATTCGGTATATCTATAAGCTGCCGGCGGATCACTCGGCGAACCAAAGTTGCCATGCGGGTCAATCAGCGTGTTTGCCAAGCTAAATGTTTGACCCATTCGAACCATGGCTTCGTAGATTGCGTTATCACCATGAGGGTGATAGTTGCCAATAACATCGCCGACGACGGTGGCACATTTCTTGTGCGGTCTGTCCGGTCTCATCCCAGTTGAAAACATTGACCACAAAATTCTTCGATGAACAGGCTTCAATCCGTCGCGGGCATCTGGAAGAGCCCTCGCTGTGATGACTGACATCGCGTAGTCAAGAAACGATTGTTCCATCTCTTGTTGGATTTCAATTGGCTCTATTGATAAGCGACTTTCGTCATCTGGGATTTGGCCATCGGGTGAAGATTGGTCGTCCATGGTGCTCAAATATCCAAGAAGCGAACGTCATGCGCGTTGTTTTGGATAAATCCCTTTCGGCTCTCGACATGTTCGCCCATCAGGACGCTGAAAATGTTGTCAGCTATTGAAGCTTCGTCGACAGTTACTTGAAGCAAAGTCCGCGTTTCGGGATTCATCGTTGTCTCCCACAACTCATCCGCGTCCATTTCGCCGAGCCCTTTCAGACGTTGGAATTCATTCTTGTGATTCGGTCTGTCGGATAAAAATTCTGATTTCGCGACATCGTCTTTTAGATAAACCGTGTCATTGCCGACTTTGGTCGAATAAAGCGGCGGTTGAGCAATATAGATATGTCCACCGAGCACTAAATCTTTCATCTGGCGCCAAAAGAAAGTCAGCAACAGCGTTCGAATATGGCTTCCGTCTACATCAGCGTCACACAGCAACACAACCTTGTGATATCGAATTTTTTCGACATCAAAATTACCTTCACCATCTCCGATCCCTGCTCCTATCGCAGAAATGAGTGCCTGGACTTCGGTGTTTTGGTACATCTTTTCGAGCCGTCCACCAAGGCGCTCGACATTCAAAATCTTCCCTCGAATAGGAAGGATCGCCATAGTTCTGGGGTCTCTGGCATCTTTCGCGGACCCTCCAGCTGAGTCTCCTTCAACTATGTAGACCTCGCTTTCAGCAGCGTCCCCCGATGAACAGTCTGTGAGTTTGCCAGGCAGACCCGCACCCGCTAGTGCTGACTTCCTTATCGTATTTTTTGCTTTTTGAGCCGCGAGACGTGCCCTCCGCGCGTCGATCGCTTTACCGATCGTTCTCTTCGCTTCTTTGGGATGTTCTTCAAGCCAATCGGTCAAGGCATCATTGGTAGCTTTTTGGACCAGGCTTCGCATCGAGGTATTGCCCAGTTTGGCCTTAGTTTGACCTTCAAATTGGGGCTCTTGAAGGCGAACACTCACTATCGCAGTTAGCCCCTCGCGGATGTCGTCACCTTGGAGGTTGTCTTCTTTTTCTTTGAGAAGATTCTTTGCCCGGGCATAACGGTTAACCGTCGAGGTCAAGGCAGTTTTAAACCCTTCTTCATGCATACCCCCTTCAATCGTGCTGATTCCATTAGCAAACGAATGGATCCCGTCAAGTTGGTATCCCGTATTCCATTGGAAAGCTATTTCAACTTCATCGCCTTCTTCTGCCGCGTCGAGGTATCCAACCTCGTCAAAAAGTGGGTCTTTAGCGTCGTTGAGATGGCGAACAAAATCTCTGATTCCGCCGTCATATTGGAATTCGGCTTCTGTTGGAGAAATATCCCTCTCATCGCGGAAAGCAATCTTCAAGCCGGCGTTCAAAAACGCCATCATCTGAAATCTCTCTAGGAGGGTTTGTGCTCGGAACTCAACGGAATCAAATACGGACGGGTCGGGGGTAAAGGTAACGCTGGTGCCTGTTTGTGATCCAGGTGAATCTCCTACCTCTTTGATTGGCCCAACCGGTTGTCCTCCGTCATGAAAATCTTGTCTCCATCGACGACCATCGCGATTTATCTCCAGTTCCACATAGGTCGACAAAGCATTAACGACTGATACTCCTACCCCATGCAAGCCACCTGAGACTTTGTATCCACCGCCGCCAAATTTTCCGCCAGCATGCAACACCGTCATCACAACTTCAGCTGCAGATTTATCTGGATATTTCGGGTGTTGACCTACGGGAATGCCACGACCATCATCAACCACGCGACATCGTCCATCAGCGAGAATGACGACCTCGATGGTTGAGCAGTGCCCGGCCATCGCTTCATCTACTGAATTATCTACGACTTCATAAACCAGATGGTGAAGTCCCGCTGGGCCTGTTGATCCGATGTACATACCGGGGCGTTTACGAACTGCTTCCAAACCTTCAAGAACTTGAATATTTTCTGCCTGGTATGTTGCGTCGCTCACTTAACCCCTTTTCGTGAGTCAAATACTACCAGTAGGAGGGGTCCCGTAGAGGTAGGGTTAAATTCGTTATATGGCTTCTCAAGCCTTCTGACGCAAAATACTTACGTTATGAGCCTTTGACGTGAACTTTGAGACCGGAAAAGTTGAGTTTTGGGTCTATGTCTCTCAACTTTGCAACTAGCTCTTGTTCTAAATACTGAATCTCAGTTGCCCACCCTGGATGGTCAACATCAATAAGAAGACAATTATCAACGACTCGACGGGGCTTACAGTGATCTGCAATGGTTGGGCCGACGGCTTCTGCCCAGTGTTGGTAAACGAGAAACATGGCTCCGTCATCACCAAAGTCACTGACAAGCCGTTTTAAAACATCGCGCAACGATCGTGGTTGATGCCATTGGGATGATCCTCCACCGCTAGTTTCCATGGATTCGACCTTCGACAATTTCTAATGTTTGGACTGGATCAATTCCGTCAGGAACCGTTCCTGTCGCTGAGGTTAAAATTATTTGTGAATCAGGAAGACACTCCACGAGCCTTTTGGCGCGGGTTTCGTCTAGTTCAGAAAACACATCGTCCAACAGAACAACCGATTGATCTCCTGTTGCTTCTTCAACGAAAACATATGTCGCTAACCGCAACGCTAAAGCCAAACTACGTTGCTCTCCTTGTGATGCATGAAATCGAGAATGGAGCGGCCCTAAAAGAATGGTCAGATCATCGCGATGAGGCCCCACTAATGTCATTCCTCTTCTAATTTCATCACCCTGCACTCTTGAAAGAACAGCTGCGAGTCCTTCGTCCCTCCAGTCAGTGTCAAGCTGTAGTGATACATCGGTATCGAGGCCTGACACCCGTTGGTAGAAATCTGAAACCACTGGATGGATGGAGGCTATGAAATTGGCTCTGTGTTGTCCCACCACGTTCGCGGCCTCTATTAGTTGTTCGTCCCAGACAAGCAAGTTGGCTCCCAAGTCCTCGGAATAGCGGCCTCGGGCTTGTTTCAATAGATTGTTTCGCTGTCGAAGAATTTGGTCAAAGTCGGTTCGAACTGCCCTGAACTCAACACTTCCTAGGGCGATTGTTTCATCTAATAGAGATCGTCTAACTGAAGGTGGGCCTTTAATGATGTCTAGATCGTTTGGACTAAAGACAACAATCCGAACCGTGTCACCCAAGTCTCGGAATTTCTTTATTTTTTGTTTATTTACTTGAGCTTTTGAGCGCCCTTGTGCTGCTAGCTCCACCTCGACAAGTGAGGTTCTGCCTTCGTGTTCAACTTCTGCCCTCAAATAAGCAGCTGGTCTTCCAGCTGCAACTAGAGCATCAACCTTTGCTCCGCGAAACGATCGAGCACCGCTCAACAAATGAAGTCCCTCAATTAGGTTCGTTTTTCCGTGCCCGTTTAATCCAATAACAAGAGTGACCTTTTCGTTAAGTTCAACGTCAGTTGCTGAGTGGTTACGGAAGTCTGTAAGCCACAGGCGCTTAATGATCAATATCTTGTCGGTTTACTCAAGAAACTCGAACTGGCATTAACAAATACAAGAAGTCGCCGCCTTCACTTGAACGAAGCACTGCTGGCTTTAACGCGTCAAGAGTTTCGAGTACAACTTCATCACCAGGCGCAGCTTCTAGCCCCTGAATAAGATATTCAGGGTTGAAAGCGACAGTCAGTTCGTCGCCGTTGTATTGGGCATCCACTTCCTCGTGTGCCTGGCCTACATCTTGCGTGACGGCCATTAACTCCACACAATCGGCCTTCTGGGTGATTCTTAATGGTGTTGTGTCTCGCGCCATCAACTTCACTCGCCGAACAGCTTCTAACAAGGGCTCTCGACCAATGGTCAGCTGGTTTGGGTAACTGCTTGGAATTAGCTGTCTGTAGTTAGGGAACTCCCCCTCAATTAGCCGGGTCGTTACCTGAACGTCCCCGTCGTCGACGGTTACATCGAAACTAACTTCGCGTTCACCTAACCGAACGGTGACCTCTTCGGATTCGCCCAGCACTCGTCCCAACTCATCGAGAGCTCTCGAAGGAACCAGTACTTTTTGACCTTCACTCAGAACTGTTGCCTCAGGAAGGTCTCGCACAGCAAGGCGATAAGAGTCAGTGGCCACCAAACGAAGTCCCCCGTCTTCGGCTGACATCAGGACGCCAGTGAGAATGGGTCTCGCGTCATCTCCGCTTGCAGCCCGGACAACTTGCTTCAACCCAGCAGCTAGATCTGCTGTCGAAACCGTCACCTCATCGCCTTTGGGGTCAGACAGAGAAGGGAAATCATCGACAGGAAGCGTCCGGACAGAAAATTGTGAACGCCCGCCTGAGATCTTCGCTTCCTCTCCGGCAACTTCTACTTCGATTGCTCCAGAGTCAAGAGAACGAATGATGTCGACAGCTATACGCGACGGCAAAACAGCTTCACCAGGTTCTGTTACAGCAACAGGTACTGACGCTCTAACAGTGATCTCTAAATCACTTCCGGTCATTGTTAGAACATCTTTGTGAGCTTTTAAATGAATGCCAGTAAGAACTGGCAAAGCACCACCTCGACTACTCACAGCTCTACTTGCCGTGCCTAGTTGTTCGACGAGTGCGTCGCGTTCACATCGAAATTTCACGTCGCCCTTCTTCTTTCTATTTGTTTTCTAAAATTTAATAGTGGTAATAGGTCCTGTGGATTGTGGATAAACCCACATAACCCCTAGTCAGTTGCTGTTTCTTTATCGACACTACTGTCCACCGCCACCCACAGGAGACCTAACCCATTTACAAAGGTTTCCAATTTGTGTGGATAACCAAACTTTTTCCACCCCGTCTCCACAATGTGATCCAGAACCTTATCCACTGGTTAATTGGACTTGATATCAGAGATCAATGCGCTGACTTGGTCGTAAACTTGCCGCCGCTCCGCCATCTGGTTTCCAACTTTTTCGACAGCATGCATGACGGTTGTGTGATCACGCCCTCCAAATTCTCGAGCAATTGCTGGATAACTCAAGTCCGTTAATTCACGAACGACGTACATGCTTATTTGGCGGGCCTGCACAAGACTGCGGTGCCTTCGTTTTCCCTGTAGTTCCTCTACGTCGTACCCAAACATGTCAGAGGTGGCGTTGAGAATCACATCCGGAGTAATTGGCCTGGACTCGTTGTTGTGCACGATATCGCCAAGGACTCGTTCAGCAAGATCGACTGAAATCGGCTCATCGGTCAACGACGCGTATGCGCTGACACGGATTAGAGCCCCCTCGAGTTCACGGATGTTGTTTGTTATAAGTTCCGCAATAAATTCCAATGCTTCGTCCGGAACTTCACTTCGCGCCACTTCGGTTTTCTTCCTAAGAATGGCAAGGCGGGTCTCAACATCAGGCGGTTGGATATCGGTAATGAGGCCCCACTCGAATCTGCTCCGCAGACGATCTTCCAACGTTGCGATATTCCTTGGAGGTCTATCTGAAGACAGAATGACTTGTCTACCAGCTCCGTGAAGTGAATTGAATGTGTGGAAAAACTCTTCCTGGAGTCCCTCTTTGCCTTCCATGAACTGAATGTCATCGATTAACAAAACATCAATGTCGCGATAGCGACGTTTGAAGGTGCTTGTAGTAGAAGTACGTATCGCTTCAACGAATTCATTCATGAAGGTTTCCGTTGAAACATATCTAGCTGTGTAGTTGGGGTATGTACTCCTGATGTAATGAACTATCGCTTGGAGAAGATGGGTTTTCCCTAGTCCAGCGGCGCCATGAATAAACAACGGGTTATAACTTCTGCCTGGAGTTTCAGCTACCGCCAGTGCCGCCGCATGAGCAAATCGGTTACTGGTCCCGGTAACAAATGATTCAAAGGTGTAGAGCGGCTGGATTGTGTCGGTATAGGAGTCACCAGTTGAACCATTTGGTCTAGTGGTGTTGCTTGTCGGGCTTCCTAGTCGATCCCGCAGGTCGGGTGCAGCGGGTGTTTCTTCCTCAACTTGAGGTTCCTCGTCAATCAAGGACGAGTTTGCAAGCTCGGGCTGTACGTCAATTTCGATGATGTTGGTTCTACATCCGGCGTCAGCTAGAGCTGCTTCAACCATGGGCAAATAACGATTCAACACACGGTCGCGGATGACACTACTTGGAGCTACCAAGACAACACGATCGGTTGCCATCGTCACCATATGGAGATCACGAAACGAAGTAAGCCAAACCGCCTCTGAGACCTGACTTCGAAGCAATCCTCGACAAGTCGTCCAAACGGCGTCAGCATTCAAGCTAACGTCGTCGTTTCCGTCCATTTTTTCTTGATTACTTAGGGTTTTATCAGCCATAAGGCCTCACAAATCACACCATGTGGAAAACCTGTGGCTGTTGTGTAAAACCCCAAGGTCCACTCATTCGCGAGTTGTGGAACCTAGCACTCCGTGGCCAACAAGGCCAAAACAACTACTCTGAGTGATAACTTTGTAACTATTACGACGCATTTAGCACGTTCCGCGCGAGAATCGACAGAACACGCTAAAAATCAGGACTTTCGGCGATCATGTTTCTGTTTCATTGCATTCCCCTCTAGGCTGATTTTGTTCAGATGTAGTCGGATGACTCATCAGACAAGATTTAGGCAAAATTCTTATTCAACCGTCCAAATTGTTGTCCTGTAAGGCAATCGTGGACTCTAGACAAAACGGCGATGCAATTAACGATCGCGGTCTAGCTCCTTCCCCTTTCAGTCACAGCAACGGACTTATCTAGCCCCGAATCGGAGGCCGAGATTATGAAACGCACCTTCCAACCCAATACCCGTCGACGATCGCGCCGACATGGGTTTCGTCACCGAATGTCAAGCAAGGCAGGACGTTCAATCATCAAAGCACGGCGTGCTAAGGGCCGGCAACGGCTGAGCGCTTGATTGAAAGTTGTAGCCAAAGAGCTGATTTTGTCGCACTAAAACGATCCAATCGGTTATCTGGGCAACATTTTTGGATGACGTTCTCTCCTGACTCGACGCTAAAAAATCCGCGCGTTGCCTACGCAATAGGGCGTAGCTACGGAAACGCGGTTCAACGGAATCGCCTAAGAAGACAAAGCCAGGCAATTCTTCGTGAAGTCGAAAGTCAACTCCCTAAGGGGCGTTATTTAATAGGAATTCGGCCAGCTGCTCCAGTTGCCGCCTTCTCGCAATTACGTGAGGACATGAGTGGTCTCATAGTCCGATTAGAAGAAGAGAAATGAACTTCCCCCGAATAGCTCTCACCAAACTCATCCGTGTGTACCAAAGCCTCACTTCACAGCGCTTCCCTGTCTGTCGCTTTGACCCCACATGTTCTCGCTACGCCATAGAAGCCATTGAACATCATGGTGCTTTGCGGGGAGTCGGATATGCACTACGCAGGATTTGTCGATGCCATCCCTGGGGTGGGTGGGGATATGACCCTGTACCTGCAGCAACCCAAAGAGTCGAGGCCTGATGTTTGACTTAATTGCTCGTGTTCTTGCTTGGTTCTACGACTTTTCTGGCAGTTACGCGATTTCTATTGTCCTGCTGACATTTTTGATCATGTTGATTCTGACGCCTTTAACACTTAAAGGCACACGCTCAATGATGCGCATCCAACAACTACAACCAGAGTTGAAACGGATACAAGCAGAACACAAAGGGGATCGACAGAAAGTTAACGAAGCAACCATGGCCTTGTACAAACAGCATGGTGCGAATCCATTAGCTGGTTGCCTCCCCACCCTTGTTCAACTTCCAGTATTTATCGTCCTCTACCGAGTTATTAACGGCATGACCAAGATGGGAGGGGATGGAGTTCCCAACCCGTCTTACCTAAAGAAAGACTCAGTCCTTTACCAGGATTTAGTTGCCGACAACGGCGAGATGGTTTCTTTCGGGATTGATTTATCCGAAGCAGCGAAAGATGTAATACAAGCCAATTTCGTCGACGGACTCCCCTACCTCGCTCTTGTGGCAATTACTTTCGTCCTGTCTTTCCTCCAACAAGCGCAGATGAAAGCCCATCGCGGAGATGCTGCTGCACAAAATCCGCAGATGGAAATGCTGATGAAAATCATGCCGTACATGCTGCCCGTCTTCGCGTTTCTAGTTCAGGCAGCTCTCGGTGTTTATTTCATCGCCTCGAGTCTGTACCGAATAGCCCAACAGGCATTTATCCATAAGACGATGAAACCAGTAACGACTGCCGCTACTCCCATCGAAGCAGAGCTAATTGAAGAAGAACCTCCTACTAAAGAAGTAACAAACCAACGCTCAAAGAAAGCGGTAGCTGCTCAGGACGAACGCCGCAAAGCCCGTGACGAGCGGAGCAAGCAACGAAGATCAGGGCGTCGCCCACCCTCTACAGAGAGTGAATCGCCCAAGGCACAAAAATCGAAGAACGAAGAGGAACAGAATCCGATTCAATCCAAGCGAACCTCTGGCGACGGGCGTACAAAGAAACGGCGCAAATGACTATGGATTGGATAGTCACTACAGGATCGAC
>Ga0208765_1001070_pt1 | contig 17248 bp, 14 predicted proteins | sample ETNtaG_2_FD_185783 | JGI IMG/M metagenome (GOLD analysis project Ga0208765, IMG submission 185783) | Marine microbial and viral communities from oxygen minimum zone, Eastern Pacific Ocean - ETNP201406SV203 (SPAdes) (version 2) | ecosystem: Environmental > Aquatic > Marine > Oceanic ... | reverse complement strand
GCCCTAGCTTTATCTAATTTCCAATCCTTTTCTTTTATATCTTGTCTCTTATCATATGATTTTTTACCCTTGGCAACTCCAATCTCTAGTTTTACTTTTCCTCTTACCCAATACAATTTAAGTGGAACAACGGTTGCTCCCTTTTGAGTAATTTTTTCTCGGAGCCTATTAATTTCAATTTTATTGAGCAGTAGTTTTCTAGTTCTAATTGGATCACATTCTATATGACTGGAGGCGGATTTTAATGGGGAGATATGTGCTCCAAAAAGAAAGAGTTCATTATTCTTATAAATCACATAACTCTCTTTTATTTGGACTTTATTGTCCCTTAGGCTTTTTACTTCCCAGCCAAGCAAACTAAGGCCAGCCTCAAGACTTTGTTCGATAAAATAGTCATGTCTTGCTTTTTTATTTAAGGCAATAGTATTTGAATTATCTTTTTTAGTTTTAGCCATGCATCGTATTTCAAAAAGTGCAATTGTTCCATATTCACCCCAGCAAATGTTTGACTTGGTCAATAATATTAATGACTACTCGCAATTTCTAAACTGGTGTGACTCCTCCTCTATTTTAAATGAATCTGGCAATCAAATTACTGCCTCGGTTCAGATAAATAAAAATGGCTTCAAACAGAAGTTTACTACTATCAATACCTTAACCCCCTATAAATCAATCGAGATGATATTACTGGATGGACCTTTTGATGAGCTTTCTGGAGAGTGGCGATTTGAATCTCTTGGAGATAGCGCTGCAAAAGTTTATTTAGATCTTGAATTTAGTTTCAAATCTATAATTGCTGATATGACTATCTCCCCATTATTTAAGAGTATTGCGAACTCCCAACTAGATGCATTTGTTGAAAGAGCAAAACATATTTATGGCTAAAATTATCGCTTTAAATAAACCTTTTGGTGTTCTCTGTCAATTTAGTGGTAACGGAGAGACTTTAGCAAATTATGTTGATATCCCAAACATTTATCCAGTAGGTAGACTAGATAAAGATTCTGAAGGTCTAGTCATATTAACTGATGACGGAAAGCTTCAGAATAAAATCTCTGATCCAAAAAATAAAAAAACCAAAGTCTACATTGTCCAGGTAGAAGGTGAGATTTCTGAGGCAGCTGTGAACTCTCTTCAAACCGGTGTTAATCTAAAAGATGGATTAACAAAACCAGCAATCATTAATAAAATAATTCAACCGAACTGGCTATGGGATAGGACACCTCCAATTCGAACAAGAAAAAATATTCCTACCTCATGGATTCAAATGTCTATCACTGAAGGAAGAAATCGACAGATACGAAGAATGACCGCTAGTGTCGGCTTTCCGACTTTAAGATTGATTAGAATACAAATTGATCAATGGAAATTAGGAAATATTAAAGTTGGATCCTATGTCTCTTTTTAAAGATTCTTATTCTGCTTTGATCTGTAAGAACCCAGAAGAGAAAGTTCGTTTAACAAATCAATTAGGTGAAGTCAAAATCTTAAATGACATAGGGACAACTTTTAAAATTAAGAAAATGCCGTCACCTGGCCGTCCTCAAAAACCAAGATTAGTTAATTTTAATGGCGCACCGAAAAGAGATAAGTCAGAGCTTGGAATGATTAAAAATATTCATGCAATTTGTCATATTGAGTTTAATGCAATCAATTTGGCACTAGATGCAATTTATAGATTCCAAGACATGCCTCATCAATATTATTCTGACTGGATTAAAGTTGCCACTGAAGAATCATATCACTTTACTCTTCTTAATCAATATCTAGAAGAACTAGGCTATCAGTATGGAGATTTTGATGCACATAATGGATTATGGCAGATGGCAGTTGATACAGATTATGATGTTTTGGCAAGAATGGCACTTGTTCCAAGAGTCTTGGAAGCAAGAGGATTGGATGTAACACCGAGTATTAAAAAAAAATTTAGTGGAACAAAGTTTAATCAAATGGCTGAAATATTAGATGTTATTTTTGAAGATGAAATTGGCCATGTAAAGATTGGTAATTATTGGTACCGACATTTATGCAGTCAAAGAAAAATTGACCCCGTTAAAACATTTGACCAATTAATAAAGAAACATATTGGATCAAATTTGAGAGGTCCATTTAACATTGAAGCAAGAACACTCTCTGAATTTAGTCAAAAAGAATTAGAATATTTAGAACATCCCGATCGATTTTCAATTTAACTTAGTTCGTCCATCGCTTCGTTTGCCAAGAGATCTGCCATATCATTTCCTGGATCATCGCTATGACCTTTAACCCAGTGCCAGTTGACACTATATTCATTATTAAGAGTATCTAGTTGCTTCCACAAATCAACATTTTTTACTGGCTTCTTATTGGCAGTCTTCCAATTTTTTGATTTCCAAGAATCAATCCATTCATTAATTCCTTGGATGACGTATTTTGAATCTGTATACAAATCTACTGAGATATTTCTTGATTTAAGTGATTCCAGTGCTTTGATAGCAGCAGTAAGTTCCATTTTATTATTAGTAGTATTATGCTCCGAGCCTTTTAGTTTTTTGTCATGATCTTTATAACGAAGCCATACACCCCACCCTCCGACTCCAGGATTGCCTCTACATCCACCATCTGTATAAATTACAATCTTATCCATAAATTAGCTATCTAAATTAATTTGAAACCAATATTCGAGCAACGCTAAATGCCAAAGCCTAGATCCATTTAGTGCTGTCATATAATCTCTAGGTGAATCAATAACTTTGTTGACATAATGCTTATCAAAAATACCTCTATTGCGACATGCGCCTGACAAAAGTATATCAGACATAAATTCTAAGAAATCTCCCTGAATGTATTTCAATGCAGGCATAGGAAAATAACCTTTTTTTCGATCAATTACTGAGTCAGGCAAAAGCCCCCTTGAAATACTTTTCAGGGGATGCTTTCCTTCCTCCTTCATTTTTAGTGATGGTGGAATACTCAATGCCCACTCAACAAGATCAGTATCCATAAAAGGAACCCTAGCCTCCAAACCCCATGCCATAGTCATATTGTCAACCCGCTTAACAGGATCATCAACTATCAAGCGAGTCATATCAGTCCTAAATACCTTATCAATAAAGGATTCTGCACCTGTTTTTGAAAACTCTTTGTCTAGCCAAATATGAGTATGGTTTTCTCCTTGATATTTTGATGCTACAGTTTGCAAATACTCTTCGTGCGGCCTATCAACATAATGTTTTGAGAAGCGCTCAATTTCATCTCCATTCTCATTTGCCATTCTTGGATACCAAAAATATCCTGCAAAGGCCTCGTCAGCGCCTTGTCCAGATAAAACAACTTTAGTGTGTTTTGAGACCTGCTCAGATAGCAAGTAAAAAGCTACGGCATCCTGACCAACCATTGGTTCAGCCATATTAATAATGGCTTCAGATAATCTAGGAAGAACCTCTCCATTACTTACTTTGTACTTCTTGTGCTTAGTATCAAATCTAGAGACTATCTGATCAGAATATTCAAATTCACTTCCAGATTCATCTTCAATGTCTTCAAAACCAATTGAAAAAGTTCTAATCCTTTCATGGCCTGCCTCTTTCAGGAGTGCAACAATTAAAGACGAGTCAAGGCCGCCAGAGAGTAAGACGCCAATTGGAACATCAGATGCATTCATCCTTTTTGTAACTGCAGCAGACAATAGTTCATGCGTCTTCTCAATATATTCTTGATTAGAAATTCTGCCTTCAGGTCTTTTAGCAGTGGGCTTCCAGTAAGTTTTTTCTTGGATACGGCCCTTAGAATCAAGAGTCATAAAGGTGCCGGGCTTTAATTTTTGAATTCCATTAATTATTGTATTTGGTGCTGGCACAACACCATGCAAAGATAATTGTTGATGGAGGGCAACAGGATTAATACTCTTATCAAGGTTTTGAGTAAGCAATGCCTGTGAATTTGATGCAAATGTAAACGCCTTGGAAGTAGAATTAAAATAGAGTGGCTTAATACCCATTCTATCCCTTGCAATAAATAATTTTTGACTAGGCTGGTCCCAAATAACAAAAGCAAACATTCCATCTAAATGCTCAAGACAGCTTTCACCCCAGTGGTGATATGCTTTTAAAATGACTTCAGTATCAGAATGTGAAAAAAACGTATAGCCCTTGTCAGTTAATTGAGCGCGTAGTGATTTATAGTTGTATATGGTTCCATTAAAGACTAATGTTAGTTCAAGCTTATCATCTATCATAGGCTGAGAACCTAAGTTAGATAAATCAATAATACTTAGTCTTTGATGTCCAAAACCAATACTCCCTCTAATCCATTTTCCACTTGAATCAGGGCCTCTTCTCGCCAACTTTGTCATCATATTATCTAGTGACTTTGACGAAACCTCTTTTCCATCAAAGCGAAACTGACCACAGATTCCACACATAAACTCTACCTTAAAAGTTTAAAACCAAAACAATCTCACTACACCAAATATAGATGTTTATAAACTATTTCTATAATGTGAGTTATTTTAAAAAATGTAAAATAGTCATTTTATCAAGTATTACTATTCAATAATGCCTCAAACACTATACGACAAACTAATGAGCGCACATAAGGTTTTAGAGCAAGATGGCTCAACACTTATTTATATTGATCGTCAACTAATTCATGAAGTTACATCTCCGCAAGCTTTTGAGGGCTTATCCTTGACAGGAAGAAAGATATGGCGCAAAGAATCAAATCTTGCTGTCCCAGACCATAATGTGCCAACTACAGAGAGATCAAGTGGTGTTAGTAGCATTATTGATCCCGTTTCTAGGCTTCAGGTCGAAACTTTAGATAAAAACTGTGAAACATTTGATATCAATGAAATTCATATGAATGATGTTCGTCAAGGCATTGTTCATGTCATTGGGCCTGAACAAGGAGCGACTTTACCAGGAATGAGTATTGTTTGTGGTGACTCGCATACAACAACCCATGGAGCTCTTGGAGCATTAGCATTTGGCATTGGAACATCTGAAGTAGAGCATGTCCTAGCAACTGGGTGCCTTTGGCAAAACAAAGCAAAAAATATGAAAATTGAAATCAATGGTGAATTATCTAATGATGTAAGTGCTAAAGATCTTGCGCTATATGTGATTGGAAAAATTGGGACTGCTGGTGGCACTGGATTTGCAATTGAATTTTGTGGAAATACGATTGAAAAGATGAGCATAGAAGGAAGAATGACTCTTTGTAATATGTCAATTGAGGCTGGGGCAAAAGTTGGTCTGGTCGCTGTAGATGAAAAAACAATTGATTATGTTCAAGGAAGGCCTTTTGCTCCGACAGGTGATAATTGGGAGTCAGCTCTAAAATATTGGCAGACCCTTCATAGTGATTTAGACTCTCATTTTGACGAGTCAATTTTAATTGATGCTAGCGTAATTAAGCCACAAGTGACTTGGGGAACCTCGCCTGAAATGGTTGTTGACATTAATGGCTCAACACCTGATCCAAAACTTGAGGAAGATGAAGTTAAAGCAGAAAGTATTCGCAATGCACTAAAGTATATTCATCTAAAGCCGAACACATCAATGAGTTCGGTAGAAATAGATAAGGTATTTATTGGGTCTTGTACAAACTCAAGAATTGAAGATTTGAGAGCTGCTGCTTCAGTAGCAAAAGGTAAAAAAATTGCTAAAAATATTAAATTAGCGCTTGTTGTTCCTGGATCAGGGCTGGTAAAAAAACAAGCTGAAGAAGAGGGTCTTGATCAAATTTTTAAAGATGCTGGATTTGAATGGCGTGAACCTGGATGCTCAATGTGTCTAGCGATGAATGCAGATAAACTAGAAGTTGGTGAAAGGTGTGCGAGTACCTCTAATAGGAACTTTGAAGGTCGCCAAGGCCAAGGATCATTTACACACCTTGTAAGCCCAGCGATTGCTGCAGCAACTGCAATAGCGGGTCGATTTTCAGGAGTAAATTCATGAAAAAATTTACTTCTTTGAGCTCAATTGTAATGCCTCTTGACCGCGCCAATATTGATACAGATGCTATCATTCCAAAGCAATTCTTAAAATCAATTAAAAGAAGTGGATTTGGGCCAAATTTATTTGATGAATGGCGCTATTTAGACCATGGTGAGCCAGGGATGGATAATTCAAAGCGCCCAATCAACTCCGACTTTGTCTTAAATAATCCAAAATACTTTGGAGCGCAAATTTTACTTACTCGAAGAAATTTTGGATGTGGCTCTTCAAGAGAGCATGCCCCATGGGCTCTTGAAGACTATGGATTTAGAGCCATCATTGCTCCAAGTTTTGCAGATATTTTCTACAACAATTGTTTTAAGAATGGCATACTTCCAATCACTTTAAGCACTGAAATCGTTGATAGTTTATTTAACTACTCTGGACAAATCAGAATAGATCTAAAAAAACAAGTTGTTGAGACAGATGAGAAATCCTACGGTTTTGAAGTCGACCCAGAAAGAAAAAGAAGACTCATCAATGGACTTGATGATATTGGTTTAACATTGCAGAATGAGAATCAGATACGTTTATTTGAAAAAGAGCACTTTGCTAAATTTCCCTGGATATGATTGGACATCTTAAAGGTAGAATAATTAACAAAAACCCTCCTGAAGTTTTGATTGAGGTTGAAGGAATTGGCTATGAGGTATTCTGCCCAATGTCTACCTTCTATGAGTTAGATAATCTGTCAGAAGATATTTTATTGTTTACACATCTCAGCATTAAAGAGGATGCGCACACATTATTTGGATTCATCACTAAAGATGAAAAAAATGTTTTTAGAGAGTTAATAAGAGTTAATGGTGTCGGACCAAAGGTAGCACTTGCGATACTATCAAACCTTAGTGTTAGCTCTTTAGTTCAGTGCATCTCTACAGAGGATGCTGATCTACTTGCGAAAACTCCAGGAATTGGCAAAAAAACTGCACTTAAGCTAATAGTTGAACTGCAAGATAGACTTGGAAAGCTGGAACTATCAGGCAGCCTAGTGTCTTCAAAAGAATTCAAACAGAGCTCTAACCCAAATTCTAGACAGGCCATTGAAGCACTTCAATCGCTTGGCTTTAAAGTAAAAGAAGCGAACAAAATGGTTTCAACAATTGATGACCAAGACCTCAGCACTGAGCAGATAATTCGACTGGCTCTTCAAAACAAGTAGCTAGACTGGCGCTTTTTTTCTGGAAAACCTCGCTCTAATCCTGCCCAGCATATTAATAAAGTCATAGTTCATAAGATACATACAAGGCAATAGAATTAGTGTTAAGACGGTACCAAATATTAGACCGTAACCAAGCGCAAGAACCATTGGTTGAAGGAACACATCCGTACCTCCAATACCGTAAGCAAGTGGTAATACACCGGCCATAGTTGTTAGTGTGGTTAGTACTACAGCCCTCAAACGATCTCGCGAACCTCTTGCAATCCAAACTTTTTTATCTTCTAATTGTGCACTTTTATCCCTAATATAATTTAAGTGACTGACCATCACTAGTGAGTCATTGACAATAACTCCCATTAGAGCCAACGAGCCAGTCAATGCAAAGAAGCTTAGAGGCTCTCCATGGAAATAAAAAGCCCAAACAACTCCAATCAGTGAAAAAGGAACTGCGGCCAATACAAGCATTGGTTGCGAATAGGAGTTAAAGAGTATTGCAAGAAGAAGAAAAATGCCAACAAGGGCAACTACAAAGGCTCTTAAGAAGTCTTGAAGAGAGTCAATTGATTCTTGCGCACCACCAGCAGTAATAATAGAAACCTGTGGATATTCAACGGATGCATTAAGTTCTTTCAAAGCTTTAGCTAATATGATTGTTTTGGATGGTGGCGGCCCTCTTCGAGCAGGCTTTGCCGCATCAGGCCTAGCTTCATCAGACTTTGCTTCATCAGGCTTAACATTGAGCGGCTGGTTTTCTCCACTATTTTCATTAACTTGACTTGGCCTTCCTCTAGGACGACCATCAGCAATACTCGCGGTAACTTTTATAGAACGATCACCATCCAAGTGGTTGTAGTCTGGTTCACCTTGAATTTCTCGGAGAGTTGAAAACTGACTCATTGGTATCAGATTACCTTGACGGTTTTTTATAGCAGTATTTTTGATAAAATTCTCGGTGTAATCATTTTCACCAATATAAATCCTAACGTCTTCATCTTTACCTGCTATCGTCGCATCAGTAACGTAAGAACCTGAAAAAGCAGTTCTGAGATGCCTATAAACAGACTGATACTCAACCCCAAGACGAGCCATTTCATCAAAATCTAGAACTGTTTCAATCCTTGGCTTACCAATCTCGTCATTACGATTAATGTTGTCAACACCATTAATTGAGTTTAATATTTCTACAAGCCTATCAGCAGCAAGAGCTCGCTGCGCATCATTCTCTGAAACTAGGGTTACCTCAATATCAGCACCTTGAGGTGGTCCAGGCCTTAATAGAGATATGCGAATTTTTTCAGCCCCTTCGACATTTTTCACTAGTGCTTTTAGTTTTTCCTGCATATCTTCAGCAGCTCTTTCTCTATCACTCGTTTCTGTTAAGGCAATCTCAATATCAGCTCTATTAGTAAAGTAGCTCCCGATGGTGCTGGTATATGACTTAAGATCTTCTCCAATTTCACTAACAATAAGGTTTTCAACATCAATAACTATTTTTTCAGTGTACGATGCAGAGCTTCCATTAGGAGCTTCAATGTTTGCAAACATAACAGTTGCGCCTCTCGATGGAAACAGATTAAATGGGATATTTTTCATAGCAAAAAATGCCGAATAGGCAAGCAAACCAATAAACAAAGGAACAATCAGATAGCGCCACTTTAAGATATGAACCATAGATCTATTGTAAAAATTTTCAACAGGCACAAACCATGTTTTTTGCTTCTCAACTTTTTTAGTGGCTAGGTGAGCTGGAAGAGCAAACGTAATTTCTAAAAAGGAGATTGCCAAGGCAAACAACACTACAACCGGCAAAACATAAATAAATTTTCCCAATATACCTGACATTAAGAAAAATGAAGACATCACCAGCATGGTAGAAATAATAGTTGTAACTACAGGCATAATGACACGCTTTAGTCCCATTACAACATTCTTATACAGATTTCCTTCTTTAGATTTATAGTGGTGAATACTTTCAGCAATTACAATGCTATCGTCTACAACAATACCGAGCACAAGAATAAATCCTGAAAGAGAAATTAAGTTAATTGTGTTTCCAGTTAGTCCAAGTCCAAATACAGCCCCTAAAAGACATACAGGGATACTAACCGCGACCCAGAAAGCCGTTTTCAAAGAGAGAAATACCCCTAAAACAACTAGAACTAGTGCGAGCCCTATGTAGCCATTTTTAATAATAATCTCGAGCCTGTTTGCAACTGCCTCTGATGAGTCATCGGTATAAAAAATATTGATATCATCTGGAATGTTTTTTTGAAATTCAGATACGCGCTCCCTAACTCTTTTAACAGTTCTAATAATATCCGCTTGAGGTTGTTTTTTTACTTTTAGAACGAATCCTTTAGTTCCATTGACTCGAGTAATAGAGGTCTCTTCTTCTTGACCTCTAAAGATCTCAGCAATATCATCCAACCTTATAACAGGGCCATCAAAGCTAGACTTAATAACAACATCTTTAATATCATCAATACTTTCAAACTCAGACAGAATTACAATATTCTTCTCTAAACTTTCTTGATTATTGCCACCAATAGTAAAACGAGCGTTTCGACTTGAAATAGCTGATATAACCTCATTAATTGACATCTTGTATTTATCAAGCTTGTCTGGGTTAACCTTAATTTGTATTTCACTGTCAAGGTAACTCGGGTTATCAACTGAAGCAACACCTTTAATCCTAGATATCGCCACCTGCAATTCATCTGTAATTTGCCTTGCTTGATTAAAATCCCCAGATGTACTATCAATATTAATCGTAATGACTGGAAATTCGGTGACATTAAAATCGATTACTTGAGGTAAGTCAGTAACCTCTTCAGGGAATGCTTTGACTCGGTTTACTGCATTGCGGACATCATTTTTAACAGTTGTGACATCTTTAAGGTCTGCCTCAAGCGTAACAATGATGCTAGAAATACCCTCTCGAGAGGTGGATGTAATTTCTTTAATCCCACTTACACTAAGTAATTCCTCTTCAATAACATTCGTCACAGATTTTTCAACATCTTCAGGTGAAGCGCCAGGGTATGCTGTAGTGACACTCAGCACTTCAAAATCTACAGTAGGGAATTGATCTCGCTGCATTCCCAAAACTGAGAGAACACCAATAGCAATAAAGGCAAGAGAGAAGACAAGAGCAAACTTCTTCTGTCTAACCAGAAAGTCTAAGAAAGCATCCATATAAAACTATTGTTTTAACAAAAATGTGATTATATAGACATTAAAATGAAGAAACAATGTAGATTGAATGAATATCTAAGCTAAAAAAACAAGAAATTCTATGCATTTCTTGCGCGTTTTCTTTGATTCTCAGTTAATAATCTTTTTCTAATGCGGATATGGCCTGGAGTTACTTCGACGAGCTCATCATCATCGATAAATTCAAGTGCTTGTTCTAAATCAAGACTAATTTTGGGAGTTAGTGCAACCGCTTCGTCAGACCCTGATGCACGAACATTAGTTAACTGTTTGCCTTTCATTACATTGATTACAAGGTCCTTATTTCTAGTATTGATTCCAACAACCATGCCTTCATAGACGTCTTCACCATGACCTACAAAAAACTTTCCACTTTTTTGTAAATTAAATATAGCATACGCAACAGACTTGCCTTGATTCATAGAAATCAGTGAACCATTTGTTCTTTGACCAATCTTTCCATCCTTCTGAGGCTTGTATGAATCAAATGATGAATACATAAGACCCGTTCCAGTTGTAGCAGTTAGAAATTCTGTTCTAAAGCCAATTAATCCTCTAGCTGGGATAATGAAATCAAGCTTCACTCGCCCTTTACCGTCAGGGCTCATATTAGTGAGTTCGGCTTTTCTTTCACCTAATTTTTCCATAACAGAGCCCTGATGAGTCGACTCAACATCAACTGTAAGCTCTTCAAAAGGTTCGCAAACTATTCCATCAATCTCTTTAAGAATAACTTGTGGCCTTCCAACTGAGAGTTCAAATCCCTCTCTTCGCATAGTTTCAATTAATATAGAGAGATGCAATTCACCTCTACCTGAGACCAAAAACTCAGAAGAATCCTGAGTATTTTCAACTCGAAGAGCAACATTGTAAATTAACTCTTTGTCAAGTCTCTCTCTAATGTTTCTTGAGGTTATATACTTTCCATCAAGCCCTGCAAATGGTGAATCATTAACCCTAAAAGCCATACTCACTGTTGGCTCATCTACACTCAAAGGGGGTAATGGATCGATCTTTGATGGCTCACAAATTGTATCTGAAATAGATATATTTTCGATACCCACTATTCCAACGATATCTCCAGCGTTTGCTGAATTTATTTCATGTCTTTCAAGCCCATTAAAGCTAAGTAACTGGACAATTTTTATATTACGTTTAGAGCCATCAGGGGTAATTAAGACATTTTGCATGTTCTTTTTAGCAACACCCCTTTCAATTCTACCTATTCCAATTGCGCCAACAAAAGATGAATAATCTAAAGATGTTATTTGCATCTGAAAAGGCCCATCTAGGTCAACGTTAGGTGCAGGAGCTTTGTCAATGATTACTTCAAACATTGGCGTCATATCTCCATCTCTAATACTATCATCCTCGGAAGCATAGCCACCTAGTGCTGAAGCATATATCACTGGAAAATCTAATTGCTCTTCGGTAGCATCAAGTTGATCAAAAAGCTCAAATACTTGATCAATAACCCAATCAGGCCTCGCACTCGGTCTATCAATTTTATTAATCACTACAATTGGATTAAGGCCTTGCTCAAAAGCTTTTTTGGTAACAAAACGAGTCTGGGGCATTGGACCATCAACAGCATCTACCAATAATAGAACACTATCGACCATTGAGAGAATCCTCTCCACTTCCCCACCAAAATCTGCATGGCCAGGGGTATCAACAATATTGATTCTATATTCACCCCAGTTAATAGCAGTATTTTTTGAACTGATAGTAATTCCTCTTTCTTTTTCGAGGTCATTTGAATCCATCATTCTGTCAGTCGCCTGAAAACGCTCATCGAAGGTTTGAGATTGAGAAAGTAACTTATCTACTAGCGTAGTCTTGCCATGATCTACATGAGCAATAATTGCAACATTTCTTAAGTTAACTGCCATAAAAATTACTTCTTCAAAAAAAATTGATGGCACATTATCCCGTAAATATTTAATCAGGCCCAATATAAATCAAAAAACAATTTAATTATGTTTAAAAGAACTTCTCTTATAAAATAAATCTATTAAATACAAATAATTTTTATAGTGGCAAAAAAAGGAAGCTCTCGTCGCTGGATGCATGAACATTTGAGTGATGAATTTGTTAAAAAAGCACAAAAAGAAGGCTATCGTTCAAGGGCAGTTTATAAATTACTCGAAATTATTGAAAAAAATAAAATTATTCAAAATGGTGACATAGTATTAGACCTCGGTGCAGCACCTGGAGGATGGTCACAAGTTGCAGCAAAATTTGTTGGCAGCTCTGGAAAGGTTATTGCAAGTGATATATTGCCAATTGATGAAATCAACGGTGTTGATTTCCTTCAAGGTGATTTTACCCAACAGTCAGTTTATGACGACTTACTAAAAATGACAGACGGTAGTAAAGTAAATGTGGTTTTGTCTGATCTGGCTCCCAATATGAGTGGACAATTATCAGTTGATCAACCAAAATCGATGTATCTTGCCGATCTCGCAATAGATATGGCCACTAAAACTCTAGGAATCAATGGAAGCTTTGTAGTTAAAGTTTTTCAAGGAGATGGATTTGATGATTATCTTCACAATGCCAGAAAAGTATTTAGGAAAGTTTCTGTAATTAAACCAAAAGCTTCGCGCTCTAGATCTAAAGAGGTTTATTTATTGGCAACTCAGTTAAAATAATTCCTTATGCAAAATTTCACTGAAATACAAGCTCTTATGAAGAGTGATCTTGAATTAATGGATCAAATTCTAGTCAACCGACTAGATTCAAATGTTGACCTTATAAGTCAAATGAGCCATTACATTATTAATTCAGGTGGAAAACGCATCAGGCCCTTACTTCTTCTATTATGTGCTAAAGCAACAGATTATGAAGGTGATTATCATTATTCGATGGCTGTGGTCATTGAACTCATTCACACTGCTACTCTTCTTCATGATGATGTAGTCGATCAATCGACGACTCGTCGTGGTCAAGACAGTGCAAATGAATTATGGGGAAATGCGCCTAGTGTTCTTGTTGGTGATTTTTTATATTCAAGAGCTTTTGAAATTATGGTTGAGCCAAACTCAATGGCGATTATGAGAATTTTATCGAAAGCAACCAATCAGATTTCAGAAGGAGAGGTTCTGCAATTATTAAATATAAAAAATGCTAAAGTCACTCAATCAGAGTACTTTGCAGTTATTGAAAGAAAAACAGCCTGTCTTTTTAAAGCAGCATGTCAGATAGCTGGAATTTTGTCTAAATGTGATAAAGTAATTATTGAATCTCTTGGTAGCTTTGGAATGTACCTTGGAAATGCTTTTCAAATCATTGATGACACATTGGATTATGAATCAAACTCTCTTATCATTGGAAAGGAAATTGGGGACGATTTGTCTGAAGGAAAAGTTACTCTTCCGATGATCTACGCATTAGAAAAAACAAGTAAAACTGAAAATAAAATACTAACAGATGCAATTAAAAATTCGGATGCTTCAAACATTGAAGAAATTGTTGGAATACTTTTAAGTGTAAATGCTTTTCAATTTAGCCGAGATATTGCACAAAAGGAATCAAATAAAGCACTCAAATCAATTGACATTCTCCCAAATTCTGAATACAAAACTGCACTCAAGCTTTTGTGTGAACTTTCTCTTGAAAGAAGCTCTTAATTCACTTAATGCTAAACCCTAAACTTAAACAGCAGATTCGATCCTCTTTTGAGGGTGCTAAAAATCAATTAAACAATTATAGTAATCGATCATCGCAAAATAAAATGATTGCTGAAATTTCAAAAACATTGACGGGTGAATATCCTGACTCAAATCCAATCATATGTGTTGAAGCGCCTACAGGTACTGGAAAAACTATGGCCTACTTCGCAAGTTGCCTACCGATTGCAAAAGCCTTAAAAAAGAAATTAGTTATTGCGTCAGCAAATGTAGCCCTTCAAGAGCAAATTCTTAACAAGGATATTGTAGAAGCTACAAAATATTCGTCTGTAGATTTTGAATATGCCCTAGCTAAAGGAAGATCTCGTTATGTCTGTATAAGAAATTTAATTAATCTAACAGAAGAAAATTCAAACTCAACATCTCTATTTGAAGACGCCCTCCTTTGGGATGAAAAACCAACAAAAACTGATTTAGATACTCTTTCAGAAATGGCTGATAACTACTCCACTAAAAAATGGAGTGGTGAAATTGATGACCTAGAGACTCCTCCAGAAAATAGTCTTTGGCAAAAGATTGCCTGCAATAGATTTACTTGTAACTCAAAAAATTGTGAATTTTATAATGACTGCTCCTTCTTTAAGGCCAGAAAAAAAGCTTCTCAGTCAGATGTAATTATTGCAAATCATGATCTTGTTCTCGCTGATATTATTAATGGAAATAATGTTCTACCAGATGTTGAAGATTGCATTTTTGTATTTGATGAGGCGCACCATTTATCACAAAAGGCACTATCTCATTTTTCGACTGGTGGAAGCACTGAATTTATGAAAACTTCAATTCGACAAAGTCAAGGCTCAATTGATCAAATCATTAAAATCTCAAAATCTAAAGCCTCGAAAAGCTATATTGAAAAAGTTGATGAAGCATTAAAAGAATTAACTGACCTTATTTCTGAGCTTGACTACAAAGACGATATTTTTCTTTTTCCAATAACTGGAATACCTAATGAAATAAAAAATCTAACAAAACAATTATTTGTTTTATTTAACTCTGCTTACAATGACTTTTATGAGCATAAGGAGAACTGGGAAGAGTTTATAAAGGTTAACAAAATAGACCAACCTACTTCAGATAATATTAGCAACATAGTTGGCCAAAATAATCAAAACCTTACTTCTATTTTATCTCTTTTGTCCACATTCAATCAGACTCAAGACCCTGAAAAGCCGCCTCTAAGTAATTGGATCAGTCAATCGAGACTAGCAAATAAAAAATTTAATTACCAACTAAATTCTGCAAAAATTGATGTATCAAGTTCGCTTAATGCAATGATTTGGTCAAAAGCTGCTGGTGTAGTATTAACTTCAGCGACTTTAACAGCACTTGGAAGCTTTAACAGGCTCAATCAACAACTTGGATTAGAGTTAAGCGAAAATCAATATCTCAGATTAGCCTCACCTTTTAATCATAAGTCAGTTGAATTTAAAGTTGGAAAAATAAAAGCAAGCCCTACCAATACCTTTGAACATACCCAAGAGGTTGCTCTTGAGTTAATCAAAAGAATAGATTCAAGTTCTGCAACCCTGGTGTTATTTGCTTCCAATAACCAGATGCAAGAGGTTGCTGATTTAATAGAAAAATCAATTGATTGTGAGTTATTAATTCAGGGTGAATATAGTAAAAAAATTATTTTAGAAAAGCACATTGAAAATCGCAAAAACGATAAAGGGAGCATTATTTTTGGTCTCGATAGCTTTGCCGAGGGAGTTGATCTCAAAGGTGATAATTTAAATCATGTGTTTATTTCTAAACTAAGATTTAGCGTTCCAACATCACCAATAGAGATGACCACTCAATCTTATCTTGAATCGATGAATAGAAATTCTTTTATGGAGATATCCTTACCAGATGCTTCTTTAAGACTTATTCAAGCTTGTGGAAGACTAATAAGAACTGAAACAGACTCTGGAACAATTACTATTTTTGATAATAGATTAGTCTCAAAATTTTATGGAAAAATCCTTCTTAAAGCTCTTCCAGATTTTAAAATTCTGATTGAATAATTAAACTGATTTAAAGGTTACTTGCATTTTTTGATAAATATTGTGCAACACTTGCAGCATTTTCACTCATTCCATCGTCACCTTTATTCCATCCAGCTGGACATACCTCTCCATTCTCAGTATGGAAATCTAGCGCATCAACCATTCTTAACATTTCATCCACATTCCTTCCTAATGGATGATCATTAACCACCTGATGACGTACAATAAAGTTTTCATCAATCAAAAAAGAAGCTCTTAGTGCTGTTCCTTCGGGATGAACAATTCCATATGAATTCATAATTGAGTGATTCATATCTGAGACTAATGGAAAATCAATTGATCCAATTCCACCATCATTAACTTTAGTATTCCGCCAAGCATTATGGGTATGAGTTGAGTCTATTGATACCCCAATTAGTATTGCATCTCTTTCATTAAAAGCAGCAACTCTATGATGGTGCGCTAAAATCTCTGAAGGGCAAACAAATGTAAAGTCTAAAGGATAGAAAAAAAGTACTATTTTCTTACCTTTAAATTGTGAAAGTTGGAAATTCTCTACAATACTACCATCTGCAAGAACAGCTGAAGAACTAAAATCAGGGGCCTCTTTTGTAACCAATACGCTCATAGTATTCTCCTGTTTAACATTCTTGGACTTTTGTAATAAAGTTCCATCTCATGTTGAAAGTCATTTTTAACTTCATCCAAGATGACCTGTCCAATCATTTGCTTTGGAATTTTGTGTTGTCTCATTGAGACAAAAGTCAAACGATTGGATTTTTTTAATAAATATATTTTGTAGTTGTACCAATATTTCATGATTTATATTTATTTTTAAAAAAAATGCCCTATGGAAGGAGTAAGACATAGGGCTGCTTAATTACACATTGAGAGCTATTAAAGGAAGTAAATAACTTTTATATGCAATTAAAATATCACTTATTTAAAATCTCCTTTGATATTTTGCTTCATCGTAGTTCGGAGGGCTATTTTGAAGCAGTTGAAATGATTAATAAAAAACAGTAGATTGAGGAAGTCGGTTTTATTACTAATCATTCCAAACTTTTTTAAATTAATGATAATGATACTCATTCTCATTTGCAATTGCAAGTCTTTTTTAAAAAAAAATTGTAATATCTACTATGGAGTTCAAAAATCGTAATAACATAAACTAAAATATAACTATAAAACTTTCAATAATTAGTACTGAATGGA
>Ga0208765_1001058_pt1 | contig 17387 bp, 10 predicted proteins | sample ETNtaG_2_FD_185783 | JGI IMG/M metagenome (GOLD analysis project Ga0208765, IMG submission 185783) | Marine microbial and viral communities from oxygen minimum zone, Eastern Pacific Ocean - ETNP201406SV203 (SPAdes) (version 2) | ecosystem: Environmental > Aquatic > Marine > Oceanic ... | reverse complement strand
GACTTCAATCTCGGATTCATCGATATTGATGCAGCCATACCCCCCGAAGCTTCGGTCAGAGCCTCTCTGATAGACACCTACACACAGCAGACTGTTCCTGGGTACTCAAACATCTCTTTCCCGATTTCTCTCGCCGGAGTTGACACCACAACGACTCCGCAGATGAGACTCATGGTCCACATGGACACCACCAACGAGGAGGAGACCGCGAGTATCAGCAAGATTCACATCGGAGGCAAGAGGGTCCTCAGCGCAACAGCGCTAGAGGGCAACGGCTGGGACCTGAGCCCTAGTGTCTCCCTGAACGAGACAGGCATCCTGACCGCGACCGGAGTCGCCGGCACAATTTCTTCGGATTACCTCCACTCCTCGAGGCCGATTAAGAGCGTCGGGTTCTCGGGCAATTTCTCGAGCGGCCTAACCATCAGCCTGTCGGGGCCGAACGGCGGCACCTTGGGAACTGGATCCGGCGCCGGAATAGCCTTCACCTATCCTCAGCCTGGCTTCGGGGTATCGATATCTCTGCCTACTAACGGCTGGATCGATAGGCTGGTCCTGACTGCCTTCTTCGCCGAGCCCGCGCTCAATCCCGACATCGACGTGCTCGGTGACGAGACTCACGAGTGGAACTTCCCGTTCGGTGACGACTACGGCCACTACGGTTGGCAGTCGCTGCTCTCCGGCATGGGTAACTCGGTCACGGCGACAACGCTTGACCTCGATGGCAGTAACCCTGCCTCGCTTTCATTCAGAATACCAGCAGCCGGAGCGGTGAACGCCGGCATCATCTCCATTGCCCCCGACTCAGACGGCTTCGAGTCACCGGTCTCGGTCTCCGTTGGCAGCGCGACCCAGACTGGAAGCGCCGGCGCATCCCCGTTCCACAACATGCTCGACAATGCCCAGATACTGGCAATCAATTCGCTGCCGGGCAGCCATACCGATTCTGACACCGGAAGGCAGTGGAGGGAGGTCTCCCTGAGCATCGATTCGAGCAGCGCCCAGACGGTGACGCTGACTAGAATGGGGGTCGGCTACATGATTTTCGAGAACGTCTCCGGGCTAGCCGCTTCGGTATCCGCCTACCACGACTCCCAGACCCAGGACGACCCGCCCCCCGTGGAGGTCTCGATACCCGTCAGCATCTCAGCTGAGATGGGTTCTGTAGCCATTGACGGCGATCTTGACATCGACTATATCATGACCAATCGCGACTTCCAAGTCCCCAACACGATGTACCCCGACAGGCAGTTGGTGGAGATAATGACCAGACACCATCACCTGTACGACAACGACGAGATCGAGAAGATTACCCTACGGGGAACCGCCTCTGATGGGGTGATTCTCGAGTTCGAAGCCACCAAAGACCCGGTAGCCGGATGGGATCCGACAGTGCCGGTATCGTTCAGTCAATCCTCAGGCAGCAGTTCCGCAATGCTCGATGAGACTTCCAGTTACATCGGCAACGAGGTGCACAGCGACGGCTGGAACGACGTCGTCGTTCACTGGATGTTCGACATTTCTTGGAACTGGGACGATGTGGATAGCATCCGCTGGGTCGCTCAGGCCTTCGACCCGTCAGGGGAGACTGTGTGGCCTGCAGTGTCATTCAGCGGTCAGTCCGGCGCCAAGGCGGTTGAGAACGACCTACAGGTCGACTCCTTCGAGATCCGAGACGAAACCGGCAGATTGCTGTCCAATCAGTACTCGCCGTTCTACCCATTCCCGATTATAGAGGGAGCACAGGTCAATATCACCGGAACCGTACGCTTCCAGGACTCGACTCAGACCCGACCCGACTCAGGCGACTACTCAGTAGGACTGAATCTCTCGGGCAACTTATTCGCAATGACATCCGAGGGTAGCGGAGGCTACTCGGGCATAGTTTCGCCTCCAGCCTCACTGACGGAGTTGGCCATGTCGCCAATGATGCTCACAGTCGGCCCCTCGGGTTCGGCGACAGGAGCGATAGATGTGACCGGAGTTCCGCCACAGGTTATCGTCAGGGTCGATTCCAACCCACCGACCGCTGGTCCTCTTGAGATTAACACCAACATCGGGCTGCAGCCGGCCCACAGCAAGGTCTGGGAGCCAGAAAACCCCCTTACGTTGTTCATAAACGTCGATGAGGGCGAGGCCCGTGGTGAGATGATTACACTGCGCTACTGGCGAGAGAGCGTGGACGATCTGAATATGGACGGCATCGCCGATGAGGACGAGTACCTGTCGCAGCAGATGCCTCTGACTTCCGGCATGACTGGCCAGCAGCAGGTGCAGTTCCCTGCGGTGGACGTTTCCACCCTGCCCTTCAACAGCATGGTCCATTTCTACATCGAGGGCACTGACTGGGCTGGGCACACATACCAAGACGGAGGCACCGGAGGTGGCCCGGGTGCTGAAAACGCGTGGGCCAGTGTCGTGGTAGCCACAGACGAGCCGACCAATCTGATTTCATCCGGATACGACTTGGACCGTGAGATTGGCTTCCTGCTCGCAGGAGTGCCGCACGCCTTCACCATGCAGATTGACGAGCTCAACGGCATCCACACCCTCGACAACATCACCGTGATGCTGTGCGGCGACGGCCCATCCAACCTCGGTAAGTTCACCTACGACCCGTCCAGAGGGACGCTGTGGTCCGCTGATGACAGCATGGTCTCCCCACTGAGCGCGCAGTCGTCGCAGATTACCTCGGCAATCACCCAAATTAGCCTCGGCTTTGAGCTCTCGTGGGACTACCCGTGGGAGGAGGGGCAGCTCGGTTGCAAACCGAGCATCAGCATAGAGGACGACCTCACTACCGTCGCCTACCAGAACAACATAGGCGAACTGACCTGGGAGCTCGATAACAAGTTCATGGCAGTACCAGAGTCCATGAGCGATCTGACTCCGCCAATGATTGAGCCGGCCGGGGATTCTCTGTACCTGCGACAGGGTGACGAGTTCCAGATGGACGGCTCAATCTACTACGCCGGCTCTCAGGTGCTGGCCTCGGAAATACCCGACGACCTAAAGGTCGAGATCGAGGTCATCTACGGCACTCAGGAGATTGACATGGAGGTCGACGTGGACCCCGACGGGTCCTTCTCCGGATCGATGGTCCTGCCAGCGAGGGTGCCGTTGAACCCAGAGATGCCGGTTACTACCAGCGTCCTCAACGTCCCCGGTTTGGGTTCGTCGATGTCAAACAGCGATGCCTCAGTCATCGTTGACAGCAAGGCACCTCAGGCTCTGTTCAACCTAGCAGATTATCCTGATTCATCTCTGACTATACTGGATTCGGACAGACTGGCCGATGTCACGGTGACGGTGACAATGGTCGATGAGATAGGGATGATGGACGGCCCACTGCAGGTCTCATGGGTCTACGTCAGAGACAACGGCCCAGTAGCAGGGACCGAGGTCACCGGCGAGTTGACCATGATAATCGACGACGCGACTAACGACGTCTACCAGTCGCCACTGGACCTCAACCCAATCAATGGCATGAAGATCGAATCGGGTGACTACCTCTGGTTCTGGATTACTTCGACGGACAAGTCGGGTAACGAGATCATAGGCTCGGGCAGCGAGTCTGCCCCGAGACAGGTCACACTGAGGATTATGGAGTTCCTCGGCCACTTTACTCGCTCTGTGATTAACCCCAGCACCACTCCGGTGCAGGGCGATATTCTCACCATCGAGACCTTCTGGGAGAATCCCGGCAAGAGGGAAGGGGAGTACATGGTTGGCCTCTACGAGCTGGTCGAAGGAGGCCAGTGGAGACTCTCCTTGTCAACTGAGAGGGACGGCGAGGTGTCGCTGTCCCTGCCCGCCGAGAGTTCGAGCGTGTACGCCAATTTCCAATGGGAGTCGTGGCAGCCTGGCCAGCCGAACCTGTACCTCATCGTTGACGGTGACTTCGACAACCCCTATCAGGCGATTACAGGAATCAACGTTTCACCACCGCCCACCACCGAGAGTGGCGGGGAAGACTCGCAGATGATTATACTCGGCGGTGTCTTGGTCGTTGTAGTGCTCGGCATAGCGATGACCATGATGCGAGGCCGTGAGAGTGACGACTACTATTACGAGGACGATGACGAGGATTACTACGAGGACGACTCGTGGGACTCCGTTGGAGATAAGTCCGAAGAGGAAGAAGAGGAAGAAGAGCAAGAAGAGGCGGATGAGGAAGTCGAGTGACGGCTAGCCAAACCAACTTCATCAACCGCCATTACTGCAATATTACTACCTCCCGTGTTTATAGGCCACAGGACAGCGCTCGCCCGCTTGAGGAAGCGATTCCTCAGATGGGATGCGCGATGCCTGAGGACAGCGAGGCTGGGACTTTCGATGAGCTCAGAGATGAGGTTGAGGAGCTCAGGGCGCTCGTCAACACACTGCTCACAATCATAATGGAAGAGGCCGACGGGGTGCAGACAGGGGCTGCCCCGTCAATCCCTGATCAACCGAAGCGCGGATACTGCATGTAGTCAGTACTGCACCGGCTCTGGGTCGATACTGCGCCACAGGTACCATGTCGCTACGGTTCTCCAAGGCCTCCAGTCCCGAGACTTGGCAATCAGATCGTCGTTGCTCATTCGCTCACCTCCCGAGTACAGTCGCTCGACCGCACGCACCACTCCTATGTCCCCCACTGGAAAGACATCGGGTCTGAGCAGCGTGAAGATCAGAATCATCTCTGCTGTCCAAGTCCCCACTCCTCTGAGTTCAATGAGAGCAGCCATCACCTCTTCGTCATTCAGGCCATCCCAGTCGATGTCGGCGTACCCGCTCTGCCACGCCTCGGCTATCCCGAGGATGTACTCAGCCTTGCGTCCCGACAGCCCGCATCCGCGCAACTCCTCGTGACTGCGTGACAGCACTGACTTAGGATTCACTTCGCCGACGAGACCCTCAAACCTGCCCCAGATTGTCCTCGCTGCGGTAGTCGAGATCTGCTGGCTGACGATGGCCGAGACCAGATTGAGGAACAGGTCCCCCTTGGAGGAGAGGGCTGGCTCCTCGTTCAGTGCGATGACCTCTGCTAGAACCGAATCAGCGGCAGACAGTTCCGCCTTTGCCGTCACCCAGTACCCGGGAATCGAACCTGCCGTCGGCATATCGGGCTGCACAGCCTCATGGTTCAAGACAAATGCGTATGTCCGGGTACCGTGAAGATGGAGTCAATGCTCCTGCTGGGGGCGGGACTGATGACTGCTGCCTTCGTCGCAGTAGTCCTCTTTTCACCAAGTACACTCACCGAAGAGCCTGCTGACTGGGAGATCGTCGATGTCTGTTTGGCGGGCCACAGCGAGATTGTCTCGCACGACCACGCGACGCTGAGGATATTCATCGACGGCTCGGAGGTCGCAATCGCAGCCAACATCGGGATAGACGACTCCGAATGCGACGGCATGAGGGGAATCCACACCCATGACGAGACCGGCAAGCTCCACATCGAGACCCCAACTCCGATGAACGCCCCCATCGGAGCCTTCTTTGAGATCTGGGGCGAGACCTTCAATGAGAATCAGATACTCAATCAGGTCGCTGACGAGGACAGCGAGGTGGTGATGTACGTCAATGGCGAGTTGAACGACGAGTACCAGAACAGCGTTATTCACAACAACGATGTCATAGAAATCTACTACCGAGACAAGTCCGACTAGCCCTTGATTACCGCTATCGGCCTCAATCGAGCCACCGGCCTCGCTAGACCAGCTTCGCTGGTCAGTCGGATGACCTCATCGACGTCTTTGTAAGCCTCAGGAGCCTCCTCGGAGAGGACGTTGGGGGTCTTGACTCTGACATGGATGCCACGTGCCTCGAGCGCCTCCATCAGGGCGTTGGAGTCGACACTCTTGCGTGCTGCGGTGCGTGAAAGCCTGCGGCCAGCCCCGTGACAGGACGACGAGAAGGCATCATTGCCCCCCGAGGTCGGCCCAGCGAGCACCCACGAGGCCGTCCCCATGTCGCCGGGGACCAGCACCGGCTGTCCGACTCCTGAAAACGCGGCCGCCAGTTCGGGATGGTCCCCACCGAGTGCTCTGGTGGCGCCCTTGCGGTGCACGCAGCACGTGCATGAGGCGCCGTGCACGTGGTGCTGCTCGATTTTGGCGATGTTATGGCTCACGTCGTAGACGACATCCAGTCCACCGTCTCGTCCGTGCTGCTCGCGCAGGGCCTCGCGCAGCCTCTGGGTCAGAGCCGAGCGGTTTGCGAAGGCGTAGTTACCAGCAGCGCTCATCGCATCTAGGTAGGCCGCCCCCTCGCGGCTGTGTATTGGTGCGGCTGCGAGCTGGCGGTCTGCGAGCCTAATCCCCCACTCTGGCGAATGCCAAGCATCGCCATCTCTGTGGTATTTGGCCTCTATCGCTGCCACATGCTCGGTGCAGACCTGATGTCCGAGCCCCCTAGATCCGGTGTGGATCATCGCTGTCACCTGCCCCTTTCTGAGTCCGAAGGCAGAGGCAGCGGAATGGTCGACCACCCTGTCGACTACCTGTAGTTCGACGAAGTGGTTGCCCGACCCGAGGGTCCCGAGCGCGGTCGAGCCGCGCTTGAGAGCGCGCGTGCCGACATCCCTCTCCGAGCTCTCCAGCCTACCATTCGACTCAATCGCCTCGAGGTCACGTGACTCTCCCCATCCGAGGTCGACCGCGGCGCCAGCGCCGTCCGAGAGGACGGATTCGATCTCACTCGCAGTCAAACTGACTCCGCCCTTACGGCTCGCCCCGGCGGGGATTGAGCGAGCAAGGCTCGCGACCAGGGTCTTGGGGTCGACATCACTTAGGGTCATCTCGGTGGCACACAGTCTGACTCCACAGTTGATGTCGAATCCGACCCCACCTGGTGAGATCGCCCCACCCTGCTCACCGGCATCGACATCGGTCGCCACGACCCCTCCTATTGGGAAGCCATAACCGAAGTGCCAGTCGGCCATGGCCCAAGCCTCTCCGACAATTCCCGGCAGGCAGGCGGTGTTGACCAGCTGAGTGGGCGAGCGGTCGTCCGAGTGCTCCGCCAAGTGCTGCTCGTCGGCAATCAGTATGGCGTCGGTGAGCATACTGCCGTGCTTCGAGATGCGCATCCGGCTAGGGCCTGAAGGCTCGAGGAAATCCCTCCACTCGGCTGCCATGGTCAAGCCTGCTGCGCCCTCGCTTTCAACGCAACGGGCGGCCCTCGCACAATTGCCTTCAAGACCGCCCGTCCGATGGACGGAGCGCAGGCAAGGTGCGATAGCGTGGCTTTCGGAGAGATTCACATACCCTACTGGGAGGAATCAGGACACGTCTGCAAGACCTGTCGGGTCACCGGCGCGCGCTTCTGGACGAGGGACGACAGCCGAACCACTTGCGGCGATTCGACCGAGGACCCGTATACTTTCATCGGCAACCCGACGATAGGTGGCTTCCCGATGCGGGGCAAGGCCCTCAAGGACGCCATGAGGGAAGCCTTCTTGGATTTCTTTGAGAAGCGCGGTCATTCTCGCGTGGAACCTTACCCGATTATCGCCAGATGGCGTGACGACATCCATCTGACCATTGCTAGCATAGCCGACTTCCAGCCCCATGTGACGAGCGGGCAGGTTCCGCCCCCGGCCAACCCGCTCGGCATCAGCCAGCCTTGCATAAGGTTGACTGATGTGGCCGCAGTAGGCCGTTCTGGACGACACCTGTCCACATTCGAGATGATGGCACACCACGCCTTCAACCGCCCCAAAGACGGCGACGTAGTCTACTGGATAGACCAGTGCGTGCGCTACTGCGACGAGATGCTGGTCGATTCGTTCGGCATCAAGCCCGAGGACCTGACCTACGTCGAGAACCCATGGTCGGGCGGTGGCAACGCCGGCCCCGCTCTCGAAGTCATCGTAGGGGGGCTTGAACTGGCCACTCTAGTGTTCATGAGTCTAGAGGAGTCGGACGACGGTGATGTTGAGATCAAGGGGTTGCGTTACAAGGAGATGGATCTGCAGATCATCGACACCGGCTACGGACTCGAGAGGTTCTGCTGGGCCGCAGCCGGAACTCCTACAATCTACGAGGCAATCTATCCCGAGTCAGTGGCCTGGCTGAAGCAGTTGAGCGACTTCGAATCGATGGTATCCTCGTTGGGTATCGGTGTGGATATGGATGCCTTGCTCAGTGAACTCTCGAGACTAGCAGGAATCCTGAACATAGATGTCGGCACCGATGTGCAGGCGCTGTATGAGAAACTCGCGGAAAGGCTCTCTGAGACTGGCATAGAGCTCTCTGTAGACGACCTTAAGCGAGTGACTGAGCCGCTGTCTTCGATATATGCGATACCCGATCACATGCATGCGCTCTGCAACATGCTCGGTGATGGCCTAGTTCCGAGCAACGCCAAGGCGGGCTACCTCGCTAGGATGCTGGCTCGCCGTTCTTGCAGGATGAAGGACGGTATCGGTGCGTCAGTCAGTCTCGCCGAACTCGGGGCGCATCACATGGACACCCACCTGGATATGTCCTGCTTCGTTCAGTCTAGAGAGGGAATCCTGAGAATCCTCGAACTCGAGGAGTCCCGATACTACGAGATGCTGAGGAAGGGCGAGGCCGCTGTGCGTACGGCGTTGAAGACACTACCGAAGGACGCGACCGAGGTATCTGACGAGACTCTGTTCCGACTCGCCGAGGAGAGGGGATTGAATCCGGAGATGACGGTGTCGATTGCCCACGGACTCGGCTGGGAGGGGCTGTCGGTAAGGGTCGGTTTCGCAGCCGACATGGCCGCTCGCAACGCCCAGATGACCAAGGCTGCCGCCAAGACTAGAGCACGGCAGAGCATAGTCGATGTGGACTCGATGCCAGTGACCTCTCCAGACTACTATGAAGACACCAGTGCGACTGAGTTTGCCGCAGAAGTGCTACACTGCAGCCCACTTCTCGATGGAGTTGCAGACTCGATTAAACTCTCCTCAGAGGTCACCGGCGAGCCCGCGCACGCCGTCGTCCTCGACCGCACCCTGTTCTATCCAGAAGGGGGCGGGCAACTCGGCGATCAGGGCACTCTGTCGCAGAACGGCTCGTCGGTCAACGTGTTCGACACCAGAGTCGAGGGTGGCGTCATAGTCCACCTGACCGACGCACCGCTGATGAGCGGCCCGGCTAGCGGCGTCGTCGACTGGGACAGGAGGAAGCAATTGATGGATCATCACACGGCCGTGCATATCGTTGGTGGCTCTGCTAGGGAGGTTCTCGGACCTCATATCTGGCAGGCGGGCTCGAACAAGGGGGCCCGCTACGCAAGACTCGACATCACCCACTATTCTAGACTGACTAGGGAGCAGTTGGACACTATTGAGGACAGGGCCAACGAGATTGTCGAATCGAACCCAATGATAGAGAAGTTGGTCATGGACAGGGCCGAGGCCGACACCACCTTCGGCTTCGACATCTACCAGGGCGGACCGCCCAAGCACAGTCGGGTACGAATCATCAGGATAGGCGACTACGACACCCAGGCCTGCGGCGGCACGCACCACGACGAAGCGGGCGAAGTTGGGGAGTTGCGCATCATCAGGTCGAGTCAGGTACAAGACGGGGTAGAGCGTCTGCAGATTGTGGCAGGCGAGACGGCACGTGAGCACGCCCGGCGTCAGGAGCGCCTGCTAGGCGAGTCTTCCGAGATCCTCGGAGTGCAACCCGACGACCTGCCCCGGACCGTATCACGCTTCTTTGAGGAGTGGAAGTCGCAACAGAAGAGGATTGAGTCTCTGGAAGCTGAGATCGTGAGACTGCGGACCGGTGGAGGCAGGGATGCCGCAGTTGAGAAGGACGGCGTCCGCTATGTGGTGATGGAGTCAGCGGGAGATGCCAAGCAGATGATGGCAATGCTGGGTGAGCTGACTCGTGACGCATCCACACCCACCCTGGCCGTGCTGGGAAGCCGTGAGGGAGGTGGCACTCTGGTCGTTGCCTCTACCGAGGCCAGCATAGCAGCAGAGCGTCACAACGCGGTCGAGATACTGAATGCCATAGCAGGCCACATCGGCGGAGGAGGGGGCGGCAGACCGACCATCGCGCAGGGCGGGGGCTCCAATCCCGACGGAATCCCTGCCGCACTTGACGAGGCTCGCTCCCTACTGGGCATCTGAGCAATCTGCAATCCGTCGATTTGATGGCGGAACCGCATCACGCACGAGTGTGGTCGAGCAGATTGATGTCTCAGCCCGCGCTGCTGCGATAGAGTACGCTATCCGCGATGTTGTGATTCCCGCCGTCGAGCTCGAGGCCCAGGGTCACGAAATCATCCGCCTCAACATCGGTGACCCGCTGGCCTACGAGGGCCTGCCGACGCCAGAGCACATGGTCGCCTCGTTCAAAGCAGCGCTCGACCGACAGGACAACGGCTACGGTCCGTCCTACGGGATTCCTGAATTACGTAGTGCCATTGCATCCGCAGAATCCGCGAAAGGATGGGACTGCTCGGCTGATGACGTATATGTCACGCACGGCGTCACCGAGGCATTACAGGTTATTTTTGCCGCCTTCCTAGAGGAGGGCGACGCCGTCCTCGTTCCCGGGCCCCACTACCCTCCGTACATGGCCTACCCTCAGATGTACGGCGGCACCACCCTCGAGTACCGGCTGGACCCAGATGATGGATGGCGCATTGACCTTGATGACATACGCTCCAAGATGAATGACAGCGTGCGCCTGCTCGTACTAATCAATCCAAACAACCCCACTGGCAACGTTGCCTCCCCGGAGGAGATTGACTCACTCATCGAGATAGCGGCCAGTTGGCCTAAGTGCACAATCATCGCGGACGAGATCTACGACGGCCTCGACTTCACTGGGCACCAGTGCTCGGTGGCCTCGCGCTCCGACAGCGCATCAGTCATCGTCCTCAATGGGGTCTCGAAGGTCTACTTCGCACCCGGTTGGAGGGTCGGCTACATGGCTTGGCACGACCCAAAAGGGACTCTCGGGGCCGTTCGTGACGGCGTCGAGCGGCTGCTTCGCAGCAGATTGTGTGCTTCTACGCCGGCGCAGCATGGCTTCCTCGCTGGTCTTGCAGATGACTCTGGTTGGCTCTCCGATCACCGGGACAGAATCAGAAGGAGGATGGACTACTGCTTGGAAAGAATCGCTTCGATCGACGGCCTCGAGTGCGAGGCCCCCGGGGGGGCGTTCTACCTGTTCGTCCGGATTACCAATCCTGAGCTGGCTACCGATGACAAGGCATTCGTGCTCGGTCTGCTGCACCAGCACCACGTGCTGGTCGTCCACGGCTCGGGCTTCTCCCCGGAGTTCGGCAGCGGCCACTTCAGGATGGTATGCCTGCCCTCAGTCGAAGTCCTTGCCGAAGTCTTCGACCGCATAGAAGCGTTCCTGCGGGGCTGAGCATGGGTCTGTTCGATTCCCTCGGGAACTTCTTCCTCAAGCGCTTCCACGGAAATCCGGAGTCTCTTGAAAACCAAGTGAAACTCAGATGGATGCCGATCGATGACGGCACCTACAGCGACATGGCTCGTGATTGCGACCCGTACAAGATTGCTTGGCGAGTCGGAGGGGGTTGGTTCGAGTCGTGGTTCCAAGGGCTAGAGCAGAGGACCGGGCAGAGCCTCGGTCGGCGCCTCGCGCACGCCGCCGTGGAGCACGAGGAGCACATGATGAACTTCAGGGGATTCGATGCTCCCTCTGGTCGCAAACCCTCATCTTGGACTGGCACCATCCATGATTGGAATTCCAGAGGTCTCGGCAGATTCAAGCTTCTGGATGACGGCGATGAGACGAGGATTCTCGTCGACCGCCCCGCCTCTGGGCCGATCTGCTCGGGGCTGGTCGCCGCAGCGTGGGAGAGGGCGACGGGCGAGCGACACCGCTTCCTGTGGTCGGAGAGCGCGGGAGAGGGGTTGGTCATCACACTCACTCCAGATGACGCTCAAGTTCCTGAACCGAAGCCCTGCAGACCCACTTGGAAGGATCAGGAGATTGGCATAGATCTCGATAATGAGTCGAATGATGAGATGTGGGTTGATCTGCGAGTTGAATCCTCTGGGCATTGGTCGATAATGAACGAGCGCAGGATGTTCCTTCACCGGGACTTGATTCTACGCTTCGAGGACTACTGTATCCCTTACCTCGACGGCATCCACGAGGGCAGGGACGAGGACTACGCTTGGGAGGGGCTGGACGATAAGCGCTCAGCGTGGTGGACAGCTGCAGCGGACTCTGCCAGAGAGAGGTTCGTCGCCGAGGGCCACCACGTTCTCGTTCGCGACCCCTCCGATTGGACCAGCATGGCCCGCCGGCATCTGTCGTACCACGGACTCGGGGGAATCGAGTCGATTAAGCAGACCGATGACTACGGCGGAGTGAGTCTGGGATTCTCCTCGGTATTCCATCCAGCCATTGCAAGTGGGGTACTGCTCGGCTGCTGGGAGCGTGCATACGGCAGGAACGGCCGCGCTTCCGTGAGCTTCGAGAATGGTAGAGCAAGGCTCGGACTGCGCTCTTCTAGGGAGATAGCCACCTGACTCAGACTACTCATTGGCCGTGAAACATTATATTGGTGCCCAATTTCAATCGTTCGGCCCCCATGGGGCCGGGTGCGCACTCATGGCTCTGAATCACAATCAGTACGCAGTTCTCGCAATCACCGCGACTCTGTGCCTCGCCGGTTTCTACACCATCATCGACGCCGGCCTATCGACCACGGAGTCAGGAGGTTTTGAGGCGGCCAGCGGGGACATTGAGGTCAACGATGAACCTCACATCGGCGGACAGGACCACGACGGCGATGGACTACCTGACAGGATGGAGCAGACTCTGTATGGTACCGACTGGAGGAATCCTGACACCGATGGCGACGGACTCGATGACGGATGGGAGATCGCCAATGGCCTCGACCCTCTGGACAACGGCGAGCCCATGATGGATGATATCCCGATGACTCCTCCTGACAACGAGGAAGAGACGGGGGAGCAGAACGAGACTTTTCCCAATCCTGACAACGGCCCGTTCGGCGACCCTGACAGGGATGGCTTGACCAACACTGAGGAGATGGAGTTGGGCACCAACCCTAACATCAGGGACACCGATGGCGATGGTCTGAACGACCGCTGGGAGTCGGAGTACACCTTCGTCGTCGAGACCCCGTCCGGTGATGTCACCCTCCTGGACCCTCTCGACGGGAACTGGGACTGCTATCTTCTGACTCCTGAGGTCAAGGGGCAGATAGAGAACGACATAGGGCCCAGCGAGTGGGAAGAGATGGGGAGCCAGTTCGGTCACTCCTGCGACGCCCTACTCGACTTGGAACAACCCGAGCCCGATAGCCTGAGGAACTACGTCGAGGAGAGATACGACACGAACCCGCTAGAGGAGGACAGCGACGGCGACCTGATTGCCGATCGCTACGAGATTGCCTTCGGACAGATTCAGCTTGGTGTGCACTGCGGAGTGCCGGTGTTCGGCACACTGACTCTGCAGGCGCCATACTCTGAGCACATGAGCGGCCACGGCGACAGGACTTGGTTCGAAGAGGACATGGACGGCGATGGACGACTCAATGGACCGGGTGACTGGGACACTGATGGTGACGGCATGCCAGACGGTTTCGAGTACTGCTATGCCTTGGACTCCGAAGGCGACCGCTTCCTTAACCCTGCCAACGCCACCGATGCCTACGGTGACACTGACGAGGACGGTCTGAACAACGTCGAGGAGTACGAGGTAGCGTATACTTGGGGCCCCCATAACTTCACCAGTCCACTGGACGCGGATACCGACAACGACGACATGCCCGACGGCTGGGAGCACATGAGCGGCATCCACCCCAATGACGGTAGCAACGCCGATGAGGACCCCGATTTCGACGGCTATGACGCCGACGGCGACGGAGGGGTTCGGTACTCCGATCTAATCGGTGTGACCACGGTGCACGCCATATCGGTCGAAGTGGGCGATTATGTCCAGGTCAACAGCACCGTTCTCTGGGTTCGAACAGTCCAGTCCAGCCAGTACGTCAACATCCCCATCAAGACCCTGATAGCGGGGTGGGTGTACTCGATCAACATCGATATCGGCCAAGAGGTGACCAGTCGTATACAGGATCTCGCCATTGTCGTTGAGGAGAACGAGCGTTTCACTAATCTCGACGAGTACAACGCGAGGGATCGCGACAACGACGGTTTCGTCGACGGCCGCTCCACCGATCCGCTCGTGGCCGATACCGACGGCGATGGGCTAATCGACGGCATCGAGGTCATCGGTTGGACCATCAGGATAGTCGATCAGGGCGTCAAGGACGTCCATGTGCGCAGCGACCCGGGGGCCTTCGACACTGACAGGGACGGACTGTCGGACGCAGCCGAGTACTACGATTTCTTCACCAACGCTACCGACAGGGACACCGACAGTGACGGACTTGAGGACTTCACCGAAGCGATAGACGGTTTCACCTGGAACGGCTCAGTCTACTTCACCAACGCGTCTTCGCATGACACCGACCTCGACGGTCTGTCCGACGGCGAGGAGGTTGTCGACGGTCTAGACCAGTACATCACCCACGCCAACAACCCTGACAGCGATGACGATGGGTTGTTCGACGGCAGCGAGGTCCTGAACATCCCACGCCCTTGGCAAGGAGCGACGAACCCACTCAACAACGACACCGATGGCGATGGCCAGCCCGACGGATGGGAGATGCAGGTCTTCTCGGTGCAGCACAACACCAAGAGCCACAGCCTGTGGATTACAGTGACAAACTGGCTGCCGCCGGGATGCCAATCGATGTTCGAGTGCGGACTAGGGCCTGGCGGTTGGGTTTGGAGCAGTTATCTCGGCGGCTTCTCTACTTCCGGCGACAGGGATGGCGACGGTCAGATGGACCCCAAGTACTTCCTGCACGAGATGAACCTCTCAGGCTTCACAATCCCTGCCAGCGGTAGGTGGGCACTCAACCCCGCTTGGGGCTCGCTGCCCGATTCGGCCTTTGACATCGACAACGACACTCTGATGAACTCCCTTGAGGCGCCCAACCGTTGGGACACCAATCCGGTGGACGACGACACCGATGGGGACAGGCTCCCCGACGGCTGGGAGGTCCACTACTCAGAGCTCTCACTCAGTCTCGGGCTGGTTGACAACAACACCCTCAGCGCTGTTGGTGCACGCGGCCCGATGGATCCCAAGATGGACGACTCCGATGTCGATGGCATCGATGACGGGCAGGAAGACTTTGACGGCGATGGGCTGAATCGGACCCACCTGTTGTACCGGTACTGCCCGGGTTGGAACGATCCTCAGAATTCTGAGTGCCACATCGATCCGACCTCGGAGGCTGGTAACGACTTCTACGACGACTTGGAGAACTTCACCAACTTTGAGGAGTACCAGAACGGCACCAATCCCGTCAATCCCGATACCGACGGAGATCAGTGGTTCGACGGCTCGGAGGTGTACCACCAGGACCAGGATGGTGACGGCATGTGGGCTGGCTGGGAGTACTACTTCGGGTTCGACCCCTTCGACCCGGCCGACGCCAACATCGACTCTGACGGTGATGGCCATCTGAACAAGTGTGAGAACAAGTGGAACACCAATCCAAAGTCCGCCATCAGCTTCCCCGGTCAGGGTGAGCTCTGCAGCGAGTTCGATTGACCCCTCATTTCTTGCGTGACACGCCCCTCGACAGTATGGGGATGACATGTCTTGGTGGATACTGCCCACAACCGCGGACATCGGTCTGAGGGCATTCTGCACTGACGCCCCGGGAGCCATGTACGAGGCCACCGTGGGCTTGCAGTCTATCCAGATGTCACCGAAGGGCGCTGACTCGGTGGCCTCCCTGCCGAGGACGGCAGAGGAGTGGACGGTCGAATTCGCGGGCGAAGACCTCGAGCGCGGCCTGGTGCGATGGCTTGAGGAGGTCCTCTACCGTGGTTCCGCAGAGGGCCAATGGCTGTGCGAGGCCGAGATTGCTGTGGTGGACGGCAGGATAGTCGCACAGGTGGCATGGGCTGACACGGACCTGATTGAGCGCGAGGTCGAGGTCAAGGCCATCACCCTGCACGAACTGGCCCTAGTAGAGGTCGCTGAAGGTGAGGTAATTCCCGGAGTCGAGCCCGACATCCCGTCTTTCGAAGGCCCCGGGTGGATGGCCCAAGTGGTGTTCGACATCTAGGGCTCATTCATCGACATCGAACCGTTGGTAGACCTCGTTGGTGGTCTGGGTGACTCGGATGAAAGTGGTGCACTTTGGCAGATCCTTGATGCGCCTCGCCCCCACATACGAGCACGCCGAACGGACTCCTCCGAGAACTGATTGCACAGTCGTTTCCAGTGCCCCTCTGTAGGGCACCCTGACCTCTTTGCCCTCCGGAGCCCGGTGCTTGGCCACCTCTCCATAGTGCGACTCCATCGCCTTGGATGAGGACATGCCGTAGAACGACTTGTACATCTTCCCGTCGCCATTCTCAATCAGTTCTCCGCCCGACTCGTCGTGGCCGGCGAACATGCCTCCCAGCATAATGAAGTCCGCTCCTGCGGCGAAAGCCTTGGCCACATCTCCAGGAGACGAGCAACCGCCGTCAGCCATCACATGGCCGAGCAGACCGTGAGCCGCATCGGCGCACTCGGCGATGGCCGACAGCTGCGGGTAGCCAACACCGGCCACCCTGCGGGTGGTGCACACCGAGCCCGGCCCTATGCCGACCTTCACTATGTCAGCTCCCGCCAATATCAGTGCCTCAGTCATCTCCCTGGTTGCTACATTGCCGGCGATGACAATCTTGTCGGGGAACTCTCCCCTCACTCGCCTTACAAAATCAAGGAAGGCTTCGCGATACCCATTGGCGACGTCTATGCAGATCATCCGGATTCTGTCGTTGGTTGCCATCTTTCGCTGTAGAAGTTCGAAGCTCTCTTCGGTTGAGCCGCAGGTGACGGCAACGTTGCCCGGGTCGACACCATCCTCCCAGGCCTGCGCGCACTCACGCGTCGAGTAGAACTTCTGCAGGCAGGTAAGCATACTGTGGCCCTGCAGCACCTTCGCAATGGAGAACAGACCTGTGGTGTCCATGTTGGCCGCCACTATGGGAACTCCGCTCCAGGTGTCCTTCGAATGACGGAACTCGAAGTCTCTCGACAGGCTGACATCCGACCTTGAAACCAGCGTACTGCGCTTAGGTCGAATCAGAACGTCGTCAAAGGTCAGCTTCGTATCGTGCTCTACGCGCATTGAGACCTTACTACGCCAACGAAGGACCATTTAAGACCGTTATGAGTGCCAGAACTGGTGCTCGTGCCGGGATTTGAACCCGGGTCGACGGATCGAGAGTCCGTCATGATGGACCGAACTACACCACACGAGCGTGATTCCCGGCGACCGGCCGTCCGCTTAAGAAAACAATGCCTTGAGAGCCTGATTGC
>Ga0208765_1001057_pt1 | contig 17412 bp, 14 predicted proteins | sample ETNtaG_2_FD_185783 | JGI IMG/M metagenome (GOLD analysis project Ga0208765, IMG submission 185783) | Marine microbial and viral communities from oxygen minimum zone, Eastern Pacific Ocean - ETNP201406SV203 (SPAdes) (version 2) | ecosystem: Environmental > Aquatic > Marine > Oceanic ... | reverse complement strand
TGAACCGGTTGACACGGTTCCAGCCCGACGAGCCGTCTGGCTGTTATGCACGAACCGTTCGAGCCGCCCGCCGTCGACCAGCACGTTGCGGCGGGTAGCAAGGCCCTCACCGTCTGTGGCCGTGGCCGCGGTGGCCGCCGGGTCGGTCGGATCGTCCACCAGAGTCAACAGCGGCGAGGCCACCTCCTCACCCAACCGGTCGGCGAACAACGACCGACCCTTCTGGACAGCCTCCCCGTTCAGGGTCCCGGCCACGATCCCCAGGAACTGGGCACTCACCCACGGGTCGAACACTACGGCGATGCGTCCCGAAGCGGGCTTGACCGCGCCCAGCATGCGGGTGGACCGCTCGGCGGCCTCGGCGGCCGCCTTAGCGACGTTCAGGTCACCCGGTTCCCGGCCCAGCGAGAATCCGAAGCCGGTCTGGGTTTCGCCATCCTGCTCGGCCAGTGCATATGCCGAAAGGAAGCAGCCCGTCTCCCGGCTAGTGGACCGGATGCCCGTCGTGGTGGCGACGGCACTGGCCGACACCGAGTCGCCGTACTCGGCGGTCTCCACCCCACTGATCCGCGGTTCAGCCAAGCGGGTGAGCCGCTCCAACTCGAGAGCTATGGCCACCTTTGCCTCGGCCGGGTGGTCCACCAGAGCCGATCGGTACAGATCCAGATCAGTGGCGGGCACGCCGTCGGGTTCGGCCACGGCACAGTGTTCGTCCGGGGTCGCGAACTCCACGTTGTCCCGGGCCTCGCCGATCACCTCGACCAGCGCGTCAGTATCCAAGGTTCCGGCGTAGGCAAAGCCCTGTCGACCGTTTCGCACCACGCGTACCCCAATGCCCCGGGACTCCGCCGAGGTCAGCGACTCGATCTCGCCCTCGTAAGCCCGAACTTCGGTTTCACGCTCGTGGGCGACGACAACCTCGATGTCTTCTCCCGGCGCCGCCATGGCCACAACGCTCTCTGCGATGGCCAACAGGCTCGCTTCGTCGTCTCGCGATCCGGCCACGTCAGGCCGCCGTTCCGCCGACAGTGAGTCGGGCCACCCGCAGCGTCGGAGTCCCGTCACCTACCGGCACGCCCTGCCCGTCCTTGCCGCAAGTCCCCGGCGATCCCATGGCAAAGTCGCCGGCGATGGCATCGATAGCTAGAAGAGCCTCGGGCCCGTTTCCGATCAGGTTGCCCTCTCGGATGGGGGCGGTGAGGCGACCGTTCTCGATCAGGTAGGCCTCGGTCATGCCGAACACGAAGTCCCCAGTAGCCGTGTTGACCTGGCCGCCACCTAGTTGCGACACGTACACCCCGTAGTCGGTCCCAGCCACGATGGCCTCGGGGTCGTCGATGCCGCCCTCTAGGTAGGTGTTGGTCATCCGCACCATGGGCAAGTGCCGGTAACTCTGGCGACGACCGTTGCCCGACCCCTCCCTACCCTCCCGGCGGGCACGCAAGCGGTCCCACATGTAATCGGTGAGCACCCCGTCCTCGATCAGCACGTTGCGTCGAGCAGGACGACCCTCGTCGTCGACAGCAAAACAGCCCCACTCGCCAACCATGGTGCCGTCGTCGATCAGGCTGACCGTCGGAGTGGCGACCACCTCGCCCCTCCGACCGGCGAAAACCGAAGCCGACTTGGCCACTAGGTCGGCCTCCAGACCGTGGCCGCATGCCTCGTGGAAGAGCACCCCGCCACCACCGGGCCCGACCACCACCGGCATCTCGCCGCTGGGGGCCGGCACAGCCTCCAACTTCGTGATCGCCCGACCTGCGGCCCGCCGGGCCAGGTCATCCACGTCCACACGGTCGAACAACTCAAATCCCACGGTGTGCCCGACCGACTCGCGGCCGGTCTGCAGGCCGATGTCACCGGCGGCCACACACGACACCGAGAACAAGGTTCGGATCTGGCGGTCACCTGTCAGTAGGCCCTCGCTGTTGGCGATCTGGATCCGGCGCTGGGAATCCCCGTACCGTGCTGACACCTGACTAATGGCACCGTCGGTCGAGCGAGCAGCGGCGTCGGCACGCTCCAAGAGCCCCACCTTGCGGGCCTTGGGGACGTCGGCCGGCAACACCGACACGACAGCCGGTGGCGGTCCCGACGGTCCGTCGAGAGCAACCTCGTTGACGACGCCGCCGCCCGAGCGGGCCGCCGCCGAGGCCGCCTCGGCTGCCGCCCGCAGACCGGCAGGCGACAAGTCGGCGGTGTACGCGAACCCGGTGGTCTCCCCCAAGGTGACTCGAATGCCGGCGCCTCGGTCGCGGCCGCTGGACAACTCCTCAATCCGACCGTCGTCAAGCACCGCCGAGGTGGAGCGGCGGTCCTCCACGAAGACCTCAGCAAACTCGCCCCCCGTACTCATAGCCACCGACAGGGTGTCGGCTAGCAGCTCGGACTTCAGCAGTCCGGAGTCCAGACCCATCGAAGAACCGTCGCCGTCAACCACCATCACACTCCTGTCTTCTGATCCGGTTCTGGCCGGTGTCTCGGTCGGGTCCGGACGGATGCGTAGGGTACCGCTGTGCCCCCGATGCCCGGGTTGCGCGGCCGCGCCACCCATACCATCACCGACGCCGACACGGCGGTCGCCCTCCGCTCCGGCGAAGTGCCGGTCCTGGGTACCCCACGGCTGGTGGCTCTCATGGAAGAGGCCACCGTTCAGGCACTTGACGGTTCACTGGCCGACGGCGAGACGAGCGTCGGCATGCGCATCCACGTCGACCACGTGGCTCCATCGGCACCGGGCGTCGGCGTGACCACCGAGGCCGTGTTGGAGGGAGTCGAGGGCCGACGCCTCACCTTCGGAGCGACAGCGACAGTGGGCGACGCCGTGGTGGCCACTGCCACCATCATCCGCGTGGTGGTTGAGACCCAACGGTTCCTCGACCGGGTCGACGGAGACGCCACCTGAACCATGCAGGCGGGTTCTGAACCGGAGAGTGGCATTCCGACACGACTTGATCCCGAGGTCCAGGCGGCCCCACAGGCCCGTTTCCCACAGCAGGACGCCGATCCAGGCAGCGGTCTCCACTGGTGGGTTGAAGTCCTGCTGGTCCTGAGCTTCTACGTCGTCTACTCGACGATCCGGAACCTCTTCGGATCCGAGTCGATCTCGGCGGCCGATGCCCTCGCCAACGCCGAACGAATCATCGACCTGGAGCGGTCGATCGGGCTCTACCGAGAACTTGGCCTCCAACAGGCGTTCGTGGACCACCGGTGGTTCATCCAGTTCTGGAACCTCTTCTATGGGACTTTCCACTTCGCGGTGACGGTGTTCGCCCTCGTGTGGGTGTACCGGCGGTTTCCTCATCTCTACGCCCGTCACCGATCGACCTTCCTGTGTACCACCGGACTGGCTCTAGTTGGCTTCGCCCTGTTCCCGCTCATGCCACCCCGCCTGTTGTCGGACTGCGGCGAGTTCGGGGGCTGCTTGGCTACTCTGCACCCCTACATGGACACGGTGGCCGAGGTGGGCGGCCTTTGGTCCTTCGATTCGGGAACCATGCAGAGCGTCAGCAACCAGTACGCGGCGATGCCCAGCCTCCATTTCGCGTGGGCCACGTGGTGCGCGCTGGTCATCTGGCCCATTGTCAGCAACCGGATGGCCCGTGTGCTGGTGGCCGCCTACCCGATAGCCACGCTGTTCGCCGTCATCGTGACCGGGAACCACTTCTGGTTGGACGCAGTCGGAGGCCTCGTGGTCCTCGGGGCCGGCTCCCTACTGGCCGGGGTACTGATAAGGGCATGGACCGCCCTTCACCGACCCGCCTCCCGCTGACAAGCCGCCGCCGACCCGCGATAGCGTTTTCAGTCGTGCGCCTTGATGCCCTGCAGTCTCCCGCAGATCTCCGCGACCTCAACCCTGAGGAACTGGTCGCGCTCGCCGATGAACTCCGTCAACGCATCGTCGACACCGTGGACCGCACCGGCGGCCACCTCGGGTCGAACCTGGGCGCCGTGGAGCTCACACTGGCCCTCCATCGAGTCTTTGACAGCCCACGGGACGCCATCCTCTTTGACACCGGACACCAGACCTACGTCCACAAGCTGTTGACCGGCCGAGCCGCCGACTTCGGCGGGCTCCGCCAGGCCGGCCTCCTGTCGGGCTACCCCTCCCGAGACGAGTCGGCCCACGACTGGATCGAGAACTCCCACGCCTCGACCGTCCTGTCCTACGCCCATGGGCTAGCCACCGCACGGGCCGCTACCGGCTACCGAGGTCGTGTGGTGGCCGTGATCGGTGACGGATCGATGACCGGCGGCATGGCCTTCGAAGGGCTCAACAACCTTGGCCACAGCGGCCTACCGGTCACCGTGGTCCTCAACGACAACGGCCGATCCTACGCCCCGACCGTCGGGCGCCTATCCGAGAGCCTCATCCGGATCCGCTCCAACCCGACGTACATGCGGCGCCAACGCCACCTCGAGGACCTGGCTGAGCGGTTGCCGTGGGTGGGCGAGCTGGTCGAACGGGGCATCAGTGCCACCAAGGCAGCCCTGCGGGAGATGTTCGAGCCAACAGCATTCTTCGAGGCGCTCGGCGTTCACTATCTGGGCCCGTTTGACGGCCACGACATTGCCGAAATGGAGGATGCCCTGACCAACGCGGCAGAGTTTGATGGCCCAGTGGTGATCCACGTCCTGACTCAGAAGGGGCGGGGCCACGCCCCCGCCGAACAAGACCCCATCAAGCACATGCACGACACGGGTGGAGTCAAGCCCGGCAGCTATACGGAGGCGTTCACTGAGTCGCTGGTCAAGGCAGCCGAGTCCCGACCCGAAGTGGTGGCTATCACAGCGGCAATGCCCGACTCCACCGGGCTGCTCCCCTTCCGCGACCGGTTCCCCGAACGATGCTTCGACGTGGGCATCGCTGAACAGCATGCGGTCACGGCTGCGGCCGGCATGGCTATGGGTGGCCTCCGTCCGGTGGTCGCCCTCTACGCCACATTCCTGAGCCGGGCCTTCGACCAGGCCAATCTGGATGTCGGCCTCCTTGGACTGCCCGTCGTGTTCTGCCTGGATCGAGCTGGCATCACCGGCGACGACGGCCCGTCCCACCACGGGGTACTGGACATGGTGCTGCTGTCCAAGGTGCCGGGCATGACGGTACTAGCACCGTCGTCGTATCAGGAACTGCAGCAGATGTTCGACGACGCCATGGCCATCACCGACGGACCAGTGGCCATCCGCTGGTCCAAAAGCCCGGCCCCCCACGTGGCCTGGGACGAGGTGGGCCGCGGGCTGGCCGCCCGACAGGTCCGCACCGGTGACGGGAGCGTCTGTCTGCTGGGCGCCGGGAAGATGCTTGCTGCCACATCGGCGGCCGCCGCTGAACTCGCCGCCGAGGGCATCGACGCCACCGTGTGGGACCCCCGCTGCATCCGTCCCCTTGACGAGGCCATGCTGGAGGACGCAGCCCACCACCGACTGGTGGTCACCGTGGAGGACGGCTTCCGGGAAGGCGGCTTCGGATCAGGTGTGCTGCACGCTCTGGCATCCCGATCAGCAGCGCCCAGTGTCTCGGTGCTGGGCGTGCCTGTGGCCCACCACGCACACGGACCTGCAGACTCGCTGCTGGCCTCGTTCGGGCTGGACGGCCCGGGCGTGGCCGCCACCGTGCGAGCCCGCCTGAAGTAGGCGCGTCAGGAGTAGAAGGGGTTGTCCCCGGCCGAGTGGTCGGTGGCGTCGACCACCTCGGTGATCTCCGGCACGGCCTCCACGATGGCCCGCTGGATGCCCTCGGTCAGGGTGGCCTGGCTCATCGAGCACCCCTGGCAGCCACCGCCCATCGTCACGTAGGCGGTGTGGCCGTCCACGCCGACGAGCGTGGCAAAGCCGCCGTGCGAAGCCAGCATCGGGTTGATGCTCGCGGTCAGGAGTTGTTCGATGCGCTCTGGCACCTCGCCGGTGAGATCCAGTTCGCCGACGTCACCTAACGGATTGGGACGGTTCGGGTTGCGGATCACTAGCCCGCCCTGCACCGGGTTACTGGGCAGGTCGAGGGTGGCGCCGGCCAGTTTGGACCGACTCTCGTCACCCACCGCCATGTCCAACGTCGCACCAGCCTCGGCATCGACGGTCCAACGATGGCAGTCCCCGGACAGTTCGACGATGGGCACAAAGGCCAGGTCGTAGACGTAGTCCACGCCCGACACGCCGGTCACGTCGATTAGGAGGGCCAGCGTCGTGGGGTCCTCTTCGTCATTCTGGGAATCGCGAACCTCTAACACCTTGGCCAGCGCTCCGTCGGTGACGTCCATGACCTGATCAGCGGTAAGGGTGTTGCTCATGGGGCCATCGTACTGGTGGCCCCGCGGCCCCGGAAACACATCGCGTCCGCCCCGAACCGGGTCGGAGAGCGGACCAGGGATAGGTTCGGCGCCCATGGATGACTTCACCACACTGACAATCGACAACGGGGTTGCCGTGGTCACTATGGACGATGGGAAGGCCAACGCACTGGGCCACGACATGATCGGAGCCCTCCTAGGGCGCCTCGACGAAGTGGCGGATGCTGGCGCCGACGCCCTGGTGGTGGCCGGTCGCCCGGGGCGGTTCTCCGCCGGCTTCGACCTCTCGGTCATGAAAGCGGGCGGCGACGGGCCCCGCGAGATGCTGTCCTCCGGCGTTGACCTGTTCCTGAGGATCTACGAGTTCCCCCGACCGGTGGTCGCCGCCTGCACGGGCCACGCCATCGCTGCGGGCGCCATCATCCTGATGTCGTCGGACCTCCGGGTCGGGACGGCCGGCGATTTCAAGATCGGGATGCCAGAACTCACCATCGGAATGCCCCTTCCCTTCTTCGCCACCGAACTCATGCGAGACCGCCTGTCAAAGCGACACCTGGCCAGGGCCACGCTCGGCCAGATGTACGACCCTGAAGCAGCTGTCGACGTGGGCTTCCTGGACGAGGTCGTGGACGGTGGCGACGTCCTCGACACCGCCGTGGCCCAGGCCCGGGTGGCCGGCGGGGTTGGACGCGGTGCGCTGAAGCGAACACGGGTCACCACCCGTGGAGCTATAGCGGCGGCTATCCGATCGGGACTCACCGAGGACCTCTCCCACTTCAACGTCGAGGGCTGAAACGCGGGCCGACCCACTTCCGAACCGGACGTCGCCATGACCTGTGGACCGAACCCTCCTTCTGCGGGTCCCGCGGAACCGTACGACGCCCTCCTCCTCGTGGCCTTCGGGGGCCCGGAGTCCATCGACGACGTTGCCCCCTTTCTGGCCCGGGTGACTGCCGGCCGCTCCATCCCACCCGAGCGCCTGGCCGAAGTGGCCGACCGCTATCGCTCCGTCGGCGGTCGCTCGCCGTTGAACGGACGCCTCCGGTCACTGCAGGACGCGGTAGCCAGACGGCTAGCTGCTCGACTAGCTGAGCACCGACCAACCCGACAGGAACCCGACGGTGCGGTTGCTGTGCCGGTTTTCTGGGGGAACCGCAACGCGAACCCACTCCTGCCCGACACGATCGCCGAAATGCGCGACGCCGGCGTCCGCCGCGCCCTGGCCTGGGTGGCCTCGCCGTACGCCTCGTACAGCACCTGCCGGCAGTACACCGAGAACCTGGAGACCGCCCGGGCCGCTGTAGGGCCCGGCGCCCCGACCATCGACCGGATCGGCAGCCACCACGACCATCCAGGGCTGATCGAGCCGGCCGCCGACCGTCTGGTCGAGGCACTCGGCCGCCTTTCGGTCGACCACCGGGATCGGGCCCACCTTCTGTTTTCAGCCCACAGCATCCCCAGCGCCCTGGCAGCCACCTGTGACTACGTCGAACAACTCCACGAGGTGGCCCGCCTGGTTGCCGAACGGGCCGACCCCGATGGCCGCCACGACCGGGAGGTGGTCTGGCAGTCCCGCAGTGGGCCACCTGAGGTCCCGTGGCTGGAACCCGACGTGGGCGACCGGATTGAGTCCCTGGCAGCCGCCGGATTGGATGCCGTGGTGGTCTCGCCCATCGGCTTCCCAGTGGAGAACTTCGAGGTCGCCTGGGACCTCGACATTGAGGCAGCTGGACGGGCCGAACGGGCTGGCGTGGCCTTCCAGCGGGCGGCAGCGGTCGATGACGACGACCGGTTCGTGGAAATGGTTGTGAGCCTGTTTCTAGAGCGGTCATTTCCGGGGCGCTCGTCGCCCGTACCACGGCCGGAGTGCCCGTCGACCTGCTGCCCGCCCGGCATCCGCTGAACGACCTCAGCCCATCCCCGGGCAGTGATCGTCGGAACGGTAATTTCAGAGTGATGAACCATGCCCGCATCGCCACGGAGGCTCTCCGCTTCCGACTGGGAACGTTCTCCGCTCAGACCGACTCGCCACCGGGCCTGAACGCCGACGAGGCGGGGGAACTACTGGTGGCCTGCGGAGACCCGGGAGTGGACCACGCCCTTCGGATGGTCGGCGAGACCTGGTGCGAAGCAGGCCTGACCCCGGACCACATCGACCACCCGTGGACGGCCGGAGAGGCCGCCCGACTGCGATCGGTTGGTGGGTCGGACCTGCTGGATGCCCTCGACGAACTCGTCACCGGCGTCACCCGCTGCCGTTTTCGCGGCTGACCCACCCGTCCCTCCACCTGCCGCGACCTGTCGGGGCCGCGCCTGTACGGTCGCCCTGACGGGCCCCGAACCCCTGTCACACCCCGGCGACAGAATGCCCGCCGACCCCAACAGACGAAGACCGGGACTGCACCATGGCCAAGCAGCAGAAGCTCATCCCCGACGAGATGGCCTACGCCCGCGAGGTCGTTGACGTCTCCGTCGAGCAGGAGCTGAAGGAGTCCTTCCTCGCCTACTCCCTCTCGGTCATCACCTCCAGAGCCATCCCCGACATCCGCGACGGCCTCAAGCCGGTACAACGTCGGATCCTGTACTCCATGCTCCGCATGGGCGTCCGTCCCGACACCCCACATCGCAAGAGCGCCCGGGTGGTAGGTGACACCATGGGTCGCTACCACCCCCACGGCGACGCCGCCATCTACGACGCCCTGGTGCGCATGGGCCAACCATTCTCACGGGGCATGACCCTGATTGACCCACAGGGCAACTTCGGATCCCTGGACGATCCACCGGCGGCACCCCGCTACACCGAGTGCCGCCTGAGCGAGGCCGCCATGGCCATGGTGCGCGAGTTGGACGAGGACACGGTGCCCTTCCGTTCTACCTACGACGGCGAGGCCGAGGAACCACTTCATCTGCCGGCGCTCCTGCCGAACCTGTTGCTGAACGGCACCACGGGCATCGCCGTGGGCATGGCCACCAACATGCCCACGCACAATCTGGCCGAGGTCCACGCCGCTGTCACCCTCGTGATGACTAAGCGACGTCCCAAGCCAACCGTCGGCGAGTTGCTGGCCGCCCTACCGGGCCCGGACTTCCCCAGCGGCGGGATCGTCGTGGACGACGGAATCCGGGATGCCTACGAGACTGGCCGCGGCTCGATCCGGATCCGTGCCCGGGCCCACGTCGAGGACATCGGCCGGGGCCGGCAGGCCATCGTGGTCACCGAGCTGCCGTACCTCGTTGGACCCGAACGGGTCATCGGCAAGTTGAAGGAGTTGAACGAGGCCGGGAGGGTCGCCGGCATCGCTGACTTCAAGAACCTCTCTGACCGCCACACCGGGCTTCGACTCCAGATCATGATCAAGCCTGGCCACAACCCGCAGGCTGTGCTCGGCGAGCTATACCGCCTGACCCCGATGGAGGAGTCGTTCGGGATCAACAACGTCGTGCTGGTCGACGGTGAACCTCGAACGGTCGGGTTGTACGACCTGTGCCGCCACTACATCGACCACCGCCTCGAGGTCGTGGTGCGGCGTACCCGATTCCGCAGGGAGCGCGCTGAGGAACGGCTGCACATCGTGGCCGGGCTGCTCGTGGCACTCGGCGCCATTGACGAGGTGGTGGTCATCATCCGGGGCTCGGAGGACACGGCGACCGCCCGCGATGCCTTGATGAAGCGCTTCTCGCTGAGCCGGATCCAGACCGACCACATCCTGGACATGCCGCTCAAGCGCCTCACGGCGTTGGAGGTACGCCGCCTAGAGGAGGAGCAAGCCGAACTCGAGTCGGCGATCGCTGGCCACACGCGGCTCCTGGACTCCGAAAAGCGCCAGCGCGCACTGGTGCTCGCCGAACTGGGAGAGGCCGTCGAGCAGTTCGGTCGGGAGCGACGAACCGAGATCGTGCACCCCGACGACCTCCCGATTTTCGACGCCGTGGAGGTGGCCGACGACGTGGCCGACGAGCCCTGCGTGGTCACGCTGTCAACCTCCGGCCAGGTCGGTCGCCTGCCGACTGAGGGGGCTAAGCGAGCCACCCCGGGCCGCCACGATGTGCTGGTGGCCCAGGTGCTGACCCGCACTACTGCCACAGTCACCGCCGTCACCTCGGACGGTCGAGCGCTACAGGTCCTGTCGGCCGAACTAGCCGATGGCGGGGGTCGAACACGGGGAGCGGGTGCCGCTCAGACTTTCGGCACGAACCGGGGTGAGGTGATCCACACTGTGGTGGCCGACGGCGCCGAGCACCTCTTCTTGGTAACCGCGCAGGGCTCGACCAAGAGGCTCACCCTCGACGAGGTCCGGGAGACCCGTGGTGGGAAGACTCTCATGAAGCTCAAGGCTGGCGACCGGGTGGCTGCCGCTTTCACGGTGCCGGACGGCGCCGACGTGGTCCTTGTGGCCTCCGACGGGCAGGTACTGCGCACGGCCGTCGAAGGCATCAGCGTGCAGGGTCGGGGCGCCGCCGGGGTGGTCGGGATGAAACTCCGGGACGACGCCACCGTGGTAGCTGCAGCGGCTGTCATCGGCGACGACGCTCTGCTAACGGTGACCGACGACGCCTGCGTGAAGGCCACCCCGCTGTCCGAACTGGAATCCAAGGGTCGGGGTGGTGTCGGCGTCCGGGTCTCCCGGCTGGCCGACGGCGCGTCGATCACCCTGGCCCATGTCGGTCCGGTCATCGGCCTGCTGTCGATAATGGCCAGCGACACCGACCCGAAGAAGCCCGACCCAGCACCGGTGCCGCTGATACTAGAAGCCACCAAGCGTGACCTCGTTAGTGCGGCCTCGGAACGCCAGATTCTGGCTATCGGTCCGGCAAGGTGGTGATGGTGGCCGCCGGATCGAAGAAGACGGCAAAGGGGTCCGGCAAGGGCTCTGGAAAGGGATCGGGTAACGGCTACGACGCCGACGCCATTCAGACCCTCGAGGGCCTGGACGCTGTCCGAAAACGCCCCGGCATGTACGTCGGTGGGACCGGCGGACCCGGGCTCATGCACCTGGTGTGGGAGTTGGTTGACAACGCTGTCGACGAGGCCGCCGCTGGGTTCGCCGGCAAGATCGAGATCACGCTGCACCGCGACCAGTCCGTTGAGGTCGCCGACGACGGACGCGGCATCCCCATCGATCGGCACGCCAAGCGGAAGGTCTCGGCGCTGGAGGTCGTGCTCACCGAACTGCACGCCGGCGGCAAGTTCGGCGGTGGAGCCTACGGGGCATCAGGTGGACTCCATGGCGTGGGCGCCTCGGTGGTCAACGCATTGTCCACCAAGATGGTGGCCCAGGTTGATCGTGACGGACACACCCACGAACTGGCGTTTCGCGAACGGGTGGCCGGCCACTTCTCGGGTTCGTCCTTCGCCGCGGGTCACGACCTGGCCCAGGTGAAGCGGATCTCCAAGAACAAGACGGGCACCCGGATCCGCTTCTGGCCGGATCGGGAGATCTTCGACGACGACGCCCGTATCAACGCCGACGAGATCCGTCAACGGATCGTGCAGTCGTGTTTCCTGGTGCCCGGTGTGAAGGTCCGCCTGATCGACAAGCGGGCGGGCGGGGACGAGCCGTTCGAGTTCGTGTCCCGTGGTGGGCTGGCCGACCTCGTCGACCATCTCTCGGTCGGCGACAATGCCTGCGAGGTCATCACGCTCTCGGGCATCTCGGAGTTCACCGAGCGGGTGCCCGTTGACGGAAAGATGCTGGACGTCGACCGCGAGTGCACCGTCGAGGTGGCCCTCCGCTGGGTCAAGGGTTACGACCCCCGGGTCGAGTCATTCGTCAACACCATTCCGACTAGCCAGGGAGGCACCCACACAGCCGGCTTTGACCGTGCCCTCACCCGAGCCGTCAACGACGTCCTCTTAAAGGACGCCAGGAAGCTGGCCAAGCTGGCCAAGGAGAATAAGCACCGGGCCACCAAGGAGGACGTACAGGAGGGTCTGGTCGCCGCCCTCAAGGTCGTGTTTCCTGAACCGCAGTTCCGAGGCCAGACCAAGCAGGAGTTGGGAACCCCGGCCGTCGAGAAGATCGTCTACGAGGTGGTCAAGCGGGGCCTCACCGACTGGTTCGGTGGTGGTGGTCCCAAGACCCATATCAATGCAGTCCGCGACAAGCTGACCAACGCCGTGATCAACCGGGTCACCTCCAAGCAAATGCTGGAGACCCGTCGGAAGGCCGCCAACATGGGGTCGACTGGCATGCCGGACAAGTTGGCTGACTGTCGCACCCACGGCCCAGACTCCGAACTAATCATCGTGGAGGGTGACTCGGCAGCCGGGCCAGCAAAGGCAGGCCGGAACTCGGCCAACACGGCCATCCTCCCCCTACGGGGCAAGGTGGTGAACGCTGGTAAGGCCACACTCAAGCAGGTTCTCGACAACGCCGAGGCCCAGGCCCTATTCACCGCCATCGGTGCCGGTTCGGGCGATGACTTCGACATCGATGCGGCCCGGTACGGCCGAATCGTCATCCTGTGCGACGCCGACGTGGACGGAAGCCACATCCGGTGCCTGCTGCTCACCCTCATCCACGAGTACATGCAGCCGCTGCTGACCGAGAATCGAGTCTTCGCCGCCCAACCACCGCTGTACTCACTACGGGTCGGCGACACCATCCACCGCGCGTTCAGCGACGAGGAACGCGACGAGATCACCACATCCCTGGCCAAGGGAGGTCGCAAGGTCGAGAACCTGAAGTGGAACCGGTTCAAGGGCCTCGGCGAGATGAACGTCGAAGAGTTGGCGGAGTGCGCACTGGACCCCGAGACCCGGATCCTCAAACGCCTCACAATGGAAGACGGCAAGGAGGCCAAAGCTGCTGCCCGGCTGTTCGACGTGCTGATGGGCTCCGATGTCACCAAGCGACGGGACTATCTCATCGCCAACAGCACCCTGCTCGATCCCGCCGCTCTCGACGTCTAGGACCACCATGCCCACCCCTCCCCGTTCGTTTTCAGTTTCGTCCGCTGGACTGTTTCGGCAGTGCCCACGCCGCTGGCGCTTCCGCTACGTGGAGAAGCGACCCGACCCGCCGGGTAAACCCGCCCTGCTGGGCACTTTCGTACACCGGGTGCTGGAGTTGCTGTGCTCGGAACCGGCAGGAGGACGCACCATTGACCGTGCACGGGAGTTGGCGGCCACCGCCTGGCCGGAAACTCACGGCGACGCTGACTTCATCGCGCTCGGCCTCGACGACACCGCCCAGCGGCAGTTCCGCTGGGATGGGTGGACGGCCATCGAGAAACTCTGGGAACTTGAGGATCCAGCCGAGGTGGACGTCGAGGCTACCGAGGCCAAGGTCTCGGCCACTGTGGGTGGCGTGCCGTTCTTCGGCATCATCGACCGCCTGGACTCCGCAGGCGACGGCCTGGTTGTGACCGACTACAAGACCGGCAAGGCACCCCGCCCGGGTGACGTCCCCGACAAACTCGATCAAGTCCTGCTCTACGCCGCTGCCGTGGAGAACCAGCGAGGCGAACGGCCCAGTCGGGGCCGCCTCTACTTCCTCGGGAACCAGGTCGTGGAGACACCGGTGACGGAAGAAGGCCTCAATGGTTCGGTGTCTCGGTTCTCCGAGACCTGGGCCGAGGTGGGGCAAGCCTGCACCGATGACGAGTTTGACGCCAAGGTCAGTCCCCTCTGTGGGTGGTGCCCCTACGTGGCGGACTGCGTCGAGGGTGCATCCGAGGTTCGGTCCCGGGCAGGCAGAGGCCGGTTGAAGGCAGACGCCCCCGCCCGGACGCTGCTGGGCCTCTGACGGACTCTCGGGGCGACTCTCTGGCCGAGGGGGTTTAGGCGTCCCTGCGTCGGCGACGCAAGGCGGCCAGCACTAGCACCAGAGCGGCCACGGCGGCCAGCACACCTAAGCGGTGCAGCAGGTCAGCACGCTCGTCGGTCATCTCCACCGGTGGCGTCTCGAAGGGCAACAGCCCCTCGGAAGCGGGCTCGAGAGTCGCGTCATCGGTGGGGCCGTTGACCGGCAAGTCGATGACCGGAGCCTCGGACGGAACCAACAGTTCTCCGTCTTCGATCCCCTCATCCACCTGATCCAGCAGGCCGTCCACCGGACTGGCCACCGGAGGAGTAGGGCGAGGCCGGCGGGCCTGTGGGTCGTAACCGGCCATCAGGCCGACCGTCCCATCACGTCATCGCCCGCGGGTGACTCGCCACCACCGTCGGACTCCGATCCGACATCTAACTCGGAATCTGATTCGGCCTGCATTCGATCATCTGACCCGGTCCGCGGTGCCAGCCGATCCAACAACGCATCGAACTCCGCTGCCGCCTCCGTCGCTCCAGGCCGACGCAGCGCGTGGATGGGCATGGACTGGGCAGCAGCCTCAGACACCGCAGCCCGTAGGTGCACCGGCGGCAGGCACTGGCCCGGATACGCCTCCCGAAGCGCCTCGTCCCAGTAGCGGCCATCCCTAGTGCGGCCCAACCGGTTCACGGCGATCCCCACCAGATCGGGTCGCCCGTCGGGGCGACGCATCCGGATGCGTTCGATGGTCTGGAGCATGCGTCCCACCCCGTCCACGGCCCATGCTCCCGGCTCGGTCACCACCAGCGCCGCATCGGCGGCAAACAGGGCGTTCACGGTCAACAGGCCCAATGAGGGAGGGCAGTCAATCAGTACCAGACGATCATCGGCATCGACACCGGAACCCCCAGGTGAGCCCACGTCGGGGGCGGCCTGCAACGGCGGTCTCATGGCCAGGGCCAATCGGTCCTGTGCACCTAGCGGATCGGTGGCCAGCTGTGGCTCGCGGATCGACAGGCCCGGCGACGACGCGGCAATTCTGGGTGTCGGACCGATGTCGGACGGCCAGCCCCCCGACTCCACCACCGTCGCTAGACCACCAGGACGCTCCTCGTCCAGCACCGCGTTCACCCCGGGACCCGGATCGAACAACCCGAGGCCAGTGGTGGCGTTGCCCTGTGGATCGAGGTCGACGACCAGCACCTCGGTCCCCCGGGCTGAAGCGGCGGAGGCCAGTCCGAGGACGACCGTGGTCTTGCCCACGCCACCCTTCTGGTTGACTACGGCGACCGTGACCATGCGGGCAACCTAATCCACCCGCCTGTCGAGACCGGGGTGCACCTTCTCCCGCCACCGGACCGGCCCACCGACGGTACGGTCGGTCCATGCCCGAGTTGCCGGAGGTCGAGACCGTTCGCCGCCAACTCGAGCCGCTAGTCAGCGGCGCCAAGATCATCGACGCACGAGCCCACCGTTCTCCCAAGTTCACCCCCGCCCTGGAAGCCATCGGGTCGACCGTCGCCAATATTCACCGTCGAGGCAAGTACCTGCTCATGGGCCTGCTGGATCCCAGCCAAGCGACCGGAGGGCAACCCGGCCGGGAACTGATCGTGCATCTGGGCATGACCGGCGCTCTCCACGTTGACGACGCCTCGCCCAACGACCCCTACGAACGGGCCTCGTGGGACTTGGCCGATGGCCGGACCCTGTGGTTCCGTGACATCCGCCGATTCGGTCGCATCGCCGTGGTCCCTGCCGGCGATCACCAGACATTGCCTACCTTGCACCACCTCGGCCCAGAGCCATTCGACCCGGCGCTGGACGGGCCCAGGTTCCACCGGGCTCTGGCGGCCAGTCGGAGTCGGGTCAAGACCCACCTGCTGTCCCAACGTCCGATCGCCGGGGTTGGCAATATCTACGCCGACGAGGCCCTGTGGAGGGCGGAGGTCAATCCGAGTGTCCGCCGGGTGGGTCCCGCCCGGGCCGAGGCGCTACTGGGCCACATCCGTGATGTCCTGGCCGAGGCGTTGGACCACGGTGGCACGACACTCCGGGACTACCGCACACCCGACCGGTCGACGGGCCAGAATCAGTTCCGGCTCGACTGCTATGGCCGCTCAGGGCGACCCTGTCGACGGTGTGCTACTCCACTCACCTCTCGAGAGCTAGACCAGCGCACCACCACCTGGTGCCCCCACTGCCAGGCTCGCTGACATTGGTTCCCGAAATCACCGGTCGGAGCCGATACTGATGAACCCAGGGTGCCCCGACAGGGCGGATGGTGCCACCTACGATCAGCGCCGTGCCTGCCACCCATCGTCGCCGGTCTGCTCCGGTGGCGATCGTCATCGGCGCCATTGTGGCCCTGGGTGCTGCCGGCAACCTGGTAGCCGGGGCCGGACCCTACGACGCCGAGATCGCAACTCTCCGCGGGGATATCGCTGACCAGCGATCCATCATCGCTGGACGTCGTGACCACATCGCCGAGATGCAGCGCCGCCTGGCCGACCTCGACCAGGAGGTCGCCGACACCGACGGCCTCATCGGCTTAGAGGACCGGGAGTTGAGACTCCTTCCCATCCGCATCGAGCTAACCGCCGACCGGTTCGTGGAGGTCCTGGCCTCGAGAGAGGCGCCGACGGCGCTGCACCGGACGATGGCCGTCGACGCCTACGTCAGGAACGACGAGCGGATGAACGACGTCCTCACCCAGTCGGCCCAGCTCACATCCACCGCGCTGGAGGGCGTCCGACACCGCATGCTCTACGACTCAGTGATCCGAGAGGCCCAGCGTCGAATCGAACTGGTAGATGCCGAGATGCGGGTCACGGCCAAAGAGGTGGCCGCCCTTCGGGCCCTAGTCGCCCAGGCGGAGGACCGCCGGGACGGCTCCCGGCAGGACAGGGACAGGCTGATCGACTCACAACCAGCTATCCACGCCGACATAGCGGCGACCCGTGCGGTGATCACCGAGGCGGAGGTCACGATCACCGGATTGGAGGCAGAGATACTCGCCTTCGAGCGCATGGCGGTAACCCGTCGGTGGACCGGGGTCCAGGGCACGGACGCTGCACGCCCGGCGCTGGCCGTCAAGATCGACAACGTGACTCGGGCCCACCCTCAGGCCGGTCTTAACCAGGCCGACGTGGTCTACGAAGAACTCGTGGAGGGTGGCGTGACCCGACTGGTCGCCGTGTACCAGTCCACGTCCGTCGACGTCGTCGGTCCGGTCCGCTCGGCACGAACCTCGGACCCACCCCTCCTCCAGGGCTTCGACCGACCGCTATTCGCCTACTCAGGGGCCAACCGAGGCACAAAGAGCCAGTTGCGGGCCTCGCCACTGGTCGACGCTGGCTTCGACGCCCACGAAGAGG
>Ga0208765_1001056_pt1 | contig 17415 bp, 13 predicted proteins | sample ETNtaG_2_FD_185783 | JGI IMG/M metagenome (GOLD analysis project Ga0208765, IMG submission 185783) | Marine microbial and viral communities from oxygen minimum zone, Eastern Pacific Ocean - ETNP201406SV203 (SPAdes) (version 2) | ecosystem: Environmental > Aquatic > Marine > Oceanic ... | reverse complement strand
GATGAAGGCTCTTCGACGCTATCTACCTGAAATCGATTTAGATCAAGATGAAATTCCGCCTGAAGTGTTGGAAAAGATGGAAGTCCAAATGAATGACTTCCGGATTGCAATTAGAGACATCGAACCTAGTGCATTGCGTGAAATCTATGTCGAGATTCCCGAAGTCTCGTGGGATGATGTTGGTGGCCTTGACGAAGTCAAGGAACGCCTCAAGGAGAGTGTTGAATGGCCATTGACAATGCCTGATAGATTTGAGCACTTTGGCATCAAACCACCTCGTGGTATCGTCCTTTTTGGTGCCCCAGGAACGGGCAAGACCTTGATCGCCAAAGCCATTGCTCATGAAGCGAAAGCGAATTTCATCACGGTCAAGGGTCCGGAACTCATCTCAAAGTGGGTTGGTGAATCTGAAAAAGCAATTCGCGAGGTGTTCAAGAAGGCAAAACAATCCAGCCCCAGTATCATTTTCCTCGATGAATTCGAATCGATTGCAGGTGCACGTACATCCAATTCTGGTGAAGGTAGCGATGTATCAAATCGTGTCGTCAATCAATTGCTATCCAGTATGGATGGCGTTGAATCCATGGAAGGAGTCATCATCATTGCCGCGACGAACCGCCCCGAAATGATTGACCCTGCATTGTTGCGAAGTGGCCGGTTTGAACGTGTTATGCACATCCCACCACCAGACCACGCAAGCCTTCGAAAGATTCTGAAAATCCACGCGAAAGACATGCCTCTTGGCAAGTTTGATCTTGAGAGTCTAGCAGACAACATGCAAAATTTCACTGGTGCGGATGTAGAAGCGGTGTGCCGTGAAGCAGCCCTCATCGCCATGCGAGCTGAAAGAAAATCTGTCGCGAAGAAGCACTTTGAGGAAGCGATTGCTAGAGTTCGACCAACAATCACACCTGAGATGCTTGAATATTACTCCAAGTTAGAGAGCCGCTTAACCAGTGGACTGGAGAGTATCCGAAGAAAGAATGACACCTTGATGGGTATCGAAAGTGTATGAGGTGGATAAATGCCAGCAGCCTTCTCAACAGAACTGTCTGGTCGACGGGTCGTTGATAGTCGAGGAGATTTGCTAGGAACTGTTGTCGATTTGTTCATTGATGATACCAACGGCACCGTTCTTGGGCTTCTCCTAGAATTGGACGAAGGATTGGATCCAAAACTGCTGCCGTGGTCCACTTTTGGCGAATATTTGGTCGTTCCAACCGATGAGGTTGCATCCATCGATGAAGAGATTCATCTCAATCGATAGGCCGAATTGGCGATGATACAAGACCTCCCACCACCCCCAAACCGTCTTAAGGCTAGGTTCAGCGTCTCGCGGCTGCACATCCTATGGATGTGGGGAGTCAGTCGAAATGAAAATCGGTTCGGTTGACATTGGCACCGTCCTGAAATCACGTAAAACGCGTCGAACAGGATTGATGGTCGCTTTCTATGGGGTATTGGCGCTTTTGCTCTACAGCATAGTTGGTTCTTACCTAGTGCCAAGTGACCCACACCTGTCCGCCTACGATGATGATTGGGATGATTTATCTGCATTCAGAGCAGATCTCAAAGGAATGGGCATTGATACGACGAGTATGATTTCTAGTCCCGTACTGTTGGGAGAAATTGAGAACCCTGAGGATACCGTGTTCATCGTTACTGGTGTGGAACAAGATACAATTTCCCTGCCGAGATTTACTGGAGATGTTGATGTAGTCCAATTCAGTGAATCTGAAGGATATACAACAACAGAAATTGAAGCAATAGTGCAGTATGTTGCGTCTGGTGGGACATTGCTTGTCATGGATGATTTTGGTTTCTCAGCTGGTTTGGCTGAGACGTTTGAATTGGGATACAGTGGACATCAACTCTACGATGAGGAAGCTTGGGCTCGTGGACTTGACTACAATTACATCTGGATGAATTCATCGAACCCTTACGATTACACAGGAACCGACAAATCTGGCTCACATCCGTGCTTATCGGATGCTGATAATGATGGAATTATCGATCGTTTGGATTCATTGCCAAACAGCCCAGTCAACAGTGCCGATACACCTACAGTTGCTGAAGCCGGACTTTGTGCTCATCACATTGAAACCGATTCCACTGGTGGACAATATTGGAATTTCAGCACGAACTACAACGTTTTGCTGAACACGCCGTCTGCATTCGATAAACAAGCCGCAGAATCAAATTCAGACAATCGATATGCTTGGGGTACTTCCAGTCAGGATTCTTACCTCGACACCAACGATGACGGACAGGGTGACGTTGGATTTGAGGGAGGAGGAATCGAAAGCGATGAGCAAGGTCCGTTCACAATGGCCGTCAAAGTCTGTGCCAAGCGAGATTGTGAAGAAATGCCTGGTGAGGCAATGGGTCGGGCAATTTTCGTCACAGATGGTTCAGTTCTGATGAATGCAATCTACGATTGGGAGGATACCAACGAGGGAGAATATGGTGAATTGAATGGCAAAATCATGCCTGAAAATGACAACCGTCGCTGGGTTCTGGACATTGTTGCTGAATCATTATTGATGCACACCGCTGCTGATGAATTCAATGGAACATCGGGAGCCGGAAAGCAAGTCATCTTTGATGAAAGTCGACATCAACAAACGAATGCCATGGGTGACACCTACAATCTCATCTACTACATTCTGGTATACTTCACCAATGATTGGATGGCAATGCTGTTCCTTTTCCTAGCACTATTCATCGCCTTTGAGGCTGTGATTATCAAAAAGGTCGATCCTGAACCTTGGCGGCACGTATTCAGCATCATTTACTACGGATTTGGTGATGCTAGACGATACGGTTACTATGGCCGTGCCAATAAAGTCAAGCAAGTATTACTGTCTAGGGTGAGGAATCTCAATTCATTGACCAGAGATGAGTTTGATGCCTTGCCAGCTCGAGAATTGCAGAAGATGATTGGCGATCCTGTTCTCATCAAGTTCGTCTTTGAAGATCGGAATTACAGTCTTGAGCAACTCGTTGCTGTTGTCAAACGGGTCAAAATGTGGGGGCGCAAGTAAGCGGAGGTGAGATGAAATGTGGACACGAAAAGCAGCACTGTTCCTAACATCAGGTATTTCTCTCGTCCTGATTGGAATGATGATTGCAAATTTCCAGTTGATGATTCTCGGTATCATGTTCATGGCTTTCCTAGCCATCAATTCGTGGGTCACGGGTCATGGTGAATTGGAAATTGTGCGAACACTATCTGCTGACAATCTGTACAAAGGTGATGATTTGTATGTCGAATTGGCGATTACAAACAGTTCATTCCGTCGTACACAACAATTGGAAGTATTTGACAACGTTCCGCATGAAATGAAATTGCGTAGTGGTCTCAACTACATGCGCGTCAATCTCGGCCCTGGGGAAACCACGCGGATTCGCTATGTTTTGCGGTGCCCGCTTCGAGGACACTATTCCTTTGGGCCTGTGTCTGTTCGATACAGAAACACGTTCAACCTGTTCAGCCAAGAGATGTACATCGATCACCGCTCGGGTCTCATTGTATTCCCACAAGTACGAGAAATTGAAGAAGCGATGGTTCGAAGTCGAACACCAAAGATGTACACGGGTGCAATGACTCTTCGAACCCCCGGTCCTGGTTCTGAATTTTTTTCACTGCGAGAATATGTTCCGGGAGACCCATTCAAGATTATCAATTGGAAAGCATTTGCTCGCACTGGTATCATGATGGTCAACGAAAAATGTCGTGATGCGGTCACAGATGTATTCATACTTCTCGATTCAAGAGACATCAGTCGTATTGGCACCGTACTCAAAAATCCACTTGAAATGGGTACAGTTGCCGCTGCAAGTTTGGCTTCTTATTTCATCAAGAGACGTGATTCTGTCGCCCTTGCTGTGTACGATGATACTCTGTCATATTTGCCAGCGGATGGTGGAGATAAGCAGTATTTCAAGGTCCTATCTAGCCTTGCGGGTGTCGCTCCAAAGGGTGATATGCCACTCCAAGCTGTAACCAATTCCCTCGCACCGCGATTCAGCCGTGGAAGCCCCGTATTCGTCATCTCAAGTCTTGAGGGTGATGGGACTGTGCCACATGCAATTCGCGATTTGGCTGGCCGTGGTCACGAAGTCGTAATTCTCAGTCCATCCAGCATCGATTACGAGCGACTTGTGAGTCGAATCCCTCGAATGTCATATGAGGTGATGAAACTTGAACGACAAAATCGACTGTCCGCTGTTGCAGGTTATGGGGCACGTGTCATCGATTGGATGCCCGATGTAGAATTGAGTCAAGCACTACTACAGGTGAAAATGTGAGGAGGTGAATGAATGGCAGATGATGTAGCACAACAAGAGGAGGGGCTGACCAGCCTTCATTTGCGAACTCTGCGAAAGGAGTGGCGCGTTGTTTGCCTCCAACTTGTTGCGAGTATTTCTCTAATCTGGTTGTTCTTGACCATGACCCAAGTCTTTGGACACTGCCATCCAGATTATGTTGCCAGTGGTTCATGGTGCCCTGCACTGGATCACACACTAACCCTTGATCAAATCGAAGCCGGTTTCGCTGACGGCGGAGGATTTGATGAATTGCCCTTACCTGATTGGCTTACAGGCCAAGGCAACGAAGGTGATGGACGATTTTACGTTCCTATTCTATTGACAATGGCCATTGCCGGTGCTTGGGTAGCCCTCAATTTCCAACCACCTGCACGTCGACGAAAGATTACCCTTGCATTGTTGGGTAGCATGATTCTATTCCTCGCTGGAATGTTCCTACTCACATGGACATTTGGCATGATTATCAATTTCGACTTGTATTTACCATTCGGGCATTCTGATGATGCAATGAATCATGCAAATCATTTGGTTTGGCCCTTATCAGTCTACATTCAAGTACTCGTCATGTTGTTTTTCTTGGCGCCAGTACTCTTTGGCTTGATGGGAATCTGGGGCCTTTCAAAGCGAATGGTCAATTGGTCGATGGCATATATGCTCATTTTCCTTGGACTGTATGCTCTGCTATCCTACGAGGGTGTGATTAGCCAATTATCGAGTGCGTCAGACCCTCATGCCCCTGGTCTCAATCCACTTCCAACTCAAATCGGCGAGGCCGATACGTTGGGTGGCTTGATTTCTGGTGATGTTTGGGAGTTGCTACTGGTTGCAATCCTCTTGATGGTTTATTCAGAAACTGCACAAGCGACGATTCGCTTCCTTGAATACGCATTCCGATTGCCTGAATCCTGCAAGAAGGATCCTGAATATGTGCGCCAATTCCAGAGCATTCTCAACACGCACATGCAGCATACTGTAGTCGTGATTCTAGCAGTTGGGTTCGTAACCATGCTCGCTCTCAAGTTCGATGATTTGATTATTGATATCGTGGGATGGACTGGTTCTGGTCAGTGGAGTGGACAGGTCAGAGAATCACTTGAATTGCGCCTCACCTATGGGAAGGTGATTTCGGCAATGTTATTCCTCACATTTGTTGCAGGACTACGTTACATCGTCCCTTGGCAACGAATCTCGGGTCTAGTTGAATCTGCACTTGCGAGTAGGGGTAATACAAACCCCTAATCAATCACCGCTAACGTGAATTCTTAGGATTATGCGAGCAACACCCTCTCCTAGGAGGAGAGTTCCGGCAGGTAATCCACAAATGGTCACAACCCACAATGCAATTGTGGGCCAATCAGATTCTGCCCACATCCATTGACCAACAAAAATCGCAGTAACAATTGTAATCAGGAATCCAATTCTCTCCAAGAGTCCAGGGTATCGACGGCCATGAGTTTCTTGTCGACCGACGAGGGTTCCCGCTCCCTCATCCGCACTCATTTTCCCAACTCACATATCGAGGTCTGACAATTCGCGTTCAAGATCGTCCAGTGCATCTCGTTGAACTGGATCGGCAGGAGGGGGTACACCGTTTTCTGTTGATTCTCGAACATCAGCAGCGGAATCAACTTCGGATAGGGCGACATCAATATTTGCCATCAATGCAGCTTCATCGGCATCGCCAGCCACATTTGCAGGTGTCAATCCAGCAGAGATACGTGTTGAAATGTCCACACCATCGGTTTCGGCAGCAGCTTCAATCGGCTGCCAAGTTGAATTGGATGCTGGAGCCGCACTCGCCTCAGGTGTAGGTGCTGCAGCAGGTGCGCTGGGTGCAACCACAGAAGACGGTGAAGATACGACTGCAACCACATCATCCACGGGATTCATGTGTCGAACCGCTTCATTGTTGATTTCAGGCCTTTCATGACGTGCCAATCCATCCACTTCGAAGGGTAAGCTGCCACTACGTTGGAACGTCCATAGCGCCCCTGTTGGTTCTTCTCCGGTCAGACCTGCAACGTCCAATCGACGCAACAAGGATTCCAATACCTCCACAGTTTCAGCCAAGCCAACAGCATCTCCAGCGGTACGACGGTCTGCATCTAGATAGATTTCATCGAGAGAGCGTTGAATCAGACGTCGTGCCTCAACGGATATGTATGGTAGGGCTTCAGGCATGTGACTGAATCGCTCAAGAGGTTTCACATCTTCAGCTGGTAAGCCCAAATCGACAAGGCCACGGAGTACGTCTTGCATTTGTGCTAGCATTGTCACAGACCTCTCATATTCACCGAGTAATCCTTCAAGATCAATGACAACGTGCTGAACTGTTTCAGCCAGTTGGTGCTCTAGACGAGATTGTACTGACCATCGCGTCAGACCACGAACTGTTGAGGCTGTTTCAGGTGCCTGTCTTTCTAGGAGGTCCATGACCTCAAGTGATAGCAGATGCCTCGGAGTTTTCGCAACTTCATCCACACTGTGTTGGATGATGGCCAATGCGCGTTCAACAGCGCGGTCGAGCAAGACGATACTGTAACCACGACTACGAGCGTTTGCCATCCGGTCAAGGACTGGTTCTAGGCTAGAGAGGCCGCGCTCATCGCCGAGCAAAGCCTGAGCGAGAGGTTCTTCAGCCAACCGGGCACGGATTCGATCTGCTTCTTGTAAATCGAGAAGAGCCATCTCGTGCGCTTCTTGGATATCTTCGGCCTGCTCAAGCAGCATTCTCAATTCCGTCTCTGATTGGGCCTTGCGTGCATCAAGATCGCCAAGTTCACGAAGAAGTAAACGGCGTTCTTCCATCATTTCACGTAGTTCAGATTGCATGATTGTTGATTTGCGCTCAGAATCGAGAATGCGACCTCGCTCTTCTTCCATGAGGCGCCGGTGAGCGTGAGCTTCCGCTTCTAGTTCCACAAGTTCGGCCCGCTGACTCTCAATTCTACGTTCAACTTCGTCGAGTTCACCTTGTCCTGTTCGGTGTCGATCGCGCTGTGCGTTAACCTGTTCTGTGAGAACGCGCTGCAATCGCTCATCATGGTCCAATGATTTTCGAACTTCATCAAGACGTGTTTCAGCAGCACTGAGTTCAGACTTGGTTGTTGCTTCTTCAGTTGATAATTCGCGCAAATCGGTGAGTAGGGATTCGCGGGAATCGAACTCGCCCAATGCACTGGCCAACTCTTCAGCACGCTTTTCGACCATGTGTTCCAATTCAGATACGCGCTTAGACAATCGATTGGAAAGGGACGTGGACTCATCTGTTTCAGATTCTGCGGCACGAACCTTGGCTGATAAATCATCAATCTCTCGATGAAGACCGCTTCTCTCATCACGAGATTCACTCAATGTGGATTCAAGATCGTGCATCATATCTCGCGCTTCATCTCTTGATGCGCGAGCATCTGCAACTTCTCTCTCTAGGCGACCTTTCTCTCTCTCGAGTGAAATCTGAGTGTGTTCAAGTTGTTCGATACGCTTCTTGATTTCACCTCCAGCAGGAGTGAGAACCTTTGAACTTGATACTGGCATCAATTTGGCCATAGGTCCACCACTTTCGAGCATCTTCCATGTGGACCGCCCGGATTCCATGGCTTCAAGACCCAAATCAAACCCGAAGAGAGCGTCAAGCCGTCCAGTCAACAATCGCTTTCGATCATCCGAGCGAGTACGACAACCGGCAATTGCATCAGCAAAATGTGCGAGTGAGAAATCCGTCACTGTAGAGCCTGCGAGGCCTAAGCGCGCTCTTCTCTCCAACCTGTGTGACTGTAGGCGACGAGAAGAAGTGGTCATCGTATGTACTGCATCGGAAAGTGCGGCCCCTTCAGATTCCCGCAATCCAGTTGGAACTCCATCCACTAGCATTACTGAAATCGGATCTGCTGATTCCGATACAGATTGGATATAGCCCGTGAGGTGGTCTTCATAGGCCATTCGAAGATGAGAAATTAATTGGTCAATTCCAGATTTTGTTTCCTTGGTGATGAAACCCTCTGGCAACTCTTCATTCTCGGCCAATGCATCTTCATCCATTGTTCCAACGAGGCTTGCTGCATTGGAGAGAGCCGCATGTGCATCAGCCCCATGTCGGCACCAAATCGCAATTGCTGCTTGACCTGCTTCCGTGAGCATCAATTGCCCACCTTCCAATCGTAAATTGGTTGAGAGTGATTCATCTTGAGTGAATTTCGATGACAAGCCGCGGAGGTGTTCATGGCCTAAAGTGGCAAGATCGTCTGGTGTTGAAGGCAATTCACCACTCGAGTGGATGACGACGCCATCCTCAAATGCCAATCCACCCATGACTTCATCAGATTCAGTCAAGCGATCGACGAGTAAGGCCAAGTCGGTTGTTTCAATGGGTAGTGCGGCAGCACCTTGAGCAAGTAATGAGGCGACATCAGAAGGATCTGAAAATGCCTCAGGAATTCTACGAGCTACTTCTGTGAATTGAGACATTGTCCATGATGCGCCACGCGAATTGAGGTCGTGAGCATCAGACAATTCCAGCAAACGATTCTTGGCAGCATCCCCTGTAACGAATGTTTGCTTGGCTTCAGATTCAGCCAACCATCCGACAACACGCCCACCGTGAATCAATCGATGCGCACAAGCAGTTTTTGCACGAGGTTTGTAATGAGAAATTACACCTGTCTCAAAGGACATCTGATTTTGCCCCACACTCAAATCGGCTTCAGAATCAACAGCATTTCCAGGGGGTAGATTAAACATTTTCACACCTCAAGTAGATCTTCGATAACAGGTCTTAGCATTCGAGCCTCGTGACTCAATCGGCCAACGGGCAATACATCACTAGCAAGCCAAAGACTAGAACCGCCTCGAATCGCAGTTGCTACCGTCGTTGCCTCACCTTCAAACCACATCTCATCAATGCGGCCGATTTTGAGAGTTGTTGCCATCTTCATGGCCCGATGGAAAAGTGTGATGTTTCCTTGTCCTTCGCCACCCATTGTATCTCCCTCACTCGATAATAAGCAAGCCTCGATTTGATCGAGATTTGAGAGCAAACGAGTCAACATGGGCGTCCTCAGAAGTCATCGAGGCAGAATCCGACTTCAAGAACTTGCCCCATACCGGCCCCTAAGGGGGCCGTTTGATGAGTGAAATTGATTCGCCAACTGGAAAATGGCGATATTGATGCAATTTTGCCACGTTTGGAGTGAATATTGTTTTGAAAAAAAAGCGAAAGGAATACAATGATGGAGATTATAGATTTCAATTGAAAGTTTCATTTTCCAATTGGGAAATTCAGATTTCCAACAGGGTCGATTTGAATAAACAAACCCCATCCCCGTTCTGTGTCAGTATCACTGGATGTGCAATCTTGCAGTCGATGTAGTCATCCTGCTGTTATACATCAGATTTACAGTGGCCAACATCTTTGCCAATTACATTTGGCAAAATCAATACGAAAACGTGTTTCAAAGACCCTGCGGGAACAACTCAACCTTCCATCTGATGCGCGAGATGCAGATGGGTTGGCTTCGGTGATTTTGGTTTGTATTTCAGGCGGAAAGGATTCTGCAGTATTGCTTGATATGCTCGTCAAAATCGTTGGTTCTCGTCGCGATATTGAATTGGTTTGCGGCTGTGTGGATGAAGGCATAGATGGGTATCGATCACCCTCAATGGAATGTGCCAAGGAATTGGCTGAATCCCACAATTTGCGCTTTGAAACAATTGCCTATCCCGAGTTGGGATACCAAAGAATGGATGAAATTGTAAAAGCGATGCCGTTGATGGCAGGAAATCACAAGGAAGCAAGGGGGATGAAACCCTGCTCGTATTGTGGTGTGTTCAGGAGGCAGGGACTCAATGCACTGGCCGAACGTGTTGGGGCAAGATGGATGGCGCTTGGGCACAACCTCGACGATACCGCACAATCCGTTCTCATGAATTTGGGCAAGGGGGAAATGGAGAGGATCATTCGCTTGGCTCCTCACACATCGATGCCGTTAGATGGGCTGCCGCCCCGTATCGTCCCACTCCGTTGGGTTCCTGAACGTGAGATTCATGCTTATGCGATTGGGACTGGGTTGCCCATTCATCACGATGATTGCCCGCATGCCACCGGTGCTCTAAGACAAAAACACAGAGCTTACCTTGCTGAGATGGAAGCCGCGAACCCAGGAACCATGCATGGACTTGTACATTCAATGGATGCGATTCGGGATTTGTGGTCTACTTCAGAAAATCCACCCGCTTCATGGAAACCCGGCCAAGCCACCCAGTGCAGTGAATGTAGTTCACCTTCTAGCCAAACGATTTGTCAGGCTTGTACGTTCAAGGCTTGGTTATCTGAAATCTCCGGATGAGAATCAGAGTAAATTTTCGATGAGTTCGTCCATATCCTGTGGGCGGCCACAGTAGCGGCAACGCAATTCAATCGGGTCCCCATTCACGACCTTCAAACGATGATCTTGTGGTTCACGTGGATTGATTGTGATGCAATTCGAAAACGTACAACTGGCGATATTCACGAGTTCGGAACCAATGCTGACCTCGCGTTTCTCTGCAACCGAATATGATCGAATAATCGCCACGCTGGCCTTGGGTGCAATAAGTGCAAGTCGGTCGAGTTCATCTTGGGTGAGTTCACGATCTTCAACCTTGATGATATCCTTTCGCCCATGCTTGGATGATGGGACATTCATCACCAGACTAATCGGAGAGGAGCGATCGCCAGAAATGCCTAACATTTGCAGAACTGCAAGTGCTGCACCAGCAGGGACGTGATCGATGACTGTTCCATTGTTAATCGCTGTAACACGCCGCATTTCTCCAGTTGACATCAAGCCTCACCTCTTGGCACGGCAACCCCGAGGAGACGACACATGAGTGCCATTCTAGCGACAACTCCGTTGAATGCCTGCTCAAAGTAGCGTGCGTGTCGAGTTGCATCGACATCTGATGAAATTTCGTTCACCCTCGGCAACGGATGCATGACAATCATCTCACCCTTTGCACCTGCAAGATCTGCTGCGGTCAGTTTGTAGATGCCTGCAACCTTTGCATATTCGTCCTCATCAGGAAATCGCTCCTTTTGGATGCGGGTCATGTAGATGACGTCGGCATCTGGTATTGCCCCGTAGAGATCTTCTGTTTCTGTAATCTTGGCGCCTTCGTTGTTCAAATCGGATACAATTTCAGCAGGCATAGCCAATTGTGATGGAGATATGAATATCAAATTACAGTCAAATCTTGCCAATGCGTGAGATAGACTGTGGACGGTTCGCCCATATCGTAAATCGCCGACAAGAGCGACTGTAAGGCCATCAAGTCGGCCATGTGCTTGTCGGATGGTAAATAGATCAAGCAATGTTTGGGTTGGATGGTGCCCGGCTCCGTCGCCTCCATTCATAATCGGGATGGCGCAAGCGTCTGCAGCATATTGTGCAGCGCCTTGACGGGGGTGCCGTAAAGCGGCGATGTCGCAGTAACCATCGACCATTCTCATGGTGTCATACAATGTCTCACCTTTGACTGCCGACGATGAATTGACATCTCCGAGATTGACAACGCCACCACCCAATCGCTTCATTGCAGACTCAAATGACATTCGAGTACGGGTGCTTGGCTCAAAGAACATGTTCGCCAATAACTTGCCCTGAAGGAGTGGAAGATACTCAGAACCGTGGGCCACAGGTAGCAGGCGTTCCGCATCGTCAAGGAGCGAAATAATCTCCTCATTTGTCAGGTCATCCATGGTGATGAGGTCGCCGTCCATCTTACCCGCCGGAACTCCTCGGACGCTCCCCGAACTTATTCATTGGGGTGGATAAACATGGTCGATTCCATAGGAATCGGAAGCCGAGGGCTTGAAGGGGGATTGCTGAGTCGCCGAAACGATGATTATCAGTCGGACCCCGGTTCGTGTCTCATTTTGTGGTGGTGGAACCGACCTTCCAGCCTACTACGAGGGTAGTGAAAATGGTGGGCTTGTGACTTCAATGGCATTGGCTAAACATATCCATGTAACAGTCAACAAGCGATTCGATAACAGCGTCCGAGTGGGCTATTCTAAAACTGAAATTGTCGACAATTTCGAGGATTTGGAGCACGAATTGGTGCGAGAAGCTATGCGACTTACAGGAGTCACTCATAGTGTCGAAATAACCACGATTGCGGACATACCCTCAAGAGGCACTGGGTTGGGTTCCTCATCGGCTCTAACCGTCGGATTACTCAATGCCCTCCACACCTATGCTGGTCGAAAACCCGATGCGGCACAACTGGCTGAAGAAGCATGTCGAATTGAAATCGACATCCTAGGCCAACCTATCGGCCGACAAGATCAGTATGCCGCTGCCTTTGGTGGCGCAAACCAGATTGCCTTCCATCCCGATGACAGTGTGATTGTTACACCTGTCAATCTCGATGCAGCCTCCTTGGAGGAGAACTACTTCCTTGTCTATACAGGCATCACTCGGAAGGCGACCGATATCCTTGCCGTACAGAGTGCAACTTCCGATCAGAAGCGAGACAATCTCGATACACTCCGCGAACAAGCCATTGAAGTCAGAACTGCGCTTGAATCAAACAATCATGAGGCGGTCGGCACCTTGCTCGACTCCTCGTGGCAAATCAAGCGAGGGTTGGTCGATGGCATCACGGTAGCGGAACTGGATGAACTCTATTCAAGCATCATCGGAATGGGAGCAACAGGAGGGAAATTACTCGGAGCTGGTGGTGGAGGATTCTTCCTGTTCCAAGGTGATGCATCAATTGGTTCAAAGGTCGCTGGAATGCACAAAGTCATCCCTCTCGTCCTTGATGATGTGGGCAGCATCATCATTTTCGATGACGGCGCTCGTCAGGAGTGATTCGATGCGCAAAGCAGTGCTGCTCGTCGGAATTCTAATTCTAGCCAGTATCCCCGTTTCCGCAGATGAGCCTACAACGATTCACCTGTGGAGCGAACAGGCACCCGGACCTGTCCTCTTGTGGAAGAGTGGTGAGGATATGATCAATGTTGATCCTAACCTACCAATCGATCTTGATATTCCAGCAGGGAACTATTTCTTTGTCAGACTCTTCGAGGGTATTCCACAGATGAACAGATTGTTGTTCAGCGAAAGTACGAACGTCACTGACTTCCTATTGGAGAATCTCACTCATTGGAGTTCAATGGCCGGCCAGATGATACCTGGCCCGGCGCTGATTGAAGGAAATGCGCATCTAGACATCACAGGGCCCATTGCCAAAAGTGAGGCAATGAACGCCACTTGGACATCGTCCACGAGACTGCCCGCCTCTCTGGGCCATCCTGGACTTGAGGGTGCGTTCAGAGGAATTATGGAACAGATGACATTGAACGATTTCTCAGACGAAAATGCATTCACTGCTTGGGCTATCAACAACACGGAGATTGGATGCTGCGCCTATGACCACAATGACATGATCGCCTCAAACATATCGATTTCAGTCATCTTTGACGGCCCGATTTGGGGTTGGGACATCAGTGCAGAGTTCGTCGGTCAAGGCGATGGTCGAAGCACTAGGCTCCTCGATATCCCAGTGACTGGATTCGTAGAAGATTTCACCGATCTGCGAATCACACTTCCTGAACCGCATGAGATTCGTTACAGCCCTCAAGAGGATTACATCACAGGAACACCTGATGATTTTGTAATCCACCGGGGCGATATCCCCGTCACTGGTAATGCAACCATTGCACTTGGCATCAATGTCGCCCCGGTTGTAGGAATGCATGTGACCGATGGTCAACTCCCATGGCTTCCATTCGGTCAACTTTCAGAAATTGTTTCTGATTGCACGGATTCATCGATTTCCGAACCCGAAAGTCGATTTATTCTAAGAAATGGGAATTCAACATTGCTCGATGAGCAATCACTCAATCTTACCATCGATGCAATGTTCCTCAATTTGTCTCCAAGCACATGGTTGAATCTCACACTAGAATGCACCGACCCACAAGGTCTGATGTCCAATGAATCGATGGAGATTTACATCGATGGTGTGCTACCGACCCGCACATTGCAAATGCAGTATTTACATCCAGATGACCCCAGCCCCGTCGATGCTGATTATGGCAATCAATCCATTTCAATTCCTTCCGGGGCTGTGCTTTCGGGGGCGGTTCAAGCCGGAGATGATTCGGACCCCCCTGTCGACATTGAATGGACCAGTAACAAGAGTAGTGGATGGATTCATTTGGGGATTGGAAATCATGCGTGGAATGACATTTTTGTGCAGGGCCCTCACATCAATGGTCAGCATTTGAGCATCGAAGATCGACACCAAACAAAGACACTCACCGTATACAGTTTACAACTAAATCTCACCGATGCAGCTGGAAATATTCAAACTCAAAATTGGGATGTAACTGTGACTGACCGCACGAGCCCCACACCACGACCTGCTCTCAGTATCGATGGAAATTACTACGGGGATTTGAATCACCCAATCGAAGGGGGTTCACCCATCGATGTAAGCATGAATGAATCATGGGATGATATCGATGCAATCGAACAACTCACTTGGTCGGTGGAATTGAATGGTGAAACTTTGAATCTCACAACATGGGAGGATGTTCGATCCTTCACGCTCCCTGAATTGAAGACGGGGCGACATGCACTCGTTGTCAATGCAACCGATTCATCGGGCAATACTGGAACCCATTCAATGATGTTCGTCGTTGAGCCCCCGTTCGGAGCATTGTACCGAATTACAGATGTTGTCAAGGTTGGCGATGGTGGGCCGGGTGATCAGGGAGCATTGGATGTCACAATCGCCAACGACGCTCAAGGTGAAACCTACTTCCGATTGTGCTACCTGACCGACTGCACCTCACAATTCAGGGCAGTGGAAGCCAGTGTGGATGGGCCGGGTGAAATGACGCATCGAATTCCTGTGAAAGAATGGGCTTCGGGCGAAATTAACATTCGAATCGAATACCCCGACAATACGACCAGCGAATATCAAAGTGGATTGAATATTGACTCAGAGATGACACCCTTGATGTGGATTCTACTCGCACTGCCTCCTCTTGCTGGATTGGTGGCATTTTTGCGACTAAAGCGTCAACCCGATGATAAGGAATCATGACGGGGCATCTATCTTAGAGGTGGGCTGCATCGCCGTAGGCGATGGAACACCTCGAGTCGCCCTCAGCACTCATCGATGCAGAGATTGTTGAGCAGAAGGAAAGGGTGACCCGTCTAGCCTTGGCATGTGCTTTAGCAACCATCGCAACGGCCGCATGGTACATGTGGCCGGCACTCGATGGGGATGCGGTTCTCTTTGATCGCCTAGGAGCGGTTGGATTGTTACTTGCCGCATCTCTATTGCTACAGGATTTGGTTGAACCTGACGCACGCGCGCGAGGACGCTTAGGTGCTGTAAGTTGCCTCGCCTGGCCAGCCATCGCTGTTCTAGGAGTCGAAGCAATCACCACAACAGGAGCTGTTCAAATCGGACACGGACTAATGTTCGTCATCTCTGGAACGTGTTTACTCGCATCACGAGAATTGCTTCGAGGGAACTTGGATGCACAGCGATTTCGTGGCATCATGACATTGGGTGGTTCAACGATTGGCGGTGCCGTCATGTTGTCATCCCAATTTGAACAAGAACCGATGATTGCCGCTTCTGTAATTCTAGGTCTGGGGGTTATCTCTGTCGCCATGGATTTGTTTGGTGGCGATGAGGATCGCGCCGAACGCAAACGCTTCGGGAATACTCTGGATGCCATCGAAAATCGTATTCTCAAATTACAGGCCAATGGGGTTAGTCTAGATCAAGCTTCGAGTCTTTGTCGAAACGCTTCAGAAGTGGGTTACAAAAATCCTGAAATGGGATTCTCAATTCTAGATGATGCGGAAGAAAATATTGAGCGGACGTTGGCATTGGCAGAAGATATCTCCGAAATTCGCGCCGTTTGCGCGGCCGCCGTAGAACAAGCTGCAGAAATTGCATCGACGGCCAAAAAACCGCAACGCAGCATGGATACAGGAGATAGAGAGCGAGACCTTGGAAGCCTACGGGAGGCTGAGATGCTGTATCGACGCGCCAAGAAACTCGCTCTGAACGTCGTCGAACATTGGAAAGCGGCTGAGGATCAAATTGCTGAATCGAGTCTTCTGATTGCTGAACTTGAAGGTAGTCAGCATCAGCAGTTGCATGAATTGTTACTCCAGGCTAAGGAAGCGCTCGCCAAGGAAGATTGTGTATTGGCATTGGAGATTGCTGAAACCATTCCCGACCATGTCGCCAATCTTGGTGAAGCCAGTGAAGGTGCTGAAGAGGCATATGATGAGGCTGTGAAAATCATGGAGGAGAGTGAGGGACTCGACCTCAAACTCTGGAATGAACGCCTTGAGAATGCGAAGATGCACCTAGATGAAGGTGAATTCAGTCTGGCGCGCGGTGTCTCAGATGGTATCGTTCGAGAAGTGCGCAAGGAGCGCGAAGCGATGGGCGAAGTGCAACGTGCACTACGCCAGAAGAAAAAACTCAAGGAGAGATGGAAGGGACGCGCTGATTCTGACGAATGGGAAGAGCGATTGAAGAATGTGACCGATGCCTCCAAGCGCAAATCCTGGTCACATGCAGGGGCCCTTCTGGAACGACTCGCGGCTGATCTCGATACGCTGGATGCGGCGAGTGGAGATGCAGAAGAATTACTCACCTATGTTCAAAATGAATGGACGGCACTGCGCAAGAAGTTGGAAGGCCGTGGAATCAAGGCGATTGATGGCGAACGTGCGGCTTGTGAGAAGGCTGTTGGTGATGCCAAGGCTGCGTTTGAGGAAGGGCGACTGGAAGAGACGCTCAATGCCTTAGGTGAAGCCGATGGACTGATGGAAAAGTTGCGGCGTAGAGTTTAGGTGAAATGAGATGCAATGGGATGAAAGAATTGAGAATCTGAAAAAAGTCACTGGATTCCCAAAGGCCCTATTCATGAGCGATGACGGACGCGTAGTTGGAACATGGATTATGCAACAATTACCAAGTCAAATCTGGATACTATGGTGGCTACCCAGCAGGATACCTCAAGAGAATTAAAGCGCTATTTCCCGACAAAGAAAATGT
>Ga0208765_1001055_pt1 | contig 17419 bp, 10 predicted proteins | sample ETNtaG_2_FD_185783 | JGI IMG/M metagenome (GOLD analysis project Ga0208765, IMG submission 185783) | Marine microbial and viral communities from oxygen minimum zone, Eastern Pacific Ocean - ETNP201406SV203 (SPAdes) (version 2) | ecosystem: Environmental > Aquatic > Marine > Oceanic ... | reverse complement strand
AATTTCCAATCAATTGGAAAAGTGGTTGGATTCACTCCTAGATGAATTTGGACCAGCCAGAGAATATCCTGTCCACGCTGCATACACAGCCGAGCGAAACGTGAATTTGTTCAACCCTCACGGTCAATCGATCACGTTTAGTTATGAACTCCCAATCCCCTCTCTACGAACAGATTTCGGAATTTCCGAATTCGGACATGAATTGGCCGATGGCTCTTCGAACCCAGTAATGACCTTGCAAGAAGTCACCAACATGGTTGTGCATACCGATGGTGGACAAAATCATGTGAATATACCCCTCTATGAGGAATATTTAACAGAAAACGATGCTGTAATATTGGATTCTACATCGGAAGCATATTGGCCACCAGTTGGCCAAAACTCCAATCGCTGCAGCGTCGATCGCTGTGTCATTTGGCAAGGAGACATACCTCCGGGTGAAGTCATCACATTGGTGGTCCAATACGATGTGATTGGCACTTCTTTCACATGGTGGGGTGGGGAAAGAGCCCCGGACGAAGCTCCGCGTTCTAGTCACGGTTTTTCCATTGACAATGACAATTCAGGGACACTGGATGATTATCAGAGAACGGGTCGATTGAACACCATGTATGATCAATTTGGGGCGCACCAACAGTGGTACGATCGTGATCCCGGACCAAGCAGGAATTGGGCAATCGATGGAACAAATTCTGTAGTTGTCGAATTGGCGAATGAAATAGCAAGCAGCCTTCCAACTCAACATGAAGATAATCCATACGCATTTTCACATGCAGCCTTCATCAAAATTAGAGACTCCATCGTCTACAGTCAAGGCCTCGCACCCGCTCGAAGCGGTCCAGCCTGCATCGTCGATGAACGTGGTGACTGTGATGAGCAATCTAACGCATGGATGAGTTTGCTGAGGACACGTAACATCCCGGCATGGTATGAATTTGGACCCATGACTGACGGCCAATTTAGCGGTTGGGAACCTCATGCTTGGGCGAACGCAATTTTCCCCTTTGATACGGATTGGTGTGACGAAAATGGGATCATGCTAGAAGCATGTTTTATCGAAGGTGAAGTCGATGTCGTCAACAATCGCTGGTTGTTGCATACTCCAACGACGCTTACAGAGTGGATTGAGACACCCAGCAATCTCGGTGATGCGGCATACGATTTCTATAGACCACTATCTATCGGATGTGTTAATTGCTGGACAGAAACGTGGGAAACCATTGGTGAGGCCGAAATTTCAGGTGGGACATTCCGTGTTCCCGTGCGGATTGGCGAGTGAGGAGTTAAGAGGGAGTGGAATGGCCGAAAGGTTGCCGGAGAGCTGCATATGCGCATAATCATCGGTGGGGCTGGCGAGGTCGGCAGAGGTGTCGCGAGGGCACTTTACAACGAAGGACAGGATGTTGTCTTAATCGACTCAGATCCCATAGCAATTAAGGAAGCACAATCAATTGACGCCTTCGTTTTGTTAGGCGATGTATCCCGGCGAGAAATTTTGAAGGAAGCAGGAATTCGTGACGCTCAGGTTTTCATTGCTGCCACGGGCAGTGATGAAAGAAACATGATTTCTTGCGCACTAGCGAGAGATTTGCTTGAAGAGGAACTACCTATCGAAAAATTTCCCAACAGACCCCGATTGCTCACAATCGCCCGTATCCATGATGCCAACTTAATCGCCGATGAAGAAGGGAGACTGTCGAGATGGGCCGGTGTGGATGTGGCCATATGCCCACATCAAGCATCCATCGATCGTCTGACGGCAGGACTCAAATCCTCTAGTTTGAATGATGTTCTACCTCTCGGTGGGGATGCGTGGATTGTTGAAGTAGAGGTCACTCCAACCGCCAATGACTTGGCCTCTTACACCCTTGGTCAAGCAGAGGAAAAGGTTGACGGCCTTCCAAAAGCATTCACACTGTGCAGAAAGGGTCAAAGTGCCTTTGTTCCCGATGACGACACCATCGTCGAAGTTGGAGACCGCCTCGTTTTCGCGACGATAGGAGAACACACATTCAAGCGAATTTCCAAGGCGGCAGGGCACGTTGAACCTCCCTATCCAGAAACTCCGAGAGTTGCAATTTTTGGAGCGACTGCCTTGGGGAAGCAATTGGCCACTGAGTATCTCAACGAGGGATGCTGGGTTACTGTACTCGATGAACACCTGGAGGCAGCCAACGAGTTGGTCGGCTCTTCAATCGGTGCGCATAAGAGATTGGATGTCATTCATTGTAACTTGGGCGACCTTGATTTACTAAGGGAAATTGAATTGGCTGAGCACGACATCGCCATTTCAGCACTCCCTGATGATCACGAAAATATCGCAATCGCCATGCGTGCGGCAGATATCGGTGTTGAGAGGACAGGGCTTGTTCTTGACGACTCAGCCCTTGCCCGTGTTGTGCGGAGAATCGGACTCACATATGCTGTTTCAGAGCGTCGTGTTGCCATTGATTCTATTCTAATGCAAGTTCATCGCCGCGTCCCAGGGCACTATCAATTGATGCCATCTGTTCCGGAAATTGTCGCCATGAGCGCAGCAATTTCCGAGGGGCATAGTCGACTTGGACAGACCATTCAAAAAATCGAGAAAAAGGGATCCTTCCGAATCGCATTTGTAGAGCGAGAAAATTCAGAGGGTTCTCGAATCATGTTCCGACCAAAATCCGAGATGACTGTCAAGGTTGGGGATCGTTTGATTCTCTTCGTATCTTCTGATGATGTGCCCACCGTCGAGAAGGTTTTGGAGCGTTAACAATGCGATTTGATGTCATCGGCCTCGTTGCTGGCTGGAGCCTCGTGCTCTTGTCAATTCCACTCCTCCTCAGTGCTACCGTTGGGTACATCATGGGTGATGATATGGGCATTATTTTGTGGTCATTTATTCCGTCGATTGTTTTCTGTCTAGTTGTTGGAGGTTTGTTGGTTCGCGCAGGTACTCGGCGCGATTCTGCTGAAAGGTTACGAGATAGAGAGGCATTTGCTGCCGTCGCTCTTTCTTGGCCCCTGATCGTCGCGGTTGGAGCATTGCCTTACTGGTTTGGGCCAACATTTCATGGTCCGATAACATGGGACGGTGACGGCGGTACATTGTACGAAATCATGGGGGGGCTGATTCGTGGTTGGTTTGAATCCATGTCTGGCTTCACAACAAGTGGTGCCACGACCATTGACCCCTATGCCTCGCCTAGATGTGAAGGAGTTGAAGACTGCATTGCGAGTCAACCCTACGGCCTCTTGTTTTGGCGTTCTTCTACACAATGGCTGGGGGGCATGGGAATCATCATGCTTGGAATGCTGTTGTTGAGTCGTGCTCTAGGTGGTGGAATGTCAATTGCGCGTGCAGAACTAACGGGGCCATCACTGAGCCGTCTTCGCCCACGTCTTCAGGAAACAGCAAAGGCTCTGTGGGGCATCTACATCGGTTTCACTATTCTTGAGTTCGTCCTCTTGTTGTGGTGGGCAGACCTGAGTTGGTTCAACGCAATCAATTATTCCTTGACCACGATGCCTTCAGGTGGATTTGGCACGACCGATGGAGGAATTATGGATTTCAACAGCCCCCTTGTTGAGGGTATTATCACATTCTTCATGGTCGCTACCGGTATCAATTTCACGCTATTCCATTTCCTCCTCCTAAAGGAATATGCCAAGGTCGTCAATGATCAAGAGTTACGCGTCTATTTGCTGGTTCTAGTGGGTGCTTGGTCCATCTTCGCCCTCAATCTCGTTTACAGTGCAGGCTGGGAATGGAGTGACGCTTTGCGACATGGCGCGTTCCAAGCAGCGGCAATCGGCACGTCAACTGGATATGCCAGTGCAGATTTCGCAGCTTGGCCGGTCCTCTCTCTATTCGTTCTACTGTTCCTGATGGTTGTTGGAGCCTCGGCAGGTTCGACAAGTGGTGGTTTGAAGATACTGAGACTTCGTTTGGCCTTTGTTCTGGCTCGACGTGAGATTCACCGTATGGTTCAACCTAGGGCTATCGTCAGTGTTCGAATGAATGGGGAAGTCGTCGATGATTCGCGAATGTGGGTCGTGATTGGAATGCTTTCCACGTGGGCGGCTCTTGCAATGGTTAGCCTGGTAATACTAGCATTCTTTGAACCAAACCACTCCCTTGAAACAATCCTCTCAGTAATTTTCGCCGCTCTTGGGAACACGGGCCCTGCATTGGGTGCATTTGGCCCAACGTCGACATGGGCTGGATTAAATTGGTATTCGTTGTTTTACACATCACTTCTGATGTGGGCTGGGCGATTGGAATTGCTCACTGTATTGGTACTGTTCCACCCTCGAACTTGGCGTAGTGAAAATAAAGGTTAGAAGAAATCCAATGATTTCTGTGCTGAATCTCCTTGAGACTCATCTTCATCATTGATTTCTTCCTCGATTTGTAAAAAATCACTTTGAATGCCGGGTGATGCATTGACAATTTGAATTTCATCGTAGCGTTCAGCAAGAGCCTTACTCGTCTTGAGGTTGACCCTCAACCCATGGAGCGCCAAGTGGTCACTGGATGACAGACCCAATGCAAGAGATATGTCGAAATTTTCAGGATCTCCTTCAAGTTTATCACTTGAAATAGCTCGAAGTGCCGGCCATAATTCTTCACGTACTGCCATTTCACTTGCGCCACATGTTTCCGCCAAGCACTCGACAATTGACGAGCGTCTCCACGATTCGTTTCCGCGTTTGAGGAATGTGGGAAATTGCAAGGCAAACCGATCAGGCCTATTCTCAGTAGATGCGACGCTGGCAGCGAGAGATCCTAGATTACCACCCCAGTACGTTGAACGGTAGGCTAGATTTGAAAACCGAACAAATAGGGATTTTGCCGCAATAGAGAGGGTTTTGGAGGCACGAGCCCAACTCTCGGGTTGACGCATCACAGAGGCATTGTTCCAAGTAACCCATGCAACCAACTCATCTGGTGTTTTATCCAAAATCAGACTCAAATTTGCGGCCTCACTAGAACTCTGTGTCCTGTATAATTTTTCGAGTCCAGGAAATAGATCAATTTGCTGATCTCTCTGGCCCATGATGATTTGTTCCACGACCGCTTGCTCATCGATGTGTTCTGGTGAGGTGGTACAAATCGCTTGCAAATCCCTAACGATAGCCCTGATATCACCGGGATTCGAGGCCACAAGACGGTCAATTGCCACAGCGTCTGCAGTTACCCCTTCGGCAACCAGTACACGATTCGCAATTCTTCGCAAAGCACTGTCAGTCACTCGCTTAAATTCAATAATTTCCGCCAATCTAGAAAAGCGGTCACGGGTAGCACGCCACTGCCCTCCGCGACCCCACAATCTCATCGGATCGTTACATGTCAACAGCACTGGCTGTTTGGTATTCTCCAATAGTTTCAGGAGTTCGGCCTTTCCACCACTATCACCACTGAGTGTTTTCTTCACACCTCCAGAATGAAGGCGGGCACTTAGCGTAGCTTCGATACGCTCCTCACTGGCTTTCCGAAACGTGCCAGAAAGGTGGTCAACCTCATCGAGTAAAATGAGGGTACGCCGATTTGCATCGGAATTGAATGTTCCATCGATACTGAATGTGAAGTGATTCGCACTGCCCTTAGATGCGCGGCGTATGGCAGCAGCATTACGTTGGTCGCTCGCATTCAGTTCAATGACGTCCCAACCCATATCATTGGCTATTGCAGTCGCCAGACTGGTTTTACCCACTCCAGGGGGACCTGAGAGGAGCATCCCTCGTTTATTGGGGACCCCTTGTTCCCAAGAAGTCAGCCAATTGCGAATCCGCTTCCTTTGCGTATCATTCCCCTCAAGTTCCCGAGTGGCTGTGGGACGATAACGCTCAGTCCAGTCATCGGGGGAATTGGAATCAACCATTAACAGAGGACGAACAGCGGCGCCCTTTGAACATTGAGAATTAGAATAGGGCAGAGATTGTATCCGATGCAAGAGCAGCAACGAGGTCATCAGGCTGAATCCGCATCTGTTTCCCATCATCACGACGACGAATAGTCACAGAGCCGTTCTGAAGTGATTCATGGTCGATGGTGATTGCCCAGGGAACGCCGACTTCATCAGCCCGTGCATATCGGCGGCCTATGGATCCAGAACCATCATAGTACGAAGCGAGATTTTTTGTGGCGCAAATTGTTTGGTGGATATTATTTGCCAAATCATCCAACCCATCTTTTTCCATAAGGGGTAAGATGGCAACATCAATGGCGGCAATAGATGGATTCAACCTCAGAACAGTATAGGGTTCACCACCTTTTTCTGATTCATCAAATGCATGATCCAAAACGTGCCACAATATGCGGTCGATACCAAAGGCCGGTTCGACCACGTGTGGCAGAAACCATTCGCCATGCTCAGTCGATTGGATTCGTTTTTCTTCAATCATATCCTCTTCAATCGTTACGCTAGTTCCATCAGCGAGGGAGAGTTTGAATGGGAATTCTGAAGTTAACACCTCCAGTTCCTCCAGTGCAGTATTCACGAGCCCAGCCTTATCTCTGAATACAGGTCCAATCACGGAACCTTTTCCGGCCAAGATTGTCTTATCGACAATCATCGGCTCATCATAGGGCCGCCATGCCCGGAGATTCTTGTCCCCTGTTGCTGTCTCATGTGCAGCGAGGTCGTAACAACCCCTGTGAGCGATTCCGACACATTCAACCCAGCCATATGAACCCTGAATTTCAGCATCCCAGCAATCTGTTGCGTAGTGAGCCATCTCTGTTCCTTCGTGTTGCCTGAAGCGAATTTTTGATGGGTCAATCCCAACACCTACGAGGAAATCCCATGTACGTGCCATGAACCATGCAACGGTAGGGTGACGTATGATATTCTCAGTTGCTGCTTGTTCTGGCCCCATTTTGAGAGGTTGACCCAATTCAGGATCCGGAACTAGACTGAATTCAATGGCGCTCCATTTTGAAAAATCATGTTGCGGCTTAACTTTAGGATCAATGAAATATTCGAGTTCAGCCATATTGAATTCTCGCAATCGTATCATTCCTTGACGTGGACTAATCTCGTTTCGATAACCCTTGCCAGATTGGACAGCACCGAAGGGCAATCTGTTGCGGAAGTGCCTGTATAGTGCAGGGAATAGCATGAACATCCCCTGTGCAGTTTCGGGCCGCATATAGGCGGTACGCCCACCCTTCATTGCCCCAATTCTGGTACTGAACATCAGATTCATAGGACGAGCAGGTTTCCAATCGGTAGCACCGCAAGAAGGACAGTGAATACTACTTTCTGCAATGATGGCATCCAATTCATCAGCAGTCAAAATGTCAGGGTTGGGATGTTTCCCGTCTACGAGATGATCACTACGATACGCCCTTTCGCATGAAATACATTCTGACATGTGATCATTGAATTCACCCACATGTCCACTGGCAATGAGTACAGATTCCGGTGTGATGGTTGGACTATCAATTTCGACAATGTCACCCTGTGACATCCAATGTTCAAGCCAAGAATTTTTCAATCGCCTACGCAACCGGCCACCGATGGGCCCAAAGTCGAAAAGACCTGCAACGCCACCATGAATCTCAAAGGCTGGTAAGATGACGCCACGTCTCCTGAGCATGCTCGTAAGACGTTCGAGTCGTGCATGTGAGCCGTCCATTATGCAGTCGCGGGCGAGTTAGCCACATCAAGCAATCGGAATAAATTCGATATTGGAGCAGAGTTTCAGAATCCACTTGTTCCACGATAGGGTGTTTCACAGCCAATTCTTATCGAATCAACGAATCGTTGATATACCGCTTCGCCACGCTAACCAACGAGTAATAGGAGGATATTATCTTGGCAGATACAGTATACCTAGATTCCTTAGAGGATACCGAGGTTTTACTTTCGAAATTATCCCAACCCGTTCGAGATTGGTTTAAGGATAAATTTCCTGATTTCACTGAACCTCAAAAAATGGCAATACCCTCTATTCTTGCCGGCGAGCATCTATTGTTATGTTCGCCCACAGGTTCGGGAAAAACACTCACTGCATTTTTGACAATCATCGACAAACTTGTGCGCCTAGCGATTGACGGTAATCTTGAGAAACAGGTTTACTGCGTCTACATTTCACCAATCAAAGCACTTGCGAACGATATTCAGCGAAATTTAATTGGTCCATTGACAGAAATCAAAGAGCGGTATCTTCCAGGTAGAGCTCAGGAAATCAAAGTTGGACTGAGAACAGGTGACACACCCCAATCAGAGCGCCAAAAAATGCTTAGAAAGCCCCCACATATTCTGATAACAACCCCCGAATCATTAGGTCTGGCCCTCGCTTCAAAAAAATTCAGACCTTTGATGAACGATTTACAGTGGTTACTTATTGACGAGATGCACTCTTTGGTCCCCACAAAGCGTGGCACTCATTTGGCTCTGACCATGGCACTACTCGACACACTAATCGCCAACCCCGTCCAAAGGCTGGGAATTTCGGCAACAATGGAACCACTAGAAGAGGTGGCTCATTTCCTTGTTCCAGTGAAGGCTGGAGATCGCGACGCAGACACGGGTGCACCAATCCCGGTATTCGATGATGAAGAATCATCTTGTGTACACATTGCTAAAGTGAGCGAAGTCCGAGAATTGGATTTAGACATCATCCTTCCACACCCTAAATTCAGTGAGGTCCCCGTCAAACAATTACTTGATCACAATGTTGACATTATCAAAGATCTTGTCGAGGCACATAGAACAACTCTCGTCTTCGCAAATACTCGGCAAATGACTGAGATTATTACTCAAAAATTACGCGTGCTGGGCCTAGCTGGAGTCGAAGGTCACCACGGTTCGATGGACAAGCAAATTAGACTTGAAGTTGAACGTAAACTCAAGCGTGGTGAACTGCGATGTTGCGTTTCATCATCTTCCCTTGAGATGGGAATTGACATCGGATCGGTGGACATGGTCATTCAATTGGGGTCCCCTGGTTCGATTGCCACAGCTCTGCAACGAATTGGCCGTGCAGGCCACCACGTTGGAGGCATACCTCGCGCTCGATTCTTACCCACTTCATCCCACGACCTGCTAGAACTGGTTGCTCTCCAAGGAGCGATTATGGCGGGTGAAATGGATCTTCTACGATTCCCCAAAAATTGCCTCGACGTTCTAGCCCAATTCATCATTGGGTTGACAATTTGTGGTGAAATTGACATGGATGAGGCATATTCCATCATTACCTCAGCCTATCCGTATCGAAGCCTTTCCTATGATGATTATATCGAGGTGCTTGATCTACTGGAGGATGAACGTAGAGTATGGGTAGATTGGGAGAAAAATATCATCGGGAAACGTGGTTACGCCCAGATGATTTACTACACAAATATCGGTACAATCGCTCCAGATAACAACTACCTTGTGTTCAGTGCCGATGGTTCGATGATTGGTCAATTGTCCTCATCATTCGTGCAAAATATCCGCCCTGGAGATGTATTTTTACTAGGTGGTTCCACTTATCGTGTACATCGAATTCAAGCGAGCAGGGTCAGCGTCACTCCTGTGACGGGTTATCGTCCAACAGTCCCCTCATGGTCTGGCGAAGCGATGAGTCGTACGCGCGAACTTTCACAGGCCGTCCTCAAATTACTGAATGCCACAGTCACTACAATTCGCAGGGGGAGGGACCCTCGTTTACTGCTCTCTGGCGCCTACGGTTTATCTCAGCCAGTCACAGAATCTTTAGCCCGATTTTTGGAGGAACACACCATTGATTCAATTCAGGTACCTAGTCCCGACAAAATCCTCATCGAGCAAATTATGAATTCACCCGTTCCAACATACATCATCACCACATGTAGGGGTCGAGCATTCAATATGGCCATGGGATATTTCATGGCAGGTTTGTGCGACCTCAATAATGTCCATGTCGTCGAAATGTCATTTGATGAGAATTCATTCCTCTTCAAAACCGGACAAGAAATTGACACCAAGGAAATCTATCCGATGTTCAAGAACAATCAGCGTGACGCGGTATTGCAACGGTATCTCCTAGATAGCCAACTCTTTGCAAAGAGATTCAGAGAAGTATCTGGTCGATCACTCATCGTCCCTCGGCGTATTGGTGCAGAAGAAGTGAGTCCGAAGCAGTTCCAGCAAAAATCTGAGAAGGTTTTCCGTGAACATCGCCAACATGCGGATAGTTTGCTAATCCGTGAGGCTCAGAATGAAATTTTCCACACTGACTTGGACATGGAAGAATTAGAGAATTTTGTCAACAGAATGGACGATGAAGGTGTCAGAATCGTACATTCAAGAGTCACTTTACCAAGCGCTCTCGGCATGAATCTGTACATGGCAGCATTTGAGGATTTATTGAGCATGCGCACCAGAGCGTATCTCGTCAAAGATATCGATCCTGAGATTCTGCGCCGTTTGCTCGGTGGGCGTTCGCGCGCTACAGATTTGGATGATGAAGCACTCAACCTGTATTTCCAGAACAAGGCCAAAATCCCTGAAGATGCAGACGGATTACTGCGCCTTATGGAAAAAGGAGGAGGCTTACATCCAGATCTAAACAATCCACTCTATCAGGATAAGTTGACCAACATAAATCACGATACTCTGAATGGCTGGGTGACCGAATTGGCCGAAACAGGAGCAATCACGAAAATCCGCGGTACGGGCACAATCGAAGTGGATGATAAGTGGTTCTCAATCCGTATGGCAGAAGTCCATGGCACGTTGGGTATTCTCGCATCTAAGGGTGAGGATGACATGCTGGATTTGCGCGAATTGTATACTGGTGGACTACATTATGAATCCGTATCTCAATTTGATGGAACAAATCCGATATCTTGGGAGTCTGCAAAATTAATGGATCCTCACGAAGCACTGCGAATCAAGATTGTCGATATGCTTGGCACTGAGGGGCCAAAAACACTCGTCGAACTTTCGAGTCGACTACCTTTCCCAGAAGCACAAATCGAGTCATTATTGCATGAACTTGAAGTTCGAAATATCGTGTCAATCGGTTTCTACAAGCAAACCGAGGAAGGTGAATTCATTTTGCGTGTCGATGAACATATTATCACTGGTGGTGAGGATAATATCATTGAATATCGAGAGTTGCAAAATTTGCTTCTATCAAAATCATTCAAACAATATCCTGATGCATTGACAGCCCTTGAAGAAGGGCATGTTATGTTTGCCAAGATGCAAGAATTGCTTGACCGCATTGAAAACTTCCGATTCGCCGATTGGAAAGACATGAAACATGATTCAGATATCATCATGGGGAGATTGTTGCATTCACGAGTCGGATATACAACCAAAGCAATGATCCCCATGCTTCTAGGTCTGAGGCCTGAACCGTGGTTTTCTGAAATGGATGAAGAGTTGTTGAAAAATATCCCCCCTGGTGTAAATGTTGAACGTGCAGAAATCGTTGGCGATTTGCCACGTGGAGATGAACATAAGCATGTGCAGAGAGATGCTAGAAATTCATTGTCGAATATGGAGCGACAGATGGTGTACGTCAAGCAGTTTGAGGAATTAATCAATCGGAAGCGTTCGCTGTCCCTCTTCCACCGGGTACATGATGTCTATGAGCCGATGCCATTCCCTCAAGCACTGGAAGAATTGGTTAAGAGAATCGGTCCAATCAAGTTGCACTCATTGCGGTTGTTTGTTAGCCATCCAGTTGAATTTCTAGCTGAAGTGCTTCGGGATTTAGAAGATGCTGGAAAGATTGTCAGAGTAACAGCACTTCAACCCGATCCCACCGACTTTTTCTGTGTTCCAGCCGACTCAGATTCACTCCAACGGCCACGTCGTGAAGACCGGCAACTTCGTATTTTGTCCCAGTCCGACCCATTCTGCTCTAGGTTCATTCAGGAAGTTCGTTACGTACTCAAACAAGGATGGTATTATCCTGTATTCAAAGGCGTCGACCCAGTCGGACGAATCTTGATGTTCAAGGTCAATGACTATCTCGAAATCAAGGATATTCATATCCCACATGCATATCTAGATGAGTTTGCTGAAATATTTGAAACATTACTTGACAACTACAAGGATACGCTGGTTGATGTTTCAGTTCTGCATGCATTCAACGGGGAGCCAATCCATGATTGCGATGAAAATATACAAGCCATTGTTGCGACATTAGGATTCCGTTCAATGGGTGATAATCTACGGTACATTCGGGGCGGTGTTGTTGACCCACGCCCGAGATCACTCACACTTCGGGCACTATTCCATCACCACCATCTCCATCAAGACACTCGACTTGAGAATGAAACACTAGCTTTAGAGCATATCTCTGAAATCCGAGATGATTTCGCCCTCAGAGGAAGATGTGAAATGTTCCGTGTCGACTTGAAATCGATGGCCGCTAGTCAGCAATTACATCAAGGCACCAATTTACGAAATCACCAAGTTTGGGCCCCATACAAGCATTTCCAACGCCTCCTGAAAATACGAGGAATAGATGCAGATGAAGATTTGCTGGATGTTCTAGAGTTCTTCTCTGGTCATTCCGATGCGAAAACATTCATGGATCGATATGCAATGAAGCGTGCAGAATTTAGGAAATTAGCACAGCCACTTATTCGTTCAGGCCATCTTGTTCAGGACTACAGAGGCGGATTCAAAACTGTAAAACGCCTAGATGGAAAAGAATCTTGGGAGGTCAAGCGAGAATACTTACGAGAAATGGTAACCGAATATCCTGTTATCACTCTGAAACAATTCGAAAAATTGGCAGGGAGCCCATTCAAACCTGAGATGATATCCAGTGTTCTGCATGAATTCGAGGAGGAAGGGCACCTCATCAAAGGATTCCTTGTCGATGATTTACACGAGGTTTGCTGGGGCCGCCAAGAATTGTTAGAAGAGGCCGACAATCTCCCGCCAATGCGCGATTTCGTTCTTCCACCGTCTGATCCACTCTTGCCGTATTTCCAATCGTTGCTAAGAGAACGATTTGGGTATGGTAGCGCCTACATGGTATTTTGGAACGAAGAACCGATTGCAGCATTCAAAGCGAACACGCGTAATGATGTCATTGATGTCACAGATTTCGTGGGTGATTCAGAGCGGGAAAAAGAAGCCCTTCGCGTGATGAAAGAATTCGCTTGGGAGCATAATATGCCGCTCAAGGGCAAGGTTCTGGAACGATTGAAATCACGCTAATTTGTGACCAATTTTATTCTGAAAATCCGGAATAACGGGTCGAGTATAGCAATCACATGTGAATGTAATTTCGGCAATAAATCGAACAGCACTAAAGCCATCAAAAACATGGCACCTAAACTGAGAAACTTGGCGGCATATGCATGACCAAAATCAAAGATATTTAGGCCATTCAGGCTCCAATTTTGGTTGTATTGGACGTGCATCCAAATAATTCCTGCATTGCGAAATACATTGAGAATGTGGATGAGTGGAATTGTGATCAATAAAGCTCGTGCTCTACGTTTCCAAGGCGATTCACGTACAGCAACAATTGCACCAACAAAGACAATCATTGATTGAAGAGCACTACAACCCAAGACAAATCCGATATTCACTTCGGTCCCATCAGCATGGATCATTGGGACGTAAAATCCGCCTTCTCCAAGTGTATCGGTTAGCAACCATTTGTTGCCATTCCAACTCGACCAAGATTCGGATGTAGTACCGAGGTCCACCATCATTTGGCCAAGTTGTATATCACCCGCACCAGTCCACTGCAAAAATAACGAAGTATTCCACGCAGTGAACCAAACAATACCAGCATTGAGCATGGGTACATGCTGGATGGCGAGATATGGCATTGCGGACCAGAATACAGCACCACGTAACCAATCAACAGCCTCTACGGAACGCCCTTCTCGAAGTAAAACAGCCTCCCACCCGCCATAAGCGATGCAGACGGGAAGTGCTGCGATTGACATGAAAATTAGAACTGGATCAGAGATGTCGAAATAGTGTTCTGCGCCTAAGTAGAAATATATTCCAACGCAAACCCAGCCCACTGGTGAAAACCACTTAGCAATTGTGTTGTTGAAGTGAAATGCCGATCCAACACAAATCAAACCAAGGGTTACGATGACTAGGTTTGTTTGACCTAAATCGAGTCCAAAAACAGCCCCTAATGAAGTGACACCATTTGCAATAATGTCCTCCATGCTGGCTTCACAGGTCGGCAAGTCACATATAGGCTCGCTACGACGCAGTGTTGAGTCGCATGTCCGGTGACACCTTCGATTTCGACGAGTTCATGGACGGATATATTGCCGACCTATCGAGGGCACTCAACTCTCTATCACGAGAATCCGTGGGGCTACTATACACCGAAATGCTCCAAGTAATGGATAACGGAGGCAAAGTTCACTTCATTGGTAACGGCGGCTCAGCGGCGACACCAAGCCACAGTGCTGGCGACTGGAGCAAAGAGTTGGGTTTGCCAACTCTAGCACACACAGACAATATTGCAGCATTGACTGCCTGGGCTAACGACACATCATACGCGAATATTTTCGTAGGCCAATTACAGACATGGCTAGCACCCGGCGATTTGGTCGTAGGCTACTCAGGTAGTGGTAATTCTTCAAACGTGCTGAATGGGATTGCTTATGCAACTGAAAATGGAGCGCGAACTGTTGGAATTACTGGAAATTACAAATCCGGAAAAGGCGGTGCACTTGCTGAAATGGCTCATATTTGTATTGTGTGTGACACAACATCGATGGAGAGAATTGAAGATATTCAACTCATCATAAATCATATCGTCAAAGAGGCAGTAAAGGCCAGTAGAGGCTTGCCAAGTCATTCATGAGGTGTTAATATGGACCTCCCTAGAAGGCATCTTGCCAATATTGACGCCCCCGTAGATTCCCTTGAAGGCTGGGACGGGTCTATCGCATATTTAGACAGAGATGGCGTTCTCAATGTTGGACGGGAAGATTACGTAAAAAATGTGGATGAGGTCGTTTTGCTCGACGGTGCAGGCCATGCAGTTGCGGCACTACGAGAAGCAGGATACAGAATCGTCGTGGTCACCAATCAATCACCCGTCAATAGAGGTATGTTCTCACACGAGGAATTGGCAGAGATGAATCAGGAAGTCCTCGATGGCCTCCTACGTGAAAATAGCAATGCGCATGTCGATTTAGTGCTATATTCTCCTTACGCACCTTGGGACCACAGCCCAGTAAGAAAACCCGGGCCAGGTATGTTGCAAGTTGGACGTCAATTACTAAGTTCGATCCCGCTTGAAGTGACAACGGATTCCTCATTTTTGTCTACAAAAATTGACGAAGGCAGGTCATTCATGGCAGGTGATCGTGATGCCGATATGGGTGCGGCTCTCCAGCATGGCGTGCGAGGATTCAGAGTTGACGCACGTGTAGGCATTGCAGGTATCATTGAACGATTATTGGACGATAACGACGAGGGTGATGCCCTGGAAATATGATCGTCGGGGACTCCCCGACATATTGGATCGGTCTAGACGATACGGATGAAAGAGAATCCGGTTGTACTACCCACGATTTCAATGACTTGCTCAATCACCTGACAGCAAGTGGATTTGAAATTGAAGATCCTCGTTTAGTGAGGTTATGGCCATTCGCACCCAGAAGAACACGAGGAAATGCAGCCTTATCCGCTTCAATTACTGCTGGAGCCGATTCAGTAGGATTAGAATCATGTTTGGATGAGTGGTTCGTTGCCAGATTTGCAGATTTTATACCTGGAAATGAGAGTCATTCGGCACAACCAGTTTTGCTTATGACCAATGGTAGTTTGCCAGAATCAATATATTGGAACACAGTTCGAAATTTCGTTGAACTAGAATTGCGTATCTCAGAATTGGAACCACATCCTCACAGAGTGTGGTCAACATCCGCTGGACTCGGTGGCTTGATTGGTGCAAGCGCCGCCATTGCTTGGCAAGGTGGGAGTGATTTCACTTGGGAATGTACGGCATGGAGAGACAACATGGGTCACAGAAAAGTCCCAATCGCCCTCGTTGAAAAGATGGCCGAATTATTCCCAACTACATTCATGAACCGTGATCCGAATGCGAATCACAGCCTCATTGCACCACGAACACCCTGCCCAGTATTGTATGGGATTCGGGGTGAATCAGAACAAGGTGTTTTGCAAGCGCACGAATATCTTCAAGAAAATGGGGCTGAATATTCGATTGATTATCGAGTCCATCGGAGCAATCAGGCAACGGATGACCATCTACTAGAATCAGAGATTGGTACAGTCCAGTGCATTCGGATCATGCAAGGTGGGCACGTGGAAATCGATGTAGGTCGAACATTAATCTCATTTTCCCAAGGTAGTGAACTCAACAAACTTGCACAGAATATCATTGCCGGGGATCGTATTGAATGGTATGGTTTGACCAATCTTGATGGTTCAATCCATCTTGAACGACTTCGCTTGTTAAGAGGTGAAAGAAACAGACGACGTCCGAATTGTAATTGTGGACATAGATTCAAGTCTCAAGGAAAAAATCAACCCCTAAGGTGCCCAAAATGCAGTTCTACACATGCAGACGTATGGTGTTCAGAAATAATCGACAGTGAATGGACAGAGCCACCACCCGCTCATCGTCGACATTTGTCCAAACCACTGTCAAGGGTGGGCAAGTCTGAAGTCTGAGATGCCTTCCACGGTGCATGGAAACCACTGAGATTGGCACATACGCTATGATTGGCTTGACCATTGGCTTGCTCGTATATATTTGGAAAATGCGTTCGCGAAATATCGAAAATAGTCAGGATGAACCTGCCATCGCAGGTCAGGATGTAATCGAAGGCGGGGCCATCAACCCAGAACAATTTGATGAGCCGGATGATGATGCACTTGATGAGATGCAAGAATTACTCGAAAATGCAGCAGAATCGCAGGGAATCACTTACGAGGAGTGAAACCCTCATCTCCCAAGATGTATTCTGTAACTTCACCGTCGATATGCAATTCACGCACCATGGAATCCATGGAACTTCTGTGTAAAAACCAAGTTTCACAGTCCTTCAAACTACCACGGGCCTTCCACCCAGTGCCATTAGCATCCTCATAAGAAGAAGAAATTGCAATCATGGATGTTTCCCTCGCAGTGCAGTCGGAAACCAATTCACACATCGCCTTGAGATTGGCGGATTTAACCTTGCCAATTTTTGCAGTCCAATCATCGACAACAACCAGCGAAATACTGTCCAATGCTTCCAGTAAACCGATTGCACTCTTGATACCAACTTCTGTATTTTCACCAACGGCACTAAGGTGGAATCTAGAAACTGATGCCGCAGATAAATTTGAGAAAATCTGAGAAAATCGGTCACCATCGGGCATGTCTTCACATATCCATACGACGTGATTCCCTACAGATAGAGCTTCACGTGCATATTGTAGCCCCCATGTTGTACCCCCACAACCTCCAGTTACTGATAGGTGAACGCATCCCGAAATCG
>Ga0208765_1001047_pt1 | contig 17481 bp, 24 predicted proteins | sample ETNtaG_2_FD_185783 | JGI IMG/M metagenome (GOLD analysis project Ga0208765, IMG submission 185783) | Marine microbial and viral communities from oxygen minimum zone, Eastern Pacific Ocean - ETNP201406SV203 (SPAdes) (version 2) | ecosystem: Environmental > Aquatic > Marine > Oceanic ... | reverse complement strand
GACCTCTCCCCAGGTCACGTAGTCCTTCGCCTTGTGCAGCATTCCGGCGTAGGCCGGGGTGTCGGGCACTAGGACGGCGTGGTTGACCCGGGTCAGGTTGAGCATTGACATGGTGTCGCGAATCTTTGGCTTGACGCCGCGGTCGCTGCGCACGCGGATAACTAAGAAAGTCATCTGATGATCCTCCCTTCGGTGATATTGAGACGAAGACGATCCGCCTCGGTGATTCGAGTGCGATTAAGCTCCACCAGCGCGTTGAAAGTGGCTCGGGCGAAGTTGATGGTGGTACGAGTCTGTCCAGCGGAGCGTGACCAGACGTCGGTGATGCCAGCAAGGTTGAGGACCCTGCGGCCGTAGTCGCCGATGACCAGTCCCTTGCCGGCGGGAGCAGGCATGAGAGTGATTCGAGTGGAGCCCGAGTGGCCGGTCACCTTGAACGGGATGCTAGTGCCGGGACCCTCTGAAGACTCCCACGATCCGTTGCCACGCATCACAGTGACGAGATTGAGCTTGGCCTTGTCAATGGCCTTGCGGATGGTGCTCGCCACCTCCTTGCCCTTGCAGACTGATAGGCCGACGTAGCCGTCTCCGTTGCCGACCGCGCACAGGACGTTGAACCGAACCCTGCGGCCCGAGTCGGTCATCCTCTGGATCATGTTGACCGAGAGCACGTCGTCGGTAAGGTCTGGCAGGAGTGCGTCCACAATCTCAACCTCGCGTATTGGCAGACCGGTGTCCAGGGCCTGCTCGTAGGTGTGGATCTGTCCATTCGCCACCATGCGGCCGAGTCGCGTGCGCGGCTTCCATGCCCTGAGTGCGGCTAGGGGATCGGGGCCTCGGCGGCGGCGGGTATCGGTCTCCTGCTCCTCCGGAGGAGCCAGTGCCATGGCCAATCCAGGGGCCAGAGTGACAGGTTCCTCGGTAGATTCCTCAGTGGGTTGCTCAGTGGGTTGCTCATCCGTCTCTTCGCTCATACTAGGCCCCCTCTATCGCTTTCTTCGCCGCTTCGACCGCCGCAGCGATCGAGTCATCGATGTGAGTTCCGTTGATTCTGTCGTCGTCCGGTAGGACGTCTTCGCCGTGTGGCACTTCCAATCCTGCGTCCACCATCCCCCTGAGGGCAGCGAATATGCGGCTACCCGGAGAGGATGCTGCAAGACCGATGTCGAGTATGGCGCTGTCGTGGCCAGCGGAGATGGCCGACTTGGCCAGAGCGTATCCAGCGACGTAGCAGGCCGGGACAGACTTCCTCGAAGCGCCGTCTGGCCAACCATGCTTGGCCAGCGTTTTGCCGTTTACCGAGGCGAGGATGCTGTCGCCGTCCATCCCGAACTCGACCAGCTGGCAGGTCACTTGGGTGTTGGATACCCTGACGACCGCCCTAGGCACGCCGCCCCTGAGCATCCTCATACGGCGCCTGTAGTCGGTCCTGCCGTTACGTCGGCGCTTGAAACGCAGCCTCTGGCTCTTGCCGTGGGCCATCACTCATCACCCCCCAGAGAAATGCCGTCGAGCTCGATGTTGGATCGCATGTGCGCGATTGACCTGTACGAGCCCCCCTTCGACTTGCGGTAGTAGTAACGGTACTGCGACGGGTCAAGGGTCTCGCTGGCGCGCAGTTCCTTGAGTTCCCTGCGCTGGGCTCGGATCAGGCTCATCCAGCGCCGCTTCCTCGGATTGCGCGAGTTGGCGCTACCCTTGCGCGAGCCGTGTCCCTTACGGCGGCCCTTCGACCTCTGGGCTGCTGCCTTGCGGGCTCGCACGCGGCTGGTTCCCTTGATCGGCTTAGCCCTAATCAGGCCCTCCTCTATGAGTTCGCGGATGTCGTCCTTCTGGACTGCGCTGGATACCTCATCGAGGTAGTCAGGGTGGATCCAGACGCGATGGATTCCTACTTCCCTGCCCTCCTTCTGAGAGAGAATCTGTGCGGCCATCCGCTTCTGGTTGGTAATCATCATTGCAAGTCCCCCTTGCGCTCGAAGCGCCTCCGATTGAGCACCCTGAGTCCGAGGTCGTCGGCGCGGTCGTGAATCTGGGCCCGCTTCCTGTTGCCTACCCTAGAGCCGATGCGGACCGCTTGGCGCTCAGGGTCGATGCCGTCGAGGTCTGCTGGCTTGTGGACCATGACCTCCTCGAAGCCCGACGGGTGCAGGCCCCTGACCGAGGCGATCTTTCGATATCCGACCCTAGCCATAGGCGAGCGGTACTTGCGGTTGACTCGCTGGCTGGACTGCATGCCCTTCGGCTTCCTCCATCCAGTCTTCGCGAGTCTCCTGTAGCGGAACCACTCCTGCCTCCTGAAGGCGGGCTGCTTCTTCTTCTGAGCTTTCAGTACCTCAATGTCCGAGATTGTCGAGTCGTCGAGAACTGGCTTCTGTCGGGCGACGTGGAAGTCATCCCACTCGTCATCGAAGAAATCATCATCTTCATCATCGAAGGTGTCGTCCTCGGCCATCTCCTCCTCGGGCGCCTCTTCCAGTACAGAAGCGTCGTCGTCCTCGGCCAACCGGGCTACCAGTTCGGCCTTCTTGCCAGAGACTGGAAGCTCGCGCTCGCGCAGGAAGTCCTTGAGTTGGGCGACGGTGAATTCCTCGTAGTCCGTATCCATGTTATCATGCTCCCTTAGAGACGATGTAGATGCCGTCCTGGAATACGCGCCTGTCGCGATTCTTAATCCTGCAAGCGCGTTCGATGTTTGCCGCTGTCTGGCCGACCTTCTCGCGGTCCGCGCCCCTCACCATGACATCGGTCTTGTTCTCCACCCGGACCTCCACCTCGGCGGGGGACCACGGGAGCTTGGCCACGCGGGGGACCTTCTCGCCGAACAGGTTGTTGATTATCATCTGCTTACCGTCCACCTTGAGGCTCATCGGGAAGTGGCTGAACACCGCCTTGAGGCGGTACTCGAAGCCCTCGTCGACGCCAAGGGCCATGTTGCGCAGGTGCGCGGCCCAGGTCCCTGCGAGGGCCTTGTCGGAGCGTCGTGGCAGATTGACGAACACCTCGAGGTCGCCATTGACCGCCCTGACCTCGACCTTGTGGTGACGGAACTCGCGGGACAGCGATTGGCCGTCCTTGGAGACGGTGATTACATCGCCAGCGATGCTCGCGCTCGCTCCTTCGGGAAGTGCGATGGAGTGCGATATGTGGTCTAGCTTCGGCATCTAATCCCTCCTTCAGAAAATGTATGCGAGAAGTCGCCCACCGACTCTATCCTTCTTGGCATCGTAGTGGTTCATCACGCCTTGATTGGTGGTCAGTATCAGTAGGCCGAGATCACGAGCAGGTAGGTACCTCGACTCCCACTTATCGAACTCGGCGCGCTTGACGGAGTGCCGCGGCTTAATCACACCACAGCGGTTGATGGCTCCGATGAGTTCGACCCGGAAGGAGCCGCCGCGGCCGTTGTCTATCCTCTCGTACTCACCGATGTAATCGGAGGCCTGCATAATCGACAGCATGCTGCCTAGCATCTTGCTGGCGGGATTGACCGTCACTTCGTAGTGGCCGGCCTGCTCGGCGTTGAATATTCGCGTGAACGCATCACTTAGGGGGTCAAACTGCATTTCTATCACCTATGAGTACTTCTTGAATCCGATATCTGGGGCTACATCTCGGAAGCATTGCCTGCACAGCCTGAGGCCGTGTCGACGGATTAGCCCTCGCTTGCGGCCGCAGCGTCGGCAGCCGTTGGAACGCCCTATCTCCTTACCGTGGTCGTGTGCCATATCCCTCACTCCTCCACTATCTCGAGCTCGTAGCGCTCTTGGAACCAATTCATGCTCTCCTCGCGGCCGACCCTGTGCTTGAGGCCAACCCTCGAGCTTCTCTGGCGGCGTCGCGAAACCCGGTGCCCGGACCTCTCAAGGACGACATTGACATCCATCCCGTAGATGCCGATGTCTGGGTCGTACTTCTGCTTCGGGAAGTCGGTGTAGTCAGAGATTCCGAAGGAGAGATTGCCCTGTGAGTCGAAGTTGTACGCGGGAAGGGTGTTCTGGCGGACCCAGAAGGCGTCCTTCAGGAACGCCTGGATCGCCTCCTCGCCGCGGATGGTTACCTTGCACCCAATCGGAGCGCCCCTGCGTGTGCCGAGGTCGCGGTTGGTCTGCGTGGCCAGCGTGCGCACCGGCTTCATGCCGGTGAGGACCTCGAGGACCCTCTCGGCGAGCTGCAGCCTCTGGCCGCCTTCGCCGACGCCGATGTTGACGGTGACCTTGGTGATAGCCGGAGCCAGCATCGCATTGCCCTCCTCGCTCATGACTCAGCCCCCGGGATGTCTGATTCATCGCTGATGACGAAGACGTAGTCGGCGATGGTCTGGAAGTCGTCGAACTGCACTTCATTGGGCTTGGAGGAGCGTTTGACGTCGTGCCCGCGGACAGTCGCGGTCTCGCCGATGTGGCTGCCACCTGTCAGGTAGGATAGAGCGCCCTCGGCGAATGAGAGGTGGGAAGTAATCTGCTGGTCGGGCAGCGAGATGACGACGCTGTCACCGCTCTTGTAGGTCGAGGCGTCGTCCATCAGGATGTTCCTACCGTCGTGTAGGTGCAACTGTACCCTTCCGCCGTGAATCGTGGTCTTGCCCGTCACACGGCAGGTCTTGCTGCCTGCTGTGCTCGCCGGAATCGGATGGTAGCGCAGCTTGCCGTTGCTGTCAAGCACGCAGCGGAAGTTCTTCTCGCCGACAGTCAAGACATCCATCAAGCCGACACCGCGGCCGCCGTCGGTCTCGATTCGGCCATCCACCAAGATTTGGCGAGAGTGTAGGATGCGCTTGGCCTCGCGTCTGGTGTGCGCGACGCCGATGACGTCGCGTAGGACTAGGGCGAGGGGCATGCAGTGCTCGATGGGATGGCCGCTGGGGTTGGGCTTCTGCACCCAGATAGAAGACTTGCGAGGCAGTGGCCAACTGCGTGGCATTACCAGTCGCTTGATGTGGCTCCTACTCATCAGTGTCACCTCCCGATCTCTCCATCAGCCTCTTGATTCTCAGCGGGTCGCCCTCAAACAGCGAGGTGACCACGAGGTTGGAGGGCCTGATTGGCACACCCTCCTCCTTACCATCAGCGGTGGAAGATGTGATTCCGTCGACGAATATCATTCCCCTCTCGGTATCCACACTGGCCACCTTGGCCTTGATTCCGGCTCGGCCCCTAGTCTGCCCCAGGCGCTTGCCGCGTGAGTCTGGCTTGATGCTGTTCGGGTTGCCGAAGTCGCCGCGCACCACCTCGACCTCGTCACCTGCTCGTACAGTAACGGTGCGGATGGCCTGTAGGGCGGGGTCATCTGACAGCAAGCGTGCTCGCAGTCGCTTGCGCTGGACGTGCAGAGCGGCCTTGCTGCTGGTTCGGCGCTGCTTTCCAGGATTCTTGCTCACCATTCCAATCACCTCACACTATCTGCTTCGCAGTGGCGGCTATTCGCGGCCACCGCTCAGCTGCCTCTCGACTCACCGGGCCCTTGATGTCGGAGCCCTGTACCTCACCGCGCCTGTTCGTGATAACGCATGCGTTGTCCTCGAACTGGACCCAAGTCCCATCAACGCGCCTGAACGGACGCGCCTGTCGGACGATGACGGCATCGAATATCTGGCGGCGTGTCTCAGGAGTGCCGCGGCGTACGGTGACGCGGATCATATCGCCCACTCCAGCAGCGGGGTAGCGGCGCGCCACACCGCCCTTCTTCAGGACGGTAATCAGTTGCACAACCTTCGCACCAGTGTTGTCCACGCAGTCGAGGCGTGCCTGCGACGGCAGACCCGCAGTGACGCGTCCGGCTATTCCCCTCATTCGGACGCCTCCTTCTCTATGACGCAGAACTTGACGGTCTTCGACAGCGGCCTGCACTCCATGATTCGGACCTTGTCGCCATGGCTGACGCCACCAATGCACGTAGGCAGGTGGGCGGAGTAGCGCCGAGTACGCTTCTCGTAGCGCTCGTACTTCTTCATGTAGCGCGAGGTCTCCCTCTCAACTACGATGGAGTCAGTCATCTCAGACGCGGAGACGGTACCCTCGATGATCTGTCCGCGCACCCTCAGGCTGCCGTAGAAGGGGCAGTTGTCACTGCCATCCCACTCTCCCTCTGGGACTCTGACGTCTACACCGATGTCTCTCATCTCAGTGCCCCCTGTACCTGCGATTGATTCGGTCCTCGGGGCGTTGGGTGACGGCTGAGCCGTCGATTACCCCCTCAGAGTCGATGATGAATGTAATGACGTCCTTCGCGAGGCGAACGCGGCCGTTCTCGGTGAGGACGCGTATGGTCCTGCGGGTCTCGTCCAAGACGGTCCCTCTGAGGCCAATTAGCGAAGGGTCCGGCGAGTCGACCACCGTGATGGTGCGTGACAGCCATGGCATGTGCATCACATCTCTCATCAGCGCACCTCCACCTGGTAGCCGTTCTGCTCGAGCACCTTGGCGGCCCTCTTCTTGTGGTCCCCCTGTAGTTCGATGGTACGTCCCTTGACGGTGCCTCCACTGGCGCACGCGCCCTTGAGAATCTTGGCGAGTTGGCCCAGATCGATGGCGGTGTCCTCTATTCCCTCGACGATGGTGACCATTTTTCCGTACCTCCTTCTGACTACTGAAATTGTCGCTTTCTGCTGTTCCTTCGCTATCTCTTGGCATATGCACAGTTCATCGGGTAGTCCACACAGGTTGCATATCCCAGCCATCTACCCTACTCCTTCTCCTGCTTGATGCGAGTCAGCATCCGCGCTATGCTCCTGCGTGTCTGCTTGTATGCTCCTGAGTTAGATGCCGAGCCTCCCAAGGCCTGCTGAGCGCGCAGCTGCAGTAGCTCCTCGCGGAGTTCCTCCAGCATTTCCTCTCGCTGCTCTGGACTCATCGTCTCGATGTCCCTAGACCTGATGTGCGACATTCACTCCTCCTCCTTCGTCTGCTCGATTCCGGCCATCATATCGACGACCGAATCGACAACGCCCTCGGCGTCGGTCTCGGGCTCGACCTCCTCGGTTATCGCAGCCAGTTCGTCAACGGTCTCCTCGTCGGAGGCATCGAAGACCGCAATCTCCGCCAGTGGCGGCAAACCCGAGTCAGCGCGTTCAGTGATGATTATCTCGTGTGGGAGCTTGGCGTCTGGCCGCATGATCTTGACTGTGCAGCCAATCGTACCCAGCTTCTTGACAGCCGTCGAGAAACCGGTGTCCATGAACTCGAGGGCAGTCTCGCCACAGAACTTGATGTGGCCCTGCTGGAATTTCTCGACACGGTGGCGCGCACCGGTAATCTTGCCGCTGAGAACAATCAAACATCCACGGGCGCCTGCGTCCATAATCTGCTGAGCGGTGCCGTGTCCGGCACGGCGGAAGAACCAGCCGCGCTCGAGGGAGCTCGATAGACGGCTGGCCATAATCTGAGCGCTCAGGCGGGGCTCGGTGACCTCTTCGACGTCGAGATGAGGGCGGTCGAGGGAGAAGTCGTTCTTCAGGCGATTGCTGAGTTCGTGGATGACCTTTCCTCGGCGGCCGATGACGCGACCGACCTGCTCGGCCCGCAGGCTGATCTTGGTGCCCTCAGGAGTGCGGTTGAAAGTCAGGCCGCCGAAGCCCGCGCGCTCGGTTTCTCTGAGCAGGTACTCGCGGACGAGCTGGCGCTCGACATTACGGCCGATTAGTTTCCTGATGGTGCTCTGCTCCTCCACATAATCACCTCAGAACACGTCTTCTCCCTCTCCAGCACCGAAGTGCTCGAGGAAGATTTCGAGATTGACTTGGTAGTGGTTGCTGGGCGTGGCGCGACCCATGGCCCGAGGGCGCCAGTTAGTCGCGACCTGTCCACGGTGGGCGGCTACGTGCGTAATCGTCATGTCCTCGGCATCGAGGGTGTCGAAGCGCTGGCGCGCATTGTCCATGGCACTGTTGATGAGTTTGATGAATTCCTTCGAGGCCTTGTTCGGGTACTTGCCGGGACCCATCTTGCCCTTGCGGTGCCCTGCCATCGTGTTGCCGCCGCGGCCCCTACGGGAGCGTCGGGTGTAGGGGATTGCTCGCTTCTTGGCGATGACGTCCTCGAGGTAGTCTACTGCGGCTGCGGCGTTCATGCCACGTATCGCCTTGGCGATGTGGTAGCAGTGCTTGTGGTGGCAGTCCACGTCAACTGCGCGGGCACTGACGAGGTTGGAGCCTTCCAGCAGTTGGGTGTATCCGGACTGCGGCTTGCCTGCTCTCCTGCTCATCACTTTCACCTCACTTCAGCGCCACGTGCTGTGACGAACGGGTTGCTCCAACACCAGGGCCGGTGTGGGTGACCGACTTGCGCGTGTGGGCGAACTCGCCCAACGCGTGGCCGATCATTTCAGGCACCAACTCAACTCTGACGAAGTCCTTGCCGTTGTGGATTCCGACTGTCGTCCCGACCATCTCGGGTAGGACATACATGCCACGGCAGTGGGTCTTGACGACCTTGCCGTCGTTGGAGCGGATGCTCTCTAGGAGCTTCTCGCACTCCTGGTTAAGCCCGCGTGACAGCGAACGCTTTGCACGCGAAGGCATCAGGGTGGCGATGCAAGCGGCCTCCATGTCATCCTCGGGGGGGTACAGAGGCAACTCGAGGAGTTGTTCCATGTTGTACCCGCGCCACATGAACTCCTTCTTGCGGCGCTCGGAGATCATGGAGCGTCGCTTGCGAGCCTGGCGCCTAGCGAGCTTGGGCGAGCGGAACACCTTCTTTGACCTGCGACGAGCCATTCTAATCAGTCTCCTGGTCCCGCACCCTTCCACGTCCGGTCCGGCGCGGGGCAATGTTTCCGACCTTCTTGCCCGGTGGAGCATTTCGGCTCACCGAGTTCGGACCGTGCACGGCCTGGTGGTTGCCGCCGCCGTGCGGGTGGTCAACAGGGTTCATCGCGACTCCGCTGACAGTTGGGTAGAGTTTGCCGCGCGCCTTGGCGCGGTAGTGGGCAGCACCGGCCTTCATCAGCGGCTTCTCGGTCCGGCCGTGACCAGACAGCACGCCGATGGTAGCGCGGCATTTCGCTGGCAGGTCCTTGATGCGACCGCTAGGTAGGCGAACGCGGACCCTGTCATCCATCCTCGCCTCAAGAGTGGCTGAGTTGCCCCCCGAGCGAGCGAACTTGCCGCCGTCCCCCGGGCGGGCTTCGATGTTGCATATCGGAGTTCCCTCAGGAATCTGAGAGAGCAAGGTGACGTTGCCAGGCCTCAGAGATACGTTGTCGCCGAATGACAGCCTCTGCCCTATCGAGATGCCTTCGGGGGCGGCGATGTGGCCAATGCTGCCGTCATCGAACTTGATCTTGGCTAGGGGGGCGGTGTGAGCGGGGCTGTGGACTAAATCCACCACCTCACCAATCTCGCCGCTGACGCGCGGGATCCTATTGGACGCAGGGAAACGGTGGCTTGAGACCTTGTTCTTCGGACTCGAACCGCGGCGTTGTGAACGTGTGCGCTTGCCCATATCTTCACCCCTCAGAACGCGCCCAGCTTGAGCGCGGCATCCTCCGCGTCGTAACCCTCGGCAAGGCGCACGCTAGCGTGCTTGCCGGTGATTGTGAATCTGGTATTCACCTTGTCTACCTTGACATCGAACATCTGCTCGACGGCATCTCTAATCTGCGGCTTCGTGGCGTCCTTGCGTACGATGAACTCGATTCTGTTGTTGTTCTCCTTGTAGCCGCTATCCTCGTCTGCGACGCGGCGTGCCTCAAGGGTCTTTTCAGTAATCCAAGGCATGAGGATGATATCGTACGGGTCAGTCATCAATAATCACTCCAGTGCCTCTATCGCAGCCTTCGTCCACACGGTCAGGCGTCCGACGTCGCCGCCGGGTGCTAGGTCCTCGGCGGACAGATCCTTGGCGGAGACCGCGTCCACTCCGGGGACGTTTCGAGCGGCCTTGTGGAGGCCGTCCCGGTTGGAAACAACGAGTAGGATGCTCTTGGGTGTCCTGTACCTGCGACCTCTCATCTTGCCCTTGCCGGCACGGATGTTCCTGCCGTTCTTGGCCCTCTCGAGATCGGCGCCGAGGCCGAGTCCCTCCATCATGGCCACGAACTTGCGGGTTGAGAACTGTAGAGGAAGGGATTCTATTTCGTACTGCTCCTCCGAGTCGTCGCGCGACTCGACATAGCCGTCGATGATGACAGGGAATCGCACGCCGTCATCAAAGCGGTGACCGCGCGCTGCTACGGTCTCGGCGTCAGTGGTAGCGGCGATGGCGGAGTCGCGAGCGATGCGGCGCTGCTTCGAGTTGACCTTCTGGGACCAGTCCTTGGCAACCAATGGGCCGTGCGCCCTGCGACCGCCGCGGGTGTGGGGGTTCTGGGCTCCGGTTCGCTGACCAGTCTTGCGCATGATTCTAGACACACCGCGCCCCTTGCCCCACCACTCGACTGAGTGCTTCATGCCGGGCTGCGGGGCCCGCTTGCCGTCGTGCTCGCGGTGGCCGTACGGCTGCCGGCGATTGGCTCTAGAGGCCAACACAGTGGAGCGGATCAGGTCCTCGCGGACATCGGAGGAGAAAAGCGAGGGCAGAGTGATATTCTTGCCGTCGTTGGCCTCCACGGTGTAGTACTCGGCCAGAAGCCCGGCGTCGAGCTCCTCCTGCTCTACCGAATTAACTAGGTTGTATGTCTTCGTCTTCACAAAATCACGCTCCCTGCTTGCTCGAGGTGCTCACGTAGGTGATGTCGACCTCGGGCTTGGTCGGCCTTGGGCGAATGGCGTCTCGGAACCTCAGCATTCGCTTGGAGGGGCCAGGCAGACTGCCTTGGATTATCATGTACGGGTTGGTGACCTCGCCGTAGTTGAGGAAACCGCCAGCGGGAGTGACGTCGGACTCTCCTGGATTGGAGACCCTCAGAATGCGCTTGTTCAATTCTGTGCGATTATGGTAGCCGACTTGACCTGCTTGGCGGATGGTCTTGCGAACATACCGGGTACCGAAGTCACCCATGTTGCCGCCCTGCCGCCTGCGCTTGCTGTTCTTGTGCGAGAGTAGTTTGATTCCCCATCTCTTGATTGAGCCCTGCCAACCCTTGCCCTTGGTGACGCCGACCACATCTACCTCCTGACCGGGCTCATAGACATCATCCAATGAGATTGAGCCACCGAGTCTCTCCTCGGCCCACTCCAACTTGGATGCGTTGTCTCCGCCTACCAGAGCGACCTCCATGATTTCGGGGATCTTGCTGGGCACGCTCTTGACCAGAGCTGGTTGAGTGGAGACAATGAGTCGGACCTCGCAGAGATCTGCCTCACGCAGGGCCTCGAGGGCCGCATCCGGTGAGTCTTCTCCTCTGGTAGGAATACGGCCAGCGCGCTTGGAAGGCTTGCGACCCTCCTCGGCATCGCGCTCGCCGCGGCTCTGGTTGGCTAAGCGGGGCGTCAGGCCATCCGGGCCGCTGTCCGAGCCGGACCATGCCTCTCCAGCGGTCTGCATGCCGTAAGGGGTCATCCTGTAGCCCCGAACTGCCAGCACGCTCATTGGGGGTGCCTCGACGACTGTCACAGCCTTGCGGACCTCCTGACTGGCCGAGGGGGAGTTGGGGTTGTTATCACGAATCAGGATATGGGTCATACCGGCCTTCCAACCAGCGAAGCCCTGAACCCTAATCTCGGAGGAGTCCGACTCGGGCCAGGAACTAATCCTGCCGAACTGACGATTTGCCCTCTTACGAGGGCTATAGCCCATGCTACCACGGCGGGGTTTGCTACGGTCGGCCATACTGGTTCCTCCATGCGTTTACCGTCATCAGGCCGCAAAGCGGCCGTCTGCCGGGCCCACTTCGTCAAGGAGGAACCGTGACACCGAACCCAAGTCGCGAATGCGGGTCGGGCTTGTAGGGTGCTTCAGCAGTGCCTTTTGGTGTCTGGTTCCTCACGTAGTGAGCGGCCTTGCGACTAACATACCCTATTTGAACGAATCGGGGGAGAAGCCGCACCACCCCTACGGGGTGTAAGTGTAACCCCGGGATTGTGCAACTATTTTGAACCCTGACTCCCAAGGCGCGAGTCCATGCAGCACGGAGTCAGTCATCCGAGCCTCACGCCGGGGCTCATCGAGGCCCGTGCTTACCAGCTCGAGGCTGCCGACGAGGCACTTTCCGGTTCAATGATGCTCGTACTGCCCACCGCTGCGGGTAAGACTGTGGTCGCTTGGATGGTAATCGCTGACCGATTGGAGAGCAATGATGGCTGGGTCCTGATGGTCGCCCCGACTGTCGCTCTGGTGGAGCAACACCTGCGTGGTATCGAAATCGCGCTATCCGAGCGCACGACGGTTAATCCGATCTCCGTGACAGGTCAGAACCCGGTCGCCAAGCGCACTGCTCTCTGGGGCTCGTCCAGACTCGTAGTTGCGACTCCTCAGGTCGTCAGGAACGATGTCACCAGAGGGGCCCTCGACCTCTCGGACTGCTCTCTCCTCGTTGTCGACGAGGCGCATCACTCGACAGGGAATCACGCGATGGCTCAGGTAGGGGACATGTACCTGTCACAGGCCTCCGAACAGCTGGTCCTCGCCACCACAGCGAGTCCGGGCTCCAAGACCAATCAGGTCGAGGAGATCTGCGACCGGCTGGGCATAGGCAGAATCCACATGAGGACTGCTGGCGAGGCTATTGTGGCCAAGCATCTGGCGGGCTTGGAGATTCAGGAAGTCAAGGTCGGGGTCCCTGACCAGATCAGGGAACTCGCAGAGCCCCTGGTCATGTGGCAGAGCGGCATAGTCGACCGCGAGAAGAGGCTGGGCAGATACGTCATGCCGGGAGCAATCAGCCATGCTGGACTGTCCAATGCCATGGAGCGGGCCCAACAGGCGATTTCTAGGGGTGAGTCGAGCGCTTACCAGTCGATGTCCCGGATTGCCACAGCGATGCGCCTGCATCACCTAATCAACCACCTGCTGTGCCAGGGTGTCGCCGCCTCGAGTGAGTTCCTCGAGCGGCTCTCAAGGAGCGAGCAGGCACAGAACAAATCAACGCGGAACTTCCTGAGGGACGGACGGGTTTCGAGCCTGCGAAAGAGTCTGTCTGAGATGGACGAGGTACACACCAAGGTCGGCGCTGTCCGCAGGCTCGTCGCGGAGCGGCTCCGAAGAGATCCCGATTCGCGCATCATCGTGTTCGCCACATTCAGGGATACCGTAGCTGCCGTCGAGAAATCCCTAGGCGAGCTTGATGGAGCCCATCCGATTCAGTTCGTCGGGCAATCAAGCCGCGGAGGCAGGGACGGGCTGACTCCCAAACAGCAAATCGAGAGACTCGACGAGTTCAGATTGGGCTCTGCCAACGTGCTCGTCGCGACATCGGTCGGCGAGGAGGGGCTAGACATCCCGAGTGCTGACTTGGTGGTATTCTACGAACCGGTGCCCAGTGAGATACGCACCATTCAGAGGCGCGGCAGAACTGGCAGGCACCGGGAGGGGGAGGTTGTTGTCCTAATCGCCGAGGGCACGCGAGACGAGGGGGCGAAAGCGGCCGCTGAGAGGAGGGAGGAGTTCATGCAGCGGGCTGTTCACAGAGTTCGAAGGAATCTTCCCCGCAGCCCCCACACTGATCTCTCTAACCTCGGTAGGTTCGAGGTCAGCGCAGGTGACGGCGTCATATCCGCATCGGAGTTCGTCCATAGTCAGCGTCAGATGCACCAGATAGAGATCACCGAGTCGGACGACAGCACAGCCCCGGAGAACGAATCCTCGCCCGCGCTTCCTCCAGAGACATTCAGGGCGAGGGGTCAGACCGGGTTGGAGCAGTTCGGCGTCGAGCCCGTAATCGACCTCGAGAACGGGGTCGGACAGGATACATAGTCAGTCGCCGATGACTGCGATTCTGGTACGCAACTGAGCCAGCCTAGTGTTGTGATGGCCCATCGAAAATGACAGCATCTCTGTGAGGTGGATGACAGGAATGTTGGTAGAGAGCCCCGTCGACCTCGATGCCTTGCCCTGATAGACATCGAGGATGCTGTGGGAGAGGTTGCAAGCGCTTACTATGAGGTCGGCCCCCTCGGACTTGGCCTCGTGGAGCGCAGCAGCGGCCTGCCGCATCACGGTCGGCTCCTCTGAGAATAACCCCGGGACTCCTACGCTCTGGGTTCGACTCTCCCACTGCACCGGCCTCCCTCCGAGGGCCTCGATGACCTGCTCGAGGTAATCGGGGTCGTGGACGTCGTCTCCCCCACAGGCTCCCATCTGCTGCATATTGGGCCCGTAGAAGCCCGCGACATCGAAGTCAATTGGGTTCCTGACTACGGCCTCGAGTTTCTCAAGACCAATCTCATCCACGATAACGTGCAGAAGGTGGTGGACGTCGGTCCCTCCTGAGAAGCTCCTGCCGCAGGTCCGCTCTAAGACCTCGTTGATCTCTCCGAGCAGGTTGGGATCCTGCTTCAGAACAGTGAGATCCTCGTGCAGATTTCCTGCTGTCGCGGCACACGGCGTGATGATGTCTAGACCGAGTTCCTCGGCCATCGCGAAGGTACGGGCATTGAGAGTCAACTGCAGACGCCTGCTGGCTTGCCTGATTATCCCCGCCCCGCAACTGGTCGCACCTCGTAACGGGACCAGTTCGATGTTCAGCGACTGTGCGACAGTTTCCATCGTCTCAGCTACCTCGATAGCGCTGCTGTGAGCTACATTGCCAGGGTGGTAGGCGTATTTCAGTGGCATCAGAACCTACCGTCCACTTCGTTGAATATCGCGACAACCTCGTGGTGGTCGTCGACTGAGGAGTTGAACTGCTTCGGCATCTTTCCGATACCGGCGGGTGGGGCCACCATTCCCAGCATACCATTGAACATGTTACCGCCGGTTCTGGTGAATCCGAAGACCATGCGGGCGGTCACCCCCGAGAATAGGTTCCCGAGCAGGCCCATCGGACCGAGTACCTGCCTGTAGATTACTGTGTCATTGACCCTACCGCTACTCTTCACGGTCCAGTTGTACCACCAGACGTGCTTGCCGTGGCGCCCATTGAAGGCGCCCCTCCCAAGAGTAGAGGTCCGTGCGTCGAGGAGAGCGTCTGAAATTATTCTCGACGAGCCATTCTGGCGGCGGATTGAAGCGAAATCGGTTTCGGCCTTGATACCTTTCCTTGAGTCCATGACGCCTTGCATACCGGCTATGCTGGAGTCCGAAGAGCGTGGGTCGTTGATGCGTGCCCATGTCCTCGCGAGGACTGCGGGACCGAGATACCACTCGGAGTGAGGAGTGGTGTCTGAGCATGAGTGCAACAGTGGTGCGCTGCAGAAGTCGGTTATCGAATGCAGCATGTCCGCAGTCGAGGGGTCCATGGCCCCCATGACGCCCTGAGTGGTGTCAACGCCCTCCCTAGTGGCTGCGACCATCCACGGCTTGGACGACTCCCTACCTCTCTCGAGGGACCAGTGGTCCACTACGAGGTCGCGAACTACGTCGAACGCGGGAAGGGGTTCGATGCGTAGTCTCAACCCTCCGTCGCGAATCGGAGTCACCGAGTCGAGTCTGACGCTGCCAGGGAGGATTAGCCTGCCGTTGACCGATATAGCGGTGGTCGGGTCGTCGCTGGGCCCATCTCTGAAGGTGAGGGTTCCGTCATGGGTCTCCTTGAGCACCCTCAGCGACTCGAGCACCGACATGTTGCCGGGCAGGGCGCAGATCCAGGTGTCCTTGCCAGTGGTGGCGCTGACGGGGTCGTAACGGAATATGCTAATCTCCGCCTGAATGGCGTCAGCGACTGTCTCGGGGACGGTGAAGCCGTCCTCTCCAGCTGCTCCCGCTGCAGCGGAGCCGCTGACTCGATCCTTGATCGCCTCCACCTGGCCCTCGTGGAACTCTCCGCTGCCGTCGACCGCGGCCATCGCGGCTAGGGCGTCGATGGCCCAAGCGGCTGCAGACGAATCGTAGTCCACGTCGCAGTCGGCGCGGTCGACCAGTCGGGTCGCTCCCAGCTGCTGTAGTCGGTTGTCCCAGTCCTTGCCGGACTCGCAATAGAACTCGTAACTGGTATCGCCGAGTGCGAGAACCGAGAAGCTGACTCCGGGCAGCGGGGGGGCCGAGTCTGCGCTGGCCTGCTGCCAGAGCTCCTCAGCGTTGTCAGGCATTTCGCCCTCGCCCCAAGTCGAGCAGATAATCAGGACCCTCTTCATCCCGGGCAGAGCGGATAGGTCGAATCCGTCCATGTCATGCACCGTGGCGTCGAGGCCGTAGTCGGTCGATCGTTTCGCGAATTTTTCCGCCAGCTCCTCGGAGTTTCCAGACTGCGAGCCGAATAGGATGCTCATCGTCCGGTCACCTGCGGTGAGCAGAGACTCGAGATCATCGCCCACTATCTCCGCAGGCTCCTCGGGCATAGCCACAACCTCAGGCTCGGGGGCCGTCTCGACCTCTGGCTCGGGCGCCTCCTCTCCGGTGCCCTCCACTACGATGATGACATCTACTGGACAGTCATCTGCAGCATCAAAGATTTCATCGGAGAGAGAGGATACCACCTCCGGCTTGAGTCCGGATTTGTCGACGTTGCGGTCATAGCCGCCGTCGAGCCTGACATCCGCTTTGATGAAGCAGGTGTCTTCAGTGACCTCGAAAATTTCCGGAGCTGCTTCCTCGCAGGCATCGCATACGATACAGCCGTCGTCGATGAAGACGCTGAATATCGCCATGAAGTCCACTCGTGCCTATCGGCAGTCTGGGCACCCTGACGCGATTATTGAATCTAGTGCAACAGGGGTCTACGGCCGAAGGCCGTATTCCACCCTATGTCTCACATCATGCCCATGCCGTCGAACTCGCCGCCATCTGGCATAGGGGGGCTCGCGCGGCTAGAAATCACGTCGTCAATCCTCAGAATCATCACTGCGGTCTCGGAGGCGCTCTGGATGGCCTGCTCGACGACCCTGCTGGGCTCGAAGACCTGTCCCTCGTTCATGTCGGCTACTCCACCCTCGTAGACATTGACTCCGAAGTGCGACTTGCCCTCCGAATGTGCCTTCCTGAGGTCGATGATAGTGTTTACCGGATCCAGTCCAGCGTTCTCAGCGAGGGTCCGTGGAATCACTTCAAGAGCTCCGGAGAATGCCTCGATGGCCATCTGCTCCCTTCCACCGATTCCCTCGGCATAGGAACGCAGGTCGCGGCTTATCGCGGCGGTGACTGAGCCGCCTCCGGTCAGAACCACTCCGTCCTCGTGAGCCACAGCGACGACGCCGACGGCGTCGTCGAAGGCACGGCGAATCTCGTCGACCACATGCTCAGTCCCGCCCCTGAGCAGCACCGAGACGCTCTTGGCGTCGGGGCAGCCAGTGACGAAGACCATATCAGACTCGCCTATCTTGCGCTCCTCGACCTTCGATGCTCTGCCTAAATCGTCTGAGGACAGGTCATCTATGTTGGTCACGATTCTGCCACCAGTTGCCTTCGAAAGGGCCTCCATGTCGCTCTTCTTGGCCCTGCGAATGGCGAACACACCGGCCTTGGCCATGTAGTGCTGAGCCATGTCGTCAATGCCCTTCTGGCAGATGAC
>Ga0208765_1001044_pt1 | contig 17506 bp, 11 predicted proteins | sample ETNtaG_2_FD_185783 | JGI IMG/M metagenome (GOLD analysis project Ga0208765, IMG submission 185783) | Marine microbial and viral communities from oxygen minimum zone, Eastern Pacific Ocean - ETNP201406SV203 (SPAdes) (version 2) | ecosystem: Environmental > Aquatic > Marine > Oceanic ... | reverse complement strand
CCCTGGCTTAAATCCGATGAGATTGATGGGGCTTCCAATGAATGGGAGATGTCGGATATCCGAAATCGGGAAACAATCATGGGCGCGTTGGTCAAACCAATTCTGCATTCTAAGTCCCCTTCCACATCTAGGGTTGAGGAATTACTATGGCACTGCGTTCTCGGTTCCGGTTGGGAGTCAGACCTTTCTTCTCAAATCAGTAGAGCCTCATCAAATTGGAAAAACTTTACTCCTATCGAAGCCGCATCAATCGTAACTGATTCTCTAGTCTCTACTGGGGCGTTGTGACTATTCTATTCTGAGAGTACTGCTGCATCCGGTGCATTCGATCCTTAGTGGTCTGATGTCTGACTCTACTGCATTCCTCTTTCCACAAGAAGGACACTTCACTTTACCACCCTTGGTGGAATTCCTCTGATTATCTCCTTCCTCAATGATTGGAGAAACAATGGCGGCAGGGAAAACTAGCAGAACGCTAGAACTCACAACACCTAGAACTATTGGCATCGGTAACCCGAACCAGTATATCGACAGTGAAAGTACCCCCAGCACTCCAATCATAATCATACTTGGGACTCTGGTTCTTCTTTTTGTAAGAGCCATCCCTATTCCTAATGCCAAGCAGAGAGAGAACACGGCAATCATTGCAGAAATTAGCGGACTGAAGAGAAGTGCATTGCTGGCCACAAATTCCAGTCTAAAGTCAGTATCCGATTCAATGCCGGACTTCTCCACAGTGAGAATCTCCATTACTATCCATCTTCTATGTGTGTAGTCTACCTCATCGTTGTCAAGATTTACTCCCCCGAATCCAGACAGCATTCCAGTTCTCACTTCGAAAGAAAGATCAACATCTTCCCAAAAGTCATATCCACCGGGTCTGATAAAATCCTCAATTAGTGTCTGTCTGCTACCCTCTGTTACGTAGTAAGTCGCCTCAACCCTTATTGAAATCAGTTCAGAATTGAAGGCCCTAGATGCGCCTAAATCGATACTAATCTCAGTTGGGCCAAAATCTACTGGGTCAATTCCGAAAACTGACTCGGGATCAATCATCAGTCCATTTGAGAGAAATGATTTCAAATCAGATCTCGAACCTTTTAAATGACTCTCTATCGCTGAGAGTTCTGAGTTGTCAACTCTCCCATTCTGCTTCTCAGAACTGCTAACATCATCGGAATATGTATTCAGATTCCTCCACCAACTATTTGATCCAAGACTTTTGTTGCCTATATTGTCCAAACCCCATCTCATCCATTGTGACATGGCGCCGTCAAAGGTTATCGAAGTCTTTCTATCAATCGAATTTCCATCGTATTTGCAATTGACTTCAATCCCGAGGTCCGAACCGCCCGTTCTCGGAGGCTCTTCTTCGGGATACCAACTATTGTCTCCAGTATCTTGTCCTAGTGTAATTTCATGAATCTTGTCTGCTGTAAGTTCAAGTGGACTCTGCAGAGATATGTGAAAGTTTGTTCTAACGGTCCCCGCACTGGAGTCGCCTGGGTCCCAAACAAATGTCACATCTACCCATTCATCATTAGAATTGACTATCGGACTCTCGGAAATCTCGACGTTCTGGACCATCAAACCACCTGTGGATGCTGTCCAGATCTTGTCTCCGAAACCAGAGGTTATCCTCACTGGGAAGAATACAAGATTACCCTTCACACTCGCTTCACGAATCTCTACACTAACTAACGGAAAAGAAATCATTATCGATGCATCAACCTCTTCTGATCCCCAGTGGAACATTATCCCAGACTCGCTACCTGGATTGGAGAAAATCAAGTTCCTTACCGAAAAGGAAACTTCGATCTTTTCATTTTTTGAAATCTCACCATCTTGGACCTCGATGTCAACTTGAAGTTCTCCAGAGTCAGAAAGATAGACAGCAGGTAGTTGAGCAGAGTTTTCGTAGGTATTTCCTCCGACTTTGACAACCACGGTTGCATTTGCAGATACTCCTGCAGAATCAGTCACCTCATAAGGGATTGAGAATGTCCAGGTTCCGGAAGAGTAGCTTCCTGTCTCGCCCCACACAATTTCCCATGAACCAATTTCAACCTCTCCGAATACAGACGAGGTCACTTCGACGGTCTTCTTTTCCTCTAAGTCCGATGCAAAGGGAGAAAGTTGACCGCTGTCTGGTTCGCCAATCAAGAATAGGGCGAACTCATCAGGTTCTTCACAACAACTATTGCTCTCTTCCGCTTGAGCGAAAATTGGCAAAAAAACAACCATTATCAGCATCAATGAAAATATGACTGTAATCCTCTCTCTGGTGTCTCTCACGTCACTCTGATTCGCACCGACCCCTTCAATGCGACGCAACTTATGGGTGATATTCGCAGTCTTGCCAACAAAATCAATTTCCACGACTAACCGTGAAGCCAGATTAACTTGACCAAATCTTGGTCTAGGTAGTCAACTCTCGCGAAACCCATCCTTTCAAACTGGTAGACTTCTCCAACTCCCAACTCAAAATCTTCTATCAGGCCATGAACTTCTCTCATTATTTCCCCTTCTGGTACGAACAATATTGCCTCTCTGCACATCTTCTCCGGTAGCCAATGAATGATTGGTCTGTCATCGCTCCTATCTTCGCTTTCAATTGAAGCAACAGAGCCTGAAATAGATATATCCGCGAAATCTTTGAGGCGCAACTCACCTTGAGAGAAGTCTGAACTCTCAATGAAAACCGAGTGATCTGCTTCCCACTTCCTATTCCCTGAGATTTTTCCTTCTGGATGCCTAGCAATCAGGGCTTCTTTCGGATTCTTATCAGATTGAATAATTACTGAAACTGGGTCGGCAACGAATATCCTTCTCTCACAACTCTGGTCAACTATCTTGGAATTGAATGACTCCACCGTCTGCATCGAAATTGAGATATCCTTCTGAGACAGGCCGATTTCCTCCCATAAATCAATCAAGGACTGGGCCACAAAACCCCTTCGTCTTAACGCTCTTAGAGTCGGAAGGCGAGCATCACCCCATCCCGAATATTCTCCCGAGTCAATAGACGAAGCCATCCCTGAAGTGGAAAAATCGCCAAACTCGTGAACCTTGATTCTTCCCCAGTAAAGTGTCTCTGGGTACTTCCATCCGAAGTGTTCGTACAACAATATCTGCTTCCGCGTACTATCCATCAGATCCTTCCCTCTGATAATGTGCGTGACTCCTTGCTCGTGATCTTCGACTGCACTCTGGAAGTCCAATAGAGGCCATACCTTGTATTGCCTCCCAACGATTGGATGTGGAGAATGCTGGATTCTAAGTGCCGGCCAATCTCTGAGTGCGGGATTCGGCAGACTCATATCAGTTCTAACACGTACAACTGCGCCTCCTTCTTGTATCTCTCCTGAGTTCATCGAACCCCAGTCCTCTAGACTTTCCTGGATGCTCCTATCTCTGCATGGGCAGTTAGTTTTCGACTCTCGAAAATCACGAAACTCTTCGGCCCCACATCGACAAACGTAACCATGACCATCAGAAATCATTTTTTCCGCTTGTTTGAGATAAATTGGCATTCTTTCACTAGCTCTGATTACAACATCTGCCGGCCTTCCAGCCAACCATTCGAACTCCTCCCTTATCCAATCATAGGCTTCAACCAGCGGGGGCTTCACTCTGGTATCAGTGTCATCAAATCTGAGTACAATTTTACCTTCATACTTTCTCGCATATCTAGAATTTATTACCACTCCACGTGAATGGCCAATTGATAATGGGCCATTTGGATTAGGTGCAAATCTGAGAACAACTCTTGATGTGTCTCCCGGAAGATTTCGCAAACCCTCTCTCTTCTGATGCTTCTCCCTCTCTAGAGCATCGGGATCAATCCTCTCTAATTCTAAACGTACTTCTTCAATTCCCTCGCCTCTCGCCAGAGAATTAGCTCGACACACTTCAGATTCAACCAATTTGAGCAACTTTTTTGCCTGAGTACGGAGATCGGGCCTTTCCGCTAGAACCCTTCCTAGCACACTTCCTGCTTTCCCTTCTCCATCGTATTCCAGAGTATTCTGCAATGCATATTTCCAAACGGTTTGGATTTCTTCTGAACCAAATCCGTTTTCCTCACTCATGTTTCTCAAACAAACCAGACAATGGTCCCATTTCACCATTCTTGCTAATTCCAATCGTCAAGGGCCGATTGAAAGGGTCCAGTTTCTTCCGTTTCTCTTCTGGGAAGTGGTTTTCGATGGTACCTCTCCCAAGTTTTCTTCACATTGCTCCACTTTCGCCTTAGGCAATCATCGAGAACCACCTCTCTACATAGTTCGTTGATAACAATCTTGGATTTTGAATCAGACGGATATCCCGATCCTATGTCAACACCCAATCTTCTCGATATCTGGTCTATCGCCGAGTCTCGATTGACTTTCGCAATGATGCTGGCAGCCCCCGTGATGACATCAGTAGAGTCCATCCGATGTTCGGACAATATCTTACAGTCTTTCCATTGATCGCCCAGAGCAGAAGAAACATCCCTGCCAAAGCGCATGGCATTAACATCACAAGCATCGAGAAATAGCGTGCTCTTGGATGGTTGTTCTGTCGTCATAGTGATGGCTTCGGCAAACAACTTAACTTCCAATGAGTTCAGAGTTCCAGATTCCATCCATCGATCAATTTCACCTGCATTACTTCTTATCAGACCTACTTCCCATCCCCGTGCTTCAACATTAGAAATGATTTCATTGTGGATAGTCTCTCTCCTAGTTTTGCTGAGTTTCTTGGAGTCATCTACACCGATATTTTCCAGAATACTTCTGTCTTCATGGGGTATCGAAAGTGCACAGACGACCAGAGGGCCTATTGCCGGACCTCTTCCCGCTTCGTCAACCCCGATATGCCGTTCATCCACATGGCTTGTAGAAGGGCTAATCCCATGAAAACTACTGTGTTTTGACTCAACATGGGGAAAATATGATGGGGACCCTCGTCGCTCACGCCACATGGGACCGGTATGGCCGTTCAAGAAGAAGAAACCCGCCAAACCGACTATTTCCCGAACAAGGTACATGAAGAACGTAGTTGAGTACGAGAGAGAGACTGGAAAGAAGGGTCAAAAGAAAGAAGAACACAGTCATCTAAAGAGCAAGAAGTTCTTGGATGCAAAGAGACTTTTGTCGAAGGAAAAAAAGAAAGACTAGGAAATAGGATCTGGAATCAGTTTGAAAACTGCCCCTAAGTCTATTTCGCCGGCCTGAATTGGTGATTTAATTCCGAATTCCGCACTAACTTCTGGAGCAACCTCTCCAAATTCTCCAATTTTCTTGTTTTGAAAGAGAATTTGACTCCCTCTGCCCGAGATCCATGGACCGTGTCCCGCTTCTGTTGGCTTGTACTCAATTTCCGTCACACTAGCATCAAGATCTATGAGCAATGCTTGCACAATTCCTTTGGATTTTGTGAAACCGTTCCCAACCTCTGCACATGTCCACGCTCCCCTGATGTAATTTCTTGATCCCCTAACCACCGTCCCTAACTCATACACTCTCTGAGGCAACTCGTGATGCCTATTCGCTGCAAGCAATCTCAGTAGAGAGGGTAGGATATACTGTCTAAGGACGGTGTGATCAGAGGTAATTGGGTTGGCGATGATCGCCAATCCATCCTCTCGTGGCCATCTGACATTCTCGAATTGGTCCTTCTCATTAGAAAGGGTCAAACTTTGCACTTCTTGCAAACCACATGCTCTCATACTTTCCCCAAATCTCCTCTTGAGATTTGAATCTCCGAGCGGAATTGCATCGAGATGAGTCGATGACAGTTTTATTGGTAGATTTTCGAATCCGAACCCTATTGCAATGTCTTCTACGACATCTACAGGATGCATGATGTCACTTCTCCAACGGGGCATCGAAATAATGTGCTCAATTTCTCCTACTACGCAGTCAGCCCATCTGCCAGGTTCGTTCGGTCCGTTTGTCACTGTCCTGCTCTCTTCCAGTCTTCCGCCCATCTTTGCAATTGATCGAGATAACTCATCCGAGCTCAACTCCAAGCCCAGAATCTTCCTAATCAGACTATCTGGAATTCGATGCTTTCGGGACTCTCCACGTGGGATAGATTTTGTTTCCCCATCAATGCCGGCAAATTCAATACTCTCGATCCGACCTCCTCTTTCAGACATTGATAGGCACACAAGCAAGAGGCAAGATTCGCAGGCTCTTTCATCCCACCCTGTTACATCGATGAAGAAATCCTGAGTCCCTTCATGCACAGTCGTATGACTGCCATTGATTATCGGCGGGAATGACAGGACTCTATCTGCCGAATCAATAATCACAGGAAAACAATCTAATCCTTCCATTAGGTGAGCATATTCCATTCCTTTCGGGTGTTCAGAAAGTACCTGCTTAATGGTCATCTCCTCTGAGCAAGCAAGAGGTACGAAGGAGTAAGTAGGAGAAACGGTAGTTACTCTGAATGGAGGCTCGAGGGAAGTAAGATCATGGACTCCTATTGACGCGAACTTCCTCTTTCTCCCTATTGTCATGTGTAACTTTTCCTGATGGTCCATTAATGATTGAATGAAATCCTCCCTTTCTTCGTGATTTTTTCCAGTCATTACTCCTCGGACTACTGCGCCCATCACAATTGGTCTGACATTTTTCAATTCAGGTTCTACAGATAGTCGAATTTCTCCATGGGTCACTGGCAAATCAACCCCGACTTCAGAGAGAGATAGAAATGATCTCGATGCTCTTGCTATTGTCTCGTGACTGAGGAGATCTGGTCGATCCGGAAAAACTTCTACCTCTATTGATTCCTGATCATTGCCATCTACCGGACAACCAATTTCTGGCAACCATTCGGGCCATTCGTCAGCCTTGTGCTGGACCCCATGCAATTCCTGAATATAATTGAGGATGGAATGCTTGAAATCTAGACTAGGCATGTTTTCACCGCAATTCTAGCCACATCTTCAGGGGGCGGTCATATCCAACTAGCCTCAGTCCAGATATAGCCGCAGTATCAAAATCATTGGCCCTCAGATTCCTCCTGCCTATTCTATCAATCCTGTCTACGCCCACCTCTCTCATCAATCCACGGACTCCAGCTCTCAATTCTCTCATTTTCGACATCAGATCCTCCTCTGGACAAGGGGAAACCAGTGCGGTGCATCCAGAAGCCACAGCAATTAACAGATCCTTCGCGTCCGGCTCGTGCAAAACCTCAATCATCACGAACTTCCCTGTATCTCCGATTCCCATAGCCTTCGAAGCAAGACCAATCTTTGGAAGCGTCGAGGATAGTCTAGAACCGCTTTGTGTCGCGCAGTTTACTACTGCTCCGTCAAGTTCCAAATCCATCACCAGACTGAATAATCGCTCTATCCTATCTATGCTTCCCCTTAGCATGATTACCGAATTCGCAGCCATTCTACTGCGTAACGAAATTAACAATCCTTCTATTTCTGCGTTATTCAGTCCGGGAAAATCCGAAATGTCTAGAATCATTCCTGAGCAATTTCCGACATAGTCAATAGAATTAGAAATCTCTCTTCTGCCGACCAGCAGTAAGTCACTCTTTCTGGATTTTGTCCTGACAATTGCAGGAGCATCAATCCCTTCCCAGTTTCTCGCACCCATTGCGGTCTCGCAACTTATAATCCATGGAATTTCTAACAATGCCCCATCTGATTCAGAGTCTTCTTGAACCAGAAGAGTATAGTGGTCTAATGGGACATGTTCTGACAACGAATCCTCATTCGGATATAGTGAGATTTTCTCAAATCCCTCAGAGATGAAACAACTAGTCCCTTCTCCCTCATCCTTCTCAGAGAGATTTTTCTCCGGTTCTAGAACTAGAGCATCCTCGTTCAAGGACAGCCCCATCGGATCGAGAAATTTTTTGAACTCAGAAATTTCAGTTTTCTTTATCGACCTCATTTCTACCCCATCCGGAGGAGGCGGGCAGCTCCCAGAGATCACAATTCTTCCACCAATCATTCCTGCGCCCGGCTCTGAACCAACCGATCCCATTACGATTACAGTGCCTCCAGACATTCCTGAGCCCAAACGATCTCCTGCATGACCTCTCACGAGTAAAAGCCCCCCTGATATTGCAGCTCCAGTTTCATCTCCTGCTGAACCTTGAATAGTAATCTCGCCACCAATCATTTCGAATCCAGCCTTGTCACCGACGTCTTTCTCAACAACTGTCTTTCCGGAAACATGAAACGCTCCAAGCATAGATCCAGTGCCTCCCCTGAGAGTCAATGTTCCTCCTCGATTGGCCGCTCCCACACACTCTCCCAAATCCCCTAGGCAAAGTACCCTAGCACCCTTTGGCAAGTGAGTCAAGACCCCAAACTCTCCTTCTTTGGGCCTCTCATCTCCTGCACGCCCCCATCCAATCTTTACAGGTCGGTCCTGTTCAATTGCCTGTTCGACATATCTATCTAGGTCCTTGTTGAGTTTCATACTCTTTGTGACAATCTCTCTCACCATCTTGCCCCCTATGCTTACGCTACGTATCCAGAAAGAGGCGACTCATTATTGACTCTTGCCGAATTCGCTATGTTCATAGGCATCCTTCAGACGTCGATTAATCAAAGGCAACAACATGGGGTTCGGATAATGGGAACCATCAAAGTGGCAATAAACGGTTTTGGGACCATAGGGAAGCGTGTCGCGGATGCTATCGACGCGCAAGAGGACATGGAAGTCTCTGGAGTAACAAAGACAGGTCCAAGTTTTGGCTGTGAATTGGCTATCAAGAAGGGATTCCCGCTATACTGTACCTTTGATGATGCGGATCGAATTGAACAGTTTTCTAAGAAAGGATACACTTGCTCCGGGGGTCTTTCTGACTTACTCGCCATTTCCGACATCGTTGTCGACTGTTCACCCGGAAAACTCGGAGCAGAAAATCTCAAAAAGTACGAATCTGCGGGTGTAAAGTACATTTTCCAAGGTGGGGAAAGGCACGACCTAACCGGTCTGTCATACACTTCATCAGCAAATCATTTAGAGAACGTGAATGCCAAGGGAACTAGGGTTGTTTCTTGCAATACCACGGGCTTATCCAGAACTCTGGTACCATTGTTTGACCACTGTGGATCATTGAAGGTAGAATGCACCATGATCAGGAGAGCAGCAGACCCCGGCGACTCCGCGAAGGGTCCAATCAATGCAATCAAGCCAGTTCTGAAAGTTCCAAGCCATCATGGACCCGATGTGATGACCGTTAAGCCAGAGATAGAAATTAACAGCCTAGCAGTCGCTGTTCCAACAACATTAATGCATGTTCACTGCATTATCGCTGATCTTCCCGAGGGGCACGGCCTAACTACCGATTCGATTATAGAAATGTGGTCGAATACTCCCAGAGTAATCATCATGAACGGAGTTGAGGATCGGATTCCTACTACTGCTGAAGTGATGGAGTTGGCTAGAGACATCGGTAGGAAGTGGGGTGATTTGCACGAAATCTTCGTTTGGGAAGATGGGGTAAAACTAGTCGGTGATCGACTTTACTATTTCCAAGCCATCCACCAAGAAAGCGACGTTATTCCCGAGAATGTAGATTGTATCAGGGCACTCATGGGGGTAGAGGAGGACTGGCGGAAGTCCGTAACAAAGACCGATGAATCGATTAGTCACTATTATTCCTCATTGTCTTGATAATTTACGCTCGCATAGTGTCAATAATCAAAAGAGAATCTAGTCTCGGATTAACGCATGACTTCTCACAAACAGGTCTGCTTAGCCGTTACTCTGTTTTTGTTTTCTACGTTTTCTCACTCGATTCCTCTTGAACCAGTCTACGTCGAGAAGGCCTTTTCTCTTTCGGACGAAGATTCTAACGCGAATAAGTGGACGATGTTCCAGAACCCATCCCCTAGTGACTATCCAGTTTTCGAATCATCTGGACTAATTCACACTCCATTCGGGACCATTGATCCATTGTATAGTGAACTTCCAGTGGGTCCATGGCAGAAGACAGGACTGAACGAACCTTATGATAAGAGATTACACATCGTGCAATCACACGATTCCGACTTGCAGTCACTAGAGGATTCGCTGAGATTCCTGGGAATTGACATTATTGATCAAATTCCTGACAATTCAGTAGTTATCAGTCTCTCGGAAGAGTATTCTACAAGAGGCTTTGAACCGATACAGAACCTACCACAAGTCCGATGGGTGGGGTCCATTCCATCGATGTGGAAGATTTCACAATCATTATTCTCCTTATTGGGAACAACTGATTCTTTGATCGACTTAGACGTTACTCCTTCTCCAACCAACTCCCAAGAGGAGAACGCTGATTTGATTCGGGAAATTAATGAACTTGAAGGCATATTGCACCAATTCTCCTATTGTGACATGCACTTGTGCCAGATTTCATCTGCAGAATCCTTGTTAATCACTTCACTAGCCGCTGATTATCGAGTCCTTAGGATTGAGCCAGGTCAAGTTATTTCCATCCATAACTCAAATGCTAGTTTGATTTCTGGTGCAGATTATGCGAGGACAATTTCGGGAACCAATCTAACTGGAACCGGAGAAGTAATAGGAATCTCCGATACAGGTTTGGATGTAGATCATGGAGACTTCCAAGGAAGGCTAAGGAGCCCAATCTTCAACCTGTTTGGGCCGGACAATTCTGGTGCCGATTCTAACAGTGGACATGGTACTCATGTTACTTCCACACTTCTCGGCGATGGTTCTGGCGACTCCAATGCAACTGGAATCGTACCTCAGGCAACATTCCACTTCTATCAACTAGAGGTTGACAGTTCTGGAATATTGGCCCGCTGGGGATCATTGTACGAAATGTTCGAGCACTCGCATCTGAATGATGCCTACATTCACACAAATAGTTGGGGAAGCGACAATCTTGTGGGAGATTATACCTCTGATTCCCGTTCTATCGATTGGTTCACAAATGACTATCCCGAATTTCTAGTTATTTTCTCTGCGGGAGACATGGGCGACTCCGGAGTTTCATCTCCGAGCACGGCAAAAAATGCTCTCTCAGTAGGGGCTTCTACAACAGGGGCTTTCGATTCCGAATCAATGGGTCAAGTATCAAACGAGTCATCCTCAGGGCCCACTTCGGATGGCCGAATAAAACCCGATTTGGTAGCTCCCGGGGTAATGATTTGTTCTGCTAGAGCCCAGGAAGCAGATCTAGCAGTTGGCGGCGATTGCTCCAACTCATTGCATTCCGATGACTCGACTCCAAAATATATGACACTGAGCGGGAGTTCAATGGCTACTCCAGTAGTAGCCGGAGCATCTGCGATGGCTCGGCAATTCTTGAGGGAGGAAGTCGGTATTTCGACGCCAAGCTCCGACCTAATTAGGGCATTATTGGTCAATGGAGCAGAGGATATAGGCGAGCAAGACGTTCCAAACCACAAGGAAGGATGGGGACAACTCAATATTTCCAACAGCCTCTTTCCCCAAAGCAATGGGGAGAATCTTTCCGTATTCTATGACCAAGAAAGGCAACTAATGCCCGGTCATAGCTTCATATACACCTTCGAAGTATCTGGTGAAAATGGCTTAGATGCGACTCTGGCATGGAATGACAGAGAGGGCTCTGCTTCTGCCGATCAGAATGCAAGCCGACTTGTCAACAATCTAGATCTAATTGTTACTTCTCCAAACGGAGACGAATTCAATGGGAACAATTTCGCAAACGGATTCAGCCAATCCTCCGGCCAAAATGATCAGTTGAATAACCTCGAGAGGATTAGGATTCCTTCTACTCAACCGGGAATCTGGACCATCCAGGTCGGCCATTCGGGCGGGTACTCACAAAAGTTCTCCTTGGTCCTATCCGCGAATGCCGAAGAAAGACAAGAGGCCGATTTAACGATTGTTCCGAACTCTATTTTCTCTTCGAACACTAGTCCCCTGAAAGGAGATACTATCTCCATGCAACTTTCTTGGATAAATCAGGCAGCTGCATCAACGGGCGGGTACTCAATTTCACTACATGACGTAACCGACGGGACGGACATCGGGACTTATTCGATGCCATCTCTTGGAGGAGGCGGAATCGAGACATACTCAATCTACCATTCGTTCTCAACTACCGGACTCCACTTAGTCAGACTCACTCTTGATTACCTCTCGGAAGTTGACGAATTGAACGACGAAAACGCGGGTGTGAATAACAATGTCTTCGACCTTCAATTCAATGTCACCGAGATAGGGGTGAGAATCACTCCGTTAATGGAAGATGGGTCCCATCCTTCGGACTTCCAAGAATCTGAATCTGCAAAGAATAGGAATCTCAATCCAAGCTTGGCAAGTTGGGCGAACTTCCAACTTGAACTTCTGAACGAGGGGACATCGGAGATCACCGTTGATTTACTGTACTCTCCCCTTCAGATAGTCGATGATTTTGGTATCCTTAACACACCTTTGGACGAGTGGTCTCGAACACTCAGTGAACCAGCTCCGTGGGTACTATCTCCGTTCGGGGAATCGGGTGATCGGGTGGTCATCTCGCTGAACCTAACTGATGAGGACGCGGATCTGGAGAGTAGGTTTGCCCTACCCGGATTCTTCGTGACAGATCTCACTTTGTTTGACAAAATGTCTCCTACCATCTCTCACTCAGTTAGACTGTCTGTTGACGTCGATAGGGTAGAGGGACTTTTCACAGTCCCGGCCGGAACTGGAGGACTGGGGGCTGAACCCAACCAATTCGCTCTGTTCACAATCTCTGTGAAGAATATCGGAAACGGACCTACCGAATACAGTATCTCATGCGAGACCGAGGACAGGTGGATTGTCCACGTTGGGAGCAGTCAGTCATCTGAGGTCACGATTGGCCCACTCAGCAGGCTTCAATTCGTTCCGGTCCCTATTCGCGTCAAGGTCCCTCCTTCATCTTCTGGACTATTTGCCGGTGCCACGAACCAAGTCACCTGCGTAACTATCTCTGTAAACGACCCAACCCTATTTACAACAGAGACAGCCATTGTTGAAGTACTCGAAAGCCAAATCTTCTCGACCATACTATCCGACTCAAACGGCATTGAGTTCGGACCAGTAGCCATTTCCGACTCTCGTGCTGTTCTTAATGGAGAAACCGTAACTACGGTCCTATCAATAACCAACAAAGGCAACATTCCTCTGGATTTCGAAGTCCGGGCACTCTCATCTAGTAACACATGGCCGATTCAAGTCTTCTTCCTAAATGAGGACCCCCCAGCAGGAGAGGAAACAACCATCGACGTTGCATTGAACCCCGGGGACGAATCAAGGATAATAATCCGAACAATTGTGCCCCTTGCAGCAGAGAAGGGGGAAACGAACACAATCACAGTAAAGACAACTTTGGGAGACAACATAGTTACCAATGCCACAGTATTGGAAGTTAGGGAGATCACTACTCTTGATGTCCAGAGTGACGATGTCTTCTCAATCGCACTAGGGCGAGATGGAAACGCCAATATTCTCCTTCACAACTCCGGAAATGTCCCCTTGCTAATCGATCTAACTATGGGAACTCTGCCCGATGGATGGTCCGGTGGGTTCCTGACCGGAAAGACATTCTCAATGGACATGAATAGGGACTCGGTAATTTCCATAGGTCTCCAACTTCCCAGCGGAACAGCGGCCGGGACTCTCTCCGAGAAGGTCCCAGTCATCATCGAATCAACCTCTCCAAGCCTGTCAAAGGAAACAATCACGGTCGAGATGGAAGTGACCGTCCTACCATCCATTTGGATTGATGTTCAGTTTGATGCTGTAAACTTGCAGGGACTTACTGAAGGCAAGGAGTCTACGTTCACATTGCAAGCTCACAATCTTGGAAATACTGCATCAGGGGTTTGGCTAGATTACGAGGAATTGAAAGGGTGGAGCATCCAATTAGATCCCAAGAATCTAGACGACTTAAGCCCGGGTGAACATGTTGAGATAACAGTAACCATCACGCCTCGACAGTCAGCCGAGGACGGTCTCAGCCAAATCACAATACATGCAAACTCGACAACCGAAGAGGGCCAAGTATCGGTGACAGAGTCTTCCTTATCTATCGATGTAAGCAAGTCCAAATCATCCAACAAAGGTGGTATTTCTGGGTTGTTTGAAGCCTTGGGGCTCCCAGCATGGACCATTTCAATATTGTTTTTCTTGGCCATAGCTGGGATTGTTTCCCTAGGAATCAGAACTAGACAGGAGTTCCAACCTGTAGGTGCCGATGAAGAACTAATCCCCCGAGGCTCGGCCCTCCAAGCCGGAACTAGGGACGAGAGGCGAGCCGCAGCACTAGACACATCAACCACAGGGGACGTTGTGACAGGGGAAGTCTCTAAGTCTGAGATTCAGGATACTCTACAGTCAATGGTCCCGACCCTACCAACTCACCAAGTTCCCGAGGGTGCTCTCCCGCTTCCGCTTACTGGACTCCCAGATGGTTGGACAATGGATCAATGGGTTGCCTATGGGCATCTATGGTGGGAGCAGAACGGCCCCTAGAGCGGATATTTTTTCTGCACTAGCCCACGCCATTCAATCATGAAAGGATCAATAGTGCTATTCGGGCCACCCGGGGCTGGCAAGGGGACGCAAGCAGAAATTATCGTAGAGATGACCGGAAAGCCCCAGGTGTCTACTGGGGACATGCTTCGCTCGGCCGTTTCCAAGGAGACAGAACTTGGCTTGGAAGCCAAGGGGTATATGGAATCGGGGAAACTTGTTCCCGACCAGGTGATAATCGGACTAATTGAGAGTAGGCTAAATGAGCAAGATGCATCAAATGGTGTCCTATTCGACGGATTCCCGAGAACCATTCCTCAAGCAGAAGCTCTGGCCCAAATCGCAGAGGTGTCGGCTGTGATTTCCATTGAAGTTCCCGATGAAGACATCGTGAGCAGAATCGTGGGTAGGAGAATGGACCCAGAAACAGGTGAAATCTACCACGTCTCATTCAAACCACCGCCTCCTGAGATAGAAAACCGGCTTGTCCAGAGGAAGGACGACAATGAGGCCACAGTAAGAATGAGACTAGCTGCTTACCATGAGCAGACCAAGCCTCTGGGAGAGTGGTATAGCAATCGGGGAATCCTTGCTACCGTCGATGGAACTGGCACCATCCAGGAAGTTAGTCAGGCTGTTTCTAGTGCTGTCAGAAGCTTATGAGGTCAGACTATGGTTGGAAGAGCAAGGCGTTCTACTAGGCGTAATTCGGAACGTAAGTTAGTTGCAGAAAGGGCGATCACGCATCTTTCTTCAGTGCTTGAGTCTAGTTTGGGAGAGGACGACCAGATTGCAGACAACGCAGCAAGGCAAATCCTCTCTCTCGGCAAGAAACACGGTATCAGACCCAACCCCAGAGTCAAGCGGAAGATTTGCAGAACATGCAAACAATCCATGTTCCCCGGACTCACATCCAGAGTTCGAATTTCATCTAAGATGTTGGTCACCACTTGCCTCAGATGCGGTAGAAAGAATCGCCAAGGTCCTGATTTTGGAGGTTCCCATGATGACTGATAATGTCCCTAGAAATATCACCAACTTGGCCAAGAGTGACAATCTGGAGGTTTCAGTCAGGATTGGCAGAGGCGGTGTAACAGAATCACTAATCTCCGAGTTGGCAGATCAATTATCTCTAAAGCGCCTAGTCAAGGTCAAGGCCAACAAGGGCACTTCATCCGATAGAGAGCAGAGAAGATTGTTATTCTCAGAAATCGCCCAATTAACAACCTCAATAGTCGTTTTTCAGCGAGGGAATGTGGCTGTTCTCTGGTCCGGCAAGTAGTCGATATTCCAGAAAATTGATTATCCTAAGCAGTCACATATTTAGAGGCAATATTTCTCGCTCGGTTCAATGGTCACCGAGCCCCAAATCGTCCTCGCGATTTTCATCCTCTCTTTCGTCCTAATTCTCTCCGAAGTTGTCCATAGGACAATCGCTGCATGGTTCGGCTCGGTTCTGATGCTCCTGTTCGGGCACTACTCTGGTGTCTTCCATCTCCATAAGGAGTACAAACCTGATGAAATGGGGGTGGCAATTATTGAGACGAAGACATACACGCTTGAGCACACAATGTTGGGGTGGATCGAGTGGGAGGTAATTGGACTCCTACTGGGCATGATGATTTTCGCATCGATTTTGGAGCTTTGTGGTTTCTTCGAGTACGTAGCTATCAAGGCATCCAAGATGAGCAAGGGCGATCCATGGAGGCTGATTGTCCTCCTCGGAACAATAACCACCCTGATTTCTCTTGTCATTGACAATGTTACAGCAATCATCATTATCGCTCCGGTTACCTTGAGGATTTGCAACAAGTTGGAAATCAATCCTGTTCCACCATTGATGGCCGAGGCCATCCTGTCCGATACCGGAGGAGTGGCATCGATGGTAGGAGACCCTCCTAACGTAATGATTGCAGCGGCTGCAGCTGATTACTCGTCTCTTGATTTGAGCGCTTTCTCTTTCAATGGCTTCCTTTTCAAACTCGGCGTCCTCACCTTCTTTGCCTGGATTGCGACTCTAAGTTACTTCAGATGGTATTACCGTGAATGGGCAACTCAGAAGCCACCACACGTGGATTTGTTGCTGGAAGAGGACGAGTGGAATGCCATTAACGACAAACAATTGATGTATTCAACTCTGGTTATCCTCGGCCTCACAATAATTGCTTTCTCAGCAAAGTCAATGCTGGATCTCCCCATCGAGATTGACGGCATCGCACTATCGGGTGCAGCCTTTGCTCTGATCGTAGCCAGGCCGAAAAAGGAAGAACTCAGAGAGGGCTTCATTAACGAAGTAGTGGATAAGGTGGAATGGCAGGCTCTCCTTTTCTTCGCTGGACTATTCTTACTAGTTGGGGCGGTGGGGGATGTGGGATATCTCGATCAGGTTGCAAACTGGATTTTCGATAACTTCGGAGATAACGAAGTCAAACTAGCAGTAGCAGTCATCTGGGTCTCCGCAATTGCGAGCGCTCTGATTGACAACATTCCATTCACCGCAGCGATGATACCAGTCATTTTCAGCATCACAGAGGCAAGTGGCGGTGAACTGAGTCCAGAGCCTCTGCTTTGGGCCTTGGCAATGGGTGCAGGTTTCGGAGGAAACGCCACCCCCATAGGCTCTAGTGCCAACGTGATGACTGTAGCAATCAGTGAACGTGGCCCATACTCAATTACAACTGCCGAGTGGGTGCGAGCAGGACTTCCCGTGATGCTAATCACCTGCATCGTAGCTACCATCTTCATGGTAATCTTCCACGGCGTTCTATACTCTTAATACAAACGAGTCCGCTATCATAAAGTCTGGTTGCCTAATGGAAGTGCCGTGGACTGCTTGGTGTGCGGCTTCTCTTTCGATGGTGCAAGTGCCTGCCCTGCATGTGGTTCGGAGTCTCAATCTGCAGTAATTACTGACGACTCATTCAGCAATGAGCATGCAATGGAGCAAGAATCTGACAATAGCGAGGCCCCCAATGGGGAAAAACAGATTTCACAACCCGACGAGTCCCCCGTTTCCAGCGAGATATTTGCTCCAGAAC